>Ga0116172_10000148_pt1 | contig 76330 bp, 68 predicted proteins | sample AD_UKC083_MetaG_FD_89799 | JGI IMG/M metagenome (GOLD analysis project Ga0116172, IMG submission 89799) | Active sludge microbial communities of municipal wastewater-treating anaerobic digesters from USA - AD_UKC083_MetaG | ecosystem: Engineered > Bioreactor > Anaerobic > Digestate | place: USA... | reverse complement strand
CAAGCGTTTCAAGGGCGTTTACAATATGTTTGAAAAGAAACTTCATTTATTTACGCCGGGGAAAGCGCGCCGTTCGGAAGAAGGCATCACCATCAACGATTTGTCCGATCCGCTGCTCGATGAGTTGCTGGAAAGCCAGGCGGATGAACTGCGCGAGGAAGTCGCGCTGCTGGAAGGCGCGGCCAATCCTTTTGAATTGAAGGAATATTTGAAAGCCAGCCAGACACCGGTTTTCTTCGGCAGCGCCATCAACAACTTCGGCGTCAAAGAACTGCTCGATGCGTTTGTGGAGATCGCGCCGCCGCCTGCCGCCCGACCGACGACCACCAGAGCCGTGGAACCTGAGGAAGAGGATTTTTCCGGATTTGTCTTTAAGATCCAGGCCAATATGGATCCGGCGCATCGTGATCGCATCGCCTTCCTGCGGATTTGTTCCGGACAATTTCAGCGCGGTATGAGGGTCATCCATCATCGCATCGGCAAGGAAGTCTCTCTGGCCAACGCGACGATTTTCATGGCGCAGGACCGAACCAACATCGAAGAAGCCTATCCCGGCGACATCATTGGCCTTCACAATCACGGCACCATCAAAATCGGCGATACCTTTACGCAGAAAGAACCGCTCAAGTTCACCGGCATTCCGCATTTTGCGCCGGAGCATTTTTGCCGCGTGCGGCTCAAAGATCCGCTAAGAATGAAGCATCTGCAAAAAGGTCTGATGCAGCTTTCCGAAGAAGGAGCGATTCAGGTATTCAGACCCTTATGGGGTTCGGATAACATTCTGGGCGCGGTGGGCGCTTTGCAGTTTGATGTCACCATGTCGCGCCTCAAAGACGAATACAGCGTTTATGCCGATTACGAAAAAACAGACTATGCCGCCGCCCGCTGGGTGACCTGCGACGACGCCAAAATCATGGAAGATTTTCAGAAGAAAAATCAAACGAACCTCGCTCTGGATACCGAAGGGAATCTGGTCTATCTGGCGTTAAGCGAGTGGCGCCTCGGCCACACCATGGAAGAATGGCCGAAAGTTCAGTTCCATAAGACGATGGAAAAAAGCTGATGGCCTTGCTCCCCCGGTAAGGCCATAAACAAATCATCTCATCATGAATATTCTTTCCGCCTGATGATCCGCATTCATGTGATGTTGCAATTTTTGCGAATGATGCGTGCAGAAATCAGGAAGCGAGCAATCATTGCGGGCAGGAACCGGAAACATCAATAGATCTTGAATAGTATGGGAATAATGTGCAGCTCATGCAGCGCCTCGATAACTTCGAGAATCCCGACGATCCAGATGAACCAGAGAGCATCAAATATGTGTCTCTTCAGCACCTTGGGTCTTACAATATATTCTTCCGGCTCATTCAGAAGAGACAGCCTGGGGAAAAAACGGGGGACTTTTTGCATATACATGGCGAATTCATTTTTGTGTAATTTCATCATTCCTGCCTCTTCGCTTCTGATGACGGAGGGGTAGTATATGACAAAGGCAATGAAAATAAGCAGAGGGATCAAAAGTGTTTCTGAAGCAAATCCGATGCCGAGAGCGCCCAGAAAACTGAAGAAATAAAGCGGATTCCTGCACATGGAATAAGGACCCTGCGTGATTAAATGATCCGTTTTATATCCTGCAATATAAACGGAACACCATAATCTTCCCAGTGAAGCAATCGCCACCAGAAGGACGCCCATAAAAAACAGAACGGCCGTAACGAAGTATGCCTCCTCTTCCCACTGGCTGCTGGAGAAACACAGCAACACAAACAACAGAACAACGAATATTCTTGAAATAATAATCCTTAACTTTTCAATCATTTGAAATCCCCGCCTTTCAATGAACACCTCCAGAGAGCTTTGCTGGCGAACCCGGCCTTTTCCTTATCATCATTTATGTTTTTTTAAAGGAAAATATTTTCATTGATTACCGGAGCAAGGAAAATTGCTGAAGTGCTTTTTGTCTCGGGCTATTTGCCTTTTGCGAAGACGTGTGGCGCGACCGAACGTTCGGCGAGCAGATCGCCCAGCTTGACCCGCATGAAAGCGCTGGTCGTGTAGCGGGTGACCTTTTTATAGTAACGGCTGACAACGTGATCGACCATGGCGGTGTACGGTTCGATCAATTCGGGAAGAATGGAGAAATTATCGTAGTTGACGATCGTCTGAACCTTTTTCGGCAGCAGCGGACGGCAAATGCGCTCGACATGCTCGCGGATCTCATCGATCTGTTCGATCGATCTGATGCTCAACCCTTCAAAATTGACAAAGAAAAGATTTTCCTCCGGCTGGTAAGTGAAACGTTCGGCGATGGGCAGCGTGAGCAGATCTTCTTTAAGGCCCATGGCCTCTGGACGAAAAATCCGGGCATCCATCATCAGGAGTTTTTCGGCCATCAGCGGCGTGAATTTCATTTTCTCCAGGATGTCTTTTTGCAGGTTGATGCCGGGCGCGATCTCGACGAGCATCAATCCCTTCTTGCTTAAACGGAACACGCAGCGTTCGGTAACGTAAAGAATGGTCCGTCCGCTTTGAGCGCCCACGGCTCCACTGAACGTGATCTGATCGACGGCGTCGATGAATTTGGGCCTATCGCCGTCGCTTATTATTTTCAATTTTTCATCAGCAACGTCTACCTGCAAGTTTCCGGCGACGAAGGTTCCCGCAAACACCACTTTTTTCGCGTTCTGACTGATATTGATAAAGCCTCCCGCTCCGGCCAGGCGGGAACCGAAGCGGCTCACGTTGAGATTGCCGGCCCGGTCAGCCTGCGCCAGGCCTAAAAAGGCGATGTCCAGTCCGCCGCCGTCGTAGAAATCGAACTGATAAGGCTGGTCGATGATCGCTTCCACATTGGTTGCCGCCCCGAAGCTCAGGCCTCCGGCGGGAATGCCGCCGATGACACCCGGTTCCGCCGTGAGCGTCAGATACTCGAGCAACCCTTCTTCCGCCGCCACTCGTGCAATGCTTTCGGGAACGCCGATTCCCAGGTTCACGACAGCATTGACTTTAAGCTCAAGCGCGGCGCGACGGGCGATAATTTTTCTTTCATCCAGGGGCAGCGGCTCCAGGGATGTTACCGGCACCCTGGTTTCACCGGAGTAGGCGGGATTGTATTTTTCAGCGAACGTCATCCAGTGGTCGTCGGGATCGGCAACCACGACGCAATCCACAAGAATGTCGGGAATCCTGACATCCCGGGCGCGTAATGTCCCTCGATCCGCAATGCGCTCAACCTGGACGATGACTACGCCACCCGAATTTCTCACCGCCATGGCGATGGACAGGGCATCCACTGTCAGCGCTTCCCGTTCCATGGTGACATTGCCGTCCAGATCGGCGGTCGTTCCACGCAATACGGCTATCTGAATGGGCCGTGTTTTATAGGCCAGACAGTCTTCGCCGTCAAAGTTCAGCAGTTCAACGATATCCTCCCGGGTTTTCCGATTGATTTTACCGCCGCCGTGTCGGGGATCGACAAACGTGCCCAGTCCCACTTTGGAGAGGGTTCGCGGATTATGCGCCGCGATGTCGCGAAACAGGTGTGAGATGACCCCCTGGGGAAGATTATAGGCTTCAATCTTGTTTTCGATGGCGAGCTTCTGCAGTTTGGGAACCAGTCCCCAGTGACCGCCGATGACGCGGCTGACCAGTCCTTCATGAGCAAGGTGATTCAGTCCTTTGTCTTTGCCGTCGCCGATGCCGGCGGAATAGATAATGGTGAGGTCTTTGGGTTTTCCCTGTGCGATAAATTGTTTTTCGATGGCTCTGGCGACGCCTTCGGCAAAGCCGATGCCGACAAATCCGCCGAACGCGAGCGTGTCTCCGTCGCGAATGACGCCCACCGCCTCATCAAGCGAAACCACCTTGCCGCGCTTCATGCGCCGGGCCAGGTCGCTGGCGATCGGATGACGGCTCTTGATCGGATGATTCATCATTCACTCGGTGTTTGCAGATGCGTTTCTATTCCCGGTAAATCGCTTCGAAAATCACTTCGGTGCCGGTGTCGCGTATATCGCGGCAGGCGTCCAGGAAGGTTGCGATGTTTTCCGAGGTGCGCCGCTCGATGTAACTGAAGGTGTTGGAGTCCTGCGCTTTGCTGCGGTTGTCTCTGACCCACAAGGCCCAGGATTCGAAGATCTTCATCCAGGGACTCACCTGATCCGACCAGATATAGCGGCTGACACGCGCCGGATGAAGCCAGCGCAGAGCCGCCGCCTGCTGCGGATGGCGGATCAGCGATTTGACCAGAGGCCGGCCGAAGGCAAGGTAAAGATTCTCGTTGGCCACTGACAGACGATCCATTTTGTCAAACGCCGACTTTGGAAGCAGGCAGGTCACGTCTTTGATTTCTCTTTTTTCAAAGCGCACATGGAACTGTTCTTTTAAATGATCGTGTTCACCGGTCTCGCCTTCAATGATCATTTCATACAGACCGGGCTTCAGTTTCTGCATCTTCTCAATATGTTCGATAATCGCGCGGTGCTCGCGGCGCGCCACTGCCGCAGAGACGAAGATCCCAAGATGTCCGATATGACTGTGCAGCAGATAGATGATGCGCTGTCCGGCTCTTACAAGGTCCTCGGTTGTCGGGTACACTTCCGAAATCCAGTGCAGGGCCTGCTGCGGCGGCGTAATGTTGTCGCCGCTGGATGCAAAGATCACCAGCGGATCTTTCAGATTTTTCATATCAATCCGATGATGGTGTCCGATATCGAGAACGCCTTTTTCCAGTTTATTGCCGATAAAAAGATTTCTCACAATCCAGAGGATTTCCTCCTCGTTGAGCAGATAAAAGCCGCTCCACCAGCGTTCAAACTCGAGGTAACGTTTCTGCTCGGTGTCAATATTGGAAAAAAGGTTGTAGTCTTTTTTCCAGAGGGTGTTGGCCGGATTGAGCCGCTCAAAATTTTCCACAAGATAGGCGCCGTCGAATAGACCTCCGCCCAGATCACACATGAAACTGGTTGCCCAGGCGCCGCCGGTTAATCCGCCGGTCAGACGCATCGGATTGATGCCGTCGCCGCCGGCCCAGTAAGACATGGGCGCGCCGTTGATGACGATCGGTCCCGTGACGTCGGGATGATCGGCTCCCAGCATGGCGACGGCCCAGCCCGCCTGGCAATTTCCGTAAATCAGGGGAAAGTCTCTGTCCGGATGACGTTTTTTAATCTCTTCGAGAAAACGGATCTCCGCCTGCTCCACATCTTCCATCGTCTGATCCGGAAGCGGTTCGGGTGTAAACGATGCGAAATAAACCGGATGACCTTCCGCAAGGCCCATGCCCACTTCGGAATCTTTTTTAAATCCGCCGATTCCCGGTCCGTGCCCGGCCCGCGGATCGATAACCAGAATAGGCCTTTTCCCGGGCTCCGGTTCCTTGCCTTCCGGATGTCTGATGAACAGCAAAGAATAGTTGACCGGACGGGGAAACCTGCGCGCGTCCAGAACGACTTCGTATTCATAGTCCAGCAGGGGCGGCATGCCCTGCTGATAATGCTCCAGCATGTTGTTGCCGCGTTGGCGCATGGTGTCCATGAAAAGGACGCAGCGCTGCCAGAAATCGATGGAATACTCCCAGGCGTCTTCGGAAAATCTTGCCCAGGTTAAATGCGATAGCCTCCCGCCCAGATCCACCCACGACGCCAGCGCGCCGAGCGGCTCGACAGGCGCTTCTGATTTGATTTTTTTATTACAGGCCATATCGGTCGTTTGCGTCATGAGTTGATGCCATGATTTGAAAAGGTCGTAATGATTCATAGTCCTCTCTCGGGAATGATGAAGATGATATTGATAAAAATCCGTCTCTTGCACCGATGAGTATAGGCAACTCACATGGGGATGTCAATGAAATATTGGCCGTGTAAATTATTGGAATGATTTATTTAACTCAAACACGATTTGTCATTGCTCCGGGCAAATGTGCGCCCGGGATTGATGGAGCCCGGTTTTGATGATTCCCGGTTTATTCAAAATATTCATTGAAGTTTTTCCTGTTTTAACATAACTGATTTTCAGCTTAGACAAGATTACACCGTGATCCGAAAAATGGGGAGGCCGTGGCGTACAGTTTCCGTTATTTTTTCGGGCATAAAAAAGCCCACATGAAGGAGATAAAAAATGAACAACGGCACAACCAAAATGACGGATATAAAAATAAATGTCGATAATCTTTACCGGGAAGAAGCGTTTACCGACCTTACTTTCGCGACCATCAGACGCCTTTCTCCCGTAAAGCTGGACGGCTCGCCTGATGAGAGCCGGGAGCCCATTTTCACCGGCATGACCCAGTTGATGTCGCCCAACGGTCCGATTCCAGTGCAGTGCCTTATTGAAGGCGCGAAGACGCTTAGCGAAGCCGCAGAAAAATTACCGGCAGCCATCGAGAAAACCGTTCAGGCCATGATCGCCGAAGCCGAGGAGATGAGAAGAGAAGAAGCTTCGAAGATCGTTATTCCCGGACAGTAAAGACGATAAAACACCATTTTGTCATCTTTGCGGATCATTGTAAATCAGGACGCAACCTTTTTCGCATGTAAATAGCCCAAGGCGAATCATATGGATTATGCTTCATACACCGGCCATTCAGCAAGCGTTAAAGAGTATCGGATTAACGTTTCGGATGGAGTTTCTCTCAAGATCATTGATTTCACGTCGCAAAATGTCGCGCCGGGAAAACCCGTTATACTTTTTGTAGCGGGATGGATTTCTTTGATCACCGGTTGGAAAGGCGTGCTGAAAGTTCTGACAGCTGAACACAACGTTATTTACATGGAGTCAAGGGAAAAACATTCGTCGATTGTCCCCGATGTCAAAAACGTCAGCTTTTCCATGGAGCGGCTTCAACGGGACATCGGCGAGACGATAAAAAAAGTCATCCCGCCGTCGGAAAAATTCGTTCTCGCCGGCAGTTCGCTGGGCGCTTCCGCCATTCTTGAATATTGCCGATCAGAGGGGCTAAAACCGTTATCCGCCGTATTGATCGCGCCGAATATCGAATTCAGATTCCCCAAAGTGCTCGGATCAATTATTCCGGCGATACATCCCTCCCTCTACTTCGGCGTGAAGCCTCTGATCAAGTGGTATTTGAGGAACTTCCGGCTCGATAAAAAAGACTGTAAAGAACAGATTGAAAAATATGAAAACACCCTCGATTGCGCGGACCCTTACAAACTGAAGGCGAACGCGCTGGCGATCAAAAAATATTCGATATGGGAGAACCCAGGCAACGTCGACCTCCCGTGTCTGATTATGGGGGCTACGAAAGATACGCTTCATGGCGCCGAAAACATTAAGCGTCTCTTAACGATTATTCCCCGATCCACTTATATAGAACTGGAAAGCAATATGGAAACGCACAGCGAGAAAGCCGGGCATATTATTGCTCAATACATTCAGAACATTCAGAGTGCGTTTTAAAGCTTATTTCAAACGCTTGTCCATTCCCGTGAATCCGCAATCGGGCTGATAGCAGGTCACATTCAGAAATTCGCATTTCTGTTTGCAGACCGGGCAGATTTCCGGCGGCTTAATTTCGACCACCGTATTGCCGCAATGGCTGCACTTCCAGGTATTCTCGGGGATGTTCTGCTTGCTGTCTGTCATTGCCGTATTTCCTCCTCATGAAACTACAATGCTGCAAGTGAAACGCAGCGGAATTATAACGTTGAATGATCTCGCCGGCGAGGCCGAGAGGGATTATGCCCATGATTTCATTCAAAATAAATCATAAAAACAATCAGATGGATATTTTTTTGTTTCTATGACGAATGTACTTGATATTATACCCTACTTTCGGTAAACGAATATACTATTTTTTGTCCGGGGTTCAATCATGTCTAAAAAAACAAACAAAAATGATCTGGCCGGTTTGACCCTGCTGGGCAAGGCAACCAAACCGGTGCGCAGACTGGAGACGTTTCCCAATCGGAATGAGAATCGTAATTATGTGGTGACTCTGCAGACAGACGAGTTTACCTGCGTTTGTCCCAAAACGGGCCAGCCGGATTTTGCCAAAATCAGGATTCAATATATCCCGGATAAGAGAATTGTCGAATCCAAATCGCTGAAGCTGTATTTGTGGTCTTTCCGCGACGAAGGCGTTTTCCACGAACATGTGACCCATATCATTCTTGATGATCTGGTGGCGGCGCTGAAACCCCGCTGGTGCAAAATCAGCGCGGAGTTTGCCGTGCGCGGCGGAATCGGCATAACGGTTGATGCGGAGTATCAAAAATAACCTTCTGATCATGAAAGGAAAAAAATAATGGGAAGACGAACGGATATTAAAAAAGTCTTGATTATCGGGTCGGGGCCTATCGTCATCGGACAGGCCTGCGAATTTGACTATTCAGGAACGCAAGCCTGCAAGGCTCTGCGCAAACTCGGCTATAAAATAGTCCTGGTGAATTCCAATCCGGCCACCATTATGACCGATCCGGGCATGGCCGACGTCACGTATATCGAACCTCTCAATGTGCAGACCCTGACGGAAATTATCGAAAACGAGAAACCGGATGCCATCCTGCCCAATCTGGGAGGCCAGACCGGTCTCAACCTTACTTCGGAACTTCACAAAAAAGGCATCCTGGAAAAACACGGCGTGAAAGTCATCGGGGTTCAGGTTGATGCGATTGAACGCGGCGAAGACCGGATCGCTTTCAAAGAAACCATGAACAAACTCGGCATTGAAATGCCCAAGAGCGAGCCCGCCACGTCCGTCGAGGAAGCGGAAAAAATTGCCGCGCGGATGGGGTACCCCGTTGTGGTCAGACCGGCCTATACCATGGGCGGAACAGGCGGCGGTATCGTTTACAATCTCGAAGAGTTGCGCACCATCGCCAGCCGCGGTATTTCGGCCAGCCTTATCGGGCAGATTCTGATAGAAGAATCGGTCATCGGCTGGGAGGAACTGGAACTGGAAGTGGTCCGCGACGCGAAAAATCAGATGATCACCGTCTGCTTTATCGAAAATGTGGACGCGATGGGCGTGCATACCGGCGATTCCTACTGCACCGCGCCCATGCTGACCATCTCTCCCGAGTTGCAGAAACGCCTTCAGAAATATTCTTACGACATCGTGGAGGCCATCCAGGTCATCGGCGGCACGAATGTCCAGTTTGCGCACGATCCCAAAACCGACCGTGTCGTCGTCATCGAAATCAATCCGCGGACGTCGCGTTCCTCGGCTTTAGCCTCGAAAGCAACGGGATTTCCTATTGCGTTGATATCCTCGATTCTTGCGTCGGGCATGACGCTGGATGAAATTCCCTACTGGCGCGACGGATCTCTGGAGAAATACACGCCGTCCGGCGACTACGTTGTCGTCAAGTTCGCCCGCTGGGATTTCGAAAAGTTTCCCGGATCGGAAGACAAACTGGGCACACAGATGCGCGCCGTCGGCGAAGTCATGAGCATCGGTAAAAATTACAAGGAAGCTTTTCAAAAATCCATCCGCTCGCTGGAGAAAAAACGCTATGGCCTCGGTTTTGTGAAGGACTTCAACACCCGATCCCTGGATGAATTGATGGAAATGCTGAGCGAGCCGTCCAGTGAACGGCAATTCATTATGTATGAAGCTCTGCGCAAAGGCGCTTCGGTCGATGCGCTTTCAGCCAGGACCTATATTAAAAAATATTTCATCGAACAGATGAAGGAACTGGTCGGCCTGGAAGAAAGAATTCTTCAATACCAGGGAAAGAAACTGCCTGATGATTTGCTGATCCAGGCGAAAAAAGACGGTTTTGCCGACAAGTATCTGGCGCAGATTCTGTTCCGGGATGAAGCGGATATCCGCAAACAGCGTCTGCGTTTGGGAATAACGGAGGCGTGGGAAGCCGTGCCGGTCAGCGGCGTGGAAAATGCGGCTTATTATTTTTCCACCTACAACGCGCCGGATACAGTGCAGGTGACGAAAAACCGCAAGATTATGGTTCTGGGCGGCGGTCCCAACCGCATTGGCCAGGGCATCGAATTTGATTACTGCTGCGTGCACGCCGCATTTGCCCTGCGTGATGAGGGGATAGAGTCCATCATGGTCAACTGCAATCCGGAAACGGTTTCTACCGATTACGACACGTCCAACAAACTTTATTTCGAGCCGCTGACGGTGGAAGATGTTTTAAGCATTTATGAAAAGGAAAAACCGGAAGGCGTGATTGTTCAATTCGGCGGGCAGACGCCGCTCAACATTGCCGATCAACTGGCTAAGGCGGGAGTAAAAATTATCGGCACATCCCCGGAAACCATCGATCTGGCGGAAGACCGTGATCGTTTTCGCATGATGATGGACAGACTGGGCATTCCCATGCCCAAGTCCGGCATGGCCAGCAATCTGGAACAGGCGCTCAACGTTGCCGGAGAAATCGGTTATCCGCTGATGGTCCGTCCGTCTTACGTGCTGGGCGGACGGGGCATGGAGGTCGTGCATGACGAAGAAATGCTTAAACGCTACGTCAACGCGGCTGTCGGCGTTACACCGGAGCGGCCGATCCTGATTGACAAGTTCCTGGAAAATGCCATCGAAGCCGAGGCCGACGCCATTTCCGACGGCACGGATGCCTTTGTCCCGGCCGTGATGGAGCATATCGAACTGGCCGGTGTTCATTCCGGCGATTCGGCCTGCGTTATTCCGCCGGTCAGCATTCCCTTACGCCATCTTGACACCATCAATGAGTACACCAAGAAAATTGCCGTGGAATTCGGCGTCATCGGATTAATGAATATTCAGTATGCTATCGCCAGTGATGTGGTCTACATTCTGGAAGCCAATCCCCGGGCATCCCGCACGGTGCCGCTAGTTTCCAAGGTCTGCAATATTTCCATGGCGCGTCTGGCCACGCAAATCATGCTGGGCCGGAAGCTCAAAGATCTGAATTTGAAGAATAAGGCTTTCCGTCATTTCGGCGTGAAAGAAGCCGTGTTTCCCTTCAATATGTACCCCGAAGTTGATCCGGTTCTGGGTCCGGAAATGCGCTCGACCGGAGAAGTCCTGGGGCTGGCCGATTCTTTCGGACTGGCTTACTACAAGGCACAGGAAGCAACGCAGCAGAGCCTTCCCTCGGAAGGAACCGTTCTGATCACGGTGGAGGAAAAAGACAAGGGCGGTGTGCTGGAAGCGGCGCGCGCCTTCAAGAAGATCGGCTTTAAAATAATAGCGTCTGAAGGAACACATAAGTTCTTGAACGAAAACGGAATAAGCGCCGAAAAAATTCTCAAAATGCACGAGGGCAGGCCCAATATTGTTGACGCCATTAAAAACGGTGAAATTCAACTGGTGATTAACACACCGGCCGGTCGCCTGAGTAAATATGACGATTCCTATATCCGCAAAGCGGCGATAAAATATAAAATCCCCTATATTACCACAATAGCCGCGGCGGTCGCGGCGGTAAAAGGAATCGCGGCTCTCAAACAGGGGCACGGCCGAGCCAAGTCCCTGCAGAGCTACCATGCGGAAATTAAGTAAATCAGTGTGATTCCCGAAATGTTTTTATTGTTTCGCAACTGATGAGAAGCTTTTGCATAAAATTGTTTTTATCGGGAAAAAGTTCAGGGCGGTTTTTTAATGAGAAACTGGTAGTCTGTTTTTTACATTTCCGTTGACTTATTGAATCTCTTCCTTTAGCTTTACTCATTACGAACAATCATCCGGCAAAAATTAAAAAAATGTTTTCGACTGCGCAGGCGACGTCGCATCAGGGGAAAAATGGAAAATAAAAGCGGCAAAAAGAGTAAAGCTGGCCATAACAGTAAATCGCAGAAACCGGCTGGCGCCGTTAAAAAATCGAGTAAAAAACTTGAAACACATCCTGAAATATATTCTATCCTGATTGAAAATTCCACGGACGGCTTGAGCGTTATTCAGGACCGGGTCATCACGTTTGCCAATCAACGCCTGGCGGACATGTCCGGGTATTCGGTTGAAGAATTGACCGGCATGCCGGTTTTCAATCTGGTGCCGCCGGATTTGGTTGCTCAACTCGCCGCAAGGCTTTTGCAACACGAACAGCAGGTTCCGGTTCCGGAGATATTTTACTCAAAACTTTTGTGCCGGGACGGGAAAGTGAAGGAAATGGAAAACACGTCCCGCATCATTCAATTCGAAGGCCAACCGACGATCATTGCCGTGACCCGGGATATTACTCAACGCAGGCAAATTGAAAGTAAGATTCTGAAAAGTGAAAAATTTTTCAAGGAAATTACGGAAAATTCGTCGGACATCATCATTATTACAGATGAAAAAGGCATTATAAAATATTGCAGCCCTTCCATGGAGCGTTTCGCGGGCTATAAGCCCGACGACGTCGTGGGTACGAACGCTTTCGGATACATGCATCCTGAAGACATGAAACGGGCCGTCGAGGAGTATGCCGAGGCGATCACGAAAAACGATTCGCTGCTTCCTCCTAATTCCTTCCGCATCATACATAAAGACGGCTCTATCCGGTATTTTTCCGGTACGGGAAAAATGCTTCTGGATAATCCCGATGTTCGCGGCGTCGTCATGAATGTCCATGACGTTACCGAACACAGAAGAGCAGAGAATTGCTTGCAGGAAAGCGAAGACCGATACCGCCTGCTGGCGGAGAATCTGACCGACGTCATTTTCACCATCGACATGAATTTCAATTATACGTATGCCAGCCCTTCCGTGTACAATCTCGTCGGTTATACGGCCGATGAAATGATGGCCTTGAAAGTGGATAATCTCGTTGACGCGGATACGCTCAACTGGTTCGTGGAAATGTTTGCCGAAGAGATGGAAATCGAAAAGCGGCCCGACCGGGACTTGAAAAGATCGCGGGTTCTGGAATACCAGCATCTACGCAAGGACGGCTCGAGAGTATGGGTGGAGAACAAGATAACTTTTTTAAGAGATCAAGACAGCATAACGTTAGGAATAATCGGCACCGTCCGCGATATTACCGAACGTAAACGGGCGGAGGAGCAGGTTCGTAAGGAAATCGACTTTACCCGTTCCGTGCTGGACAGTCTGACGATGCCTTTCTTTATGTTCGATGCGACCCACATGCATTTCTTCCGATGGAATAAAACCTTTGCGGCCGTTTCGGGTTATTCGGATGACGAGATTGTCCGTTTAAGGCCGTCGGATTTAATACCGCAGAATCAGCGGGAGGTTTTGTTGCGCAGGTTGGAAGAATTTAAACTCACGGAGCATATTTCCTTTGAAATGCCCGTTCTTTCCAAGAACGGCAATATCACCCCGTATTTATTGTCGGGCAATCTCCTGCATTATGAAGGGAAACCTTACGTTGTCGGCATGGGCATCGATATCACAAAACGCAAAAAAACGGAGGACTCCCTGCGTCAAAGCGAGGAAAAATACCGGACCCTTCTGGAGAATATGGAGGAAGGGTATTTTGAAATTGATCTGGTCGGCAATTTTACTTTTTTCAACGATACGACCTGCCTGCATCTCGGTTATTCCCGGGAGGAATTGATGGGTATAAACAACCATCAGTATATGGATGAGCAAACGGCGGAAAAGCTTTCTCATATTTTTAAAAAGATTTATGAAACAGATCCCCCGGTCACGAATCTGGAGTGGCAGATTATAAGAAAAGATGGAAGCACAAGACAGATTGAAGGGTCCATCTCCTTGCTGAAAGATATCTCCGGCCTCCCGAAGGGTTTCCGGGGAATAGCGCGGGATATTACCGGGCGCAAACAGTCGGAAGAATTGCTCAGACAAAGCGAAGAGAAATACCGCCTTCTGGCCGATAATATGAAAGAGTATGTCTGGTTGATGGATCTGGATCTGAAAATCAACTATATTAGCCCCTCGGTCGAAAAACTCATGCGTTATACGCTGGACGATTTCCAAAAACTTCCCCTGGATAAAATTTTAACGGCAGCGTCTTTTAAGGCAGCGATGGATTTTTTTGCAGCGGAAATGCCTAAAGCCATGGAGGCTCCTCCCGATTATTTATTGGACCGATCGCTGGAACTGGAATTCTACTGTAAGGACGGTCGTCCCGTTTGGGGAGAATGCAATTTCAGTTTCATCAGGGATGAAAGAGGAAAGCCTTTATCTATTCTCGGGGTCAGCCGAAACATCAATGAACGCAAACAAATGGAAGATGCTCTGCGCAAGAGCGAAGAAAATTTCCGCCGTTCGCTCGACGATTCTCCCCTTGGCGTGCGTATATCGACCATGGAAGGGAAGACGCTTTACGCCAACAGGGCCATTTTGGATATGTACGGATACGAGAAGATTGAAGAGCTGGAAAACACGCCCCTGCAGGAACGCTACACGCCGGAAAGTTATGCCGAGTTTAAAGAAAGGAAGAGAAAAAGATTACAGGGAGAATTCGGCCCTTCCGAATACGAAATAAGCATTGTCCGGAAAGACGGGGAAATCCGGCATCTTCATGTTTTCCGGAAGGAAATTTTCTGGAACGGCCAACGGCAATCGCAAGTTATTTATGAAGATATAACGCTGCGCCGGAGAGCGGAAGACAGGCTGAATGAAACACTGGAAAGTCTCCGTCAATCGATTAAAATAACCATTCAGGTGCTGGGTACGGCATCGGAAGCGAAGGATCCCTATATGGCCGGTCATCAGCGCAGGGTCGCCGACCTGGCTCGGGCCATCGCCACGGAAATGAAACTTCCTCATGAAAAAATTGAGGCGATACGCATGGCCAGCGCCATTCATGACATCGGGAAAATTTCGGTGCCGGCGGAAATTCTCTGTAAACCGGCAATCTTGAACGACCTTGAATTTTCTCTTGTTAAAAATCATCCGCGTTACAGTTATGATATCATAAAAGAGCTTGAATCTCCCTGGCCGCTGGCCGATATCGTTCACCAGCATCATGAGCGCGTCGACGGTTCCGGGTATCCCCTGGGGTTGAGGAACGGGGAAATTCTTATTGAGTCGCGTATTCTGGCCGTCGCGGATGTGGTCGAAGCCATGATATCATACCGTCCCTACAGACCGGCTCTGGCGCTGAACATCGCTCTGGCCGAAATTGAAAGCAATGCGGGCATCCTCTATGACCGGGACGTTGTCGAAGCGTGTCTGCGGTTATTCCGGGAAAAAAATTATCGGATTGCCTGAAAATAGTTTAAAATATGTCCGGAAGTAATTCATCGTTTAAAAATGGCGTCAACAGCGTTAAACTTGACAGATATGTAAATTGAATTTATACTTTCTATAACTTTTCCAGGAGGTAAACAGTGAAAAAACTATCAGTTTTCATGTTGCTTGTTCTTTTTATTTTCCCGGTGTTTGGGTTTTGTAAAAATGTATCGGCCGCTCCCAGGAAAGCATCTGTGTCCGGGGTCAAGGGCGCATCCTCATCCGTGGAAGAGCAGTTCAAAAAAAGTTTCCCGAAAAATAAATTCGAAAGTATTCTTCCGACGGAAATCAACGGTGTTTATGAAGTTTATACGGGCAATCAGATTTACTATTACATGCCGAAAGATGACGTGGTCCTTTACGGCAGTCTGGTTTCCAAAGACGGCGTCAATATAACGCGGGAAAGCCAGTTAAAGAAAATGGCGCAAAAAATGGCCAAAATACCTCTGGACGTCGCCCTGAAAGTGGGTAACGGGAAAACGGCGGTTGTGGAATTTATTGATCCCCACTGTTACCATTGCCGTCAGGCATATAAATTTTTCTCCCAGCGCAAAGACGTGACCTTGCATGTATTCTTTTTCCCGCTGTCTAAAGAATCCGCGGATAAAATTAAACATATCTATTGTTCAAAGGATGTGATCAAGACCTATGAAGATGTCATGACCGGCAAACTGGACAATAACGCCAATCTTAATCTTTGCGCCGATAAACAAGTTGATGAAAAAGTAAAAGCGCACATGCAGCTGGCTTCTCAGGTCGGGCTTCGGGGCACGCCCTTATTTTACATCAAGGGGCAGGTGGTGGATGGATTCGATCCGCCTGCCATTGAAAAACTGTTGAAAGACTGATGAACCCGTGATGTCCAAAGCCGGCGGCTCTTCTTCAACGGGAGCCACTAGCGCACCTTCCCTCCGGTTTTTGCTTCACGGTCAAAGGCGAGGACGGTAAGGCCTTTTTCCGTATCGGTAGCCAGAAGCATTCCAAAGGATTCCACTCCCATCAGCTTTACCGGTTTCAAGTTGGCCACCACCAGGATCTGCTTGCCGATGAGTTCCTCGGGAGTATAGTCTTTGCCGATGCCGGCAACGATGGTGCGTTCTTCACCGATGTCGACCTTCAGTTTCAGAAGTTTGCCGGATTTGGGAACGGGTTCGGCCGCCAGGATCCGGGCCACGCGCAAATCCACTTTGGAAAATTCTTCGTAATCAATTTCCGGTTTTACATCGATCATCGCTGCTTTTTTCTCCTGCTGCTTATTTTCTTTTTCCTGAACAATGCGCGGAAAGAGCGCATCGCCGCGGTTCAGGGGGCTGCCTGCCTTGATGGAATGATCTTGCTTAATGGCATCCAAATTGATATTTTTATCGTCGTTTGCGCCGATCTGCTGCAGGATTTTTTCCGCGGTTTGCGGCATGAAAGGCGAAAGCATGACGGCTATCGCCTGCAGCGCCGAAAGCAGATCATACATAATCGCCGTTAATGTTCTTTTGTTGGCCGGATCTTTCCCCAGATTCCACGGTTCGTTCTCGACGATGTACTTATTGGTGATGTTGATAAAATCCCAGATCGCAATCAGGGCTTTGTGCAGAGCCATATCCCGAAAACCGGCTTCCACGTCTCCGACTGCTTTCAGAGCCGCCTCGCGCAAGCCCTTATTTTTATCATGGTGGTCAATGTCCGGAACCACGCCGTCACAGTATTTAATTGCCATGGTGATGGTGCGGCTCACCAGATTGCCCAGATCATTGGCCAGATCGGAGTTGAGCCTTTGGACAAAAGCCTCTTCGGAAAAGTTGGAGTCCAGACCGAAGACCATGTCTCTTAAAAGAAAATAACGAAACGCATCCAGCCCGTATTTGTCCTTAAGATCAAGCGGACGGACGATATTGCCGAGGCTTTTGGACATTTTGCTCTGATCCGAATTCCAGTAGCCGTGAACATTCAAATGCCGGTACGGTTCAATACCCGCAGACTTGAGCATCGTCGGCCAGTAAATACCGTGCGGTTTGAGAATGTCCTTGGCGATCAGATGTTCGGCTGCCGGCCAGAATGTCTTGAAGTTTTCTCCGTCGGGGTAGCCCAGCGCAGTGACATAGTTGATGAGGGCATCAAACCAGACATAGGTTACATACTGGTCGTCAAAAGGCAGCGTAATGCCCCACTCAAGCCGGGTTTTGGGGCGCGATATGCACAGGTCTTCCAGCGGGTCGCGCAAAAAAGCCAAGGCTTCGTTCCTGTATCTTTCCGGGCGGATAAAATCAGGATTGTTCTTGATGTGATTAATCAGCCAGTCCTGATATTTGCTCATTTTGAAGAAATAATTTTTTTCCTCGATATACTGAGGCTCCCGGCCGTGCTCGGGACATTTACCGTCGACGATTTCTTTTTCCGTCAGAAATCGTTCGCAACCGAAGCAGTAATAACCGCCGTAACTGCCGAAATATATGTCCCCGGCATCGTAAACCTTCTGCAGGATGTATCGCACCGTTTCGATATGATTGGGATCGGTGGTTCTGATAAAATAATCATTGGAGATGGTCAACTGCGGACAGAGAGCGCGAAACTGGGCGCTGATTTGATCCGCGTAAGCCTTGGGCGTTATACCTGCCTTTTGCGCCGCCTCCGCGATCTTATCTCCGTGTTCGTCGGTTCCCGTGACAAAGAAGGTTTTATCGCCGATCATGCGATGATATCTGGCCAGGACATCGGCGACAATGGTCGTATAGGCATGCCCGATGTGCGGTGAAGCGTTAACGTAATAAATAGGTGTTGTTATGTAAAATGATTTCGGCATATAAAAAACGTCTCCATGTGTGATTAAAAGTTGTCCCAATCATCCATTTTTTCCAGATCCATCGTTTGCTTTTCTTCTCGGGTATCCGATGCGCCTCCCTGTGCTTTGGCCGCTTTGGGACATTTTTTCTTTCCGGCATATCCTTCGTGTTCAAAAGCCAGACAGCACATCAGCCTTCCGCACAGTCCGGAAATCTTTTCCGGGTTCAGCGACATGCTTTGTTCCTTGGCCATTTTAACCGTGACTCTTTCGAGATTCTGCAGGATGCCGGCGCAGCATACCATCCGTCCGCAAATGCCTATTCCTTTGGTAATGCGCGTTTCCTGACGGGCGCCGATCTGCTTGAGCTCGATGCGCATTTTAAATTTCTGCACCAGATCTTTGACCAGTTCCCGGAAATCCACCCGGCTGTCCGCCGTAAAATAAAAAACGATCTTGTTTTTCTCGAAAAGACAATCGACATCGACCAGTTTCATGGCCAGTTCCCGTTTCTGAATTCTTTCCAGGAAAAATTTCCTCGCTTCTTTCTCCAGATTGTCGTTCTCTTCTTTAATCAGCAAATCTTCATCCGTGGCCTTGCGGATTATTTTTTTCAAATTGGCCGGCACGTCTGTCGGCTGATATCTTTTCACGTCCGTTACCACGACTCCCATGGCCAGACCGTTGTCGGTTTCAACGATCACCTGGTCATTTTTGTGCAAAATGAGATCGGCGGAGTTGAAATTATATATCCGGCCCTCTTTTTTGAATTTGATTCCGATTACATTTACAAGCAATTTACATCCTACCTTTTTCATCACGGGAATAAATCCCGAGACATTCTCATGGAGCTCCGGGATAAGGAGCATGATTCCCCCGTTTTCCGCGGGATAATTTCCAATTCCGATTGATCGGGATGGAATAATTCGACTTACAAATTTTAAGACGCTTCATTAAATTTGAATCGCTCAATAATTCAACTTAAATGCCATCGTTTCCAATGTCAATGATTTGTTGACGTTTTGTTCTATGGTATTTCCTGCCTTTTCTATCTGCGCGATGTTCTGCAGAATCTGTTCCCCGGATAATCGTGCCGCGCAGGCGGCAATGAAAGACGCATTATCCTGATTGATCAGCATGGTTTGTTTTCCGACCTCCTTGAAAACGAGAACGTCGCGGAAGAAGGTGGTCAGGATATTCAAACTGTGCTTGATTTCCTTCTTTTTCTGCCCCAGAAAAGAAGCAAAATGAATCAGACTGAACGGTTCGTTTCTGCTGGTCGTGGAGAAAATCCTTAATAGTTCCGTCCGGTAAGCGACGATATCCTCTTTGTTGAGCTCCAGTGCACTGCCGACGGAGCCGCCGGACAGAGCTCCCAGAAGCATGGCTCTTTGATGATCCAGGCTCATTTCCGATTCAAGAAACCGGGCTACCGTTTCAGGAGCAAGCGGATTAAAACGCACGTGCTGACAGCGGGAAATAATGGTTTGCAGCATGGCATATGGTCTGGTCGTGATCAGAAACAGCATGTTGGCCGGAGAAGGTTCTTCCAGCATTTTCAAAAGAGCGTTGGCCGACTCTTCATTCATTCTATCGGCATCGTCAATGATAAAAGCCCTTCTTCTGGCTTCCAGAGGCCGGCACGTGGTCCGCTCCTGCATTTGACGAACGGAAGCAATCCGGATGTACTGTCCCTCGGGTTCCACGGAAAAGATATCCGGGTGGCTTGCATGATCGATTTTGCGGCAGGACGAACATTCACCGCAGGAGTCGTGGAGAGAACCGGACTGTTCACAGTTGACCGCTTTGATCAATTCCAGCGCCAGGGTTCTTTTGCCGATGGCCGCTACGCCGCTGAAAAGATAGGCATGCGCGATCCGCTGCTGCGACAGCGTTTTGCGAAGAATATCAATGATTTTTTCGTGACCGTAAATATCGCCGAATGACATAACGCAGAAGGTATTTCCTCAAAAGACGTTGATCCTACAGATTGATAAAATTGCTTATATGACGGCGCACCTCTTCCTGAATGCTGTCAATTTCACGATTGGCGTCAATCCGGCGGAAACGGTCGGGATCTTTTTTTAAAATATCGAGATACCCTTCACGGATTCGCCGGTGAAAATCAAGATTTTCTTTTTCAAACCGGTCGGTGGCTGCCGGATCTTTTAATTGATTATTTCGCGCGGTGGCTCTGTGCAGTCCCGTTTCCACTGGCAGATCAAACAACAAAGTCAAGTCCGGTTTCAAAAGCGTCGCGGAATAATCGTTGATCAGTTTGATGAATGCCTGATCCAGACCGCGGCCGAAACCCTGGTAAGCATAGGTGGCGTCGGAAAAACGATCGCACAAAACAACTTTGTTCTGTTCCAGAGCCGGCCGGATTACCTCCCGCACGTGTTGTGCCCGCGCGGCACAAAACAAGAACATTTCCGTTTCCGCGCAGAGGTGAGCATGTTTGCGGTTAAACAGAATCCCGGCGATTTGCCGGCCGATGTCGGTGCCCGCAGGCTCCTGGGTAACAATCAGATCGACACCGTTTTTTTTCAGGTATTCAGCAACAAGTTTGATTTGCGTTGATTTTCCCGATCCTTCAATGCCCTCAAACGTAATAAATTTTCTTGCCAGCTTGATCATTGGATTCAGATTTGAATTAAAATTAAGGATTTGCCGCAAAATAAAAAAGCAAAACCGGGAATAAATCAACTCGCGATAAAGAAGATATATTCCCAGTTCCGAATTTTACCAGGGGCACATTATTTTCCGTCACCGGGAACGATTGCTTCTACCGGACACTGATCAGCGCAGGTTCCGCAGTCATTGCAAAGTTTGGCATCGATAACATACTTGTCGTCGCCTTCTGAAATTGCTCCTTCCGGGCATTCGCTTTCACAAGAACCGCAAGCAATGCATTCATCCGTAATCACGTAGGCCATAATTTCAAGCTCCTTTTATAAGTTTATTTTTAAAATATCATTTACCGGCCCGTATTTCATCAGAAAATCATTGCCGATAAAAATCAGATTGATGCCGTCGCCGAACTGAAAATCGATCAGACGGCAACGATTTCTTTGACAGCGGGAATTTGTTTTTTAATGACTTTTTCTATCCCCATCTTTAACGTCATCTGGGACATCGGACATCCGCGACAAGCTCCGGTTAACCGGACTTTGACGATCCCGTCTTCACTGACATCGACCAGTTCCACATCACCGCCATCCGCCTGCAGGCTCGGCCTTATGGAATCAATGGCTTTTTGTACTTCTTCCCTCATGGAAATTCTCCGTAGTCTGTTTTTTTCTATTTTTCAAGCCCTTAATGCGGCATGTAATAGACCATTTTATCAACGACACTGCGGGCAAGGTCGGGCAGATCCGGCTTGATCAATACATAATCTTTCGCCACGGCATGATTCGCTTTCCACATCAGCTTGCCTGTACTAACATCATATAGCTCCATTGTCAAACCAACCTGCGCCGTTTTTTGATCACCCTGAACGACGTATTTCCATTCGTCAACGGATAGCATCAGAATAGCTTCAACTTGCAGTATCGTCCCGATTTTTCTGCTCAAATCGGAATCGGAAAAATTGAGCAGCCGCAGTTTGGACAGATATTCGGTCTTTGTATTTTTCAGCGTTTCATTTTCCTGAACGTGTTTTTGCAGTTTTTCAACATCGGTTACCTGAATGAACATTTTTTTCGCAATCAACGAACCGGCAACGATTTGTTCGACGACTGCCCGGGAATCAGGTTCTTTGTGATTCCACACTTCCATCGGGAAAATGGCGATGCTTTGCGGATGAAAATCTATTGCCTCCGGTGCTAATTGTGAAAAACGTAATCCGCCGCAGGCGATGGTCGTGAAAATAAAAGCGATGAATACGGTGACATAACAGCATTTTTTTATCATTCTTACGAAAACCGCCTTGTCGAAAATGAGCGCTTTGAACATCAAAGAGTCAACCACAGCAAAACAGAAAAACCAGCCATGATGTAGCTGGTCTCCAGAAGACCTTCCTTGATAGCCCCGGAAAGCACCGGCTTTTTATCACAAAACAGGAAACAAATCCATATATATAATAGGCAGATCAGAAGGAAAAAACTCAACGATGATGTCCATCCCGCGGGATAGGAAAAAAGTAAAACCGCAAATAATATCAATGACGTGATTTTTAAAATGTTCAGGGCGCGTGTCTTGCCGAAGAGAACGGGGAAGGTTTCTTTGCCCATCAGTTTATCGCTCTGTATCTCCAGAATATCCGACATGACCGAGCGGATAAAAACGATGCCGAAAATAAAGAAAAAAGCAACGAAGAAGCCTGTGTCCGGGAAGGATGGTTTGGTCAGAGCCGGCAAAAAGGCTACGGCAATCCCCCAGGCAATGGACATAAAGATGTTTTTTGAACCGGGTAAATCCTTCAAACTTTGAAAATTCCATCCCCGGGGCAGGATTTGCATGTTGTAAAGAATCCCGGCAACGGAAATGGCCAGCAAAGAGACGAAAACAACCGACGATTTGTTAAAAGTCAGAACAAGCGCGATGATGATGGAAAGCAGAGAGGTGAAAAAAAATTTTTTTTCATGACGAACGTAATATGCTTCACGAAAAGAACCGACCAGTCCGGAGGGTTTCCGGCTGATCAGACGGTTTAAGACATGGATGGCGTAAACAAAAAGCGATGCGATCATGATAAAAGAAAAATTAACCGGCATATCCTGCAGCAGCATACAGGCCAGACAAAGGCATCCGGCTCCAAGGGCAGAGTAAAGATCCGTTTTTATTAAAAATATCCAAAAGTTAATTAATTTACCCAGATTTTTTAATTTCCGGCTTCGGCCTTCCGTAATTTTATCTATAACTCTGTCGAGAATCCAGTTCGGTGTGGAGGCTCCCGCCGAGACGCCGATTTTATTATAAGGTCCGAAGTCAAGACCTTCCATCTCCCCCGGGGTTTCAATATGAAAAGTTGCAGACTGTTTTTTCCGGGCCAAATCAGCCAACCTTCTGGTATTGGCGCTGTTTCTGCCGCCGACGATAAACATCGCATCCATTTCGTCGGCCATCTTGATGACTTCCGCCTGCCTCTGTTCGGTCGACAGACAAATGGTATTGAACACAGTCGCCTGCGGACAGACCTTTTTAATTTTTTCAACAATATTATGATAATCGTCCAGGTTTTGTGTCGTCTGGGCGACAACACAGATCTTGTCCAGGCAGGGAAGTTGATCCGCCTCGTCCAGAGAAGATATAATCATGCCTCGGCCACGGGTATAACCCAGCAACCCGTCAACCTCCGGATGCTCCTTATCGCCCACGATCACCACGGTGTAATTTTGGGCGGTGTGTTTTTTTATGATGGACTGAACATAACCAACTTTGGGGCAGGTGGCGTCCACCACTTTAATGCCGCTCTCCTTTATCTTTTTTCTTTCTGCCGGGGCGATGCCGTGCGCCCGAATAATCAGAATCGAATTTTTTTTATCTTTTATGTCATCAATATTTTCGACGGGTAGAATGCCCCGGTTTTTAAGCAACTCAATCGTTTGTGGATTGTGAATCAAGGGGCCATACGTATAAATCCGGCGGTTTTTTTCATGCTGGGCTATGTCCAGCACGATATCCACGGCCCGGCGCACTCCCATGCAGAATCCGGCAGTTTTGGCTAGTCTGATTTCCATATTATTTTTTCTTCCGCGCCAGAATAAAAAATTCTCTGTTGCCCGCCGGCCCCGAAATTGGCGACGCGCAGGTGCCCTCAACATCCAGTTCGAGCGATGTGCAAAAATCACTGATATTTTGCACTACACGGTCATGGATGGCGGGATCCCGGACAACGCCTCCCTCGCCGACGTCTTCTTTGGGCGCTTCAAACTGCGGTTTAATCAGCGCCAGAATTCTCGCCCCTTTTTCCAGAAACGTTAAAACTGCGGGCATCACGATTTTCAAGGATATAAAAGAAGCGTCGATGACGATCAAATCGATTTTTTCATCCAGATCCGCGCCATCATAATAGCGGCAATTGGTGCGTTCGATAACCACCACGCGTTTGTCTTCGCGCAGTTTCCACGCCAACTGACCGTAAGCGACATCCAGCGCGTAAACCTTCCGGGCTCCGGCCTGCAGCAGACAGTCCGTGAAGCCTCCGGTGGAAGCCCCGACATCAAAAGCGACAAGATTTTCAACATTAAGGTTAAACGTTTTCAGCGCACCGGCCAGTTTCAATCCACCGCGGCTTACGTAAGGATTATCTTCACCCTTTATTTTTATATCGGCATCCACCGGAACAGGTGTTCCGGTTTTATCAATATAGGCATCATTGACTTTCACCGCTCTTGCCAGAATCAACGCGCGGGCTTTCTCCAGCGTAGGCGCTGTTCCGCGTTCAAGCAGCAATTGATCCAACCGGATTTTTTTGGCAGCCATGCTTCAACAATAAGAAATAAAATTTAAATAAGAAAATTCGATTAACCGGCCAGCATTTCCCTGATGGCACGGATAATTCCTTCTGCATCGATCCCGTATCTGCTGCGCTGTTCGGCCTGCGTGGCATGTTTGACGAATTCGTCGGGAATGCCGAGACGTTTCATCCGGATGCCGGTGATGTTTTTTTCCGCCAGCAGTTCCAGAACGGCGCTGCCGAACCCCCCGTGCAGCATGTTTTCCTCGACCGTAATCATTGCGCTCATTTCCGCCGCCGTTTTCAGAATCAGGTCATCGTCCAGCGGTTTCACAAAACGGGCGTTGATGACTTTAATGCGCAATCCGTCAGCGGCCAGACGATCGGCTGCGGCCAGAGCGGGGTTGACCGTTGAGCCGACGGCCAGGATCGCCAGATCTGTTCCGTTTCTGACAACGGCGCCTTTGCCGATTTCGATATTCTTCAGTTCTGCATCAAGAGGAACGCCGATTCCTTTTCCCCGCGGATAACGCAGTGAAACCGGTCGGCCGCAGTCAATGGCGGTCTTGAGCATGTGCTGGAGTTCATTTTCATTCCCGGGCGCCATGACAACAATGTTGGGAATGGAACGCAGATAGGAATAATCCAGGAGTCCCTGATGCGTTGCGCCGTCCTCGCCGACCAATCCTCCGCGATCAATGGCAAAGACCACAGGCAGCTTTTGCAGACAGACATCGTGCACGATCTGATCGTAAGCTCTTTGCAGAAATGTCGAATAAATGGCCACAACGGGGATAAAGCCTTCCGTTGCCAGACCGGCGGCAAACGTGACCGCGTGCTGTTCCGCGATGCCGACATCGTAAAAACGGTTTGGGAATTCCCGGCTGAACGGGTTAAGGCCGGTTCCTTCACACATTGCGGCGGTAATGGCCACGATACGGGAATTATTGCGCGCCAGCTTCACCAGCGCTTCGCCGAATACCCTGGTATAAGTCGGGATGTCGGGAGACGACGCAATAACCTGCCCGGTTTCCACATTGAAAGGGGCGACACCGTGATAACTGGGCGGATTCTGCTCGGCGAAACTGTACCCCTTGCCTTTTTGGGTAATCACATGAACGAGGACGGGACCGGTCATTTCTCTGATATTTTCAAACGTCTTGATAAGGTAATCGAGGCGATGCCCCTCCAGCGGTCCCACATACGTAAAACCCATTTCTTCAAAAAGCGCTCCCGGCACCATCATGGTTTTCAGGATTTCTTCTATCTTCTGAGCAAACTTAATCATATCGCCGCCGATTCCGGGAATGCTGTTGAGAAATCTTTTAATGTCCGCTTTCAGGGTGGTAATTTTATGGCCGGTCATGACGCGGTTGAGATAGGAGGACATGGCGCCAACATTGGAGGAAATTGACATCTCGTTGTCATTTAAAATAATGATCATGTTTTTTTTACGGTCGCCAACCCAGTTCAATCCCTCAAAAGCCATGCCCGAGGTCATGGAACCGTCGCCGATGACGGCAATGATTTTGTGCTTGTCGCCCTTTAAGCACGCCGCTTCCGTAAGCCCCGCCGCCGCGGAAATGGAGGTCCCGCTGTGACCGACGTTAAAAACATCGTACGGACTTTCTTCTCGCCGGGGGAATCCGCTGATACCATTCTGCTTGCGCAGGCCTTTAAAATCATTCTTGCGTCCCGTAATGATTTTGTGCGCGTAAGCCTGATGTCCGACATCCCAGATAATTTTATCCCGGGACGTGTTGAAAACGTAGTGAAGAGCGAGGGTCAATTCCACCGTACCCAGCGATGCCGCCAGATGACCGCCGCAGGAGGCGACCGTATGAATAATCAATTCCCGGATCTCCTGCGCCAGCGTGTTGAGTTCGGCGGAGTTCAGACTGCGGATATCCGTCGGAAAATTCACGTGTTTCAGAACGCTGTAATCAACAATGTCCGGTTGTTTGACCAAAACTTTTTCCTCTGAATAAATCTTTGTCTATGATTTTCTGTCCCTGATATAGCGCGCGATCACCATGAGCGGCATGGCTCTTTCATCAAAGCCGGAAAGGCTTGCCACCGCCGTTTCCACATATCGGGTTAATTTTTCTTTGGCCGCCTGAAGGCCCATGAGTGACGGATAGGTCAGTTTGTTCCGGGCGGCGTCGCTGCCGGTTCCCTTGCCCATTAACCGGCTGTCTCCTTCGACGTTCAAAATATCATCGGCTATTTGAAAAGCCAGTCCCACATTGATTCCATAGTCGCTCAGCGCCTGAATTTTATCTTTCCCGGCATTGAAAATGAGCGCGCCTGATTTTACAGCGGCGACAATCAGCGCACCCGTTTTGCGCCGGTGAATTTCCTGAAGGGCGCTTTCATCGGCGCCTGATTTTTCCGAAATCACATCGAGGGCCTGACCGCCGACCATCCCGCTGATGCCGGCGGCATGGGCGATTTCCTGAATGACCGCGAGGCGGCGCTCCGCGGAAAACATAACTTTTTCCGCGCGGGATAAAAGAACAAACGCCTCCGTCAATAGCGCGTCACCGGCGAGAATCGCGATATTTTCTCCGAAAACTTTATGGCAGGTTGGTTTGCCGCGCCGGAAATCGTCGTTGTCCATCGACGGAAGATCGTCGTGAATCAAAGAATACGTGTGAATCAACTCCAGGGCGCAGGCCACGGGCATGGCCGGGGCCAGATCGCCGCCAACCGCTTCCGCCGCCGCCAAACAGAGAATCGGCCGGATGCGTTTTCCTCCATTGAAAAGACTGTAGCGGACCGCCTTGTATATTTCGTCGGGCATGTCCTGTTCGGGAAGGTAACGCTGCAGGGCTTCTTCCACAATGCTTTGCCTGTCCTCCAGATACGCCTTCAGGAATAAATCATCATCCTGCATCATCGTCTTCTCCCTGAAAACGTTTTACCTGCACGGAATTTTCCTTTTCCATGAGCAGTTCAACGCGACGTTCGGTTTCTTCAAGTTTAGCGGAACAGAAACGAATCAGTTTAATGCCTTCTTCAAAGGACTTCAGCGTCTCATCCAGAGGCATCTCTCCGGCTTCCATTTTTCTCACAATGTCTTCGAGCTTTTCCAGTGCGTCTTCAAATTTTTCTTTGGCCATAATATTACCCCGTTAGAGCAAGTCCCCAAGTTTCTTTGGGGCTTTAAAATCTTTTAACATAGACGGCTCTGGAATGCTGCCATCTAAATTGCCAAGCGCCCGTTTCACTAACGGGGCTTTCCCCTGATCCCGCTGCTGGATAAGTCATGAGATTGAATTTGCCTTTTCGCTAAGGCAAATTCAATCCCCCTAAATTATTTTTTCAACTTTAGCGTTAAAGTTGCCTTTTGCCAACAGGACATTCACCAGATCGCCTTCATTCAGGTTATCCGTTTGCCGGATCACGGTGCCGCCGGGAATGCTGCGCGTGATGCTGTAGCCCCTTTGCAGAACGGCCAGCGGACTCAAAGACTCCAGAAGGGTCGTGTTCCTGTACAGTTTGTTTTTCAGCGCCGTCAAGCGGCTGGAGAAATCAGCGGAAAGTCCGTGCCGAATGTTCTTTAACAACATTTTTTTCTCTTTAATCAGCCATGCCGGACTCCGGTGCTGCAACCGTAATTCCAGTCGGGTGATGTGATGGCCCAGATTCTTTTTCTGATGATCAAATGCCGAAGTAAGGCGATCCCTGAGATCGTCAAGATTCATTTGCAGATTCATGATAAACCGGCGCGGGTCTTTAATTCTCTCCTGTAGAGAGTCCAGCCGGTCCTGATGATCTGCCAGATAACGAACCAGCCCGGACATGATTCGGTGTCTGGCTGTGCTGATTCTGGACAACAGCTCCAGCCGGTCCGGCAGAATCAATTCCGCGGCGGCCGAAGGGGTAGGCGCTCGCAAATCCGCCACAAAATCACAAATTGTAAAATCAGTTTCATGCCCGATGGCCGACACAATCGGTATCGACGAACAGAAAATCTCCCGGGCCAGAGCCTCGTCGTTGAAAGGAGCCATATCTTCCAGAGAGCCGCCGCCCCGGGCAATGATGATGACATCGACATTGCCGTAATCATGCAGATTGCGCAACGCCTGAATAATTTCCGCCGCCGCTTCGCGACCCTGCACGCGAACCGGAGCGATGAGTATATCCGCCGCAGGGAAACGTCTCCCCGTTATGTTCAGAATATCCCGGATCACCGCCCCCGTCGGCGACGTCACCACGCCGATTCTTTCCGGAAGAAAGGGCAGAGATTTTTTACGGGATTCGTCGAACAGACCTTCCGCCTGGAGTTTGGTTTTGAGCTGTTCGAATGCCTTTTGCAGAGCGCCGACACCCAGCGGCTCCACCGATTCGACGACCAGCTGATATTCACCCCGCGGCAGATATACATTCAGCCGCGCCCGGCATAAAACGTTCAAGCCTTCTTCCAGTTCGAAAGGATTTCGCCGGTGTGCGCCGCCGAACGATCGGAAAAAAACCGCCTTGATCTGACTTTTTTCATCCTTCAACGTGAAGTAAACATGACCGGATTGCGGACGCCGCAGGTTGGAAACTTCTCCCTCCACCAGAACAAAATCGAACGTCTCTTCGAGGAGAAGTTTAATGTTATTATTCAATTGTGAAACAGTCAGAATGTTTTCCATATGATCCATCCTGTCCCGTGAATTATCAGATATCGGGAGGTAAAACAAGGTTGAATTGAAAAGGTTTGCGATTGCCGGACCTCATTTGCAACCGGTGGTTTTATCCGTATGGATTTTATTTTCATGATTTGATTGACATGCAAAAAACTTCTTTATATCTTTATGCCATGCAAAAATATAGTTGAGGAAAAAATCATGAAAAAAATTCATTCGGCCGGCAGAGTCATATTGTTTATCGTCGGTTGGTTTATTGCTTCGGCTGCTTGCGCTGAAGCCGTTGTCGGCGAAAAAAACGTCCGATTGATTCAGGCGGCGGAAAAAGGACGGCTGTCGGAGGTGCAAACGCTTCTGGCCGAAGGCGCTGATGTCCATGCAACATCAATTAAAAAATATTTCGGTATTTTCGGCAAGGAGGTAACCCCCCTGATTGTGGCGGCCGAAAACGGTCATGCAGAGATCGTCCGGTTGCTTTTAGGTAAAGGCGCCAGCCCCAGCAAAAGCAGGGTCCCGGATAAAGCGACGGCGCTCATGCTGGCGGCGGAGAATGGTCATGGCGATGTTTTGAAGATACTCCTGGATGCCGGTTCCGACATCAATGCCAAAGATAATAATGGCTCGACGGCTCTGATCATGGCGTCGAAAAACGGTCATCGGGAGATTGTCCGGCTGTTGCTGGAGAAAAAGATCGATTTAAATATAAAGAATAACGATAATGTCACCGCTCTGATGCTGGCATCACAAAACGGTCACAAGGCGGTCGTTCAAAGTCTTTTACAGCGGGGAGCGGATGTAAACCTGAAAAATAACGATGGTGTCACCGCCCTGATGATGGCGGCGAAAAGTTCCCACGCGGAGACCGTCGGACTTCTTTTAGATCAAGGCGCCGCCGTGAATACGCAGAGATCTTCCGACAACGCCACGGCGCTGATGATGGCGGCGGAGAATGGTCACAAAGAGATCGTCAGTCTGCTTTTGAACAAAGGGGCGGACATAAATTTAAAGACAAAATACACCGGCGGGACCGCCCTGATGCTGGCATCCGTCAAAGGATACCCGGAAATCGTTCGGCTTCTGATTGATAAAAAAGCCGACGTCAATGCAAAAAACAGCACCGGATCCACCGCGCTGATGGCTGCGTCACTGAATGGTCGCACCGCGGTGGTTCATCTCCTGCTGGATCAGGGAGCTGAGGTGAACGCGAAAACCAACGAGCGCGCCACGGCGCTGATGATGGCTGCGGAAAGAGGCCATGCGGAAATCGTCAAACTGCTTCTGGACAGGGGGAGTGATATCAATGCGAAAAACAGCGATGGCGTCACATCCCTGATGGCCGCGGCGGAAAAAGGTCATACGGAAGTCGTCAGACTTTTGCTGGATAAAGGCGTCGATTTGAACGTCAAGGCAAAGATTAAAGATGTCGAATACACGCCGCTGCAAATCGCCAAACAAAACCGCAGGGCGGATATTGTAGACCTGCTGCAAAAAGCCGGCGCCAGGGAGTAATCCGGCAATCTTAATTCAGACGGCTTGAAGAAGACGCATAGACAAAGAAACGCAGTCCTTCCCGCAGCGCAAACGCCCCATGCATGTACAACCCGCCCAGCCAAAACGGCACATGAAAAACATCAACGTGATGATACGCTACCCATCCGGCGGCCGATAGGGATCCTTCCGCAAACATCCCGCCGAAGGCCATGATGGTTGCCAACAGGAGCAGCCAGAGCCGTTCATAACTGAAGAGCCAGCGCAGCAGGAATGTGCCGTAAAAAATGACCGACAGCAACACCGGTTCGGTATTGCCGAATCCGCTGGTAAGATACACAAAAGCAAAGGCGGTGGCGGTTTCAATGAGTTCTCTGACGCTGCCCCGGGACACGCTTTGCCTGACGCGCACACCGGAGGGCAAGCGGCCGGCAATAAAATAATAGGCGCTGCCCATGAAAAGAAAAGCCAGTACAAAGCCGGGGAAGACCCACCAGGCCTGCCCGAAAAGAAAAGGATCGGGGTAAGAAAGCGTTTGTGTGTAAACATGAATCCCGTCGCAAAAGGTCGCTATGCATGCGCCCAGCAGCGCGAGTAAAAGCAGACCGGCATATTTTTTATCTGGCATGAATTTATGCATATTTTATCAGAATGTTATCGTCAACAAGCGGATGGATATCCGCAGGGTTATGGGTTGTGAGCTGCTCTTTCCGCTTTCTGCTCCAATCGGCCGGCGTTTTAACATGGTTTTCACGGGCTGTCAATGCGAGGCGCGACGAACTGCGGCACGGGAAAAGTTCGACGATATTTACTTATGGGGCTCAAACTGATTTTTTGCCGACCAGAAAGAGGGCAGATGTTGCAGTAAATACGAGAGACTTTTGCGGTGTTGCCACAACCGCCGCCGGAATTTTTTGCGCCATGCCTTGTCGGAATAAAAACGCTTGACGTGTTCGTTGTAGAGTTGATCAAGTTTTTCTTTGGATTGAATTCCTCTGGGCACAAAAACAAAATTAAGACAATTCATCAGCCGCCAGTCTTCATTAAACGTTCCCTCATCTTTAATCGTTGCCCAGAGCGGCGCGCCGGGGAAGGGCGTGAATTTGGCCATGTTCATGTCATCTAATTCCAGAGATAGTATGAAATCGGAAGTTCTCTTGATGGAAGCTTCCGTCTCTCCGGGCAATCCCATCATGAAAAGTCCCTTGGCGCGCAGCCCCGCTTTTTGAATCCGCCGGACGGTATCGCGCACGTCATCAAGCGATACGCCCGATTTATGCCTTTTAAGCATTTCCGGATCGGCCGATTCGATGCCCAGAGAGACCATCAGGCATCCGGCGTTCTTAAGCAGGCTCAGCAAGCCGTCATCCGTGTAACCCACGCGTACGGCGCAATTAAAATTGATGCCCAGGGGATGAACGCTCAGCTTTTCGCAAAGTTCGACAATCCGCTGCCGGTTGGCGGTGAACAAATCATCGTAAACATTGATATGCCGCACGCCGAATTTTTCCCGCAGATATTTCATGTGCTCATAGATGTATCCGGCGGAATTATAGCGAAATCCTTTTTTGAATACGGAGCGGTCGCAGTAGGAACATTGAAACATGCAGCCCCGCGACGTAATCATCGTCGCACCGGGCGTGTTGATGTAACTGAATAACGGCAGATGGTAATCGCGGGGGAACCCTTTGAGCTTTTCATAGGCGGGAAACGGCAGACTGTCCAAATCGGCTATTTTCGGACGCGGTTCATTGACGATGATGGCTCCTTCGTGTCGCCGGATCAACCCTTTTATCGCTGAGGGGATCACGCCGGCGGCAAGTTCGCCCATGGTTTCCTCTCCTTCTCCGGCAACCAGAAAATCAAACACGGGATAATCGCGTAAAAGCTGACCTTCCAGCGCGGAAACGTGAACGCCTCCGCAGACAGTTGTAATGTCCGGGGCCTGTTTTTTAATCCGTTGCGCGAGATCGGCGGCATCGGGAAACGATGACGTGGTGGCTGAGAACCCGACGATCTGCGGCTGAAAACACAGTATTGCCTGAGCCTGCTTTTGCAGATCAACCGGCGCGCCCGGTCCCAGACAGTCGTAAACAACAACATCATGACCCTGTTTGATTAAATAAGCGGCGATGGAAAGCAGCCCCTGCGGAACCATCCGGTTGGCAATGTCGGTGATGTCCCGTTTGCCGGGAAACCAGTTGAAACCGCGCGGATGAACAAGAGCGATCCGTTTCTTTTTCTGCGAAAAAGTCATAGTGATTTCGTTGACGCCAGAACAAAAGCCTGCTTGCCCGAAGCGTGAAAGTTATAGTGCAATAAAAGAGAAGACGGTTTTCCCCGCAGCGCGAACGCCAGGCCGAAGGCGGCGGCCGTGGAATGAATCCCGCAGCAGGGCAGATAATCGTCGATCTCCCAGCCGTTTTGCCGCCAAAAGCCGTCATCCGTTTGTTTTGTGCGGAATCCGGGCAGAACAATACGGTTTTTCGCCCGGATTTTATTGCCATGTTGCATCAGATCGGCCAAATCATTTTCATCGGGCAGCCCTTTTTTTTCACTGAAATCCACCGCGAGAATTTCACCGATATTCCTTTCGTCATCCCGGCCCAGCAAAAGCCAGGAGCTGCCTTCGCCCATCGGCATCCTGCGGGAGTTGCCGCAGTTCAGATTAACCCTTGCGCGGTATTCTTCAACGGTTGGCGTAAAAATATCGCAACCGCCGACCAGCGCCAGTTCTATCTGGTCGCTTTCCAGGTAGGTTTGTGCCAGCCACAGCGCCGACTCGAAGGATAATTCTTCCTGCGAGATGGTAAGCACGGTTCCCGTAACGTCGCAAATACGCGCCAGAACGAACGCGGCGGCGTTACTGACGGAATTGGCAAACTGATTGGGGCTGGGAAATCCCCCGCCGTGCTTGAAAACCTCGGTAATGAAAGGCAGGATTTCATCAACATTGCCCAGGCCCGTTGCCAGGAATATGCCCGTTTTCTTCCCTTTCAAATAATCGAGCGATACCTGCTGCAGGCACGCGAGTCCGCCGCAGGCAACCATTTTAATGAACCGGCCGGCGCGGCGCATCGGCTGCCCCATGATGTCCTGGACCAGACCGTCAGCGTTCAGCGGCAGTTCGTGCTCCTCCCAAAGGGCGTTGCCGTTCGGCATCAGCGACGGACCGATATAGCTTGCCGCGATCACCGGTGTGATGGAATGAGAGGTCAATGGTTTGTTGTTTGCGTTCATTCTTTAATAATCAGATAGCTCGTGCATGTTCCGCCGAAACCGAAATACGTAAAGAGATAAGCGCCGTGGCGCGCTTCCATGTTTTCCTGAGAAGGCGCAAACCCGATTTCGGGATCAATCTCCGAGAAACCGAAACTGCGCGGGATGGTTCCTTCTTCAGAACAGGAAATCCAAAGCGCGGTTTCGACGGCGCCCGCGGCTCCCAGCGTATGGCCGACGGCTCCCTTCAGTGAAACCACCGGCGGGAGTTTTTCGCCGAAGAATTTTACCAGTCCTCGCCCCTCGGAAAGATCATTATCCCGGGTGCCCGTGCCGTGGGCCTTAACGGCCACAACATCATCCGCGGACACCTGCGCGATTCCAAGGGATTGCTGCACAACCTTGCTGACGGTCACACCGTCAATGCCTGCCGACGTCATGCTTTTGATGTCGTTGTACTGATAACCGCCGGTAAATTTGTATTTTGCCGGAAAGTCCTTTTGGGCTTCCAGAATCACAACGGCGGCGCCTTCGCCGATTTGCATTCCGGCGCGGGTCGCGCAAAACGGCCGGCAGCGTTCGTAATCAAAAAGCAGCAGACTGGCAAAGCCATGCAGGGTCATGTTCAGCAGCGGTTCAAATCCCACAACGATCGCCCGACGGATTTTTTTTCTTTTGATTAAATCAGCGGCGACCACCAGGGCGTGCGAACTGGAAACGCAGGCCATGCTGAAGGTCAGCGCCAGGCCGTGAATGCCGTATTTGCTGACGATGAGATCGGCCACTTCGCCGGGGCCGCGGTTGCGGCAGGATATCGCCGGTGATTGCGTGTCGGGATTGTTACGGACGGCTTCGGTAAATTCAAACTCATTGCGGATGAATAGACCGCCTGTCGTGCCGACCAGAACACTGGATTCGGCGATTTCTTCCGCCGACAGATCCGCGCGTCGGAAAGCTTCGGCAAGCGCGCTGTCCAGCATGGTCATGGCTTTATCCAGCGGATTGCCCTGATAAGGAACTTCAAAAACATTCAATGCGCGGTTGGTTAAGTGAGAAGAGCCGCCTGCCGTCGCCGGCGGAGCCATGCCCGCGATCAGATGGCGCGCCGCCTCGGCAGCGCTCCATCCCAGCGTTGTCACCGCGCCCCAGCCGCGCACATAAATATTTTCACCGATCATCGTTTGACCTTTGGCGCTTCCATCATGAAATCGGCCAGTGTGTTGAAATTCTGCATTGCTTTGGCCGCCGTTGAGGCGTTTTTTAATTCCACGCCGAACTGAAATCTTATTTCCATCGCGATTTCCATGGCGTCAAGACTGTCCAGAATCAGCGGTCCCGGTCCGCCGATGAAGGGAATGTCGGTCGGAACGTCTTCCGGACGAACATCCGTGATTTCGCATGCCCGGATCACCAGTTCCTTGAGCTTGAAAATCAAATCTTCCCGTGATGATACATTCAATTCTTTGAGCCGCTGGCTTACATCCATTTCACTCTCCTCCCCGCTATGTAAAAACAAAGCAACGCGAATAACATTAAGACCGTCAATTTAGGCCATAAGGAAAAGAAATCGGTTTCCCGTGAAAAAATATCAAGATACGCCTGATGCGCCCAGTACATCGGCGAGATCAAGGCCAGTTTTTTCATCACGAGCGGCATCACCGCATACGGCACCATAATGCCGCCGAATACGGCCATCAATACCGCTCCCGTGGCCGCCAGCGCCGAAGACTGTTCCGGGGCCCGCGCCAGCGCCGCCACCATGACGCCGAATCCGGTGGACGCGGCCGCGACGACCAGCGTGACCGGTATTAAATGCCAGGGATGCGCTCCCAGTGTAAAAGGGAATTCGATGATCAGCGGCATGATGTAAATACCGACAATCAGCATTAAAGCAAATTGCATCAGATTAATCAAATAATAAGGAACAAGCTTGCCGAGAATGACAATAACGGGGCTGACCGGATAGGTAAAAATCCGCTGCAGCGTGCCGTCGTTTTTTTCCCGCAGGAAACCGATGGACATGGGAATCGCAATGAAGAACATTGCGAAGATTGACCAGCCGGGAACGCTGTTCTGCAGCGGGCCGGGCAAGGTCCGGTCCTTTTTGGTCTTCTCAACGATAAAATCGGCCGAAAGGCCTTCGATGTTGTCGATGCCCATGACCACTTCCACGGTCAGGCCGGTGACCAGCATGCGTACGGCGGCTTTGTAGCCCGCGTCGAGAACGGGATCAAATTCCATTTCCACCGGTTTTAATCCTTCATCAAATCCCTTCGGTATGAAAATCGCCGCATGCGCCCGGCCGGTTTCGAAAATCTTGTCGTTGTCGAAGCCCGACGGTCTCCGGACACGCTGGATCATTTTATTGGCGCTGATCCGTTGTTCAAGCAGATTCGCCGTCGGCTGATGTGATTCGTTTTCAATAATCAGCAGCATCTGCCTTCCCGTCAGCTTATCCATATAAACGCCCTGCAGCGCCAGCGACAGAAAAAAAATCAGCGCCACGGGCATGATAAATAAAAGCGGAATCGTCTGGCGTTCACGCAATAACACCAGCATTTCCTTGCGAATCAATGCTGTCAATTTCCGCAAATCCACTTTATCTGCCCTCCGTCAATCATCATCACGCAAACCGTGTCCGGTTCGCTCCAGAAAAAACTTTTCCAGATTGTCGATTTCATTCATGTTCCCGGAGAAGATCACCGAACCCCTGTCCAGCATCGTTACGCTGGAACACATCCGTTGCGCTTCATCCATAATGTGGGTGCACAGGATAATCGCTATACCGTCGGCATTCATTTTTTTCAGTGTTTCATAAATATGATTACGGCTCTGCGGGTCGACGCCCACCGTCGGCTCATCGAGAAGCAGCAGGCGCGGTGAGTGCAGGAGAGCCACGGCCAGATTCAGACGGCGCAGCATGCCGCCGGAATAGGTTGACGCCCGTTTTTGCGCGTAAGGCAAGAGGCCGGTTTCTTCCAGAACCGCCTTTGCTCTTTCTTGCAGCCGTTCGTGCGACAGTCCGGCCATGACGCCGAAAACGCGAAGATTTTCCATGGCGGTCAGTGACGCATATACGGAAATGGGTTGGGGCGCGTAGCCGACGGAGGTCAAAGATTTTGAGTGATCGTTTTTGATGCCGTCAATCGATATGCCGCCCTGAAATCCCCGCAGTTGTCCGGTAATCAGGCGCATCAGTGTCGTCTTCCCCGCTCCGTTGGGCCCCAGGAGCGCGTGCATCTGTCCGCTTTCCACCGACATGGAAAAATCGCGCAAAGCATACTCGACCCCGACGTTTTTTGCCGTGTCCTCTTTGGGAGTGTAGGAAAAAGTTACGTGTGAAATTTCCAGAGCTTTCATGATTTTAGTTTTCCGGCAATCTCATGCAGATTTTTAAAAAGGGTTTCTTCACGACCGGCGCAAATCAGCATTAATCCGCCCGCTTTGGCGAACGTTTCGTCCTGCTTGCCCCTTTTTTTAATAATGCGCGCGGCGGTGACGGCAAATTCGCGCCACGTATCGCCGATGGCCGTCATTTCCTGCGACAGATCGTTCAGTTCCGCAGAACCGAACAGACCGGCGGCTTCCTGAAGAAAAGCCGCGTACATATAGCGGAATCCTGCGCCGCCCGTGCCGACTTCCTCCTGCATGCGGACGATCATGCCCAGTTGCCGGCAGGCTTCATCAAATCCCTGCGTCTTTTCAAATTTGATGATTCTTCCGGCCAGAAAGCGGATGCCGCGGATGCCGATAATCGGAATAGGAATTCTCAGCATCAAATTACAGGTGTCCAGCATTCCCTTGATACAGGCGCTGCGAAAATCAGGATGGCGATCGATGAAGGCCGGGTAATACATGAATCCGTGGGGTTCCAGCGGGCCGCGCGCAAACCGCGCCCGGATCAGGTCTTCCGTCAGACAATCTACCGGCTGTTCGAGGACGGGATCGCTCACGCGAAAACCGTTCTCGATTTCGCGCAGTATCACAATATTGTGGCCGTTGAATTGAAAGCGGAAACGATTGGGGAAATAAGAAAGCCAGTAAATATTGGTCGTCACGCCGACAATTTGTCCCGATTTAAGCACGCGACGCATTTCCGCCATGCCTTTCTGCGCGTTGCGAAAATGTTGCGTCACAAATTTTGCCCCCAGCCTTTTGGCTGCTTTACGAAAAATTGCCGCCGGTTGCGAGCGGTAGGTACTGATCGGCAGGCCGACAAACTTGACAAAAGGGAAATGACCGAAAAAAATCCCGCTGCCGATTCCGAAAATCATCGGTTCGCTGATTTCCAATCCCTTATCTCTGAATAAAGCCGCAGTAACACCGGTTTCGCAGTGAGCGGCATGATGATGAACAAAAGGTTTCCCGCCGGATGTCAGTTCTGTATGAGTCAATAAAAAGTCCTTTAATGAGTTCCATGTTTTAATGAGACTCCGATATGACAAGCAAAATGCCGTCAGATCGGTTTGTCGAATTATCCCACGTGCGGAGCAACGAGGGGCTATGTTTATTTAAGGAACGGTTTTTAATTCTTTTGTCGTAATCGCGAGAGCTTTGGCGTAACGCTCCAAAAGAGAATCCTTGAGCTTGACAAAAATTTCCGGGCGTAAATGCCGCTTGACGCGAAACACGGCAATGCCGGCGGTCTTGCCCAAGATGTCCGGTATCATCTGCCGCCGCTCCATATGATAGGCGAGCGGGCTTTTCCGCCCGGCCAGCACCGCTTTTCTGGTTTTCTCCAGATTTTCAGCCAGTTCCTTCACCGCCAGACCATTGACAAGCTCTTCCGCGTCCCATCCGTTACTGGACACAATGACATACCTGCCTTTTTCATCGACCGCATAACAGGCGCGCTTTACACCTTCATAATATTCAATCGTGTTATCCTGCGGAACTTCTTTTACCTTCATAGAAGTAATCTGCCAACAAGAGAGTTTTTTTTCAATTTATTTTTTTCCCTAAAAATGGCTCGAAATGATGCCACTCGAAAGGATGCCGGCGGGCAAATGCAGCCAGATCCTCGGCATAAGCCTGCGCGGAATCCTGCACCGCCTTTTTCCGGTCGGTGCGCGTGGCGGCAACCACCCGGCGACCCGGCGAAACGTTAATGTGATATTTACCGATGGCTTCCTGATAAACAAAAAACGTCATCAGCGGCGCGCCGGTCATCAACGCAAACAGATGCGGTGTGTCGGGAAGATGGACTTCATGGCCGAGAAAATTTACGCTGACATAGGTCTGGTTGCCCCAGAGACGATCACCCGTCATGGAAACAATACCTCCTTCGCGCAGGAAATTGATTCCTTCGATCAAAGCAAAAGGTGATTTTTCATCCTCGGATGTCGCTACTATTTTGATGCCGCTTTTAGCCATAGACTCTTTTTGAATATGCTCAATCTGTTCCTTGTGCTTTGCTCCCAGATACAGCATGATCGGCAGGCCTTTTTTGTTGAGCGTCTGCGCGGCCAGCTCCCAGTTGCCGATGTGCGACATCAGTAGAATGGCGCCGGTCTTTTTCTTCACCGCCTCTTCCAAGTATTCCCAGCCTTCCTTAATATATTCGATGTCGTTTGCGTCGAAGCGGATGAAGCGATGGATATAGACATCGGTAAATTTATGATACTGACGCCATGCGCACCTCAGGTGATAGAAAAACCAATGATTGGGAAACAATGTTCGATAGAACTCGAAGCTGTTGGCGACACGCACCGGAAACAGAAAAAAATAACCCGTCGCCACAAACCAGGAAAAAATCCGGAAGAACCACAACCCCAGTCTGTGTGTAAAGAAGAGCAATATTTTATAAGGCAGTTTTTTCATTCTATTTGTCATTGTAGCTCACGGCAGTGGAGGTTGCAATCTCTTGATATTTTTCGTCATACCGGCGCAGGCCGGTGTCTATTGAATGTTTACCTGAATTCGTCCTCAAGTGCGCCATAGCCCGCTTTCGTAACCTAAACGTCATCTTCGACGGGAATGATAACAGAGAGAATAATATTCCTATTATTTCTTTCCCACAAACCATTTTTCCTCAATGCCCTTGGTGTCGGAAGCGAAGACATTGACGGCGAAGCCTGCCTGTTGCATAAAATTAATCATCTCTTGTTCCGTGCGGAACCGGTTGGGCATGCCGGTCATTTTTAACCGAGCAGTTTCAATCCGGCGTTTCCACGGATTGGGCTTATCCGATGGAATAGTCGCCCGCACAAGCAAAGTTCCGTCTGACGATAATTTATCGTAAATCCGCTGAAAAACAATCCGAACTTCATCATCGGAAATCAGATGCAGCATGTCCAGCATGAGGACATAATCAACGTCGCCTTCGACTTGCGGCAAATCCGGCGCCCGTCCCACTTCCACGCTGCCGCGGTTGCCGATAACGCGCGACGCGATAAGCACCCGTTCTTCATCCGGTTCAATGCCAAAGACCTCAGCACTGGGATAAATTTCCAGCAGCCACGTGGCGGGAACGCCGTAGCCGCAGCCGATATCGATCATCCTGCGGGGATTTTTTACATACTTATCCAGTTCTTTGAACATCGGATCCATCATCATTTTCATGCGGGCGAAGACGCGCGGGTACGCGGGAAGATGCCGGTAGCGCAAAACGGTCCGCCGTAGATGCTCGCGGGAGCCAGTTTCAAATTGACTCGTTGGATATTGCACCGGCGCAAATATTTTCTCCATCAACACCGGCAGGATAAAAAAGACGCCAATCAGGGAATAAGTGATGCCTAAAGAAGAAACTATGCCGATGCTGCGCAAAAGAGCATGGTCGGCCAGCGCCAGAACACCGAAACCGATTAAGGTGGTTAGCGCCGCCAGAAATATCGCCAGTTTGATGGTGTGCATAGCCGGACTTTTTTCGTCGAAATGACGCTGGTAATGGCAAATATAATAAACCGCATAATCGTCCCCCATGCCCATGATGACGATCCAGAGCATGATGCCGGGAATATCCAGCGGATGGCCGATGATTTTCATGGTGCCCAGGGTGGCGAAAAGCGCGAAGACTATCGGCGCCAGAACCGCGAGCGTTAACTTCCAGTCCAGAAAGTATAAGAAGGTAACAAGGACCAGACCGATACTGATGATGATGGCGATTTCCAGAAAAAGATTTTTCAGAAAATCACCCAGCCGCTTGTTGAATAAATCGGCGTCGAATATTTTAGCCAGACCGCTTCGCGAAAGCCGCTCAAAGAAATCTTCCGCATTGTAATTTTTACCAGCGGCGAGCAAACTCAATTGTGTATAGCCCGCGGAACTTTCGGCAATTCCCAGCATGTCGAAATATTTTTCAGGTATATCGAACGAGCCGATGGTTGCCCGATGGATGATTTCCCAGAAGGGTTCGAAAGCATCGGACGCAAAGCCGTTCTCTTTTCCCGCTGCGCTCAGATTGCGTTTTAATTCAGCCACGCGGTCCTTATTCCAGAAGGCGCGCCAGGCCGCCATGTTCTTTTGAGCGGTCTCCTGTGAGGGAAACAGAATCGTCGGCAGAAAAGGAGAGGATAATTTTTCATCCCGGATATCCCCGGCCAGCCAACCGGCCAGTTGATCATTTTTTTTCCGGAGTTGCGTCATATCGGATGCCTGAAGAAAAACATAACACCGGCCGGAGAGATTGCCCCATACGTCCTGCATTTTTCTGTCGGCGCGCATCGTTGCTTCACCCATGGAGTTCATCGAATTCATATCCACATTGAAAACCGGCTTGGCAAACAAAAGCATCGACAGGCCGAAAATAATCGCGGCAATCAATTTCCATCTGGCTGGAGCGGCGAATTTTTGAACAGCATTAGACAACAGCGGGTTGCCCGGCTTGGTCGCCGGCGGCATGGCCGGAAATATTTTTGGAAAAACAAGATGGACAAACAGCAGAGCGAAGGCGACGCCCAGAGCGGAAAAGACGCCGATTTGCGCCAGGATTTTAAAATCGCTGATGAGCAGCAGCAGAAAAGAGCCGACCGTGGTCAGGACGGCCAGAAACTCCGCCGACCAGACTTCCCGCGCCACATCTTTCCCGTAGGTGGCATGGGGCTGATCCAGAAAAAGCAGATAGGCGATGCCCAGATCAACGGTAAAGGCCATAATGGCGCTGCCGAAACCGACAGCGATGATCGACATGGATTTGAATAAAAAAGAACAAACGAAGAGAGCGGCAATCGCGCCGACGGACGAAGGCAGCAGCGCCAGCAGACCGATGAGCGGACGGGGAAACGCAACGATGAGCAAAAGGGCGATGCCCAGGGTTGTGAAGGTCACGGCCATCTGCATATCCCTTTTGGCGGTGGTTTCATTATCCAGCGCCACGCGGTATGCGCCCGTGGCGGTCAGTTTATATGGATGGCCGTTTACGACCAGATCCCTCCGGCAATCTTTCAGAAGTTTTTCGATTTTTGCGGCCACGGACGTGTCCGTTCCGGAACCTTTGATTTTGGCAATGATCAACGCGTTTTTACCGTCCGCGGAAATCAGTTGCCCTTGATAAAACTGCGCCTTGTTGGCGGGAAGCAGGGCGGACATCTGTTTCAAAATGACTCCGGAAAACCCCAGCGGGTCTTTGGTCATCATGTCGCCGCGGCCGATTCCGTCAAGCTGCTCCAGACTTTGCCTGTTTTGCGCCATAATGTCTTTGATTTTATCCGGTGTCAGCAGCGGTGCAATTTTTGTTTGCAGATCGGATGCATTCAGCAGTGAAGGAAGATTGTTGTTTACGTGCGCGACAAGTTCGGGAAAGTTCTTTGCGTCGTCACCGATGCCGACTTTGGTGAAAAGTCCGCTTTGACGAAGTTTGTCGGAAACCTTTGCCGTCGTGCCGATCAGTTTATCGCGGTCGGGAGACGCCTGTTCAAGATTAATGAACACCTTATCCTGAACGGGCAGGTGTTTGATAATGATTTGCGCATCGGTCAGAACCGGATCGTCGTGGGGCATGGATTCCAGAACATCGGTTTCGATGGTCAGATTTCCGGATTCCCAGAAAAAGATCCCGACGACAATCAGCGCGGCGATAAAAACAATAGACCAGTTTATCTGATATTTGCGGATGAGCGGCATGAACACCTTTGTTTTCATTGATTTATAGATACTTAAGGCTGATTGTGTAAACCATATTTTAACGGTCGTGGCAAGACAAAAAGGGGTGGCCCCGATATCAATATGCGTTATTTTTCTTGCAATTGCCTATTAAGAAGAGTAGAAGCCCCCCTTAACGCTACGGTATGAATACAGACAATGAATAATACGAATAACAATTGTCACCAATCCGTTTTTGAGCGCTTTAAGCGCACGTGCATCGGCGAACCGCGCAACATCAACGAACCGTCTCTCTTTCATAAAATTTCCCTGATTCCGATTCTGGCGTGGATCGGTCTGGGCGCCGACGGACTTTCATCGTCCTCTTATGGTCCGGAAGAAGCCTTTAAAGCGCTGGGACCGCATACGTACCTGGCCGTCTTTATTGCTATCGCCACCGCCTTTACCATCTTTGTCATTGCCTATGCCTATTCCCGGATTATCGAGCGTTTTCCTCACGGCGGCGGCGGCTACATGGTGTCAACTCACACCATCAGCAGCGGCGCCGGCGTGGTGTCGGGTTCCGCGCTTTTGGTCGACTACATTCTGACCATTACGGTTTCTCTGGCTGCCTGCGGCGATGCCATTTTCAGTTATCTTCCCGTGAACTTTCTGCCTTACAAACTGCCCTTTGTCATGGGCTTGATCGTTCTGCTGGTTTTTCTTAATCTCCGGGGCATGAAAGAATCGGTTACTTTTCTGGCGCCGATTTTTATAACGTTTGTGGTCACGCATATCCTTCTGATCAGTTATGGGCTGTACACGCATATCAGCGCCTTCGGGCCGGTCATGGAAAGGTATCAAGGCGCGATCGGTGCGGATCTTTCAACCATTGGATTTCTGGGAATTCTGGCGATTTTTTTACGGGCTTTTTCCATGGGCGGCGGTACGTATACCGGAATTGAGGCCGTTTCCACGTCCATGCACGTCATGCGGGAGCCCAAGGTCCAGACGGGCAAACGCACCATGCTTTACCTGGCTGTTTCTCTGGCCCTGACGGCTTCGGGGCTGCTTTTATGTTATGCTTTGTTCGATATCAAACCGATTGTCGGACAAACCCTGAACGCCACGCTGGCCAATCAGACGTTCAGCGGCTGGTTTTTGGGCGGCGCCGTGGCTTTTATCACTATCCTGTCCGAAGGAGCGCTGCTCATGGTCGGCGCTCAGTCCGGTTTTGCCGGTGGTCCCAGCATTATGGCCAACATGGCGAAGGATTCCTGGTTACCCCGCCGGTTTGCGGCACTGTCGGAAAGGCTGACCATGCAAAACGGTGTTTTATTGATGGGGGTGACGTCCATCGCAGTGCTTTTGTATACAAAGGGTTCGGTCACTGCGCTGGTTGTCATGTATTCGATCAACGTTTTTCTGGACTTTACCCTTTCCCAGTTCGGTATGGCAAAACTCTTTTTCCAGAGCCGCGGTCAGGATAAATCCTGGCTCAGACATATTTTTATTCATATCATTGGATTTATTTTATGTCTGACGATCCTGCTGGTTACGGTTTTCGAAAAATTTGGAGAAGGAGGGTGGATCACGCTTCTGATCACGTCGACGCTGATCGGATTGTGTTATCTGATCCGGGGACATTACCTGAAAGTGCGTAAAGGGGTGCGTCAACTGGAAGAAATTCTTTCGTCCATTCCGTCCGGCCAGATTCCCAATAACGAACCGCTTGATCCGAACGAGCGGACGGCTATTCTTCTGGTCAGCGGGTATAACGGATTCGGTTTGCATTCATGGTTGTCGGTCTTTAGAGAATTTCCGAAACTCTACCGCAATTTTATTTTTGTGTCCGTAGCGGAGATCGATTCCGGCGCGTTCAAGGGCGCTTCGGAAATTGAAGCGCTCAAATCATCGATCAGGCAACAACTTGATCAATACGTCAAGATCGCCCGCTCTTACGGGTATGCCGCCGATTACCGCATGGACGTGGGAACGGATGTTGTCGAAACGGCGACCCAGCTGTGCCAGGAGATTTTCCGGGAATTTCCCAAGTCATCTGTTTTTACCGGGAAGCTGGTCTTCCGCCAGGAAAATGCCTTTCAGAGGATTCTGCACAACGAAACCGCCTTTGCCATTCAGCGACGCCTGCAGTGGGAAGGCATTACGACGGTTATTCTTCCGATACGCGTGAACATTTAATTTATTTTAGAAAAAATATCCTTCTGAAAATCAAACGAGAAAAGGTTGAAAAATTGCGGCAGAAATCCACAAAGGGACGGAAGTGAGAAATTCTTCCGCCTTCAGGATTGTAATGGACACGCACGGGGGCTTCGATGATCGGAATGCCGTTTCTGTTGGCCGTCACCAGAATTTCCACTTCAAACTGGAATCGCCGAGCCTTTGTTCTCAAGTTTAGTGTTTCGGGCAGGGGATAAAGGCGAAAGCCGCTTTGGGAATCGGAAATTTTCGGGCCGCCGGAAATCCATACCCAGAAGTTGGAAAATTTTCTCCCGAAGCTGCTCGTCCAGGGGACATTCGCGCCTGTCATGCCCTGTCTGGCTCCGACGACAATCGGCCTGGTTCCCCGGGGAATGGATTGAATGAGGTTTTGCGCGTCCTGAGGGTCGTGCTGGGCATCGGCGTCAATGGTAATCGCCCAATCGGCTACAGCGGAAGCCGCGGTGAAACCGGTCAAAATTGCCGCGCCCTTCCCGTGATTTTGTTCGTGTCGCAGAACGTGAATGCCCTGAATATCTTTGGTCTGATCATACGTGTTGTCCGTTGAGCCGTCATCAACGACAAAAACAGGATAACCCGGCGCCAGCGCGTCCCTGGCCACCTGCGCCACTGTCCCGGCATGATTGTAAACGGGAATGACAAAAGCAAAGCGGTTTTTGTTATTTGATGAGGTCAATTTTATATTCCATTTATTTGATATTGGGTAGAAAAGCCACTCCCCACGTTCCCGGCCCCATATGCGCGCCGGACGTCAGCGACAGAGGCTGAAGGATAATTTCCGCATCGGGATATAATTCTTTGAAAATTTCTTTAACGGTGCCTTCCACAAATTTTTTATTGTCGGAATATTCCAGCATGATGAGGACAGGGGATTCATCTTTCAGCGCGGCGTCAAGTTTGGCTAAAGCGAACTTGACCTGATCGTCCGTTGTCCTGACAGTACCGACTTTTTTTGCTCCTTCAGGAAGCGGTGATATGACCGGCTTCATATTCAGTTTATCGCCGAAGAAAGCGCTGGTTTTGGAAAGACGTCCGCCCGCCGCAAGATACTGCAGTTTATCCAGAAACACGTACTCCTCGCAGGCGCGAATGGCTTTACGGGCAAAGACAACCGTTTCCTTCATGTCGTTTGTCTCGGATAAATAGCGGGCCGTTGCCAGTGCGATTGTCCCCAGCCTTCCCGAAGCGGCTCCCGTGTCCAGTATGATCAGTTTGTCTTCCTTGTCATGTTCTTTTTTCCACTGGATTGCGCCCTGATAATTGCCGGTGTATACGGAACCGACGCAGAGGTATAAAACTTTTTCATAACGCTCCAGTGCGCTCTCATAAAACTGGTGCCGTTCATAAACGGACGCCTGTGAGGTGGATACTTTCATCCCTTTATTCATGGCACGGTAGAGCGCCTCCGGCTGAAAAAAAGTTTCAGGGAGACATTGATCACCAACGGTCAGGTAGCTGTTCAGAAGCGTAAAACCGTATTTTTTCGCGTCCTGATTGCCGAGCGATCCCGCTGCGTCGGTGAGCAGATGCAGCGTTTTTCCGGCGTTGGATTGCTTGAAGGCTTCTATCTGGCAAGCCAGATTATCATCTTCCCAGTTGACCAGGCTGCCCAGCCCCGTCATTTGAGACCGCACCTGTTCCCTGTTTCTGGTGTGCAAGTGGACTTTGTAAAAATCGCCTTCAGGGATGATGATCACTTCTTCCTGCAAACTGGCAATCATTCTGATTTCATCGGGAGAATATCGGGGAGCTTTGACGACAAAATCAACGCAATACCCCTGTTCCGTATTTTCCTGAAACAGCGGCAATATCCGCAGCCGGTCCGGAAACGTCTCTGAAAGCGGCCGGCAGCCGTCGGGTACGCCGGCCAGGGAATAGAAAAATCCTTCGAAAAAAATATAAATGCCCAGAGCGCCCGCGTCCACCACTTGCGCTTCCTGCAGCCGGGGCAGTTGCTCGTAAGTTCCATGGACGGCTTTCTCCAGAGCGCCGATAATCGCGTCCACCGTCGGCTTGTCCGGCGTGATGTCGCTCGTCAATACGGTGGCGAGCGCGTCAAATACACTGAGCATCGTGCCCGGACGGGGATGACTCACCGCCTGCCACGCCTTGGCCGCGCCCTCGCGGACCAGCGGGGCCAGATCGGAAATATTGTCTGCCGCGCAGAATGAAGAAAAAAACTGCGAGGCAATGTTTCCGGAATTGCCTCGGGCCGACAACAGCAGTTGATGAATCATTTTTTCCCGGGACTGGCCGGGACTGCGCAGAGGAATGAGACTGACGGCGAGATTTCTTCCGGTGTCGCCGTCGGCGACGGGAAATACATTGATCGAATCCAGCAGATCCGCGCGGGCAATGAGACGTTCGAATCCGGCGATAAACGATTTCTGTAACACATCTTCCATCTCAAAGACCAAACGCCCGTCGGATTTCTTCCGGAATGCCGAACAGCATTTCTCTTTCCGGAACCTTGACGGCGACCTGTTCCGTGCGGCCTCGCGCGCATATGTTGCCGTCTGTCACCTTCCTGATTTCAAAATCGACAATCAATTTTATCCGCGCTTCAACAAGCGTCGCCTTGCAGATGATTTCATCGCGATGAAACAGCGGAAGAACATGCTTGGTCGATGTTTTGATAATGGGGAAAATTAATTGGTGCTTTTCGTAAAAGGAATAGAGATCGATGCCGTGATTTTCGAAAAGCGCCGCGCGGGCTATTTCAAAATAGTTCAGATAGTTGGCGTGCCAGACGATCTGCATCGGATCGAGATCAAAGAAAGGAACCCTAATTTTTACTTCAAAGCTGCTTTGTTTTTTGTTCATGGCTTTATTTTAAAAAAATCCGAGTATCGTATTGCCGTGCAGATATTTTCGATGTCCTTGTCCATCGCCCTGTCTTCGATGACCGGCGCGCTGACCGACCTGATTTTTCCCATCACATCCGCCAGAAGCGGTCGGACGTCTGTATTGTCCCGGATATCGCAGGCCTGCGCCGCCGCGAGCAGATGAATGGCGACGACCCTTTCCGTCAGCGTGCCGATTCTTTCGGCGTCGCGCGCCGCGATGGTTCCCATGCTGACTTTATCCTGATTATGCGATTCGGTGGAACGAGAAAACGATGCCGCCGGCATGGTTGCCTTGAGAGCTTCCGCCGTTAATGCTGAGGAAGCAATCGACATGGCCTTGAAGCCGTGCCGGAGACCTTTTTGCTTATCGGTTTTTCTCACCCTGACGAGGTCGCCGGGCAAGCCCCGGTTTAAGTTCGGGCTGACCAGAAGCATGATCTGACGGTCACACATGTCGGCCACGGAAGCCAGCGCGGCTTTAAGGCCGTCCATGGCAAAAGCGATGTGCCCGCCGTAAAAATTGCCGCCCATCAGGACTTCACCGGTCGCGGGATCGAAAATGGGATTGTCGTTGGAACTGTTGGCTTCAATCTCCACCCATTTCTTGATCCACTCGAGGCCGTCATATAAAACACCGGCCACCTGAGGAGTGCAGCGTAGCGAGTAGGGGTCCTGCAGAGCATCGAGAGAATCGTCCTCGAGTTGCCGTGCCGATACGTTGGTTTTCAAAAGACGGGTAATTTGCGCGGCGACAAACTTCTGCCCGGGAAACGGTTTGGCTTCCGCAATGACGGGATGATAATGTCTTGCATTGCCCTTGAGCGCGTGAATGGAAAGAGCCGTGGCGTAAATTGCCGCGGACAAAATTCGAAGCGCCCTTTCGACCGTCAGGACGGCGATGCCCGTCATGGTTGTGGTGCCGTTAAGCATGGCCAGGGGTTCTTTGGGCAGATAGCGGTAAGGCTTGATCCCCGCCTTCTTCATGGCTTTAGCCGCCGGCATGACTTTATCCTGATAAACGACATCGCGTTCTCCCATCAGCGTGGCTCCGATATAAGACATCGGCGTCAGATCGCCGGAGGCGCCAACCGACCCTTCGCAGGGAACGACCGGCGTAATGCCGTGATTGAGAAAGTCGGCCATCTGCTGAAGAAGCGCTATCGAAACGCCGGAATAGCCGCGCGCGAGACAAATGATGCGGCACAGCATGGCCGCTCTGGTTTCTTCAATGCCGATCGGTTCTCCCGTGCCGCAACCATGAAAGCGGAGAATGTTGATGCCGTTCTTCAGCGCAATATCGAAAGGCATGCGTTTGCCGCAGGATTTTCCGTAGCCGGTAGTAACGCCGTAAACGGGAATGCCTTCGCGCATGGCGTCCATGAGCATCTTGCGGGTTTTGTCCATTTTGCGGACAAATCGGCTGTCTTTGCTGATTTTAACCGGAACGCCGTATCGGGCTACAGCGATAATATCGTTGAAACTGACATGGCTGCCGTCGATGACGACGACAGCTTTGTTACCGTTTTTTTTCATCGTTCAGCATCCCCTTTCTTCACCGGCGCCGCCTGCTGACGAACGCGAGGCTTGTACGTGCCGTCCGCCTTTTCCTTATCCATAACTTTTTTCAGCATCTTGAACATCTTATAGGGTTGCGGCTCTTCCTCGTAGAACTTGTCCCAGCAGTAATAATACATCTCCTCCAGTTTTTCCGGCGTCATGGTCTTGGGCTGAAACACCGCCTTACCGCAGGTGTAGTTGTTCCAGTCATAAGAAAAAATCCTTCCAGCATTGTGCAGATCGTCAAAAGTCTTCGTATGCGGGAAAGGCGTCAAAATCGTGAACTCCGCCATATCCAGTTCAATGTCCAGTAAAAAATCCATCCATCTTTTTATATAATCTTCCGTGTGATAATCAAGCCCTATTAGAATGCTGCCTTCCACGGCAATGCCGTAATCGTGATAGCGTCTGATGCGGTCGCGGATGAAATCCGATGAGTCGAAAATGGCTTGATACACAAACCAGGCCCCGGCCTGCGCCGCAAGATCCAAAACCTGATCGTCATTTTCAATAGGATGACAGCACCACTTCTTCTTCAGCGGAATCATTTCCTTGAACAAATCCATTTCCCATTGTTTGTCCTGAGCCAGCGAATTATCCACGATAAAAAGGCGGTTGTTGTCGATGGCGGCCATTTCTTCGACCACCTTGTCGAAAGGACGGGGACGGAAACTTTTTCCTCCCAGGAATCTCACGGCGCACGGATAACAGTTGAATCGGCAGCCGCGGGACGCGTGCACCAGATCGACCATTTGCACGCCGCGGTAATTGTAAGCCTCTCGGTTTAAAATGCTGCGCCTGGCCGTACCGACTGTTTCAATGGGGGGGAAATTCTGCATGTAGTTATAGACTTTCTGCAGTTTGCCGTTTCGGAAATCTTCGAAAACCTGCTCCATCCGTCCTTCCGCCTCGCCCAGGAAGACACAATCGGCGTGTTCCCGGGTTTCTTCCGCATGCAGCATGGTGGCAATCCCGCCGAAAATAACCTTAATGCCTTGTGCGCGGAATCGATCGGCTATTTCCCAGCCGCGTTTGATCTGCGCGGTCAGCATGACGGAGATGCCGACAAAATCCACCGCCTCGTCAAAGTTGATTTCCTGAATATTTTCATCAATAAATTCCACGTCCACATCATCAGGCAGCGTGGCTGCAAAAACCACCGGCCCGTGAGGCGGCAGAATAAACCGCGTCTGCCGGTCAAGCTTCTCCCATTTCGGATAAATCAGTTTGAATTTCATAAGTTTTCTTTCAATCGCCTGATGATTTTCACCATATCGCATTGTTTACAACATTTTCTATTTTACGCCAATAAAAAATCCGACTCACTCCCATAAGCGTTCTGCATGATTATTGGCTGAAGATCAGATAACAATACGTTCCGCCGAATGAAATGCCGGCCAAAGCGGCGTTGTTGACGACGGCATCGTGATGGTTTGCCGTAACAAAAGAGAGCGGTGAAAGCGGATGGTTCAGTCCCAACGTGGGAGGCAAAATACTTTTTCCCATGGAAAGCGCAAGCGCGCAAGCCCGGATGCCTCCTCCGGAGAAACTTTCTCCCATGGCGCCCTTGAGCGCGGTGATGAATGGTTTTGTTTCCACGTCGGCAAAGATTTCTTCGTAAGCGCGCGCTTCTGTTGCATCCAGAAATTGATCCCCGTTAGCCGCCGCAAATATTGTCTGAATTTCATTGGCCCTTAAAAACGAATTTTTCAGCGCGCGATTCCATGCCAGTTTTATTCCTTCGGAATCTTTCGGCCAATCGGTCGGTTTGGTCGGCGATGACCCCATGCCGACTCCTTTGATTTCGCAATACGGTTTGCGTCCGCCGGATATTGCGGATTCCAGGCTTTCCAGGAATAACAAGCCGCAGCCTTCTCCGGCAACCGTGCCGTTTCTGTCCCGGTCGAAAGGACGACAGGCTTCCTTTCCGCCGTTTTGAGGAGAGAGCGCGCGAAATTTTGTCAGCGCTTCATAATAGAATTTCGATAGAATATCCGCGCCGCCGGTTAACATAAAATCCGCCGTGCCGCGCCTGATTTCCGCAGCGGCATAAGCAATGGCTGTCTCGGCGGAAACGGCAAAATGCGTCAGTGTTGTGTTGATGCCGCGAAAGCCCAACTCAATGGACGTGTGACCGGCGGGAGCGTTCATGACAATGTTAGGCACCAGTATCGGGTTGACGGACGAGGGTCCCTGGGTAAGCAGTGTTCCTGAAAACTGGGCGGTTACATCGGTTGCCCCAAAAGCGGTTCCCAAAACAATACCGGTACGGTCACGGTTGTCCTCGGTGATTTCCACGCCGGCGTCGCGCAGCGCCATGCGTGCTGCGGCCACCGTGAAAAGAGATATCTTATCCATGCGCCGCAGATTTTTCACGGATATAAAATCACGCGGATTGAAAGGGGTGACTTCAGCGCCCAGATGCGAACGGAATGCGCTTGTATCAAACGATTTGATTTCCGCGATTCCCGTTTTTCCGGAGAAAAGACCGGCGGCGAATTCTTCCTTGCCGATTCCCAATGGCGTAACCATGCCGATGCCGGTCACAACGACGCGCTGAGCGTTATCTGTCTGTCTGTCATTGTTCACGGGCAACACCTCTTTCGGAATATTTGCCAAATATCAGTGTGGTGTTGTTGCCTCCGAAGGCAAACGAATTCGAAAGCACGGCGCGCAAGCCGGCTTTCCTTGATCCGGAAGTAACGTAGTCCAGATCGCACAGCGGATCGGCGTCCCGATGGTTGATGGTCGGCGGAATAAAACCATGATGCAGTGCCAGCACCGACACAATGGCTTCGAGTGCTCCCGCAGCGCCCAGCGTGTGTGCATGCATGGACTTGGTGGAACTGACCGGAAGGGTATAGGCGCGTCTGCCGAAAACCTCTTTGATGGCTTTTGTTTCCATAACATCGTTGACCGGTGTGGCTGTGCCGTGCGCATTGATGTAGTCGATATCGTCCGGGGAAAGGTCGCTGTCTTTGAGCGCCGCTTGCATGGAACGGACGGCGCCGGATGCCTTTTCGTCGGGAGCGGTCATGTGATAGGCGTCGCAGGTGATGCCGTAACCGAGGATTTCACCATAAATTCTTGCGCCTCTGTCCAGAGCCGATTCCAGATCCTCCAGAACCATCATGGCCGCCGCTTCACCCAATGACAGGCCTTCGCGATGTTTATCGAAAGGACGACAGACATCGGCGGCAACGGATTTAAGAGCGTTAAAAGAGGCGTAAGTGGTGCGGCTCATTGGCTCCACGCCGCCGGCCAGAACCATGGATGCCTGGCCATTGCAAATCAAATCCCGTGCGTATCCGAGCGCGGTGCCGCCGCCGGAGCACGCGGTCATGAAGGTCGCTTTGGGTCCCATGAGATCAAAGGTCGATGCGATTCGGTCGGCCGAAGATGCACAAAATAAAGCAGAGAGTTTGGAGAACCTGCCTCTTTTCCCGGTTGTTAATAATTTTCCGTAAAATTCTTCCGCTTCCAGAAGACCGCCGGCGCCGCCGCCGATGACAACCCCCATATCTTTTTTTATTTTATCGGGAGGCAGGTAGAGTCCGGCATTGCGCAATGCTTCTATGGTTGCGGCAAGAGCAAGCATGTCCGCCCGCGACATTCTTCTGGTGGAAAATTCACGGGGCATGTAATCGTGAACATGGAAGTTTTTTATCTGTCCTCCCGTCCGGGAGCGAAATCCGGCCGTATCAAAAAGGTCGAGGTCCGCAATGCCGCAGATGCCGTTTTGTAATGCCGTTGAAAAATCCGGCACATTTTTAGCGATGGCATTGATGGTTCCTAAGCCTGTAATAACAATTCGTTTTTTCAATTTCGAGCCTTATCTTAATGATGAAAAATTTTATTTAAATTTTGAGAAACTTAATTTGACGCAAGCTAAAAGTCAAACAAATATTAGCATATGGTACAGCCGGGTGAGAACCTTCATTATCCTCTTGACATAATAACAAAAATAAGTTCATGGTACCCCACAATTCAAAGCTTTGAGAACGGACTTATGAAGGATCAATCGCTTCGGGTATTAATGGTTGACGATTCTGAGGATGATGTATGGCTCACGATCCGTCAATTAAAAAAAGGCGGGTTTCTTCCAACGTATGGAAGGGTGGACGATGCGGCTTCGATGAAGAGCGCCCTCGCAGAAAAACATTGGGATGTCATCCTTTGTGATTACGCCATGCCGCATTTCGATGTTGTTTCCGCCCTTGATTCATTAAAACAAGCCAATTTGGATATTCCCCTCATTATTGTATCAGCCAGTTCAGGCGATGAAATAGAGAGTCAATGCATGCGCCTGGGCGCAAAGGACTTCGTGTATAAAAACAATCTGACTCGCCTTTGTCCGGCAATTAAAAGAGAGTTGGAAGCGGCGGAAGCCAGAAAGAAGTGCGAATGGTTGAATAATGAACTTCAGCAGGCGATGCATAAACTCCGGAATGTTCATGAAACTATTATTCAATTTATGGTTTCGGCAATTGAAGCCAGAGATCCATACAAGAACGGCCATCAAATGCGTTGTGCGAATCTGGCCTGCGCGATTGCCTCGGAAATGGGATTGAATCAGGAAATAATAGACGGGATACGTATAGCAGGTTCTATTCATGATATCGGGAAATTGACCATACCGACCGAGTTGCTGGCAAAACCGTCCCGGTTAACCGACATTGAATTCTCCCTGATTAAGGAGCATTCCCAAAGTGGATATGAAATGCTCAAAGACGTAAGATCGTCGTGGCCGCTGGCGCGGATTGTTCATCAGCACCATGAAAGGATGAATGGTTCGGGTTACCCTCAAAAACTGAGAGGAGAAGAAATTCTCACGGAAGCCCGTATTCTGGCCGTATCCGATGTTGTTGAGTCAATGACCTCTGATCGATCCTATCGTTCTTCTCTGGGATTGGAGGCTGCTCTGCAAGAAATCAGAGAAAACGGAGGAATCCTTTACGATAAGAACGTCGCGGAGGTTTGTCTGAAATTATTTTGTGAAAAAGGTTATCGATTTTCCTGAATCCTCATCGTCGTTATCCGAAGCAGTTTTCTGATGTGGGACCTTCGCCTGACTTTGAATATCATGGCCTCTTCCTAATAAGATTGAAGATGGGAACGAGGTTAAAAAAGCCTTGTCTTTTTATCGGCCTATTGAGATAATAATAAAGGAATCTTCAACGAATTAAATGAGTCGGAGGTTATGATGAAGAAAAAAGATCCCGAAGCTAAAAATAATGAGGAACGGATCTTTGTGAAAGACAGAATTATATCGAAACGTCTTAAGGACGGAAATAGGTCAGACGAAACCGAAGCGTTGATGAAGTCCGCGAGAAAAGCGGAACGGCTCGATGAAGAAAACGAGATCGTGATAACGATCCTATCCGAAATAACCAATCTTCCCAAAGAAAAGGTCATTTATAATTACAGCGAAGATATTTCCATGACCGGCACGAGAATTCAGGGGAATGTTCTGTTGCCCATTGACACCTTTCTAAAAATAGATTTGGTATTAAAAAATTTAAAACAAAAAATCACCGTTTTTGGAAAAGTAAAACGGAATAAAGTTTTGGTCGAAGGCGAATCTTATGAGGCTGGTGTGGAATTTGTTGATACACCGGACGAATCAATCAAGAAACTTGAAAATTACATTTTGTCCATAAATCAGTATAAGAATCTCAATCCGGTCGGCGTTCCGTACTGGATTTTTGCAAAATTTAACAAGCCTGCCTCTAAATAAGAAATTTTTACACGTCGTTATCTGATTTGAGCGGTGTGCCGTGTGCACACTTTTATTCTTGAACCCTTGTCGGGCAAGTCGAGTTTTGTCATGAATTTTTTAGCGCTGGATTTTGAGACGGCAAATTACTATCAGGACAGCGCCTGTGCGCTGGGTCTTGTTCGTGTTGAGAATGATAAAATTGTCATTCAAGAATCATTTCTCATCCGGCCTCCTTATCGATATTTCGTCTTCACGTATATTCACGGCATTACCTGGGAGGATGTGCAGGATAAACCTTCTTTCGCCGAACACTGGAACTCGATCAAACCGTTTTTTGAAGGAGTGGATTTTGCGGTGGCCCATAATGCGGGCTTCGACAAAAACGTCTTACGGGCCTGTTGCAACAGACACGGCATTGTCGTGCCGGATGTTGATTTTAAGTGCACAATGAAGCTTTCCCGAAAAGTATTTAATCTTTACCCCACCAATCTGCCCGCCGTTTGCAGGAATTTTAATATCGAATTGCAGCACCACGACGCTCTATCCGATACGCTTGCCTGCGCACGAATCATGCTCGAAATTATAAGAAAAACAGGAATGTAAGAAATTGAGGATTTTCTCAATCTAAGTTGAGGATTCCCTCATTTTTTTCATTGACAAGCAGCTATAAGCTTGTTATTAAGCAAAAAAACAAATTTGCTGTTTAAAGGAATTGGACGAGTTTATTTAATCTGCTCTTTTGACTGAGAAGAAAAAATAACAGATCTTGTTTTGAAAATTCCAAAAAATTCCTTTTCATTTTCGAGCTTAAGTCGCCGACATTGCTCCGGCAGAACTCGACAGAGGGTGTTTGTTTGAAAAAAAAATTTATATGGGAATGTCCATGATGAATAATCAGAAAGCCAGAGTTGTTATTACCGGAGTGGGGCTTGCAGCTCCCAACGCTAATAATCTTGACGATTTTCGCCATGCTCTGCTCACCCAGAAATCCGGGGTCAGCGAGATGGAAGTCCGCTACATGGGAAAAGTAGCCGTCGGGAAATGCAATTTTGACGAATATCTTTATCAAAAGAAAAAAATGCGCCGTCGTGGAACCCGGGCCGGTTCCATTTCCATTTATTGCGCCCATGAAGCGTTAAAGGACAGCCATCTGTCTCCGGATGCAATCATTAAAGATAGAACAGGCATATACCTGGGCATCACCGAACACGGAAATGTCGAGACTGAAAACGAAATATATGAACTCCATCAAAATAATCTTGATGCCGGATTGTGGTCGCATCATCACAATCCCAGAACGGTTGCCAATACACCTGCGGGCGAGGTCAGTTTAAACATGGGAATCACGGGACCAGCTTACACCATAGGCGCGGCCTGTGCTGCCGGCAATATCGGAATTATTCATGGCATGCAAATGCTTCAACTCGGAGAAGTTGATCTTGCTCTGGCCGGAGGTGTTTCCGAAAGCACGGGCACATTCGGCATTTTTGCCGGTTTTAAAAGTCAGGGAGCGCTTGGGACTCACAATGATCCCACAAAAGCCAGTCGTCCTCTCGATGTGAATCGCAACGGCATTGTCGTCTCCGAAGGGGGCGCGGTTTTTGTTCTGGAAAAGCTGGAAGATGCCGAAAAGCGAGGAGCAAAAATTTACGGTGAAATAGCCGGTTATCATGTCAATTCCGACGCCGTTGATTTTGTCCTGCCTGACACGCGAAGACAAATTGAGTGCATGAGAGCCGCAATGGCCAAGGCGAATATCACGGCAGATGAGATTGATATCGTGAATCTTCATGCTACCGGAACCGTTTCCGGAGATGAAAATGAAAGCGAAGCGGTCCGGACGGTTTTTGGACAATCTGCCAATACTTACATCAACTGCACCAAGGGCTTTATCGGCCATGCAATGGGCGCGGCCGGAGCGCTGGAACTGGCCGGTAATCTGCCCAGTTTTACCGACCACAAAATTCACTCATGCAAACACATCGAAAATGTCGATCCCAAATGTGACATGAGAAATCTGGTGAATGGCGAACCGATCGAGAAGGACGTAAATTACATTTTGAGCAATTCCTTCGGCATGTTGGGAATCAATTCGGTTTTAATCATTAAAAAATATAAAAAATAGATTCAAGGAGGCGGCAACGTGGACTATCAGGCTCTGAGGCAAAAAATTATAGATATCATTGCGGAAATAGCGGTTGATGAAGATCTCTCTAATATTGATGACGATGTCCGGCTGCGGGAACAGCTTGATCTCGATTCCATGGACTTTCTGGATATCGTGATGGAATTGAAAAAACGATATAAAATTGAAGTTCCGACGGAAGATTATCCGAAACTCGCAACCATGAAAAGCTGCATTGAATATTTAGCACCCAAGTTTGCATAATTTCATTATGGCTCATTACGACACCATCATTATCGGCGCGGGCATGTCGGGACTGGCGGCCGGAATCAGACTGGCGATGTTTGATCAGAAGGTCTGTATTCTGGAAAGGCATCAAGTGCCCGGCGGCCTCAATTCTTATTACGAGCGTCTGGGCCGGAGGCTGGATGTCGGGCTGCACGCCATGACCAATTTCGCCCGCCGCGGTGAACATGGACGTCCTTTGACAAAATTGCTCAAACAACTGAGGATTCCCTACGAGAAGCTGGAATTATCCCAGCAGCATTTTTCACGCATCGTTTTTCCCGAGCGGCAGCTTTCTTTTTCCAATGACCCGCGATTATTCGTGGAGGAGATCGGAAAAACGTTCCCCGACCAGAAAGAAAATTTTTCCCGTCTCCTGGACACGGTCATCCATTTCGATGATGTCAATTTGAACAATAAATATCAAAGCGCGAAAGAAAAAGTTCGGGAATTTATTTCTGATGAACGTCTGCTGGAGATGATTTTCTGTCCCCTGCTGATTTACGGCAGCGCCTGGGAAAACGACATGGATTTTTCCCAGTTTGTCATCATGTTCAAAAGCATTTATCTGGAAGGATTCAGCCGCCCCCGAAACGGAGTGCGCTCCATTATCAATCTGCTGATTGAAAAATACCTGCAACTCGGCGGAGAACTCCGTCTGGGGGCCGGGATACAAAAGATCGATACGGAGAACGGCGTTGTGAGAAGCGTCACGCTGGATGATGGAGAAGTCATCCAGTCCAACAAAGTCATGTCTTCCATCGGCCTGCCGGAAACGATGAATATCGTGTCGGAAAAGCAGGAATGTCCCGCGGCCGGCTCGATGAGTTTCACGGAAACCATTCTGTTTTTTGATAAAAAGCCGGCCAATGAAGGCATCCATGACACCATCATCTTCTTTAATGATGATGAAAAATATTACTATCAAAAGTCGCAGAATCTTTGCGATTATCGCAGCGCCGTAATTTGTTTCCCCAATAATTTCGGTTATGACGACTATGATGAAGGAGTGATTCGGGCAACGTTCATCGCCAACTTCGAAAAATGGAATGAGCTGGACAGGGCCAATTATCTCTTAAAGAAAAAAGAGGTGCGCGAACAATCTCTGGCCCTCATTGCAAGATTATTTCCCGGCTTCAATGCCCGATTGCTTTATTCCGATGTTTTTACCCCCAGAACCATCATGCGTTACACCGGCCATATCAAAGGCGCTGTTTACGGCAGCACCCAGAAAGTCCGTGACGGGCGAACCGCCTTCAAAAATCTTTTCATCTGCGGCACCGACCAGGGTTTCCTGGGAATCGTCGGCGCCATGCTGAGCGGCATTTCCATGGCCAATCTTCACTGCCTGATGAACGGGGACAAGGCATGAAGTTTAATAATGTCGTTATTTCCTCGTCTGCCTATCATCTTCCCGAGCACATTATGACGTCTGCAGCAATTGAAGAGAGGCTTGCGCCTGTGTATCAGCGTCTCAAACTTCCCGGCGGACGTATTGAACTGATGACCGGCATAAAAGAAAGGCGTTTCTGGCCTCCCGGAACCATGCCCAGCGATTTATCTACGCAGGCGGCCAGAAATCTGTTTGAGAAAAACATTGTTAAACCGGATCAGGTCGATTTATTGATTCATGCTTCCGTCTGTCGGGATTATCTGGAGCCGTCGACTTCATCCATTGTGCATCACAATCTGAATCTGCGAGAACAAATCATGTTTTTTGATCTGTCTAACGCCTGTCTGGGAATGCTGAGCTCGTTTGTGGTTGCCGCCAACATGATTGATAACGGATTCATCAAGCATGCTCTTATTGTTTCCGGTGAGAACGGAGGCCCGTTGCTTTTGCAAACGATTGAACATTTGCTGGGAGACACGAATATCACCCGAAAAAGCATTAAAAAATATATTGCCAATTTAACCATCGGGGCCGCTGCGGTGGCCTATACCCTTTCGCATAAGGACTGTGTCGATACAGGCCATTTGCTTTTGGGAGGAGCATCTCTGGTCGATTCGTCAGCGAATATCCTTTGTCGCGGCGGGGGGGATACAACGTCGTTGATGATGGAAACCGACTCTGAAGAGCTGATGAAATCCGGCGTGGCTCTGGCCGAAAAAACATGGGAGAAAACAAAACGGGAACTGAGATGGACCAATGATGACGTTGACTGTTTTGTCGGTCATCAGGTCGGCGTGGCGCATGAGGCGCTTTTGAAACAGACGTTGAAACTCGAAAACTGTCCTACCTTTACCACGTATGAACGCCTTGGCAACACCGGCGCTTCCGCTCTGCCGATAACGCTTACTATTTTTGATGAGCAGAAAAAAATTCCCAAAGGCAGCAAGGTCGGTTTGCTGGGCATCGGGTCGGGACTTAATTCCATTATGCTGGGGGTAAAATGGTAAAACCGGACTGGTTGAATAAAGTATATCCTTTCACATCTCATTTTTTCCAACTCAAAGATAATCTCTCCCTGCATTATCTTGATGAAGGAAAAGGCGATCCGATATTGATGCTGCACGGCAATCCCACCTGGTCGTTTTATTACAGGAATCTGGTAGCGGAGTTCTCCAAATCCCACCGGGTGATTGTTCCGGATCATATCGGTTGCGGACTCTCGGACAAACCGCAGGATTATGAATACACCCTGAAGCAGCATATCGATAATCTGGAAAAACTTGTCACTGCATTGGCATTGAAAGATTTCGTTATGGTTGTGCACGACTGGGGCGGCGCAATCGGTTTCGGACTGATTGCGCGGCATCCGGAATGGGTTAAGAAAATAGTTCTCCTGAACACCGCCGCCTACACATCCGACGTCATTGCTTTCCAGATCAATATGTGCCGGATTCCCGTGTTGGCCGAGCAGGTGATTCGCCGCCTGAACGGGTTCGCGCTGACCGCCACCTACATGGCCGTGGCTAAAAAAATGTCTCCGGAAATCAGAAAAGGATACTTATTCCCTTACGACAGTTACAAAAACCGGATTGCCACGGCAAAATTTGTCGCCGACATTCCCATGAATCCGGAGCATCGCAGTTACCGAACGTTAAAGAACATCGAATTATCGCTGCCCCGGCATCGTTGCCCGATGCTTATTCTGTGGGGTAAAAAAGATTTCTGCTTTCATGATTATTTTCTCAATCGCTGGCGGGAAATTTATCCTCACGCCATTGTAAAGACTTTTGAGAACGCCGGGCATTATGTTCTGGAAGACGCCGGAGACGAAATCATCGCAGAACTTAAAAAGTTTATTTGAATAAAATCTTATGACGGTGAAAAGCGGTAACCATGAACATCGCTGATCGTTTTGCTGAAATAGCAAAAATTCATCACAACAAAATCGCGGTAAAATACCCCCGTCGCACGGGCAGGAATTACCATTACGATTCCATTACGTTTGGGAAACTGGAATTGCTCGCCAACCAATACGCCAATGGTCTTACCCGCATCGGATTCCGTCGCGGCAGTAAAACCCTTCTTTTTGTCCGACCGTCATTAAAATTTCCCGCGCTGGTTTTTGCCCTCTTTAAAATAGGCGTCATTCCGGTTTTCATTGATCCCGGCATGGGCAGAAAAAATCTCCTCGCGGCTATTGAAGAAGTGGCCCCGGAAGGATTGATTGCCGAGCCGGAAGTTCATCTTCTGAGGATTCTTTTCAGCAAGTCATTTAAATCTGTGAGGTTCAAGGTTACCACCAGAGGACCTAAAATAGGCAATTGCTTCCCGCTGTCCATGCTGAAGCGCGCGAAAACCGGTTTTGAAAGCGCCCAGTTGGAACCGGATGAGACGGCGGCCATTCTGTTCACCTCGGGTGGAACCGGCCGTCCGAAAGGCGTTGTCTATACCCACAAAATTTATTACGAGCAGACACGTCTTTTGCAGGAGCTTTTTTCTCTCGATGAAAGTGAAATAGATTTTCCCTGCTTCCCGCTGTTTTCCCTCTTCACACTCTGCATGGGCATGACGTCCTGTATTCCCGATATGAACCCGTCGCAACCGGCAAAAGCCGACCCGAAACAGTTATTGCGGAACATTACCGACAATAAAGTTACCTTTATGGCCGGATCGCCGGCCATCTGGGAAACGCTGGGAAGTTACTGCATCAAAAACAACATTACCCTTCCTTCGGTGAAATATCTGGTGATGTTCGGCGCGCCGGTCAGAAATGAACTGCATAGAAGATTCAACAGGATTCTGCCCAACGGAACCACCTATACGCCTTATGGCGCAACGGAAAGCCTCCCCGTGGCCAATATTTCCGGGAAAATGGTTTTGGAGCAAACGGCCACTCTCACCGATGAAGGCAAGGGAACCTGTGTGGGAGAGCCTGTCCCCGGCGTCAAAGTTGCCATTATGACGATCAGCGACGACGTCGTCGACCATATCAGGAATGCGCGCATACTGGGCCTGCATCAGATCGGAGAAATTATTGTCAAAGGCGACATGGTCACCGCCGCGTATTATCAATCTCCGCAGGAAACAGCTCAGGCAAAAATTACAGACGGCGCATCGCTTTGGCATCGAATGGGCGATCTCGGCTATATCGATGATGCAGGAAGACTCTGGTTCTGCGGAAGAAAAGCGCACCGCGTCGAAACAGTATCGGGAGAATTGCTGTGTTCGGTCATGTGTGAAGCGATTTTTAACACGCATGACGGTGTCAGACGTTCGGCCTTGGTCGGAATCGGAGAAAAAGGCAGGCAGTCGGCCGCGATTGTCATTGAAAGAAATTCGACGGGCCGGAAGCTTGACCGGAAACAATTGGAAAAAGAATTGTTGAATCTGGCCGGAAAGAATCCATTGACAGCGCCGATAACGTCAGTCCATTTCTGCGACAGCTTTCCTGTCGATGTCCGGCACAATATCAAGATCGACCGTTTGAAGTTGGCCGATGACGTTGCCCGGGGGAGAATATGAACATTATCGTTACCGGAGCGGGAGGTTTTCTGGGAAGAAACCTGGCAAACGGTTTGCTGTCCAAAGGACACAAGGTCTGGAACTTCAGCCGCAGGAATCATTCGCCATTGCAGGCCATGGGCGTTGAAACCATTTGCGGCAATCTGCAAAACGCTTCCGATGTTATGACGGCATTCCGGGGAATGGATGCGGTCTTTCATGTCGCCTCACGCGTCGGTATCTGGGGTGAATACGAAGACTATTACAGGACGAATGTTGTCGGCACTGAAAATGTAATCAAGGCGTGCCGCGCCAACAGCATAACAAAACTGATTTATACAAGCACACCCAGCGTTGTTTTCGACGGCAATGATATTTTGGGAGCCGACGAGACCAAACCCTATGCCCGGAAATTTTATAATGACTACTCCCGGACCAAAACGCTGGCCGAGCAGGCGGTTTTGCAGTCGAATGACGAAACATTATGCACCGTCGCTCTGAGGCCCCACCAGATCATCGGTCCGGACGATCCGCATCTCGTCCCGCGGCTGGTCAATGCGGCAAGGCAGGGTAGGCTGAAAATAGTCGGAACCGGCAAGAATCTTGTGGATGTCACCTATATTCAAAATGCTGTTGACGCGCATATTCTTGCTTTTGAAAAATTATCTCCCCGATCTGCGCCGGCGGGGCAGGCTTATTTCATCGGTCAGGAACGGCCGGTCGTGCTCTGGGATTTTATCAACAAGATTCTGAAGCGATATAATCTTTCTCCCATCACAAAAAGAGTTCCCGAAAAAGTGGCGTTGAACATGGGGGGCCTGTTCGAAGCCTGGTACAGATTTTTTAAGATTAACGGAGAACCGCCGATGACACGATTTGTGGCGCTGCAGTTTTCCCGTTCCCATTATTTTTCCCATGAAAAAGCGAAAAACGATTTCGATTATGCCCCGAAAATATCCATAGAGCAGGCGCTGGATCTTACAACAGAGAGGGGAATCAATGCTTCTAAATAAAAACGATAAAATTACACAACACTACGATGTCATCATCATCGGGGGCGGACTGGGGGGATTGACCGCCGCCAACAAACTGGCCAGAGGCGGCAGAAAAGTATTAATCCTGGAGTCGCACGATAAACTTGGTGGATTTGCCACCTGGTTTTATCGCAAGAAACATATTTTTGATGTGTCGTTGCATGGATTTCCGGTGGGGATGATCAAAACCTGCCGCAAGTATTGGAACAGAGCGATAGCGGAGAAAATCGTTCAACTTAAAAGAATGCGTTTCATCAATCCCATGTACCAATTGGAGACGGATTATACGGTGGAAGATTTCACCGGCAAGCTCATTCATTATTTCAAAGTGCCCAGAGAGCAGGTGGATAATTTTTTCAATCTGGTCCTGAACATGAATTACTACGACAACAAGGCAATGACTAACGGCGAACTGCTGGAGAGTTTCTTTCCCGGCAGAAAAGACGTGCATCGCTTTTTAATTGAGCCGATTGTGTACGCCAATGGATCGACGCTGGAGGATCCGGCAATGACCTATGGAATCGTTTTCTCCAATTTCATGAGCAAAGGCGTTTATACGTTTCAGGGCGGAACCGACCTGGTCATCGGGATGATGCAGGAGGAGCTTCTGAAAAATAATGTCGATATTCGTCTGAAATCAAACGTGGGAAAAATTGTGGTCGAAAGCAATGTTTGCCGGGGAGTCATGCTCGGCGGCGAGTTTATTTCTTCCAAATCGGTTCTTTCCAACGGCAATCTCATCGGCACCATTTTTAGTCTGGCGGGAGAAAATAATTTTAAGCCGGAATTTATGGACCGGGTCAAAAAAGTCCGGCTCAACACCAGCTCCTGCCAGGTGTATATGGGAATCAGGCAGGGAGAAACGATTGAGGATATCGGCGATCTGATCTTCTACTCGGAAGCAAAAGAATTTGAAACCGATGAGTTGCTGTCCATGAACACCACCAGTCGGACGTTCTCCTTTTACTATCCGCGACTGCGGCCCCAGTTGGAAAATGCCGGATATACCATCGTTGCATCCACCAACGCACGCTATGAAGACTGGGCAGAATTAAGCAAAGAAGATTATAAGCAAAAGAAGCAGGAATTGATTGAGGCGACGCTGGTGAGTCTGGAAAAAATTATTCCCGGCATCCGACAAAAAATTGACTACGTCGAGGCGGCAACGCCATTGACAATCAAACGATATACGCATCATGAAAGAGGTTCCTCGTTCGGAACCAAACACGAGGGCCTGGACATTTCCATGAAACTGCATCATGAAATCAGCGGTCTGTTTCATACCGGATCGGTCGGCATTATCATGTCCGGCTGGCTGGGCGCCGCCAATTACGGTGTCATTCAGTCCTATGAAGTGGAAGGTTATTTAGACAAATTAGGGTGAGGTGTCTTATGTTTGATTTCAGCAATCAAAGAGTTATTGTTACCGGTGGAACCCGTGGGATCGGAGCGGGTATCGCCGAGGCTTTTCTGCAGGCCGGCGCAACGGTGATCGCTGCCTATTCTTCCAATGATACTGCCGCCAATGAATTTAAAAATAAAAACGAACAATACGCTTCAAGGCTGAATATTCAAAAATATGATGTATCATCTTCTCAATCAGTTAAAGAACTTTTTAAATATTTAGATGAAAAATATCCCTCATTGGAAGTGCTGGTGAACAACTCGGGTATCCGGCAGGACGCGATAACGGCGTTAATGACCGATGAACAATGGAATAAAGTTCTGGAAGTTAATCTGACCGGAACGTTTTATATGTCGCGGGAAATTATTCCGCGCTTTATGTCCTGTCGCTTCGGACGCATCATCAACATCAGTTCGCTGGGCGGGGATATCGGATTTCAGGGACAGGCCAACTACGCAGCATCCAAAGCCGGCCAACTCGCACTCACGAAATCCTTGTCCAAAGAAGTCGCTAAAAAAGGCATTACCGTCAACTGTGTTTCTCCGGGATTTATCGATACGGAGCTCATCGGGGATCTCCCCGAAGAGCAGCGCAAGGAATACTTGAAAATGATTCCGCTCAAACGTTTCGGCAAGGTACAGGAAGTGGCGCACGCGGTTTTGTTTTTAGCCAGCCGCGAAGCTTCTTATATTACCGGAACAACCATTACCGTTGCCGGAGGTCTGTAATGGAAGACGTTCTGGCTGCCCTGCCGCAGCGTCCGCCGTTTCTTTTTGTCGATAAAATTATCTGCAGAGACAGTCGTTCCATCACAACCCAACGAACCTTAAGAGCCGATGAATATTTTTTTCAGGGCCATTTCCCCGGCAATCCCATCATGCCGGGCGTCTTGTTGTGCGAAGCCTGCTTTCAGACCGGAGCCATCTTAATGGGAGCAAGCCATCAGCCGGGCCTGGGTGTCGTCACCCGGATTAAAGATACTAAATTTAAAAATTTCGCCCGTCCGGGCGATACGTTAACCATGAAGGTTGCCCTTGATGATCAGGTGGATAACGCTTATTATATGAGTGGTACGATTCATATCGGAGACAAACTCATTTTAAAAATTATTTTTCAGGCGGCGCTTCTTCCGCCGGAGCAATAGGAGAGGTTGATATGGACTTTCTGCAAGTGTCAGGAAAAACATTTCTGGTGACCGGTGTGGCCAACAAAAAGAGCGTTGCGTTTTTTGTGGCCAAGGGTCTGATCGAAAACGGGGCGCAGGTGATTTTTTCCGTTCAAAATGAAGAAAATAAAGACAGAGCGCAAAAGCTTTTCCCCGACAGCGCTGTTTTAATCTGCGATGTTGAAAAATCCGACAGCATCAATCGGCTGGGAGAATATTTTAAGAATAATAATATCAAACTCGCCGGTTTTGTTCATTCCATCGCCTTTGCCAATTACAGCGAAGGCCTCAAGCCGTTTCATGAAACCAAAGCGGAAGATTTTCTGCAGGCGACCAACATTTCCTGTTTCTCGCTCGTAGCCGTCGCCAATGCCCTGAAAAATTCTTTTGAAAACAATGCTTCCATTGTCACCATATCCATCAGCAATACGCGGGCAACCGCCTATGGGTACATGGGACCGATCAAGGCCGCGCTCGACGCGACGGTGGCTTTTCTGGCAAAATCCTTATCCGAAATGTCCAAAGCCCGTGTCAATGCGGTATGCGCCGGGCCTTTGAAGACGTCGGCCTCCGCCGGTATTCCGGGATATGTGAACAATTATCTTTTTGCCGAGCAGTTGACGCTGCGCAAGGCCGCGCTTAAAACCGAAGAAGTGGCCAACACGGTCTTGTTCCTGCTGTCGCCTGCCTCCGGCGGCATTAACGCCACCGGTATTGTGGTGGATGCGGGAATGTCTTGTAATTATTTCGACCAGGATGTAGTGAACAAGGCAATGCGTTGATTGAAAGGAAAATGGTGAAAATGACTGTCCCGCTCATATCCATCGTCGGTAAATCCAATTCGGGCAAAACCACCCTGGTGGAGAAACTGATTCCCGAACTGATTAAAAGGGGGTATCGCGTCGCGACCATCAAGCACAACAAGCACGGCTTTGATATCGACCATGAAGGCAAAGACAGCTGGCGGCACAAAAAAGCCGGCGCCTGCGCGACTGTGATTGCCTGTCCCACGCGGGTTGCTCTGATTGAAGATCTCGAACGGGATCAGACACTCGGTGAAATCAGGGATAAATATATCAAGGGCGCCGACGTCGTTCTTGCCGAAGGTTACAAGGGAAACCCTTTTCCTAAAATCGAAGTCTTCCGTTCGGAATTGAAACGCGAATTATTATGCGGCAAGGAAGACAACCTGCTGGCCATCGCTTCCGATACAAAACTCGATGCCGGCGTTCCCTGCTTCGACATCAACGACATCCAAAGTATCGCTGATTTGATTGAGGGTAAATTTCTGAAATAAAGTCTTGCTTGGTTATTTTCAAGCTATGGTATCGCAATTAACCACGATGGCTGCTTATGTCTTACACACAACCGCTTATTTTTTTATAAGCGACTGGTAAACATAGCCGTTGACGACATTTATAATAAGACCGCCTATCGGTTCCCATCCTTCTTTTATTAAATCGTTGACCTTTTTTTCTAAAACTTTGATCGCCGTTTCCGTTGACCATGCGTTGCTGGAAATAATCTTATATTCCATAATTCACCCTCTGTTGTTTTTATTGCTGATGCATAATATCCGGACTTTTTATCCCCCCCGAGGTGGGACGATCATCGCGCCACGCATTGTTCTTTAAAGAAAGAAATTACGGCATCGTTGATGCTACGGGCATTTCAAAAGAAGTCGGAATTTTGTGAATCGCACCGCATTGTCGATGATTTGAACAATCCTTGCCCGCGGGGGTCACACATTCCAGCCTCCATAGATTTCCCATTTCAGGCTTTCGGCATCTTTGCGGCTAGAAGGGTATCGAAGCCGGATAGCATTCTCATCTCTTCGGCAAAAGAGAATCTTCCCACTCTGGTTGCCGGCATAATGCATGGTTTCAAAAGAGATCGGCTATGCTTTAATCATCAAATGCTTCTGCAAATAATATTTGAAATCGTCGTAATTGTTGGTCATGGCAACGGCGCTGCCCGTTCTCTTATCGAGATTTTTCATGCTTTCCGGCAATGGTATGGTTAATCCCAGCATCTTCTGAATCTCTTCCGGGAATTTAGCCGGATGTGCCGTTTCCAGACAAATGGCCAACTTTTGCTGGGGTACAGTTTTTAAATATGCTTCCAGTCCAGCCCAGCCCACGGCGCCATGCTGTTCCAGAACGACGTTGTAGCGTTTATAGACGCTCTTGATGGTTTCTCTGGTTTGTGTATCCGTCACACTGACTGCAAAGATATGCTTTCTCATTTCCTCAATGTCCGGATAGTTGTGAACTTGTCCCGCACGGTCCACGGTTCCGCCGTACAAATCAAAGAAACGAGCCAGATTGCTGGGATGTCCGACGTTCATCGCGTTGGAAATGCACGCCCGTGATGGGGACACTTTACGATACTTACCTGTGGCCATGAAAATCGGAAATTCATCATTCTCATTGGTGGGCATGATCAGTTTGGCCACCGGCAGTCCCATCCTCCTCGCGTATTCGCAGCCCAGAGCGTCGCCGAAATTTCCGGAAGGCACGGAAAAAATAGCCTGTTCCCCGTTTTCGGCAAGCTGGGCGTAGGCGTAGACGTAGTAGATGATCTGCGGGAGAATCCGGCCAAAGTTGATGGAATTGGCCGAGGTCAGATTAAATTTGTTTAAATCCGAATCGGAGAAAGCCTGTTTAACCAGATTCTGGCAATCGTCGAATTTGCCGGCAACGCTCAACGCCTGCACGTTTTGTCCGATCGTATCGAGCTGTTTTTTCTGCATGCCACTGACTTCATTTTCGGGATACAAGATGGTAACGTCGATTCCTGTTACGCCCTTGAAGGCTTCACCCACGGCGCTGCCGGTGTCGCCCGATGTAGCCACCAGAATGTTAAGCCTTTCGCCTTTCGGACGGCAATGGCTCATCAAGCGCGCCATCAGGCGCGCGGCAAAATCCTTGAAAGAAGCAGTCGGCCCCTGATCCAGACGCATCACATAGTTTTTCGGTCTCACTTCTTCCAGAGGAACCGGATAATTATAGGAATCTATCGCTACTTTTTGCAGAACTTCCGGTGGAAATTCATCGGCCAGAAACGCTTGAGCAACAAGCAGCGCCGTATCGCTGTATGGTTTGCCTTTCATTCTCTGAATATCTTTCAGAGAGAGTTGCGGAATGGTATCCGGCATAAACAGGCCTTCATCGGGGGCCTGGCCCTTGAGCAGAGCTTCCTTAAAAGAAACCTTGCCGTCAAAGGGAACGATGTCTGTAACATGTTTTAAATTGTGATTTGTGCTGTAATAGCCAATACGCATAATGATAACCTTATTATTATCTTGAAACTTTTAAACTTATTTAGATCAAAAAATCAATTTAAAATATTCTCCCGTCCGTTCAGGCTGTCGCAGGCCGAAAATCTCCAGATCACCGATTGACTTAAAAAATTAATCACCCTATACTTCTTTTCACAGGAGAATAAAAAAACAATATTATATGAATGACGAAAAATTATACATTGTCTTAATGGGGCTTCCCGCGAGGGGGAAATCTACTCTGGCCATACGCCTGAGAGATTATTTTCTCAAGGAAGGCATCCCGACGCGAATATTCAACAACGGCAATTTGCGCAGGCTTTATTTGCCCCAGTTGGAAACATCCAGCTCGGAATTTTATTCTCCGGAAAATACCGCCGCGCTGGAATTAAGAAAGAAATTCGCCTTAATGAATATGGATCGGGCAAAGAAATACTTGCGTGGCCACGGGAAGATTGCGATTCTGGATGCGACCAACGCCGGTCGTGAGCGGCGTGTTTTAATTGAAAAAAACCTCAATGATCATGATCTCTTCTTTATTGAGTGTGTCAACGATGACGACGACATACTGAAAATGAGCATTCAGGAAAAAATAAGACTTCCTGAATTTGTTCATCTCAAAGACAGGGCGGCAAAAGAATTCCTAAAACGAATTGATTATTATCGGATGATTTACTCACCGTTGAAAGTGGAAAGAAATTATATCCGTATAGACACCCTGCAAAAAATGATTATTGATGAAAAACACAGCGACGTGATTCCCTATTACGAACGCTTGCGAGACTATCTTGTAACGGATGAAGTAAAAAATCTTTTTCTGATTCGCCATACGCAGACGGAATATAATGTGGAAAGTAGAATCGGCGGAGATCCCTCTTTAACCCCCAAAGGCCTCAAACAGGCCAGCGCGCTGGGACGTTTTTTCAGGAAAAAGAAAATTTCTTATATTTTCACCAGTTCAAAACAAAGAACGATTCATACGGCGAAACTCATCGGTTCGCAGCAGGACGACTGCCGAATTATTCCGCTTAAGGAATTTGATGAAATCAATGCGGGAATCTGCGAAAGAATGACTTATGAGGATATCGAAAAAAAACTCCCGCAGGTCTTCAAAAAGAGAGGCGCGGATAAATACAATTATGTTTACCCGGATGGCGAAAGTTACGCGCTGATGAAACCCCGCATTATGGAAGGAATCAAAAAGGCTTTTTTCCTGAACCGGCACGCCAGTAATATTATGATTGTCGGTCATCAGGCGGTTAATCGCATGATTTTGTCTCACTTCCTCTACCGGCGCGAAGACGATGTCCCCTATATTTATATTCCTCAAGATCGCTTTTATCATATCGTTTCCAAACAGGATAAAAAAATATTTGAACTCAAAAGGTACGATTAATTGGTAAATCGTGAATGGTGAATGGTGAAGAGCGGAAACAAGGGACAAGAGGCAGGCGGCAAGGGGAAAAAGACTGCTATAAGAAAATCAGGCTTTTATCCGATGTAATCATCATCGCAGATGTTTTTGAGGGTGAAGATTTCGTTGACATGCAGAATTGTTGTCCTTATACTTTAAAAGCTGCTTGGTGAATACTCAGGTAAATATTTGTAAAAAAATGAAAGAGGAAGAATGGAAGAAAAAAACGTGATCCGTTTAACCGAGACCGTACAGAGCGCCGGTTGAGCCTGTAAAATCGGTCCGGGCGACCTGTCGGAAATCATGCGCGATTTGCCGCTGATTCAGGATCCGAATTTGCTGAGCGGATTTGAACACGCGGAGGACGCGGGTGTGTATAAAATTTCCTCTAATCTTGCTCTGGTTCAAACAGTCGATTTTTTTACCCCCACGGTTGACGATCCTTTCGTCTTCGGCCAGATAGCCGCCGTCAACGCGCTCAATGACATTTACGCCATGGGTGCGAAACCCCTGACCGCCATGAATATTGTCTGCTTCCCGATCAAGACGATGGATAAATCCATATTGCGGGACGTCCTGCGCGGCGGTTTGGATAAAATGCGTGAAGCCGGTGTGTTGCTGGTTGGCGGGCACAGCGTTGAAGACAACGAAATCAAATACGGCCTTTCCGTGACCGGCGTTGTTCATCCCGACAAGGTGTTGTATAACCGCGGCGCAAAAGCCGGCGATAAATTGATTCTGACAAAACCGCTGGGTACGGGCATCATCAGCACGGCCATAAAAGCCCGGGAAGCGTCTGCCGAACAAATCAGGCAGGCAGTTTCCATGATGACCAGTCTCAACAAAAAAGCCTCCGAGATGATGGTTGCCGCCGGCGACATCCATGCCTGTACTGACATCACCGGCTTCGGTTTGCTGGGACATGCCTGCGAGATGATTGAAGGGGATGCTGTCGGCCTGCGGATCCATTCCTCGGCGCTGCCTGTTTTCGACGGAGTGCGTGATCTGATGGAAACCGGTTTTGTGCCCGGCGGTCTTTACCGTAACCGGGATTTTCGCATGAATCAGATTGTGAAAGAAAAATCCTGTCCGGACTGGCTTTTCGATTTGTTGTTTGATCCGCAAACGGCGGGAGGTTTATTTTTCAGTTTGCCTGCGGACAAGGCGCAAAACCTGGTGGAGACAATGCGGGCTTCGGGAATAACCGGTGCCGCTGTTATCGGTGAAGTTATCCAAGATCATCCCGGTAAAATATTTGTTTGCTAAAGGAGGCGCAACCGGCATCTGATCACGCCGGAGACATGAAAGTAGGATCCGTTCCGATTAAAAAAGAGACCGAGCTGAATTTTAAAAAGCTGATGGAGATGGTTCAACCCGGTGATTCTTTGCTGCTGCTGATGCACGGGAGTCCCGATCCTGATGCCATCGCATCGGCCATGACACTGATGGAAATTGTCCGGCGAACCAAAGGGCTTTCCAAAAGCGTTTTCGTATCCACCGAGCCGTTAGTCCGGCAGCAAAATATCGCGTTTGCGTCCTCCATGCATGTCCGTATTCAGTTGATCAATCAGATAGAGTGTAATGCTTATCGTTTGATTGCCCTGCTGGATGCTCAGCCGTCTTTTTTTGATGATTCGTTAAAATTTATCCGGCCGCAGATTGTTTTTGATCATCATCCTTATGAAGGGCAATGGAGCGCCGAATTGGCGGACATCCGGTCCGGCTACGGGGCGTTGTCCAGCATGCTGACCGAATACCTGCTTTGTTCCCGCATTAAGATCCCCCGCAACCTGCACACGGCATTGCTTTACGGCATCAAGACGGATACGGATAATTTCGATCGAGCCACGATGATCGAGGATATCAAAGCCTATACTTATCACGCAAAATACGCCAATATGCAGTTGATCCGCCGCATCGAGCTGAATCAGACCCCCGACCGTTTTTTGAAATATTTCAATTACGCTTATTATCACATGAATAATTTTCGCGGCCGACGGGTCTGTTTCCTGGACAGTGTCGAAAGCGCGGATGTCTGCGTCCAGATAGCCGACTTTTACCTTCATTTGATCGGCACCTATTACGTGGTAGTGGCTGGAATCGTCGGCGACCGGTTAATTATTATTTTTCGCGGCGACGGCTATAGACAAAACTGCGGCGCGATAGCGCAGAAGGCTTTCGGGTTGATTGGCAAAGGCGGCGGCCACAGAAGCGCCGCGCGGATGGAGGTTTCTCTGGATGTGTTAAAAGCAAATCTCGGCGGCGATCTCTCCCGAAAAAATGTTGAAAGATTTATTTTGCAAAGCCTGCGAAAGGAACCCCGAACGGTTTTCGGAAAAAAATAACATACGAAATCGGCAAGGAAAGGAATATTATGAGAGATTTGGGCTTCAAAAAAGAAATCACCACCGGGTATTATCTTGATCCGTTCAATGAATATCAGGAAAAAAAGATAACCATTGAATCGCGGTACGATGAAATTACCGGCGTCGCAAGCCGTATTCTGCCTTATCGTATGCGCATTGCCCAGAAACCGGATCTCGATGATTATCTGGAAAAATCGCCGGAGTCGCTTTGCCCTTTCTGCGCCGATCTTCTTGAAAAAACCACCCCGCGGTTTACGTCCAGCATTGTTGAAGCGGGAAACTTTAAAAAAGGGGAAGCCTGCCTTTTCCCCAATTCGTTTCCTTACGATCAGAACAACAACGTGGCAATTTTCTCATTGCGTCATTTTGTCGCCATGAATGAACTGACCCCGGAATATATGCGGGATGGCTTTGCCGTATGCCGCGATTATTTTCACCGAGCGGTCGAATTGAATCTCGGTTACAAATATTGTTCCATCAACTGGAATTACATGCCGCCGGCCGGCGGCGGATTGATTCATCCGCATTTGCAGACGATTGCCGGTTACCGACCGACCAGTTTCATGCAGAAACTTTTATCCAGTGCGCAGAATTACGCCGCGAATGCCAATGGGGACAATTTGTGGCATAACTTGATCGCTCTGGAGAAGAAAGCGGATAAACGATTTATCGCCGACACGGGCGCTATTTGCTGGCTGACCAGTTTCGCTCCGAAGGGTATGGCCGGTGAAATAGATTTTTATTTCCGCGAAAAGACATCCTTGTTCGATTTGACTGAATCCAACTTCAACGAATTGCTGACCGGGCTGTCCCGCGTCTTCGCCTATCTTTATACCAACAACTTCATCAGCTTCAACTTATCCTTGTATGCAACGATGACCAACAATAACTATTTCTGCGTTCAGGGGAAAATCGTTCCCCGTTTTGCCGTCTATCCGCTGGGAACGAGCGATTTGAATTATTTCGAAAAGCTGCATAATGAAATTATCTGCCCGACTGTTCCGGAAGAATTATGCAAGGAGTTGCAGCCCTATTTCAAGATTGTGCCCTAAACACAAAGCGCCGACTTATTTGAGTATTATTCGCACCTTGACAGTGAACGGCTTTAAGGATTATATAATGTACAAAGAAGGTTTTGTCTGAATATTGGAATCACAGGGGGATTCGAATGTTCACTATCTTGCCGGAAGACGATCATAACCAGACATTAAGGCTAAAGCGTTTTTTCATGGCATTGGGGTCTTACCTGATGTGGTTCGCCATTTGCGTCCTGTTTTATTCGCAGGGACAAATGGTCAGAGGAACCATTCAAATTCTTTTTATTGCGTCTCTGGGAATTTTTGCCTGTAACATTTTTATATACGCGCTGATCAGAAGCGGCCTGAACAAGAAGTTCAAAGATCCCAGCCTCACCCTGTTGCAGATGATTATTGCCACATTCTGGGTTATGGTCATCGCGTATTACGCCGACACGATGAGGCCTCTGGTTCTTCTGACGTATCTGGTTGTTTTTATTTTCGGACTCTTCAGATTAAATGTCTGGCAGTTTCTTTTTCTTTCCGCTTTTGCCGTGATCAATTATTCGCTGGTCTTATTAATTCTTTACAAAATGAATCCCGAACTGGTCAACACCGTGGATCTTTTGAGCGTTGCGGTGCTTGCGGTGGTGCTCCCCTGGTTTTCTCTGGTTGGCGGATACATTACCAGGCTGAGGTCCCAGGTATCCCGCGCGCTGGCGACGATTGAAAAGCTGGCAATTATCGATGACCTGACACAGGTGTTCAACCGGCGTCAGATGTTTAAAATTCTGGAAAACCAAAAAGCCCTGGTGGACAGGGGCATTCATCCTTTTTCCATCTGTATCTTCGATCTGGATCATTTCAAACGGGTTAATGATACGTTCGGGCATGCTTCCGGTGATGTTGTTTTAAGAACCGTGGCTCAGGAAACTCAAAAAAATCTGCGCAACATTGACCATATTGCGAGATACGGCGGAGAGGAATTCATTCTCATTCTGACCAACGTGGAAAAGGAGCAGGCCACGATTTGCGCCGACAGAATCCGAAATCTGGTAAAAAACCTTACGTTTGAAAATATGCCTGCTGATTTCAGAATGACTATTTCCGTCGGAGTGACGGAATATCAGGCCAGCGAAGACATTCAGCAGGCGATAAACCGAGCCGATGCTGCGCTGTACAGAGCCAAAGAAAACGGCAGAGATAGAGTGATGTATGAACCGAAGGCCACTCCTTAATTTTGTTGGAAAAACCCGAAGAGCGTTGGCGTCGGTTTTTCTTTATGCCTTATCGCCGCTGGATTTGGTGTTATCGGTTTTGGGCGTTTCGGTAACGGACGAACTTTCACTTGTTTCAGATTTTGCTTTCCTGGCTGCGGCGCCCGGTTTCTTTCCTTTGTAATCCGTTACATACCAGCCCGAACCCTTCAGACTGAAAGAGGAAAGGGACATCATTTTATGCACTTTCCCTTTGCAGAATTTACAGGTTTTTAATTCCGGATCGGTGATTCCCTGAAATGCTTCAAACTGTTTCCCGCATTTCTGGCATTTGTATTCGTAAATAGGCATATTAAAAACTTACCTCCGTTAATTGAACGAATCAAAATTTTTAAAATGACTGCTGAAGCAGTCCAAAACGATTTCCAGATCGTAGCCTTTAACAGGCAGCAGAGCCGCGCGCGTCAAATTGTTGACAATGACCTCTTCTTTTTCCTTTTCCTCCACACCGGCGTCAAAATCAATCTCGCCCTGACTGAAACGCAGAACATGGATCAATTCATGAACGGCGATGTAAAGCATCAGGGGGCTGAGTTTGATAAACGGATTGGCCCTTTCCACGGCGTCCAGAATGATGTTGTCCTGCAAACAGATTCTGTAAAAATTAAAGACCTTCTCGCTGCGACTTGCCAGGCCATCCGGTCTTTCATACGTATATTTGCAAAGATGAGCGAACGTCCCGTCTTTGATTTCCTGCTCATCCAGATAAGCGAGCGTTTTCACTTCATATCTATTCTTTTTGAAGTCTGCATCGCTCAATCTGAACTGACGCGATACCAGATTTTCGGCATCGTTAAAAGCTTTTTTTGTCACGGGCATTTGCGCCGCGTTAAAATAAAGGGGCATAAATCACCGCAAGTATTTTCAGTTCGTCCGTAATATATTGATAGAAATTATGGATGTCAAGACCTCTCGTTCAGGGCGTCTGCTGGTTAAAAAAAGAAAGTCGAAAATCATGAATCGCAAAATTAAATTGACAATTTTATCGCTCAAGGCGTATAACTCTTGAAAATTATAAGACAAATAAGCGCTTCCATCGAAAGGATCAATATGGCTGGAAAAACAGGT
>Ga0116172_10000146_pt1 | contig 76520 bp, 75 predicted proteins | sample AD_UKC083_MetaG_FD_89799 | JGI IMG/M metagenome (GOLD analysis project Ga0116172, IMG submission 89799) | Active sludge microbial communities of municipal wastewater-treating anaerobic digesters from USA - AD_UKC083_MetaG | ecosystem: Engineered > Bioreactor > Anaerobic > Digestate | place: USA... | reverse complement strand
TTAGTTGGTTCAAAAACTGGAAGGGGAGGTTGATATGGACTGTGAACACCTGCCCAAATATGTGGATTTTTTCTTGGATGGTGAGTTGGCGGACGTGGAGCATGCCGCCATTGAGGCTCACTTGCAGCAGTGCGAATCTTGTCGCGAAGTGATTAGTCGCGAATCACGCTTTAGAGCCGCATTACGCCAATCTTTGCGTACGGTTGTGGCACCTGGCAGCCTTAGGGACCAGATTGAGGCCAAGATCGACTCGGCTGGCAAGTCGAGATACCTGCCGACGTTGGCGTATGCTGCTGGAATCGCACTTATAGCTGGCCTTGGTTATGCGGTGGTGGCAAACATCATTGCGAATCCAGGGTTTGAAGAGCAGGCAATAGCCTTTCACCAGCAAAACGAAAAGACCGAGATTGTGGGTAATAGATCTGAGGTTGATTCCTTTTTGAAGATCAGGGCTCCGTTTTCGTATCAGGTTCCGCTTGAGGATACTGGGGACATAAAGCTGGTTGGCGCACGGCTTGCCACGGTTGGTGGTAATCCTGCTGTGGTGTTCTTGTATGACGGTGGTGGACGCAGATTTTCTGTGACTCAGTATAAGCCGCCCTCTGATTGGCAGCCTGGTCCCGCCAGGATTGGGCGCCAGGAAGGGTACACATACGCGACATATGGGGATGGTGCTTTGGTCCAAACGCTGGTGGGCGATATGCCTGAGGCTGAGCTGACCAAAATTGTTCCTGCTGCCTGGCAAAAGTAGGGGCGTGGCTGGACGAGGACTATTTAACAAGTAATGAATTTCCAATAAAACGCGTTTCGATGGGTTCGCTTGGATTAAGGCTTGAAAGTGCCAATTCCACTGCCTGAAGCGCATTTTGCATCCAATATTCCAGGTAAACGGCGTCGGCCTCGTCGGTAAGTCCCAGTTTTACAGGCTCTAACTCTTTTAATTTGGGGCGCAGTTGCTGTCCATCAAACGCAGCCACCAATAGCCGTTTTACATCCTCGGAATCTAAGGGTTCAAGGGAGACGGCGCCATCAATAATATTTCTGGCCCAAGCAGTTGCCAGAATGTTTTCAAAGGTTGCTTTAACCAGTCCAGCTGTCGCTTGGTCCGTCCCAGGGGCATACCCTAGTTTATCCATGGCAAACCTGACCATGAAATCAGCCCGTGCTGTCAATTGCTTGGCCCAATCTGCATCCTGCGTCGTTTGAAAGTTTCGAACCTGGAAACCGCTACCAACGAATTGGCCAATCATTGGCAAAAAAGCTGCAAGTGCAGTAAGGCTGGCAGCAATCTCTTCACCAAACAGGCTGAGTTGCGAAGAGCCCAGGATTTTTCCAATGATGCTGCGAGCCTTTATGTGGGCAGGTCTAACTACCTGGACGCCAGCTTTAAAAAGCTCAGCTGGCCAAGCGACAATCAGGAGGTCTGCGGCTGTTTCCAGGTTATTTTGTGACAGTTCCTGAAGCCCCAAAGACATGAAGGACAGGGTGCGGTCTGAGGCATCCTTCCAAGCCTCAGAGTCCATCGGGTCTGTTTCAACTGCAGCAAAGACCCTGTTTACAAGCAAGGTCATTTCCTGGATGTATCCAGATATGTCAGCGCTTTCTTCGGCGATTGCAAGGGCCTTCCAAAAGAAAAGTTTCGAATCGCTTTTTAAAACTTGTAATCCAAGGGCCGTCCCTTCAGCTGTCCTGGCCGAGATTTTCCCAAGTTGCTTTTCAATTCGTTCAATCAGTGTTTGCTTTAGTTCGGCTAGGACTATCGGCTCGAAAAGCGAAAAACGGTCCAAACTACGTGGAAATCCAACGTCTTCAAGGCGGGCCTCTCGGAAATGTTCAGCTTGGTCTGCTATTGAAGCTATGGTGTCACGACGGCCAGCTTGAATTAGCGAGTGAGCCTCTTCAACTCCGGATGCATAAAGCAATTCCATCAGTTGGCGCAGCGGTGCCACATCGTCCGGAGTGTTGCACACTACCAAAAATACACCGTCAGGAGAGTTGAAAAAGACATCATCTGGAATTGAAACGTTTTCTGCCTCTTCCTGGGTGTATACCGTCGCTTTTGAAAAAATTCGCAGCGCTATAGTTTCAGGACCAAGCTCGTTTACAAACTGGACAGCAAAATCCCAAGACTCCGCTAGGGCCAGTCCCATGACTTGGTCGAATTTTGCAGGCTCCAAAGCCGCGTCTCTCCAGATGGCCAGATCCACGAAAGTTTGGCGTTGCTCTTTTGTTGCAAAAGGTAAAAGTTCAAAAGCGTCCTCAATGCCGATGTCTCTAACTAAATGAAATACTTCGTCGTTTCGTAACGCCTTGAAAACAGCTGGTAAATCTTCTGTTTCAGTTAAAATTCTAAGCTTGTCGGTACCTGATAATCCGGCGAAATTTTTGGGTAGACTTACCGATTGTTGTGAGGCGCCTTGTGTGGCTAACATCTTGGTTTTATGTGGCTTTGGTTCCATTTGTAATCCTTAAAAAGCAATCTTTGCTGGCTTTACCCAGCTTTTGTTGTTAAACAGACGCCAGCTTGCAAAAGCGCCGTTAGACAAGTAGTCTACCGCAGTTTTGGTTTGATACTTTGTTCAAGTTCGTAATCAAATACTAATGGGGCTAAAAATGGCTTTATTAAAACAGTGGGGTGGGGTGGCCACGCTAGTTGTTGCTTCCATCATTCTTATTGCTGGTGTTTGGGCGCCAGGTCTTTGGGAACCTTGGGAGATGGACCAATCCCAAGTCAGCCGACTTATGGCTGAGCCGCCTTTGGTTTTGGTGGCTGAGCCAGGTAATGGTGAAATAAAGGGCAAATTGGAAGCCGGGCTTGCAGATCGAGCGAAGATTGAAGCTTTGTCCGGGGGTTACGATGCGATAAGGACGGCTACCAGCGACAGGATTTTCGAAGCTGTTGTCATCGATATTGATGGGAGCATCAGCAGTAATGACGATGTCGAGGGCGTCAAGGCGTTGGCAAGCTTCCTTGCGTCTTCGGCTGTAAAAAACCGTTCGACTAAATTTATCATCTACTCTGGTGGCATGCTTGATTTGCAGGCTATTCACAGCGCAATAAAGGCCCAGTGGGCGCAGCAAGAAACGACCGATGAGCCACATGTAGCCAAGATGAATGGCTTGGCAGCCTCTTTGACTGAATTTGCCACTCCCGATGAGTTGGTTCCCAGCGTAAAGTCAGCGTTGGCTGGTCACTCGTGTATTGCCCAGTTTAAAGAGGGTGGATACACCGTATTTTTGGCGCCTTTGCACCCGTGGCTTGTATCTAAATCATTCAAGATTTTTGGGTTTAACGAGTTTGGCGCTCGTTTTCCATCAGCGCTGATGGGAATTCTTACCCTGATCGTCATCTTTTTCGGGGTTAGACGTGCGTTTGATGAAAAAACAGCCATTTTATCGGTCATTATTCTTGCCTCAAGCAGCCTCTTTTTGATTGGTTCTCGTTTTGTACAACCAGGTGCATCGATTCAATTTGCCTTGGTGCTAGCTGCCACTGCGTTTGGCGTGGCAGTAACAGGAGCTTTTCGAGTTTGGCCTCTGGTTGTGCTGGGACTGGCCACGATTTTGCTTTACTTTGCCGGTGGCATGACCGGTCTTGTCATCATCGTCAGTTTGGTGCTTGCTTATCCTCTGGTGGTTGGAAAGTTGTCGCGCCAGACCTTGATTGCGGCCGCGGTGGTAGTCGGCTTGCTGCTTGTTGGCACTATCCTGACTTTTGTACCTGATGCAGCCTACTTCCTCCAGTTTAGATTTACCAAGGCCCTGTTCAGCGACGGGATGCAGCCTGTGTATCACAACTACGCTTTTGCCATCAAGCAGATCGGTTTTGGGCTGTTTCCATGGTCTGCCTTTTTGCCCTTAGTATTGGCATATGCCGTTTCCTTCAAGGAGCCCAAGTCTACCAAAGTCCTTGTTCTTATAGGTGTTTTGGCGCCACTTGGCATGCTGATGATCTCCATTTTTGCCTTTGATCAGACTTTTTATTATGGAACTCCGTTTTTAGCTGTTCTGATCGCTCTTTATCTGCGTGATCGCGAGGATGATGCACTGGAATCGCGGTTGCTTGCCCTCTTTGGATTTGGACTGTTTTTGTTACTGGCCAGAAATCTTCTGAAATCACCAGACCCAATAATTTCATTTTTAACCACCGACCCAATGTTTGTCGCCCCCGGCAAGGGAGACCCCGCATTTCCTGAAAGCGTGTCATTACCTAGCTTGGCTAAGCTTGCTTTGGTGGTTATAGCAGGCCTACTTTTTGCGACCAGTACCAAAGCCTTTTCGCTTTTGACCAAGTTGCCAGCCTTTTTGGCGAGGGGGCGCAACTTCTTGATCGTAATGCTGGTGATGGTCGGGGTTATTCTTATCGATATCCTCGTTTTTGTGGCGTTGAAATGGGGGCTTTTGGTGAATGGACCTTATCGTGGCAAGGTCCTTTTAAGCATCTTGCTGACCGGTCCTGACATTGTGTTGCTGTATCTGGTGTGTCTGCTCCTGATTGCAGCTCGTTATGCCGAATCCATTGGAAAGTATGTCAAAAGCGATCTACCAAGGCGCTTTTGGGACGCTTTGTTGAAGCTGGAAAAGGCGTCTGTCTCTACAGTTGGCATTGCTATCGCAGCCATAGTGTTCGGGTTGACGGTGGCATTTCAGTTGGTTCCAGAACTGTCTTTGCATTTGTCCCAAAAGCATATAATTGAGGCTTACAAAGTGTCGAATGCCAAGTCGCCTGGAGAGCTTTTCAGGCATCAGCTTGGGCAAAGCAAATCGAATGTCTATGTTACTGATATCCCAGAGGTAACAGCACGAAATCAAGTCATTTCCAGATTGAAAGACAAATCCAAACGCTCGTTTTTCATCCTGCCAAAAAATCAGTTTAGCGAAGTTAATCATGCAATTCGGGCGGCGGGAGGCTCTTTGGCAGTTCTGGATGATTCATCGTCGAGACTTGTTTTAGTCTCCAATACCTTGGCTGCTGGGGAAGTGGATTATAACTGGCTTGCTGACGCTACTTTGACTGAAGAAGAATTCGCCAAAATTCCCGGGATGCAGACAACATCTGTTGTCTTCGATGACAAGATCGAGTTAGTCGGTGTCAAGCTTGGAGCGCCAACCGCGAAACGTGGTAAGGAGACTGAAATTAAGCTGTATTTCAAGGCTCTTGATAAGATTCCGACCTCCTACAGGATGTTTATGCACGTCGACAGAGTTGGGTCGTCATCCCGAATTCATGGTGACCATTGGGTTTTGAACTTGGTAAAGGAAACTGAAGACCAAAATCAGTGCGTTGGATGTTACGCAACGACCCATTGGCTCAAGGGCGACATTGTGGTTGACACATACAACATCAAGGTCCCTATTGGTGCTCTTTCGGGGTTGTACAACGTTTGGATTGGCTTTTATCAACCTAGCGGCGGCAGACGCTTAACAGTGACTTCCTTTGACAAAGAAAAGGTCAGGCATGATGGCAATAACCGGGTCAGCGTAAGCCCTGTAACCGTGGAATAGTTTGGGGGAATCATGCCCGATGCGTTTGACGGCGTGCCTTTATGGATTCTAAAAGCCACTGTACTGGCTTTGGGGGCTACCTTTGGGTCTTTTGCGAACGTTGTGATTTACAGGTTGCCTCTAGGCAGATCGATTGTGTATCCCGGGTCGGCGTGTGCAAAATGTGAAACGCCCATCAAGTGGTTCGACAACATTCCAGTCATCAGCTACATGCTGCTTTTGGGCAAGTGCAGGGTATGTAAGGACCCAATCTCGATAAGGTATCCATTAATTGAGCTTTCAGGTGCTGTTCTATCGCTGGCCTGCCTTTTACTGGCCATAAATGTTGGGTTTGAAGTCGCTGATTTGGCAGGCTTGGCGGTCCTGTGGGCGTTTTTCTTCGCATTTTGCTTCCTGTTACTGGTCATCACCTTTATCGATCTTGAGCATTGGTGGATTCCACCCTCACTGGTTCTTCCGGGAATAGCGATTGGGTTGCTGACCAATATTTTGCTTGGAGATTTGACTAGGGTAAGTTGGCTTGACGCATTGATTGGAATGGTCGCCGGAGCCTTGCCCATATGGCTGATTCGAGTCTTGTATTTCAAGATTCGAGGCCATGAAGGTATGGGGCTTGGCGACGTTTTTCTGATGGCAATGGTCGGAGCGATGCTTGGCTATGTCGCCTTACCTTTTGTGCTACTTGCAGCATCGATTCAAGGCTTGATAGTTGCGATTCCCTTGTCGCTAAAAAAGAAGATATCGGACCCACCATGGGAACCTGAAGAAGGCCATGAACACCAGGAAACAATGGGCAAAACAGCTGTCCCATTTGGTCCTTTCATAGCGTTAGGTGCTCTTCAGTGGCTGTTCTTTGGCGATGCAATAGCCGCACTGCTGTTTCAGTTCTAAAAGTCTCTGAGACTAATCGGACAATTTGGGGGAAGGGGAAGGGGCAGGGACAGGGGAAGGGGCAGGGACGGGGACGGGAAGACGTTTGTGCTGATCTGCAGGATTTGGAGCTAAAAGAAGGTCGAGAGGGCACCCAGCAACATGGTCCGGGGGCAATCCTGGAGGGCGCTATCGGGAGTTGCCGGGACCCGACGTCTTTTGGTTGACATGAAGGCCGCGAAGCGGCCCGTCCGGGCCAAAAGGATAAACGTGCACGTTAGCAATCGTATATTTCGCCCGGACGATGTCACCAAGAGACAGTCGGGATGGCTACGGGAGATTTTGGGTCCGGAAGGATGCCCCCGGACATGTTTTAAAACTCTAACGAAGAGATAAAACGCCAAAAAGAACAAACAATCAGGAGTCATAACAAGCTAGTTAGCAGGATCTGCAACAGGGTCAGTATCAGAGGCGGGGACAGGGGATGTGGGGGGATTGCGTTAGCGGCGCTGGAGTGCGAAGAGTAGGGGTTCGAGTTCGTCGACCCAGAAGCTGCCGCCCTTTGCTTCCTTGTCAGCCTGGATCAAGCGCTCGACGTCCTTGACGGTAGATTTGTCACCGAGACGCCAAATCCCAATGATCAGGAAGCGTCGCAGGTCGGTCTCTTTTGGGTTCACAGTTGGATAGAAGGTCAACAGCGCTTCCAGCGCCTTCCTACTGTGATCACCCTTCACGTTACTAAGCAAAATGGCCGCCTTCTGGGAAGCAACGATATCTTCACCCTTAAGCACGCCAATCAGGCAATCAACGTCGTTCTTAGCGCACTTTTGAAGTACCGAGATCATTGACTGGAACTCGCCAGACTCTTCACCAGTGGTTCGCGCTACAACCAGCTCACTCTTGTCAGCCTTCAGCATCTTTTCCAGGGCAGGCAGTTCATCCCATGAAATCCCCATAGCGACCGGTTTCAGCAATGGGGCGCGGAAGGTCTGCAGCTTGGAGGTTTTGTAGATATCCAAAAGGGCAGGCATTCCAGCATAACCTGGGAGCATACCCAGAGCAGTAGCCGTATCGAGGCGAAGCTTAGCGTCATTATCTGGGTTAACGATGATCTCTTTAAGCTGAGGGATAATCTCAGGAGAACCAACGTTCCACAGCGCCAGCATGGCCATCGTGATGCGGTTTTGCTGAGTAATCTGCCAGGAACGAGTGACACGGTCATCAACACCAACAGGTGGGTTCAAAGGCTTTGCAAGGCTCTTTGCGATGGCCGGCGCAGCTGAAATCTCACGAAGATCACCCAAAACCTGATAAATCTCGGGGCCATCTTGCCATTCCCATTCATTCATCCCAAGGCGACTAGCCGTATTCGCCAGTTCCTCGATCATTGGACCGTATTTGGAACGGTCATTAGCCTGCACCGCAACCAAAGGCTCCACAACCTTCGGCCCGATCCTCGCAAGAGCCTTCCTGGCGGCGGTGTACATCTTTTCACCACGCTGGGTCTTTATAAACATCCCCATGATCAGGTGAGGGATTGCCTCTTCAGAACCAATCTCTCCAAGAAGTCTGGCAGCAGCAGCATTGACCTGGATACCCTGCAGGTTCGGGTCATTACGCAGTAACTGAATAAACAGTTTTTCGTGCTGCTTCAGGTTATCCTTATCAATCTTGGCCAGAGCATTGATTGCATTATGTCTGGCCTTCGGTGCATCACTGGTTGTCAACACCTCGATCAGCGGTTTGCGCAGCTCAGGGATTGCAAAATCCTCTGCGACGGCTGCAGCCTGAGGCGCAGAATCCGGATCCCGCAGTGCAGCGGTCAGCAGTTCCACTGAGGCAAGAGGCTCATTGATGTTCTTTACAGCGGCAAGGATGTCATCCTTGAACTGGCTGGTTGGGAAAAGCTCTAATAGAATCGGTAAGCTGTCAACACAGTGCAGCTCACCGGATTCTTTAATCGCCTTTTTGCCATTGACGGGGCTACGCAGCAATTTAGCCCAGCCATTACACGTGGTCGGAGTGCCTTTGACGCATGCAGTTTCAAGCGTAAGGGCAAACGCCACTGTCACGGTTAACAGAACGACTAGCGGTTTTCTATCCACGGTGTCCTCCACAAGTGATTTGTTGTCACTGAAAGTACCTTATGGAGTATAGTTTGACCGTTGCCACAAGGTCAAGAGGGTTGGCCACGTCTATTGACCTTTATTTTTGCGTTGAGGGGGAGAATGAGCCCAAAAAACATGTGGAGAAAGGCCGTTCCGGGCATTTTATTCCTGTCGCTGCTTTCTTGTGGCGGCGGTCAGACTGCTGGACTGGATGTCGACAGCCTTCTGTTTGGTCTTGAAAAATGCCAGGAAAATTCGGATTGCCAGACAAATATGTGCTCTATGGGAATGTGTTTGGGGTTTTTAACCGTAAGTTCCGACCTGCAGCGTGCCGAAATAGGGGCCGTTTTTGGTAAAGCGGCGCCAAGAGCACGAGAGCGCTTGATTGACGCTTTGGCTGTGGTGCTTGAAGACGGGGATACATCAAGTGTAATCAGGGCCAGAGCCGCGGATGGGTTGGGTTATTTAGGTGGTGACAGGGTAGAACAGATGTTGCAGCCAGCCTTGGCTGAACACTCGGAAATTATAAGATTTTTTGCAGCGCGTTCCCTGCATGCCTTGGGTAATTCAGTTGGTACCGAGACTCTGCTGACCTTCAAAGACCATGAATCTGAGGCCGTAAGGATAATGACCGAGTTAGCACTGGCTGATCACGGCGAAAACAGGAAGTAAAACGTGTCTTTACCCTTGTCTGCGAATCCGTGCGCGTAGCCTATTTTTAAAGTTGCATCTCTGGCCAAGAACAGATTTATTCCCAAAGATAGTTCAGCCCCAATTCCCCAGTTAAATCCGCTTGAGCTGTCATTTGTCCAGGTCCTACCCAGATCCGCGAAGACGGCTCCATGGAGGTAGCGTGCAGACAGTGGAATTGTGCCCAAGCTGCGAAAGATTGGAAAAATTGGGAAGCGATACTCAAGATTGCCAAGAAAGTAAGAGTTTCCCACGAAGGCGTTGTGACCGTAGCCACGTAAGTAACGCCCAGATAGTGGCTGATTGTTAATAATTGCCATCACCATGTCTTGTACTGGAAAACCGCCTTGTCCGTAGACTTCTATCGTTCCTATGTCCCCAATAGAAGTCGCTCCAGATGTAAGCAGGGCCAGCACATGACCATGTCCCCAGGGCATTGGTACATATCCGTCAAGGGTGCCAGTGATTGTTAAGGATTTTCCATCACTTCCAAGCCATTTGTGGCGCCCTCCAACAGATATGCCACCAGAGAGGCCGCGCTCGGTTGATACAGATTTCGCCCAGGAACGCAGCCAAGAAAAAGACGCAGAAGCGGTAAGGCCAGCCAGTCTGCGGCTTTCTGGACGAGAAGGTGTGGTAGATGCCGGTTCGTGGGCTTTAGGTATTTCGCCAATCATTTTCCAGCGTATGGAGTAGCCCAAAGAAACCCTGAATGAAACCACCCGACCAGGAATTGGTAAGGAAGCTCCGGCGTTTATCATCCAGTTCCTGGCGTCCACTTCCTTGATTTGATCATCAATTATGGCGCGGTCTGTTCCATTCCAGGTCACAACATCAAGGGATAAATTAGGAAAAAGGCCAAAGTACTTGTACTGTAAAGCCCCGTAGGGTGTAATCCTCGTCAAATCAGCATCAAAAGCGGCCAAAAAATAGTGACGGTCTAAAACATCAGAACCAGTAAATTCAAAGCCAAGCCTGTTATTACCCCCGCTTGAAAAAGCCCACCTTGGTATTATGGAGCGCGGCTTTAACGATGTCGCTCGATAAGGAGTGGCGTCGCCATCGAAGTCAGTTTCCATTGGGAAAGGTGGTGGAGTTTGGGCTGATTCTAAAGGGCTGTCCGCATGGGGAGCCTTGGTGTCATCTATGGCGATCCAATTCTGTGGCTCCAAGGGTAACATCGCCAAATCATAGCCTTTTGGGCCATATGCACTGTAAACAATCGAAGTGCCAGCTGGAGAAACGGCCGGCCAAAAGGCGCCTCCAGGTTCCCTTGTAATTCTAAATAGTTGTCCCGTTGCTAATTCAAGCGCGAAAAGGTCAAAAACACCTTCATGGTCGGAAGAGAAAACTATGAACCTTCCATCAGGCGTGGGCACTGGGTCGCGATCAAGAAATTTATCGTTTGTTAACTGTTGCAATTGGCCAGTTTCAAGGTTTACTGACCATAAGTCCCATTGGCCGTCTTTTGCACCTGTAAAAACGAGATGCTCTGATCCTGGCAAAACAACTGGGTCACCCAAATCGCTGAATAATCCAGGTTGGATGATGACTTTCTCACTTTCTGAAGGTTTGTCTTCGCCCACCGCAAATGAGACTAGCGATGCTTGATCATAGTCTGCCCGAACGTATGCAATGGTCGTGGCATTAAACTTGTCATCAAAGACGGCCAAATCCCTGGCCCTGCTTCTGGAGGTCAGCTTTTTGAGACCATCTTTTAATTCAAAGATCTCGCCATATTGATAAACCAGACGATTCCAACTGGTTGATGTTGAAAAGATGCGACCACGGTATGCAGCAACTGAATGACATCCCCCATCGCAGTCGACCAAGCGCTGTGGCTTTTTATTAGGCCTTTCAATGTCGAGCTGGAACAAACCAGACATGGAACGCCCGTCGGATTTTACCCACACTACATGTCTTGGGTCCTTGAACACGGCTCGCCCATTGAATTCGCCGCCTTTAGTAAGTCTTTCACCTTGGATTAGACCCAGTTGCGTTAATTCGGCCAAGTGCTTTTCACTGTCTGCGATAACCTGCGCGTGAAATTCACTCCACAACGAGTAAAAAGTGGTTCCAAAGTGACGTTTTGCCACTGTGTTCAGCAAAAACGGTATCACGTTCGCGCCGTAGTTTTTAATGAATTTGGTAATCGTCTCTAGCCCAAACTTTTGTGCCAAAAATTCAAAGAAGAAGCCTCCAAACAGGTATGGGGAAGTGCCTCTTGGCCAGATGATGGGAGTTACTGTAAGTTGTGATAATTGTGGAAAGGTCCCACCCAAGGCTGCCTGGCGAAGCATCATTTTGTACTGGCTGGAGCCAAGTCTGCCTCCATCTGGAAGTTGGGACTCCATAAATACTGCCAAGCCTTCGATGAACCATTTCTGGATTGCCCCGTTTGGCAGAAATGTTTTTCCGATGACCTTGTTGACAAATCCTGGGATCTTGGACACTTCGTCCATGTGCACGATGTGGGTGTATTCGTGGACAACTAGTGATGAAAGATAATCTGAAAAAACGCCCAACTCTGAGTCTGGCCCGGGTGGCGCAGCAAAAAGTCGAATCTTGTCGTATGGATGAACTGAGGCCCAACCATTAGCCGAATCAACATCATCCCAAAGTGATATTTCGACGAGCTGACTTGGGTACAGTCCCAAGAGTTCGCCAACCCACTGGTGCGAGGAATTGGCAATGCTCATCACCCTGCGAGCCATAAGTTCGCCACCTTGATAAAAGTGAACTTTAAAGTGCTCTGAACTCAGGGTTTTCCAACGTATATTTGGGTCAGTGCCGGCAAAAGCTTTGGCTGGTGCCAGCAAGAGGATTACCGCCAATATGGCAAGTAAGGCAAAACTGCGTGGTGATGCGATGTTGCTCACGCGATAAAGATATCACATGGCTCGTGGATCAACGTGCTCAAATTGAGCATTGCCAGGAATAACGTGGCTTATTCCTGTGCGGCCTCAGGTGCGGCTTCCTTTGCAGGTTCGGCAGCAGGTTCGGCAGCAGGTTCGGCAGCAGGCTCTGCGGCAGGCTCTGCAGCTGGTTCGGCAGCAGGCTCAGCGGCTGGTTCGGCAGCTGGTTGTTCCTCGGCTTTAGGGGCCTCTGCTGGCGGCTGAACCCCTGGTTCCTCGACCACAACGTTGGACAGTTCTATGAACTTGTCTAAATTAGCCAAGTAGTTAGCGCATTCGTCTCTGGCAGTCAGTTGCCCTGCTTTTTCACAGGCCAGACTTGCTGCATCCTTATCACATACCGCTTTCTTAAGCTCGTTACATTCGTTTTTGCCACACCCAGTCGCAAAACCTATTGCAACAACACCAGCCAGGATCAATAACCTTTTCATCACGATGTACTCCAAAGAAGACGTTCCATCGTATCACAACCGCCCGAACTTAAAAGTCCCTTATCTCTGTAGTTTCAAGCGAAAAATACCCCATTTGAGGTTCTTTGTAAGGTTTTTTTCGGGCCCTCGCTTCCATACCAAGTGACCACCAAGTAAAACAAAAGTAGACATGAGGACGTATTTGTTCGTTCTATTTAGGGCTATCCACGTCATCTGATGGCGTGCTAGTATCGCGTAAGTTTTGGCGGAGCCTAAGGTGGATCTGGTTGAACTGATCAAGGCTGCAGGTGTTGTTGGTGCTGGTGGGGCTGGATTTCCTACCCATGTCAAGGCCGCTGCAAGGGCGGAAATATTGATTGCCAACGGTGCTGAGTGCGAGCCTTTACTTGTTACTGACCAATGGACTGTGATTAGTCACGCCAAGTTGATTGCTGAAGGCATGAGAGCCCTTGGTAATAGGGTGGGTGCGAAACGCCTGATTTTTGGCGTGAAATCCCATTATACCGACGTGATACAGGCGATGACTCCCTTTTTGGATGGGGAATATCCCATCGAAATAGGTCTGATCGGGGATTTTTATCCTGCCGGTGACGAGCAGGTTTTGGTACACGAACTGACTGGGCGCGTGGTGCCCGAGGGTGGAATTCCTTTGGATGTGGGGGTGGTAGTTAGCAATGTGGCAACCCTTGCGAACATCAGGCGTTCCATTGACGGCCAGCCTGTTATTCGCAAGGAAGTGACTGTAACAGGGCTGGTCCGTAACCCAGGTGTCTATGAAGTCCCAATTGGTATTTCAACTGCGGAAGTCGTGGCAGCCGCGGGAGGGGTAACTGACGAAAACGTCGCAATCATCGAAGGTGGCCCCATGATGGGCATGCTGATTGAAGACTGGTCCAAACCTGTAACAAAAACCACTGGCGCTTTTTTGGTGTTGCCTGCTGACAACGAGGTGGTGATTACCAGACGGCGTCCTCATGCTGCTACTTTTCGCCAGGCCCTTGCTGTCTGCTGTCAGTGCCGCATGTGTACTGACCAGTGTTCAAGGTTCTTGCTTGGGCATCGTATCGCGCCTCACCTTGCGATGAGGGCCTTGCTAGCTGGTGGGGCTTATGATTTGGATGGGGTTGATGCTGAGGGCAGGCGTTTTGGTCAGCCCAGCGGAGACGACATCCCATTTGAAGTCAGGGCGATGGGCTACTTGTGTTCCCAGTGTGGAATCTGTGAGGTCTGGTCTTGTCCCCTTGGTTTATCTCCAAGGTACGTTTTTGGGGACTATAAAGCTGGGATGATTGCAAGAAAACAGCCAAATCCCTTGAAAAATCGACCAGAAACCGCGCTAGAACAGCAAGCTTGGCTCAGGCTGCCCAAGCCAAGACTCGTAGAGAGGCTTGGACTGAAAGACTATCTATTGCCATACAAGGGCACTACCGTTCCAGTTGCAGATCCTTGGGAAGTTAACATCAGGCTAAAACAGCATGTCGGAGCCCCAGCCATTCCCATTGTAAAAGTGGGCCAAGCAGTTTCAGCAGGTCAATGCATTGCTGAGATTCCGACGGGAGCGCTTGGGGCCAGAGTTCATGCATCCATGACAGGAACGGTTGCAGCGATAACTGACCAGCACATAAAGATTGTTAGGCAAGGTGTCTGATCATTTAATTAAGAGAGGTCCTACATATGACTTCACTACCGGCGATTGCTTTGATTGAGCTGACTTCCATTGCTCGTGGCGTAGTAGCCTCAGATGCCATGGCTAAAACGGCCCCAGTCAAGCTACTTCAGTCCCAGACGATATGTCCAGGCAAATACCTGATAGTCGTAGGCGGCGGCGAAGACCCTGTAAGAGAGGCTTTTCAGGTCGGCCTACACTACGCTGGCCAGTATCTAGTCGACCACCTTGTAATTCCAAACTTACATCCCCAAGTGCTACCAGCTCTGGCAGCGATGCAGCCTCTCCAAAAGCTGGAGTCAGTCGGAATCATAGAGACATTCTCTGCAGCAGCAACCGTTTTAGCCGCCGACGCAGCCTGCAAGGCCGCAGAGATCACCCTAATCGAGCTGCGCCTAGGCAACGGACTAGGCGGAAAAGCCTACCTGACCCTATCAGGCGAACAGTTCTCAGTAGAAGCCGCCCTAAGCGCCGGAGTCGATGCAATAGCATCCGGCCTGTTGCTAAGGTCCGAGCTAATCCCAGCCCCCCACCAAGACATGGGCAGGGCTTTGTTGTAGAGGCGGGGACAGAGGCAGGGACAGGGACAGGGAGATGATCGTGGTGATCTGCAGGATTTGGAGCTAAAAAGAGGTCGAGAGGGCACCCAGCAACATGGTCCGGGGCAGGGCCAGGGAGACGTTTCTACAGGTTTTGAACATAAGCTCTGCATTTATGAACGAATCGTTGACAAGCTAGCCGATATGATGCATCATACTCGGCCCGGACTACTTTTCCGCCGGGAATCAGCCGAAAAAAAAAGAGGTTGACATTTACCTTCATGGGTATAGAATATCGTGCCCTTTGGTTTGAGTAACCAAAAGGCTTGGGTTTTGGGAATTTAGGAGTCCTTGATGCCGACTATCAATCAACTGGTAAGAAAAGGGCGGACGATCCGCAGACTTAAAACTAAGTCGCCAGCTTTGCAGTCTTGCCCAATGCGCCGAGGTGTCTGCACGCGTGTCTACACAACCACGCCAAAGAAACCAAACTCGGCTATGCGAAAGGTTGCTAAGGTTCGTCTGACTAACGGTTTTGAAGTCATCGCCTATATTCCAGGCGAAGGTCATAACCTTAGTGAACACTCCCAGGTGATGGTCCGTGGCGGTAGGGTCAAGGACCTTCCTGGTGTTCGTTATCACATTATTCGTGGAACGATGGATGCGAAGGGTGTGGATAAGCGTCGTCGTAGTCGTTCTAAGTATGGCGCCAAGCAGCCCAAGGGCGTGAAGTAGTCAAGGGAGGCGATTAATGCCCAGGCGTAGAGAAGTCCCAGTTCGTGAGGTTTTGCCAGATTCGCGGTACAACGACTGGTTGGTGGCAAAGTTTGTAAATCACTTGATGTACAAAGGCAAAAAGGCCGTTGCGGAAAAGTTGTTTTACGACTCCATGGACCTGATTGCGCGTAAGACAAAAGAAGATCCCTTGAAAATCTTCAAACGCGCCGTTGAAAACGTGAAGCCGCAGGTGGAGGTCAAGTCAAGGCGCGTCGGTGGTGCGACCTATCAGGTACCCGTCGAAATTCGCCCTGAAAGAAAGACTGCCCTTGCAATCCGTTGGTTGCTGTCTTTTTCTCGCAAGCGTTCGGAGAAGGGCATGATCAACAAGCTGTCATCGGAAATCATCGACGCCTTCAACGGTCGTGGAAACGCGATCAAGAAGCGTGACGATACCCACCGTATGGCAGAGGCAAACAAGGCTTTCGCTCATTATCGTTGGTAGTATTGTAAGGAGTGCCTTTCGTGGCCAAGAAGGTGGATATAAGTTTGGTTCGTAATATCGGCATCATGGCCCACATTGATGCTGGTAAGACGACTACAACCGAACGAATCCTGTTTTTCACAGGAGTGTCTCATCGTTTAGGCAACGTAGACTCCGGCGATACCCAGATGGATTGGATGGACCAGGAGCAGGAGCGAGGAATTACCATCACCTCTGCAGCTAACACCTGTTTCTGGGATGGACGTCAGATCAATGTCATCGACACTCCCGGCCACGTTGATTTCACCGTTGAAGTCGAGCGTTCTTTGCGTGTGCTGGATGGTGGCGTCGTTGTTTTCTGTTCCGTCGGCGGAGTTCAGCCGCAGTCCGAAACTGTCTGGCGTCAAGCGAATCGTTACAAGGTCCCCAGAGTCGTCTTTGTCAACAAGATGGACCGCACGGGGGCCGATTTTAATAAAGTGGTAGGTCAGGTTCGAAGCAGACTGCGTGCCAGGGCTGTCCCAATCCAGATACCCATTGGTAAAGAGTCCGCTTTCAAGGGTGTTGTCGACTTGATTACGATGAAAGCCCTTGTCTGGGGTGATGGACTGGATCATACATTCGTCGAGACCGAAATACCTGAAGACTACTTAGCCAGTGCTAAAGCTGCCAGGTCCGAAATGTTGGAAGTGGCCGTTGAATTCGACGAAGCGGTCATGGAGAGATACCTTGAAGGGATCCTGCCAACAAACGAGGAAATCGTCGAGGGACTGCGCAAGGGCACATTGGCGAACCAAATAGTTCCAGTTTTGTGTGGCTCAGCCTTCCGCAACAAGGGAATTCAGCCCCTGTTGGACGCAGTTGTTCAATATCTGCCTTCCCCCTTGGATATGCCACCAGTTTCGGGAATTGATCCCATCAAATCTAACGGGGAGCTTGTTCATGCAGAGCGAAAGCCGACCACGTCAGAGCCGTTGGCCGCTATCGCATTTAAGCTGATGAACGACCCTTATGTCGGGCAGCTTACCTTTGTTCGGGTTTATTCTGGTGTGTTCCAGGCAGGCAGTTATGTCCTTAATGCCGGGCAAAATCAGCGTGAACGTGCGGTTAGGCTTTATCGGATTCATGCGAACAAACGTGAAGAGGTAAGCGAGGTATATGCTGGGGATATCGTCGGTGTGGTTGGATTCAAGACCACTGTAACTGGTGATACGATCTGCGATCCGGAAGCGCCCATTTTGCTTGAATCTGTAGATTTCCCAGATCCGGTCGTAGAAGTGGCCTTAGAAGCGGCATCCAAGAGCGATACTGAAAAGCTGTTTGCGTCGCTGCGACGTTTAGCGCTGGAAGATCCAACATTTAAGTTCAAGATTCATGAAGAGACTGGTCAGACAATAGTTGCAGGCATGGGTGAATTGCATCTGGAGATTTTGGTCACCAGAATGCAAAGGGAGTTCAATGTTGATGCGCGTGTCGGTCGTCCACAGGTCGCTTACCGTGAGACGGTTACCAGGCCTAGTGAATCCACTATTAAGTACGTTAAACAAACCGGTGGGCATGGTCAGTATGCTCATGTGGTAATGAAGATTGAGCCTTTACCTCGCAATTCTGGGATTCAGTTTGAAGACGCTACAGTTGGTGGCAGTGTGCCAAAGGAGTACATTCCTGCGGTAGAACGGGGCGTGCGTGATGCGGCTTCCAACGGTGTTTTGGCTGGATTTCCAGTTGTTGATTGCAAGGTAACACTGGTCGATGGCTCGTATCATGAGGTTGACTCCTCTGAAATGGCTTTTCGGGCCGCGGGAACAATGGCCCTAAAGGATCTGGTCGCCCGTGGCCAGCCTATTTTATTAGAGCCTGTAATGTTGCTCGAAGTCCTGGTCCCAAGTGAATACATTGGGGATGTGTTGGGTAATCTATCGACCAGACGCGCTCGCGTGGTGAAGATGGAAACCCAAGAAGACGGGACTCAAGCGGTCGGGGCCGAGGCTCCGTTAGGTGAGATGTTTGGGTACGTGACTGACCTTCGGTCGTTGTCGCAGGGTAGGGGAATCCAGACGATGGAGTTCCTGCACTATGCCCCAGCACCGCAGGCTATCCAGACACGCGTGATCAACGCTGGGAGGATGATCTAGCATGGCAACTCAGAGGATTCGTATCCGGCTGAAGGCCTATGACCACAAGATCCTCGACCAATCGGTTGGGGAGATTATCGCTACGGTCAAAAAGACTGATGCGAAGGTGGCAGGGCCTATTCCATTGCCGACCAAAATTAGTCGTTATACCGTGCTGCGTTCGCCGCACGTGGATAAAAAGAGCAGGGAACAGTTCGAAATCCGCACTCACAAGCGGTTGATCGATATTCTGGACCCAACTTTGCAGACGCTGGACGCTTTGACAAAACTCGACCTTAGTCCTGGTGTGGACGTCGAGATCAAGGCTTGATTCGAGGCGAGGGGGACATGCCTAATTTGGATGTTTTTGACCTCGGGCGTAAGAAGGTCGGTTCAATCGACCTTTCTGACGCTGTGTTTGGAGCGGAATCACGACCGCATCTTTATCACCAGGTGGTGAGAGCTCAGCTGCTTTCAAAGCGAGCTGGCACCTCCAAGACGAAGAAGCGCGGTGAAGTGTCCGGTTCAACCAGGAAGGTTTATCGGCAAAAGGGAACTGGGCGTGCACGTCACGGCGACAGCCGCTCACCACTGTTTAAGCGTGGTGGAACCGTATTCGGCCCAATTCCAAAGGAATGGGACGTCAAGGTGCCCAAGAAGGTTAAGAGAGCAGCTCTTGTTTCTGCTTTGTCAGATCGTGTTCGCGAAGGACACGTCTGGATTTTGGACAAAGCCGAGCTAGAGCAGGCCAAAACCAAACGCATTGCCGAGCTGATGGCCCGCTTTGAGGTTGGTAGTGTTTTATTCGTCGATGTTGACAACAGGAACCTGTCGCTGTCTTGCAGAAATCTGCCAACAGCCAAGTACCTGTCAAGTCGCGGATTGAACCTGTTTGACGTGTTGAAGTACGACCACCTCATCTTAACGAAGGGTGCCGTCGAGGCAATCGAAGGAGCGCTGACGACATGAAGAGCCCTTATGATGTGATTCGTCGCCCTCTCATCACCGAGAAGGCGAATTTGGACAAGGAGCGTCGTAACACCTACCACTTTGAGGTGCCGGTGGTCGCTGATCGCCAGGAAATCAAAGAGGCTGTTGAACGTGTTTTCAACGTAAAGGTGGACACTGTTAGGACCCTTATCGTTCGCGGTAAGTTGGTTCGCAGAGGACGCACTTTTGGAAGACGACCCAGTTGGAAAAAGGCGATTGTAACCCTTCGAGAAGGGGATTACATCGATCTTTTCGAAGGGATGTAACCGCGTATTCGCAGGGAGCGGACGATGGGTATCATCAAGTACAAGCCAACTTCGCCAGGCCGTCGGGCCATGTATGGGGCGGATTTCTCCGATATTACGAGGGGAACTCCTGAAAAATCCCTGACGACCCACACGACCGGCAAGGCTGGACGAAATAGTGCTGGACGCATAACCTCACGCCATCGTGGCGGTGGGCATAAGCGTCGCTATCGTATTATCGATTTCAAGCGCGACAAGGTTGGGATTCCAGCCAAGATTGCACAGATCGAATACGATCCTTATCGCAGCGCCAGAATTGCACTTTTGCACTATGTTGATGGCGAGAAACGCTACATCTTGGCGCCTCGTGAGTGCAAGGTTGGTGACACTGTGGTGGCGTCGCCACACGCAGACATTCTGCCTGGCAACTGTCTTCCTTTGAAGGCTATTCCCCAGGGGACCCTGATTCACAACATCGAGTTAAAAATCGGTGGCGGTGGCAAGATGGTTCGAGCCGCTGGTGGATCTGCAAACCTGATGGCCCTTGAGGGTGGATATGCTCTTTTGAGGCTCCCCTCTGGTGAGCTTCGAAAGGTCAGGGAAGAGTGTCGTGCCACTATCGGCGACCTGTCCAATGGCGATCACGAGAATATGTCGATCGGTAAGGCTGGAAGGAATCGCTGGAAAGGTATCCGGCCTCAGTCCCGTGGCGTTGTCATGAACCCAGTTGATCACCCAATGGGTGGTGGTGAGGGTAAGACGTCGGGTGGGCGCCACCCAGTTACGCCTTGGGGTAAGCCGACCAAGGGCTATCGTACGCGCCAAAACAAGCGTACGGATAAATTGATTGTTAAACGGCGCAAAAAGTGACGGACGGAGTGAATAATGCCTAGGTCAGTAAAAAAAGGACCGTTTATAGACAGCCATTTGGTTGAAAAGATCGAGCAGCAGCTTCGGTCTGGTCAGAAGAAATCGATTAAGACGTGGTCGCGTCGGTCGGTTATCTTGCCAGAAATGGTGGGGTTAAATTTTGCGGTACACAACGGTAAGAAATTTATACCTGTTTTCGTATCGGAAAATATGGTCGGACATAAGTTAGGTGAATTTGCTCCTACGCGCACTTTCCACAGCCACGCTGGCGATAAGAAAGGCAAGATGGCGAAGGGTAAGAAGTAAGAGGTGGGACCGATGGAAGGGCATGTCGTTAAAGCCACCGCTCGTTGGGTCAGGATGGCGCCTAGAAAGGTTCGCCACGTGGCCGATGTGATTCGCGGCAAGCGCGTTGATGAAGCTAGTGCAATCCTGTCGTTCGTGCCACGGCGAGCAGTTCTGCCAGTAAAGAAGGTTTTGAACTCGGCTGTGGATCAGGCAAGGCAGGCCGGTAATTTTGATTTGGATAACCTGTACGTAAAGGAAATTTACGTTGATAAGGGGCCTTCCATCAAGAGGACCTTAAGCAGAGCACGCGGAATGGTTAACCGAATTGATAAGTTTACGAGCCACATAACTGTGGTTCTGGGCGAGTTGGACTAGGAGGGTACCTTGGGCCAGAAAACTCATCCGGTGGGATTTCGGATCCCCTACATCAAGACTTGGAACTCGCGTTGGTATGCAGATAAGCACTACGGGGCGTGGGCTGGCGAGGACAAGAAGATCCGTGAAACCGTCCGGAAAAGGATGGGCTTGGCTGGGATCTCATCTGTTCAGATTGAGCGCACCGCCAATCGTGTGAAGGTCTATATATTTACCGCTCGGCCTGGCATTGCCATTGGTCAGAAAGGTAAAAATATTGAGGATTTGAAGCGTGAGCTGACTCGCCTTACTTCTTTGGAAGTTGTGCCCTTTATTCAAGAGGTGCGAAAGGCAGAGCTTGATGCTCAGCTGGTTGCCGAATCGATTTCGCAGCAGTTGGAGCGGCGCGTTTCTTTCAGGCGTGCTACCAAGCGGGCCATATCTCAGGCCATGAAAGTTGGGGCAAAGGGTATTAGAGTTCGTTGCTCAGGTCGGCTTGGCGGAGCTGAAATGGCCCGAGTGCTGACTGATCGTGAGGGGCAGGTCCCATTGCATACCCTGAGGGCAGACATCGATTACGGTTTGGCAGAAGCCAACACGACTTATGGTGTGATTGGTGTCAAGGTCTGGGTTTACAAGGGCGATATCCTTAAGAAATAAGTAAGGCCGCGGCCAGCAGGCTGCGGAACCGAGCGTCCGTTGGGATGCGAAATGGAGGCGGAAGATGCTTTCCCCCAAACGAGTAAAACATCGTAAGGTCCAAAAGGGCAGGATGACTGGGATGGCCTATCGCGGGTCAGATGTCTCTTTTGGTGACTACGGCCTGCAGGCTACCGAATGTGGTTGGGTGACTGCACGCCAGATTGAGGCGGCGCGTGTCGCTATTAACCGATATGTCAGGCGTGGTGGAAAACTGTGGATCCGCGTTTTCCCCGATAAGCCAATCCCGAAGAAGCCGCTTGAAACCAGAATGGGGCGTGGTAAGGGAGCACCCGACCAATGGGTAGTGGTTATTAGGCCCGGTCGCGTCCTTTATGAAATTGAGGGTGTTGATGAGGCGACGGCGAGGGAAGCCTTTAGGCTGGCCAGCCATAAGTTGCCCATTCAGACCACGTTTTTGAAGCGGGGAGAGATTCGATGAAGGCCTATAAGACTGAAGAGCTTCGCAGCTTGACGGATGAAGAGTTGATCAGACGCGAGCAGTCACTTAGGAAGACTCTGTTTGACTTCCGGATGAAACTCGCGGTTGGCCAGTTGACCAAGTTTGCAGACATTACTGCTACGAAGCGCAACCTGGCCCGCGTTTTGACTGAGTTACAACACCGGCGTGCCGGGCTTTCAGGTTAATGAGGTAAGAGATGGAAGATAACACCATCGTAAAGACCCAGCGGACCTTTACTGGTAAGGTTAGCAGCGTGTCTGGTGAAAAATCCGTACTGGTTGAAGTCGCAAGACGTTTTCAACATGCGCGGTACCATAAAGTTATTACCAGGAAAACCCGGTATATGGCTCATGATGAGAGCAGCAGCTGCGCAGTTGGCGACGTTGTGGAAATCGAGGAATGCCGTCCTTTGTCCGCGAGGAAGCGTTGGCGCGTTGTTAGGACCCTGACAAAGGCCGCTATTTAGGTGGCGGTAGTTTTGGGTTGATTTGGAACGCTAGTAGAGGTGGGTGATGATCCAGACTGAATCCTCTTTGATATCGGCTGACAACTCTGGCGCGAAGCGCTTGAAGGTTATCCGAGTGCTTGGTGGAACTAGGCGGCGCTACGCGACGGTTGGTGACGTTGTTGTCGCATCGGTCAAAGAAGCAATGCCAAGATCCAAGGTAAAAAAAGGCGACGTCGTTAAGTGCGTTATTGTCCGTACTGCCAAAGAGGTTGGGCGACCGGACGGGACATACATTCGCTTCGACCAGAATGCGGCTGTCGTTATCAATGCCGCGTTTGAGCCAATTGGTACTCGAATCTTTGGGCCAGTTGCCCGAGAGTTGAGGGCGAAGCGGTTTATGAAAATCGTATCGCTGGCACCGGAGGTAATTTAACATGCAAAAGATTCGCAAAGGCGATGAAGTAATTGTATTGCGTGGCCGCGATCATGGTCGTAAGGGCAAGGTGCTTAGCGTCGATGGCGACAAGGCTATCGTTGACAACATCAACGTAGTCAAGCGACACAGCCGGCGTCAAGCTAATAACCTGCATGGTGGGATCACCGATAAATCAGCTCCTGTGCCGTTATCAGCTCTGGCTTTGGTCAGCAAAAAAGATGGCAAGGCAGTTCGTGTTCGGTTTGAGACCCGCGAAACTGCAGGTAAAGTTCGCAAGGTTCGCGTAGCAACACGCACAAACGAAGTTTTCGAATAGGCGTAAGGGCCGCAGGTGGCATGACATGACCAGATTAAAGAAAAAATACGATGCTGAAATCGTGCCGGAACTGATGAAGCAGTTCAACTATGCAAACCCAATGCAGGTTCCAAGGGTGCTGAAGGTATCGGTAAACATGGGGATGGGTGAGGCCACTCAAAACCCCAAGATGATTGATACTGCCGTGGCGGAGCTGACCGCGATTACGGGTCAGAAGCCAGTGATCACTAAAAGTCGGAAGTCTATCGCCGCTTTTAAGGTCAGGGCTGGTATGAATGTAGGCGTGTCAGTGACACTTCGAGGTGATCGGATGTACGAATTCCTGGATCGCCTTTTGAACGTCGCGCTGCCTCGTGTTCGAGACTTTAGGGGTGTTTCCACCAAGGCCTTTGATGGGCATGGTGACTACACTTTGGGTATTCGCGAACAGATCATTTTCCCTGAAATTGACTACGACAAGGTCGAAAAGCTAAAGGGGATGAATGTCACGATTTGTACTAGTGCAAAAACTGATGAAGAGGCATTCGCTTTGCTGAAGGGCTTTGGCATGCCTTTTAGAAAGACGGGCTCTGCTAGTTAAGGAGGATAGAGCGTGGCGAAAACATCGCTAAGAAACAAGGCAATTCGCAAGCCGAAATTCAAGGTTCGGGCGTATTCACGCTGCCCGCTCTGTGGAAGGCCCAGAGGCTATCTGCGCAAGTTCAATATGTGTAGAATCTGCTTTCGCAGTCTGGCTTTGAAGGGCGACCTTCCAGGTGTGATTAAGGCGAGCTGGTAGGAGGCGGACCATGGTAAACGATCCTATTGGAGATATGCTGGCGCGCATCAAGAACGCGATTAATGCGGGCTTTGATTCGGTTGAGATACCTAATTCCAAGATGAAGCAGCGCATTGCCGAGATCTTAAAGGAGCAGGGCTATATTGAGGATTTCTCAGTAATTGATGACCGGCTTCAGGGAATTTTGAAGCTGTATCTGCGCTATCAATACCAGCGGCGTAATGTGATTGTAGGGCTGAAACGAATCAGTAAACCTGGTCGACGGGTGTATGTTGATAAAAACAACATCCCGTTGGTCCAAAGGGGCCTTGGTATAGCCATTCTTTCCACGTCCAGTGGGGTTATGGCTGATTCTGAAGCCAGGAAGCTAGGCGTTGGCGGCGAAGTGCTGCTATCGGTCTGGTAATACATTGAGTAGGGCTACGGCCCGATGGGGTGGCGGAACCCCCGTGATGAGCGGGTGCGGAGACGTCGCTAGGAGGTCCAAGTGTCTAGGATTGGCAAAAAGCCGATTCAGATCCCTGCTGGGGTCGAAGTTAAGCTGTCGGGTGACGTGGTCAGCGTCAAGGGGCCGCTAGGGTCTTTGTCGCGGACTGTCGAAGGCGTTATCGTCGAGGTGAATTCCGGCGTAGTTAAGGTCACTGCTGACGACGGTCATGCAAACGGCCGTGCTATGTGGGGGCTGATGCGCACCCTGATCGATAACATGGTTACTGGTGTAAGTACCGGGTTTTCTAAGACATTGACTATTTCTGGAACCGGTTATAAGGCTGAGGCTGCTGGCGATGGTAAGGCCTTGACCTTGTATTTGGGATATTCCAAGCCTGTTGAATATCCTTTGCCGGCGGATGTCACCGGTGCAGTCGAAGATAGGAATCTGAAGATTGTTTTGCGCAGTATCAACAAGGAATCTCTTGGCGATACAGCCGCAAAGATTCGAGCATTACGACCTGTCGAGCCTTATAAGGGCAAGGGCGTAGCCTATCTTGGTGAGAAGGTTAGACGTAAAGCTGGTAAGGCCGGCATCAAGTAACCTCGGAGGCGCAACGTGGAAGTTAGAGTAGCAAAACGTCGTAGACTGGCGCGTCTGAGCCGGAAGATTCGAATCCGCAAAAAGATTCGAGGGACCGAAGCGCGGCCGCGTTTAGTGATCTTCAGAAGTGCACGCCATATCGACGTGCAGGTTATCAATGATGATGCTGGCCACACGCTTGTAGCGGCATCTTCGCTATCTCCTGAGATTAGAGATAGCTTAAAAGGTTTGAAAAAGATGGAAGTCGCGAAGAAAGTCGGCGCTTTGATTGCTGAACGCTGCAAGGCTAAAGGCATCGAAACGGTCGTCTTTGATCGAAACGGTTTCCTGTACCACGGCCGAGTAGCGGCCCTGGCCGATGCTGCCCGGGAAGCCGGCCTACAGTTCTGATGACGGGGGAAAAGTCATGGCCGATGCGCTCGTGCACGAGAAATTAGAGTTTACAGAGCATGTGGTTCACATGGGACGTGTTGCCAAGGTCGTCAAGGGCGGGCGTCGTTTTTCGTTCGCAGCTCTTGTTGTGATTGGTAACGGTGAGGGACTTGTCGGTTTTGGCCTTGGTAAGGCTCAAGAAGTGTCCGAGGCTATCCGCAAGGGTGGCGAACGTGCGCGTAAAAACCTGATTCGCGTACCGATTACTGGCACAACTCTGCCCCATGAAGTTAATGGCCGTTATGGTGCCGGTAACGTTATGATACGCCCAGCGTCTCCAGGTACTGGAGTTATTGCAGGCGGAGCCGTACGTGCAATTTTGGAAGCTGCTGGTGTTAAAGACGTTTTGACTAAATGCGTGGGATCTCGCAATCCTCATAACGTTGTCAGAGCAACCATTGATGGCCTGCGGCAGTTGACCACCCGCGATGAGGTGCTGGAAAAGCGCGGGCTTATCCAGAGTGAGGTGGAGTAATGAAGGAACTGTCTTCACTTAAGCCAATTCCTGGCTCAGTCAAACAACGCAAGCGCGTCGGGCGTGGTCCTGGATCCGGAACCGGTAAAACTGCGGCTCGCGGTCACAAAGGTACAGGTGCGAGGACTGGTAAAGGCCGGCCCGCTCACTTTGAAGGTGGCCAGATGCCTTTGCAGCGCCGCGTACCAAAACGTGGCTTTAGACCGCTGGATCATAAGGAATTTGCGGTTGTTAACGTTGGGGAATTGGATATTTTTGAAAACGGAACAAAAGTGGATGTTGCTATGTTGGTAACAACTGGATTGGTCCGTAAGATTGGATATGGTGTTAAGCTTTTGGGTAATGGAGACATCACTCGCAAGCTGGACATCGTTGTACATGCCTGCAGCGCTACCGCCAGAGAAAAGGTCGTAGCCGCTGGTGGCACCGTAAGTGTATTAACCGAGGAGACCGGCGCCTAAGGCGCATGGCGGAGGGAGTTTCGTGGCCCACAGCCTGCAAGGACTTGGAAAAATCCCGGAACTGCGAAAGCGTCTGCTCTATACCTTGGGCATGTTGGCGGTATACCGACTTGGTATTTTCGTCACTGTACCTGGAATAGACCGCGAGATTATGTCTAATTTCATCAGATATGGTGAAACTGGCCTGTTAGGCTTGGCAGACATGTTCAGCGGTGGCGCTGTTTCGCAGATGTCAGTTTTCGCTTTGGGTGTCATGCCCTACATCAGCGCGTCCATCATCTTTCAGCTTTTGGGCGTGGTCATTCCTGCATTGGAACGGCTGCAAAAGGAAGGTGATCAGGGACGACGCAAGATTAACCAGTACACCAGGTACGCGACGGTTGCACTTTCAATCATCCAGGGTTTTGGTATATCGGTCTGGCTTCAGAGCCTTAACGCTCAGGCCGGAACGGAACACCTTGTCAGATTGACTGGCTTTACCTTCAAATTCTTGACGGTATTATCCCTTACCTCTGGAACACTTCTGTTGATGTGGATGGGTGAGCAGATTAGTGATCGTGGAATCGGAAACGGTATCTCCATGATCATTTTTGCCGGTATCGTAGCTCAGCTACCAACCGCTGTGGTTAGGACCTTCGAGCTTTCCACACTGGCGGGTGGTAAGCTTGCTCCGTTGACCCTGCTTATGATCCTGATCCTCATCATTGTAACCATCGGGATTATCGTGTTCTTTGAAAGGGCGCAGCGTCGAATCCCAGTGCAGTATGCAAAAAAGGTGGTTGGCAGAAAGCTTTACGGCGGACAGACGACTAGTTTGCCTTTGAAGATCAATACTTCTGGAGTTATTCCTCCAATTTTTGCATCTTCAATCCTAATGTTCCCGGCCACCATTTCCAACCTGTTTCCTGGAGCTACCTGGGTTATGTGGCTGCAAAGTGCGCTCATTCCAGGGGAGATGCTCTATAACGTTGTTTATGTTGCGCTGATTGTGTTCTTCACCTTCTTCTACACAGCTGTCACCTTCAACCCAGTTGATGTGGCTGACAATCTGAAAAAGAACGGTGGATTTGTACCTGGAATCAGGGCAGGTAAGGCTACTGCAGACTATATCGACCGAGTCCTTTCAAGGATTACAGTTGGTGGTGCAATTTACATTTCCGCCGTCTGCGTGCTGCCAACGATCCTTCAGCAGCAGTTTGGCGTTCCGTTTTATTTCGGTGGAACCTCCTTGTTGATCGTTGTTGGTGTTGCCCTTGATTTGGTAGCCCAGATCGAGTCCCACCTCATCAGCAGAAACTATGAAGGTTTTGCCGGAGCCCACGGTCCTCGTATGCGCGGGCGTCGAGACGGTGGTTAGACTGAAATTGTTTCTAGGTGTAAAAAAGAGCTTGCATTATTCGACTAAAAGAGTAAACTAACGGACTCGCTAAACTAGGGCGTTTAGCGTTTGCAAGATGTTTGAAAAAAAGGGGGATTGATGCCGAAGGAAGAGGCCATAGAGGTAGAAGGCGTTGTTGTTGAGTCATTGCCAAATGCTACTTTTAGAGTGGAACTCCAAAACGGGCACCGAGTGCTCGCGACTGTCTGTGGGAAGATGAGGATGAACTTCATCAAAATTCTCCCAGGGGACAAGGTTAAGTTGGAGCTTACACCGTATGACCTTACCCGGGGCAGAATCACCTTTAGGGTGCGTTGAGGGAGGCTAACGTGAAGGTAAAAGCGTCGGTCCGAAGGATTTGCGATAAGTGCAAAATTATTAAACGCCACGGCGTAATTCGAGTGATTTGTGAAAATCCTCGACATAAGCAGCGGCAAGGTTAGTTGGAGGCGTCATGGCTCGAATTGCTGGGGTAGACCTTCCTCGAAGGAAGCAGATTGGCATCGCCCTGCGTTACATCTACGGCCTAGGACCAAAGAATTCTCTTGTGGTCTTGGCTCAGGCCGGTGTTGATGCACGAACCAAAACAGATGATTTGACCGAGGGCGAGGTTGCACGTATTCGTGAAGTGCTCGACAGCGGTGAATTTAAGGTGGAAGGTGACCTGCGTCGTGAGGTTTCAGGTAACATCAAGGCTTTGATGGACATGGGATGCTACCGTGGTCTACGTCATCGTCGTGGATTGCCTGTGCGCGGTCAACGCACCCATACGAACGCCCGGACCCGTAAGGGCCGAAAGGGCACTGCAATCAAGAAGAAGAAGTAAATAGGAGCTCGATCTATGGCCAGAGCCAAGGTAGTAGGAAAGAAGAGGGTGCGTAAGGATGTTCCACTGGGGATCGCCTTTATCACATCTTCCTTTAACAACACTATTGTGACCATCACCGACCCGAACGGGAATGTCGTTTCCTGGTCGTCGGCTGGGCGCCGTGGGTTTAAAGGCTCCCGGAAATCCACACCATTTGCCGCGCAGATGGCCGCTGAAGACGCAGCTAAGAAGGCGCAAGATAGTGGCATGAGATCCGTCCAGGTCATGGTCCGTGGTCCAGGACAGGGACGCGAGTCTGCAATTAGAGCATTGGCTGCCGCAGGGCTGCGAGTGAGCTACATCAGAGATGTGACCGCAGTGCCTCATAACGGTTGTCGTCCGCCTAAACGGCGACGGGTCTGACGGGAGGTTGTCGCGTGGCTAGGTACACCGATGCATCATGCCGAATTTGTCGGCGAGAAGGCGTTAAGCTTTATCTTAAAGGCGTACGCTGTGATACAGATAAGTGCTCATTTAACCGGCGTGCTTATGCACCTGGCCAGCATGGTCAGGCGCGTAAAAAGGCGACTCCATACAGCATGCAGTTGCGTGAAAAGCAGAAAGTACGTCGTATGTATGGGATGTTAGAACGCCAGTTTAGGCTGTTTTACGAACGGGCCAATCGGATGAAAGGCCCGACCGGCGACAACCTGCTGCGTCTGTTGGAAACTAGGCTAGACTCCGTGACCTACAATGCTGGATTTGGTGTCAGTAGGGCGGAATCGCGGCAGCTGGTTCGCCACGGCCACATCAATGTGAATGGCCAGCGTGTTACCATCCCATCCTATATTGTGAGGGTTGGTGACGTTATTGAGGTACGCGAGCGCAGCGCCAAGTTACAGCGCGTCATAGATGCTGGGAATTTTGCGGAGCAAAAACGGACGGTGCGGTGGCTGGAAGTGGATAGAGCCAAGTTCAAGGCCACCGTTTCAGCGCTACCTGAACGCGACGATTTTGACCAGATCCTGCCTGGATCTGAGGATGGAGATCGTCGTGGGATCAGGGACGAGCTGATCGTTGAATTATATTCCAAGTAGTACTGCGTTCGTCTCTTTTATGCGGGAGGGTTCAATATGCATAAGAACTGGCGAGAATTGATCCGCCCCAGAGCAATTCTTGTCGATCAGGAATCTCTGACCGATAAGTATGGAAAGTTTACCTGCGAGCCACTTGAGCGCGGTTTTGGTCTGACACTTGGTAATGGGCTGCGCCGTGTTTTGTTGTCCAGTATTCGAGGGGCAGCTGTTACCGCGGTTAGAATCGATGGCGTGCCGCACGAGTTTTCCACAGTTCCTGAAATTGAGGAAGATGTTGCTGAGATTATTTTGAATTTGAAGGCGGTTGACCTGCGGCTTGAGGTTGACGGGCCCAAGACTATTCACGTCAGGCTCGAAGGTGAACGTGACGTGAAGGCCAAGGATCTTTTCCAGAATCCGGCCGTCACCATTTTTAATCCCGACCTGCATATCTGCTCTATGGGGCCTGGTGCGGTCTTGGATATCGAGCTTACAATTGCGGCTGGTTTTGGTTATAAGGCCGCTGAAAAGACTGATGAAGACGTGGTGGGAACCATCCCGATGGACGCTATTTACACTCCTATTCGGAAGGTAAACTACCGAGTTTCCAACGCTCGTGTTGGTCAGATGACCGACTATGACAAGCTAACCATTGAAGTTTGGACCAATGGTGCTGTATCTCCCAGGGATTCAGTGGCTTTGGCCGCAAAGATCCTTAAGGAACAGCTGCAGGTCTTCATTAACTTCCCGGAAGTTGACGAGCCTGTCGAGGTTTATCCTGCTGTTGCGGTTGAGGATGAAGTTGTGGATTCGCCTGTTCAGACAGCCGAAAACACCCTTCATGAGTCGCTTTATCGTTTGGTCGAGGAATTAGACCTTTCCGTTAGGGCTCAAAACTGCCTGCAAAGTGCCGGTGTTCGTTACGTCGGTGATCTGGTCCAAAAGACCGAGCAAGAAATGTTGAAGACCAGGAACTTTGGTCGAAAGTCGTTAAAGGAAATCAAGGATGCTCTTGGCGGTATGGGACTGTCTTTGGGTATGAGAATCGAGGGATTTGCCCCAGAAAAGCGCGTACTTAGCGAGGCTGCCTTGGCTGAAAAGCGTGGCCAGTAGGTTACCTGCTGTTGTGAGGAAATTGGAATGCGTCACAATAAAAGAACTTTGAAGCTTGGCAGAACAGCTGCTCATAGAAGAGCGTTATTTCGCAACCTTCTGTCTTCGCTTTTTGTACATGGGCATGTCACCACTACCGACGTCAAGGCGAAGGAAGTGAAGCGTCGTGCTGACATTTTGATTGGCTGGGCTCGTAAAGGCGATTTGCACCATCGTAGGCTTGCTGCCAGGCAGTTGTTTGGTGCTGACGCAGTGCAGCAGTTGTTTGACCATTGGGGCAAAAGCTTTCCCGACCGTATCAGCGGCTTTACTAGATCCGTTAAGATTGGACAGCGTTCAGGCGATGGCGCTCCCATGAGTTTGGTCGAGATTATTGTTGATTCACCTGCGAAATCTGCTGGTGAATAAAAGATTCTTTGGTATATAATTCGTCGCCTTTGTTCTTTAGATTCGGGGATCGTCTAACGGTAGGACTGCAGACTCTGGATCTGCCTGTCGGGGTTCGAATCCCTGTCCCCGAACCAAGGCCTATTCGGCCTGTTCGTTTTGCTCTTTGGTCCATTAGTCTAATCGGTTAGGACACAGGCCTCTCAAGCCTGGAGCACGGGTTCGAATCCCGTATGGACCACCATGCCCTTTAGTTTAGCTGGCCGTTTTCGTCGAAGTGTCGGGATTTTCCAAGAAATGATAGCCGTCGTCGTCTGGGCGATGAACACCCTTTTCCGTAATTATTGCGGTAATCAACTGCCATGGGGTGACATCAAAGGAAGGGTTGATGACCTTTACTCCATCAGCCGCGATTCTATGAGACCCATAATGGGTGACCTCTTCTGACATTCGCTGTTCAATCGGGATTTTGCTGCCATCTTCAATGCTTAAGTCTAATGTCGACGATGGTGCGGCTACGTAAAAGGGGATGTTGTGACGCTTTGCCAGCACCGCATGCGTGTAGGTGCCGATTTTATTGGCGGTGTCACCGTTTGCTGCTATTCGATCCGCCCCAACAACGATTGCGTCAATCACCCCATTGGCCATCAAGTGGCCTGCTGCGTTATCGGTGATTAACGTGGTATCAAACCCATCATGGACCAATTCCCAGACAGTCAAGCGGGCGCCTTGCAGGTACGGCCTTGTCTCGCAGGAAATCACCTTGATTGAGCGGCCTGCCTCCCTAGCACCACGAATGACTCCAAGTGCGGTTCCAAAGCCGCCTGTGGCAAGGGCTCCAGCGTTGCAGTGGGTCATTACAGTGGCACCGTCAGGTATAAGCACACCGCCGTGGGTGCCGATTGCTCGGTTCATCGCAATGTCTTCGTCTAGGATGGCCTCGGCCTCTCGATAAAGGCGTTTGCGCATCGATTCAGCCGTGTAATCGCTAGGCCAGTTTTCAGCCACCTGAAGCATTCGATCAACGGCCCATTTCAGGTTGACAGCCGTTGGGCGTGATGCCACCAGAATGTCTGCAACCTTGTGTAATTCCTTTAAAAAGTCTTCCTTGTTGTCAGGGCAAAGGCTGGAATGAACTGCCAAACCCATAGCAGCCGCAATTCCAATGGCCGGAGCACCTCGTACAACCATGTCTTTGATGGCTTTTGCGACCGCTGGCCCGTCATTGAACTTAAGATAAGTTTCGCTAGCTGGCAAAAGACGCTGATCAAGTAAAACTACTCGATGTCCCTTCATTGAAACTGGCTTTATGGCCATTAGCCCCCCTAGTCGACCTTTTGAATCTTGCGTTGCAACAGCTGTAGTTCCTCTTCGGAGTATGGAATTTTTCCTGCAAAGTAGTCTTTGTCGTAGCTATAGACATCGGCAAAAAACATGCCTCGCCCCTTGTCGTCAACCCCAGCGGAGTTGTATTCAATGAAGATCGGAACAGGTGTTTTTAGTCTGATGTCTTTTGGTTCTTCCTTAGCCAGAAAGTGGTTTACCCTCGCCTCAGAGACATCATTTAAGCGCTCAAGCAGGAAATTGGCGACCTTGAAGGGGTCTTGAAGGCGGATGCATCCATGCGAAAATGCGCGAATCTCACGGTCAAAGATTCTTTTATTGTTGGTATCGTGCATGAAAATCCCAAACGAGTTTGGAAACACGAATTTGACCCTACCAAGCGCATTACTATCACCAGAGTCCTGGTACATGACTTCTCGACCATCTGGCAAAACCTTGACTACAAAGTTTTGCTTCTGGAAGTAGGTGGGATCGTTTAAAAGCTCATAGTCGAGCTCCAATTTCTTAATCCTTGCGGGCACATGCCATCTTGGGTTGATGGAAATAACTGTCAACTCAGCTGTAAACAACTTGGTCCTGTTCAAACGGCCTTCAATCTGGTTGTCAGGATCGACGTCCCAACGGTTATTTCCGACGATGACACGATTTTTCAGCACCATTTCCTGGTCGGCCCAAACCTCCATCTTAAACTCTGGAATGTTGATCCTTATGTAGGTTGGCTCTTCATGGCGGATCTCTGTTTCACGCCATCTTTGCAGTGAAAGTTCAAGCTGCTGGATTCTGGTCTCTACTGGGACGTTCAACGAGGCAAGGTGCCTAGCCTCAACCAAGCCGTCTTCATTGAAACCGTGGGTGCCTTGATAGGCCTTTACAGCATCCACAACCTCTTGATTAAACACCTCAACTATTTCACCTTCCCAGTAACCTTCCTGTGCTAGGCGCTGCACCAACTCTTCAACGGCCTGTCCTTTAGCCCCCTTTTTAAGCTCTCTTTTACCAAGGGTTAAAAAACCGCCGTTTGCCTGGATTTGTCGATAAAAAGCAAGTGCTTCCACCGTCTTAGCATAGTTCGGGTGCACAGGAAGCAACGCCTTTAACCCAGCTTCAGGCTCTGCCCCAAAATCTGCAAAGGCCTGTACCAAAGGTTCATGCTGCCTACGTACTGCTGCCCAGAAACTGGGGTGGGCCTTGAATGGCTGAGCCTTAATCCAGAACTTCATGTCCATGGCATATCTAAAGAAGGCCTCGGATGCAGCTACATCTAGGTTAATCCTGGCGTCCAACAGGGCCTTTTTCTTGGCGGCATATTCTTGAAGGCTGGTCGCAAGTTCATCTGCTTTTGGCTCGGTGAACTTCTTGAACTTGCCATCCTCAACCAAAGCTTCGACCTGTTCTAAAGTAGGCGCCTCTTTTTGAGTTATCAGCCTTTCTAGGGCCTTCCATTCAGGAATGGCGAAAAGTTCAGCCTTTGCAGCCTCGAAATCACGGTTGAGGTCGCCGATAGTACCAACGATTTCATCCATTGTTTCAAAGGGATACTCATCTTTTGATATGGCGTGGGCATCTAAAGTATTCAAAACCTCACGCAGTACTTTGAAAGCATTGGATGGGCCATCTGGCAAGGAAAACAAAAATTCGCCACCCCTAGCCTCAACTGTGGCCGCCATGGCAGTCTTGTATCGTTCAACCTTGCCAGCCTTGGCAATAAAAGTTTCCTTGTCGCTGTCATCAATCCACGAATACTTGCTGTGTAAGGGCAAAAGGACCGAAAGCAATGCCTCGGGTTCCATTTTTGTTGCCTTTGGTTGCTTCTGGACTTCTTCTTCCGTTGGTTTTGTCGTAAAGGAACAGCCGGCAAGGCTAATCACAAATAGAATTAGAAAAGACCGTTTAATCACCCTTTAACCCTCGTCGTCAGGGACAAAGATTCTATAGTCACAGCGCCAGTTGGTCAAACGCGGGCGAGCGCACCAGGATTATGTTTGGTTAATTAGGGTGTTAAGCTTGATTGACAAAGATTCGCCGAGTCGTTAGCCTTCGTTGTGTTTGTTTTTCTTTACCACATGGTAACAGCGCTTTTGAGCCTGAGTTTTGCCGTAAGAAAGGGGAAAGATAATGCAAGATAGACTGAAAAGTGGCCTGGTGCCAGTGCTTGTGCTAGTGGGCACACTGGCTGCGTTTGGTTGCGGTGGCGGCGACGACGATGCAGTGTGTGGCAATGGCGAGATCGAAGGTGACGAGCGGTGTGACGGAGCTGAATTGAACGGTCAGACTTGCATTACCCAGGGCTTTGCTGGGGGCGAGCTTGCTTGTACTGCTGCCTGTCAGTTCGACGCTAGCGGCTGCACTGCGCCTTCGGCCGACTGCGGCAACGGCAAGATTGACGATGGCGAGCAGTGTGATGGCGAGGAATTGAACGGTCAGACTTGCATTACCCAGGGCTTTGCTGGTGGTGATCTTGCTTGTACTGCTGCCTGCCAGTTCGACACCAGCGGCTGTACTGCGCCGCCAGTCGACTGTGGCAACGGCAAGATTGACGATGGCGAGCAGTGTGACGGCGAGGCATTGAACGGTCATTACTGCACGGATCTCGGCTTCGCTGGCGGTGATCTTGGCTGTTCTGCTGCCTGCCAGTTCGATACCAGTGGTTGCATCTTGGAGCCGGTCGATTGTGGTAACGGCAAGATCGACGATGGCGAGCAATGCGATGGCGAGGCATTGAACGGTTATTCCTGCGGGGATTACGGCTTCGCTGGCGGTGATCTTGGCTGTACTGCTGACTGTCGGTTCGATACCAGTGGTTGCACCTTGGAGCCGGTCGACTGTGGTAACGGCGAGATCGACGATGGCGAGCAGTGTGATGGCGAGGCATTGAACGGTCAGACCTGTGCGGATCACGGTTTCGCTGGCGGTGATCTTGGCTGTACTGCTGCCTGCCAGTTCGATACCAGTGGTTGCACTGTGCCGTTGGAGGACTGTGGTAACGGCGAGATCGACGATGGCGAGCTGTGCGATGGCGAGGAATTTGACGGTAAGACCTGCGCGACCCAAGGCTTCGACGGCGGTGATCTTGGCTGCACTTCGACTTGTCAATTCGATACAAGCGCCTGTTTCGTCTGTGGTGACGGTGAGGTTGGCGGTAACGAGAGGTGCGATGGTGACGATTTGAACAATCAGACTTGTACGTCCCAAGGCTTCGACGGGGGCCAGCTTCGTTGCACCATTGACTGCCAGTTCGATACAAGCGCCTGTGTCGTCTGCGGCGACGGTAGGGTCGGCGCTGGAGAAGAATGCGACAGCGCGAACTTGAATGGCCATGATTGTGTTAGCCAGGGCTTTGATGGGGGAAGGCTCGCCTGCACCGCCGACTGTGAGTTTGATACCAGCAATTGTAGCACCTGTGGTGACGGCGTTATCGGGATTGGCGAGCAGTGCGACGGTGTGGAATTGAACGGTCAGACCTGTGTATCGCAGGGCTTTGTCGACGGCAAGCTTGGCTGTACCGACACTTGCCAGTTCGACACCACTGCCTGCAGCGAGATTCCACCCGAGTGTGGTAACGGTAGGGTCGACGGTTTCGAGCAGTGCGACGGTGAAGATTTGAATGGTGAGACTTGCGAGACGCTGGACCTCATTGATGGCAACCTTAGGTGTACCGATGATTGCCGGTATGACACTAGCCGCTGCGCCTTCGACTGCACCGCGGTATCGCTTGGGATGTTTGATGGCACGCCCATCACGCTCACAAATCAAGACAGCTGCTCATCAGGCACTACGCTCTACGATGCAAAAGGCACTGGCAGGACCTGTACGGGCTGGGAGACCGCCGGCTCCGAGATCGTCTACAGCGTGAGCATTCCGCCAGGCGAGGGGATTTTCGTAGTCATGGATGCCATTGATAGTTTCAACGAGGCGCTTTGGGTGACGATGTCGTGTCGCGATACCATCGGCTTGCATTGTATCGTAGGGTCAGATGTCCAAGTCAGAGAACCTGAGGAGGTTTCTGTCAGGAACACCTCGAACAAAGCCTTGACCTACCACATCGTGGCCGACGCCCGCGACGGCTGCGGCAAGTTCAACCTGTCCATCTCAAGGCTTGGTGACTGCGGTGATGGTGTTCGCGAAGGTCCCGAACAGTGCGACGGCCGCGACTTTGGGGTACATACTTGTGAGAGCATAGGCTTTGCTCCCGGTACTTTGAGATGCAACTCGGATTGCGAGTTCGATTTTAGCCGCTGTGGCTGCAAGGCTATCGACCTGGGGGTGTTTGACGGCACGACCATCGCACTGCAAGACCAGGGTGGCTGCCCAGGCTCCAAGCTTTACGATGTGGGCGGTGACGGCGGAAGCTGCCTTGATGCGCTATTTAGAACGCCCGGTGCAGAGGTCCTATACAAGCTGACACTTCCGGCCGGCGACACGGTCAAAATCGTTTCGACGTCCCACGGATTCGACGAGACGCTTTGGGTGACTACGTCGTGCTTGGATATCGGCGGCTCGCAGTGTGTTGTTGGTGCTGCGAAGTGGAATCAGCGTCCTGAGGAGGCCATTCTTTCGAACAACACAGGCAATGCCGCGACATACTACATCGTGGTCGACGCTAAACAACCCAGTGGTTGCGGTAAGTTTGATCTTAACATTTCAAGGCATCCGTAAGTGTCAGCCGTAATTCGATATTGTTGATTAGCAAATGATTCGTCATGTAGACATAAAGCTGCATTATGCTTGTAATAACCGCTGTATTCATTGTGTGATCGCAGATCAACGTGATGCGGCAATGGCCAAGAGGGGTAGGGACTTTCGGACTACATCCGAGGTCGTAGCCGAGTTGGTAGATGCCGCCACTAAGGGATTCGATGTGGTTACCTTTACCGGTGGTGAGCCAACCTTAAGGCGTGACTTGCCTGAGCTAGTCCAGGCAGCGCACCAGCTTGGTTTAAAGGTTGGCCTTCAAACCAACGGTCGCGCCCTTTCCTATGCCGAACGGCGAAAGCGGTTGTCTGGTATGGGCGTTGTTTTTGTTGTGGCCATACACGGCCCAGATCCAGAGATTCACGATTTGGTCACAGCATCTCCAGGGGCCTTTGAACAAACAATGCAAGCGATTAGGGGGCTTGTTGAAGCGGGTGAAAAAGTAACAGCCAAGATCGTTATATCCCAAGTAAACATGCGGCATCTACCTGCTTTAGCACAGCTCATGGTTGATACTGGGGTCAAAAGAATGAACCTGACCTTTCCACATGCGCTGGGTTTGGCTAGGCGTGGATTTGATTTTGTCGTGCCAAGATACTTCGAGGTTATGCCATTTGTACATGAAGCCATTGATATCTTTCATGCGGATGGTAGAAATATTGTAACCGAGGCGATTCCGTTGTGCCTGCTTGGTCAACATAAGGACCTGGCATCTGAAAACCTTTATAGGGTGGCAATCAAAAGTGAAGTGCGACAGCTTGATCAAGACCCCAGAAACTGGAGCGATGACCGGACAGGGGATGGCAAGGCAAAGGGACCCCAGTGTGTCGATTGTGCGCTTAACCAAGAGTGTGAGGGTGTCTGGAAGGAATACTACGATGCCTTTGGTGGTGATGAATTGATCCCGGTTACTTTGCATCCAAAGTCGTAGACGCCAATCAATTTTCCAACTATCATTGACCTTGGCTTTTTTAAAGTTTGGGGGATTACCATGCGAGTTCTAATTATCGGATTAGTGGCCCTGTTGGTTCTTTTAGTCGCGATATTTTGGAAAAGCGTTCCTTTAGAGGGTGCGGAAGGTATCAAAAATGAACTGCAGGCGCTGGAGATGAGTGGTGCCCAAAAATGGGCGCCAGAGTCTTTTTCTGAGGCGCAGCAGGCTGTGGAAAAGGCATTGGCTGAATTCAAAAAGCAGGATGACAGGATTCCCGTTTTTCGAAGTCTTGGTCAGCTTGATGATGACGTTAGTGCAGCTAGGGAACTTATGACGAAAACAGTTGAGGCTGTATCCAAAGCTAAAGAGGCTAGAGCTGCAGAGATATTGAAGGAAATCGCGGTTATTGAAGAGGGGCTTGGTAAGGCTTTCGAGATGCTAAAACAAGCTCCAAAAGAAGGCAGTGACAGACCTCTCCACACCATCAGAGGCGACCTTGAGTCAATAGGTCGCACAGTTGGAGATCTGCGTTCAAAAGTCGAAAGGGGTGAAGTTCCTGAAGAGACACCAGACTTTGCAGGAATGTCAGAGCAAGTCAAGAATCTGAGCGACAAAATTCCGGAAGAATTCGAGAAGATGAAAGCCTCAGCGGGACAGTGCTCGTAGTTACTGGGCTGGTGCGAGAGGTGGGACTTGAACCCACACGGTGTTGCCACCAGAACCTAAATCTGGCGCGTCTGCCAATTCCGCCACTCTCGCAGACAAATGCAGCGAAAAGGTACATTAATTCAGGTAAAAGTCAATCTGAAATTTTAAAACTGGGCATTTTTGCGTCCTTCATAATTTGACTAGACTTTGACTTAAACATGTGCGGTAATCACCAAAGTTGCTTGAATAGGTTATTGGTTCCGAAGGGGTGGCCAATGAAAGTCTTGAAGTTCTTAGGCGCTTTGTCGTTAATGGTTGCCATTAGCGCAATGATTAGTTGTAGCGGCTCAGACCTGCCGCCCGACGTATCACCGGATGATTCCCCAGCCTTGGACGATGGTTCGCAGGATGATGGTTCTGATACTGCAGATCCACGTCCAGACTTGGATGACGACGCTGACACTGACACCGAAACTGACAGCGACGCGCCATGCGAGCAAAAGTGCGGTACTCGCGTCTGCGGCCCCGATCCGGTGTGTAAAGAGTCATGCGGGACGTGTGATGCCCCATATGCCTGCAATGCTGACGGCCAATGTGAGTGCAAGCCACAGTGTGGTGACCGTCTCTGTGGCCCCGATCCGGTTTGCGAGAAGTCGTGCGGCGAGTGCGCACCTGGTCATAGTTGCGACTTAAATGGTCGGTGCCAGAAAGATGGCTGTGAAAAGGTATGTGGTAATCGCGTCTGTGGTCCCGATCCAGTTTGTCATCAGTCCTGCGGGTCCTGTGAGGCGCATGAAAAATGCAATGCTGATGGCCAATGCGAGTGCGTACCCCAGTGTGGTGAACGTAAGTGTGGCATTGAGCCAGTTTGTCAAACGTCTTGTGGCGTTTGTGAAGCTCCAAACAAATGCAATGAGCAAGGCCAATGTGAGTGCATCCCAGAGTGCGGCGAGCGCAAGTGCGGTGTTGACCCAGTTTGTGGAACGAAATCCTGTGGTATTTGCGGATTCTACGAAAAATGCAACGACCAATTTCTATGTGAGTGTGTGCCAGATTGCACCGGCCGCCAGTGCGGCCTTGACCCGATTTGTGGCACTGAGACCTGTGGTTACTGTGAGGCGCATGAGAAATGCAATTTGGTAGGTATATGTGAGTGCGTGCCCCAGTGTGGCGACCGTAAGTGTGGTATTGAGCCGGTTTGTCAAACGTCTTGTGGCAATTGTACCCCTCCAAACGAATGCAATGAGCAAGGCCAGTGTGAGTGCTCTCCAGACTGCCGCGGGCGCGATTGCGGCGTAGATCCAGTGTGTGGGCAATCCTGCGGCACTTGTCCTGAAAACTCCATTTGCAATCTTGATGGACAATGTTTTGCACCATCGATTGTCTGCTCGGATGACTGGTGCTTGATTCCAGCAGGCACATTCGAGATGGGGGCTCCACAAGGCGAACCTGAATACCGTTTTGATGAGGGGCCAGTTCATTCAGTGACGATTAGCCGCTCTTTTTACATCAAACAGACTGAAGTAACTCAAGGGGAATGGCAGTCATTGATGGGAAATAATCCATCAAATTTTCAGTCCTGTGGCAATAAGTGCCCAGTTGAGATGGTGTATTGGTACGACGCTGTCGCATACGCTAATGCCCTTTCTGAAACGCAAAGCCTTGAAAGTTGTTACACGTTAAGCAATTGCACAGGTGCACCTGGTACCGTCGGCTATAAATGTACGGTCGAGTTTAATGGTCTTGGCTGCACAGGTTATCGTTTACCTACCGAAGCTGAGTGGGAATATGCAGCTCGCGCAGGCGTTACTGGCCCAAGGTATGGCGACATTGATGCCATCGCTTGGCACAGTGGTAACAGTTTGAATAAGACTCGTGTAGTGGCTACAAGGACTGCTAACGCCTGGGGATTAAACGATGTGCTTGGCAATGTCTGGGAGTGGGTAAATGACTGGTATGGGCCAAACTACTACAGCAGCTGTTCATCGGGTTGTTCTGACCCAATAGGAATCGACGGTGGCAGTATGCGGGGGTATCGTGGCGGATCTTGGATGTCAAGCTGGAGGCAATTACGCCTGATGATGGCTCAGATACGACTCGCCCAGACATTGAGCCAATGTGTGAGCAAAACTGTGGTAATCGTGAGTGTGGTCCAGATCCGGTGTGTAAAGAGTCTTGTGGGACGTGTGATGCCCCATATTCCTGCAATGCTGATGGCCAATGTGAGTGCGAGTAAGAGTGCGGTGATCGCGTCTGTGGTCCTGACCCAGTTTGCGAAAAGTCCTGTGGCACCTGCGAAGCTGGTCATAGTTGTGACTTAAATGGCCAGTGTCAGGAAGACGGCTGTGAAAAGGCGTGCGGTGAACGCGTCTGTGGTCCCGATCCGGTCTGTGGGCAGCCTTGCGGCGACGATTGTCCAGCTCATCACAAATGCAACGACGAAGGCCAATGCGAGTGCGTGCCTCAGTGTGGCAACCGTAAGTGCGGTGATGATCCGGTCTGTGGGCAGCCTTGCGGCGACGATTGCCCAGCTCATCACAAATGCAACGATGATGGACAATGCGAGTGCCAGCCTGAGTGTGGCGGGCGTGAGTGCGGCTATGATCCGGTCTGTGGGCAGCCTTGCGGCGACGATTGCCCAGCTCATCACGAATGCAACGATGATGGCCAATGCGAGTGCCAGCCTGAGTGTGGCACCCGTGAGTGCGGCGATGACCCGGTTTGTGGGCAGCCTTGCGGCGATTGCCCAGCTCATCACGAATGCAATGATGGCCAATGTCAGTGCGTACCCGACTGTTTGGGCCGTGAGTGCGGCCTAGATCCGGTCTGTGGTGTGCGGCCTTGTGGTATATGCACTGCTCCAGAGACCTGCTCATCCCAAGGAGTGTGTTGTGAACGAAACTGCACCGGTCGCCAGTGTGGTCCCGATCCTTCTTGCGGTGACTCCTGCGGTAGTTGTCCAATGTACTTGGTTTGCGAACCTAACAGTGGCCAGTGCGTTCCCCCGTATGTTGATTGCAATTCAGGATGGTGTTTTATCCCAGCAGGTACCTTTTTGATGGGTTCTCCTGAAGATGATCCAGAGCGTTATAACAATGAAGGTCCGACTTACATAGCGACGATTACCCGCGATTTTTATATGAGTCAGACGGAAGTAACTCAGGAACAGTGGGAGTCGGTGTTTCAGAACAATCCGTCTAGCACAACTGAATGTGGAGTAGATTGTCCTGTTGAGACTGTAAATTGGTTTGAAGCTGTTGCTTACGCGAATGCTCTTTCCGACAAGGAAGGTCGTGAAAAGTGTTACACGATAGAGGGTTGTTCTGGTAGTCCTGGAACGGGCCTCAAAAACTGTACAGTAACCTATTCTAATCTGCTTGACTGCAAAGGTTATCGTTTGCCAACTGAGACAGAGTGGGAGTATGCAGCACGTGCAGGTACCTCTGAGCCTAGGTACGGCGAGGTGGACAGGATAGCTTGGCATGTAGGCAACAGTCAACGCACCTATCATCCAGTAGCTAAACTGTTACCTAATGCTTGGGGATTATATGACATGCTTGGCAACGTTTGGGAGTGGGTGCATGACTACTATGATTTCTACAATACCAGTATTTCCGGTGGGATAGACCCGTTAGGACCCTCGTGGGGCGCTGGCCGGGTTAGACGTGGCGGTGGTTGGATCTTCGATGCCAGGAACTCGCGGGCAGCTGACCGCAGCTACGACACGCCTGATACACGTAGAAGTTACATTGGCTTGCGCATTGTAAGGACTGCGCCGTAGTTTCTTGTGGAGAAGACCATAGTTTTGTTAAGGAGTATTAAATGCGAGTCATGAAGTTTTTAGGCACGCTAGCGCTAGTTTTTGCAGTCAGCGCAATGACCAGTTGTAAGGGCTCAGACCAGCCTACCGACGTATTTCAGGAAATTCCCGCTGCTACTGACGATTCAGTGCAGGACGAAGGCGTGGCGGACGAAGGCGTGGCGGACGAAGGTGCGGCGGACGAAGGTGCGGCGGACGAAGGTGCGGCGGACGAAGGTGCGGCGGACGAAGGTTTGGCCGACGATACTCCTGTTGACGATGGTTCAGATGTCACAGATTCAGGGGAAGACGCTGACGCAGAGGTGTCTTGCGAGCCAAAGTGCGAAGACCGAGTCTGCGGTCCTGACCCTGTTTGCAAAGAGTCCTGTGGTACCTGCGAGGCTGGTCACAGTTGTGACTCGAATGGCCAATGCCAGCAAGATGGCTGTGAAAAGGTTTGTGGTGATCGCGTCTGTGGACCCGATCCAGTTTGTGGCCAGTCTTGCGGCGGTTGTGATGCTCCATACGAATGCAATGACGCGGGCCAATGTGAGTGCGAGCCAAATTGCCATGGCCTTGATTGCGGCCCAGATCCGAAATGTGGTCAGTCCTGCGGCGGTTGTGATGCCCCATACGAATGCAATGACGCGGGCCAATGCGAGTGCGAGCCAAATTGCCATGGCCGTGAGTGCGGCAACGATCCGAAATGTGGCCTGTCCTGTGGCGGTTGTGATGCCCCATACGAATGCAATGACGCGGGCCAATGCGAGTGCAGGCCAAATTGCGAAGGCCTTGAGTGCGGCAACGACCCGAAATGTGGCCTGTCCTGTGGGACATGTACCACCCCAGCATTTTGCAATCCCCAAGGCTTGTGCGAGTGTACTCAAGAATGTGGCCTCCGCCGCTGCGGCCCTGATCCCATTTGTGGTCAGTCGTGCGGTACTTGTAGCTCTGGTTTTAGTTGTGATTTAAACGGGCTGTGTTCGCCAGATGAATGTGCAAAACAGTGTGGTACCCGCATCTGTGGTCCCGATCCAGTCTGCGGTGCATCTTGCGGTACTTGCGACTTTGGTTATAGGTGTGATGCAGATGGTCAATGTCAGCCAGATGGATGCCTGAAACAGTGTGATGGCCGTGTTTGTGGCCCTGACCCAGTATGCGGTCAAGCCTGCGGTAATTGTGTTGGAAGCCTAGTTTGCGACCTCAAAGGTAAGTGCATCCCCAACACTGCTAGGTGTGATGGTGATTGGTGCTTTATTCAAGCAGGTACTTTCCAGATGGGCTCTCCCAGTGGCGAGCTTGGCCGTTTTCGTAATGAAGGGCCAGTTCACACAGTCACCATTACACGTCCCTTTTACATAAAACAGTACGAAGTTACCCAGGGAGAGTGGAAGTCGATGTTTCACAACAATCCGTCTCGTTTCAGCACGTGTGGTGATGAGTGCCCAGTTGATCAAGTAAACTGGTTCGAAGCCGTTGCCTACGCGAATGCTCTTTCCGAGAAGGAAGGTCTTGAAAAGTGCTACACGATAAGCGATTGTTCAGGAATCCTTGGTTCTGGAAATCCTGATTACGACCGCTATCAATGTACAGTGACTTATCCCAATCTGCTTGACTGCAAAGGTTATCGCTTGCCAACTGAGGCTGAGTGGGAGTATGCAGCACGTGCCGGTGTTCACGGGCCCAGATATGGTGAAATTTATTCCACGACGTGGTTTTCGGGAAACAGTTCCTGGCTTACTCATCCTGCAGGCGAAAAGAGTCCCAATAACTGGGGACTATATGATGTGCTTGGCAATGTTGAGGAGTGGGTGAATGACTTGTACGACGAATACTACTACTCTTCCTGTAATACCGGTTGCCAAGATCCTTTAGGGCCTGACAATAGTGATCTTCGCGTTCAACGTGGCGGCTGTTGGGCTAATAGCATCGACTCGGTGCGGTTGGCGGTTCGTGACGGTCTCTATCCTAGATTTCGTAATGATTACAGTGGGTTCCGTCTTGCAAGGACGGTTCCCTAGTCGTTTGGCCCAAAGCCTCCCTTTGCCCCAAAACACCCTAATATTCACCATATTTGCAGCCTTGTAGTTGGAATTCCCCTTGTTAACGAGTATCCTTCGCGCATGAAACCGACGCCTTTTACAATTTTTTGCGGTTATTACTTGGGATTGGATAAAGAATTCAATTACCGGTTTTTTAACCAGGACCAGTTGGCGCGTCATCTTGGGATCGACCCATCTGAGCTGCGCCACCTGATGGAAGAATACTATTTGACGCCTGAAATTGTGCGCCACGTGGACTACAATCTGGTAAAGGCTCATGCCACAGCCCAGGAAATAGTGACCTTTGGTGGTGGTGAAGACATCAGGGTGTTTGCCAGGCGTACCTTTGAAGAATTCATCCAGGCGTTACAAAAGTACGACCCTACCAAAGACTTCGAAGGTGTGGATTATGACAACCTGTTTCCAGGTGATCCGCCTCCTGATGAAGACGATGATGTTGTTTTGTGACCCTGCATATTGATGGATCCAAGGAGGCAGTGATGTCGCGTCCCAAAGCTAGGATGTTTGCGATGTATGGAAAGGGTGGGATTGGTAAATCCACCGTTTCATCCAACATATCGGCGGTACTGGCCAAGCAGGGTAAAAAGGTTTTGCATGTTGGCTGCGATCCCAAAGCAGATTCAACCCTTACTTTGCTGGATGGCCAACCAGTTAAGACAGTCATCCAAAAAATCGCTGGGCGCATCAGTTCCCCGGACGACATCATCATGCCTGGGATATTGGGACTTTCTTGCATCGAGTGTGGTGGTCCTGAACCTGGGGTTGGGTGCGGAGGTCGCGGTGTTTCAAGGATGTTCGAGGTTTTGGATGACCTGGAATTGATTGAAGATGGCGAATATGACGTGGCCGTTTTTGACGTGCTGGGTGACGTCGTGTGTGGTGGCTTTGCGGCACCGCTTCGCCAGGGGCGAGCAGAACTGGTCTACATCGTTGTAAGCGAAAGCGTGATGGCGCTGTTTGCGGCAAATAACATCGCCAGGGCCATGAAACGTTTCGCTTCAAATGGAATTGCGCTTGGTGGATTAATAGTCAACCAAGCGGATGAGCACACCCCAATCGAAGGCCTACACAAGTTTGCCAAAGCTCTTGGGACCAGGATTATTGGGGTGGTTCCGAGGGACCCTGCAATCAGAAAGGCAGAGGTGATGAAGCGCCCAGTTGTTGACATCGCGCCAGAATCAAAGGCCGCAGCTGTGTTTGCTGAACTTGCAAACGCCATAATGCAGGATTCTGTTGAAGCGCATCAGGTGCCAACGCCTTTTGACGATGCCGGTTTTGACGCCTTCATAGAACAGACGTTTGGACAGTCATGATGGACAGGCCTGGATTTGTGACTGGGGTGGCCTTGGTGGCCAACGCCGTAGCTCGGGAAATCTTCAAGGTGGATGCTTCACCTGAGGCTATTGAGGCGGTTCAGGCTGTTGTTGAACAGCATGACAGTAAAGGCTGGTGGGGCCAGATAGTTGGTGCTGACGCTTCGGGGCCTGGTTTTGACCTTTCGCGGTGTGAAAGTTCTGGAAATGATTGGGTGGACGGTTACCAAGAGGCCTTGACAGCTTTGGCCGCGGCTATTGAAGCTGTGCCCCTAGAACCAAATTCCATCGCTGTGGTTGGGATGCTCCTTGATCGGCGTGAAGCTGATCGTCGTGCTGATTATGATGAGTTGGCAGGCTACTTGGCCGCTCTTGGGTTGGATTTTTGCGGTTTTTTTCCCGCTTTTGATGTTGTGGATAGCTCCCAACTAAAGGACATCGCGCCTGCTTCAACCATTATTTCACTTCCTTACGGACGCAAAGCGGCGCACGCCATCTCAAAAAAAACTGGTGCCAAGCTCATCGAGCTGGACCTGCCAATTGGATTTGCCGGGACGAGCGATTGGATTAGCGAGGTGGCCCTTGCATGTGGGCGTCAGCAGGCGGCTGAACAGTTGATCAAATCCAAACTTGGCTCAGCAGTACCAAAACTTGAATGGGTAGTCCCTTTTTGGTTGCTGCATCGCCGAATCTTGCTGGTTGGTGATGTCTACAAAGTTAAAGGTTGGGCCGAAGCCTTGCACGAATTTGGATGCAATGTCTTGGGCGCGATTTGCACCGGTGGAAATCCAGCCAGCGCCCCAGATATCAACTGGATTGATAATATTCCTGATGACTTGGAAGTCGATTTAGTCATCGGAAGTCAAGTCGCCGAGGCCAAAGGCCTGCCATTTTTAGAAATGGGATTTCCAAATTTTGGTGAACATTTCATTTATTCCAGGCCAGAACTTGGTTTCGCAGGCACTCTTGCTACGGTGGAGGCGATCATCAACAGGCTGGCCTTGACATCCGTGATGCGCCACTGGCCAGGCGGCAGGGTCAAGTTTGACCTTAGAAAAGATCCCTGACTGAATAAAGTCCTGGTTTTTTAAGGACTAATTTTTCGCCCAAAGTTAGAGCTCCTTGTGCGAAGGCCATTCTCGATGAGGCCCTGTGAGTAATCTCGATTCGATCATGTGGCCCCAGGAAATAGATGGTGTGATCCCCGACTACTTCACCCCCTCGGACTGATAACAAGCCAAGTTCGTTGTCCTTTCTGGCTCCGGCGCCCCTGTTTGTGACTACCTGCAGGCCATTGCCAAGGGTTGAAGCCAAGGACAAGGCCGTCCCAGATGGGGCATCCTTTTTGTGGCGATGGTGTATCTCAACTATTTCCACGTCATACGTTGGACCCAGGATCTCCTTAGCCTTGGTGGCCAATTCATGCATGGCAAGGACGCCAATGCTGGTGTTCGCAGCCCACAAGACTGGGATTTTTTGGCTGGCGATTTTGATCCTTTCATGGTCTTGCTCGGACAAACCTGTAGTCCCGCTTACCACTGGAATATTCAGGTCCGCCATGGTTTCGATGAAGCTAACTGACGCTTCGGGGGCGCTGAAATCAATGGCTAGATTTCCATTTAAGGACTTCCAGGAACTTGCATCTGAAGAACTCAAAATAGTTGTGGGGCCAAGTGGGGTGTTTTGGATAGTGCCAACATCTGGATGATTTGGTGCCTCTATAGCAGCTGCCAACTGGAATTTTCCTGCGGCGGCCTCCATAATCATTTGCCCCATCCGCCCCATTGCACCGTTTATTATTAATTTCAACACCTTTTTACTCCTGTCAGTGGCGTCAATTTACTGGGCCCTAGCTTTAAATATTGCTTCAGCTTCAGCTACTGTCCTTTCGACTAGCTCTGAAACTGTTGGTAAATCCTGGATCAACCCAGCGATTTGCCCAATGGGCAGTGCCCCCTTGTCCAAGTTGCCATCAGCACACGCTAATTCAAACCCTTTAAAGGCATTAGCCATGAAGGCCATCTTTTCGATGTTTTTTGGGCCTGATGCTGCCACACCCAAAGCTAGTTTCAAGTATGGAACATCCATCATTTCAGCTATTTGTCGCGAATTTAGGAAGGCCCTTGGCAGATCTAGGCCTCGTTTGACCGCCTTTTGCGCACCTGGGGCCTTCAAAATCCTGCAGGGCTGACCATCGAACCTTGATGAATAGATCGTGTCATAGGGGCTAGCCTTTAATGCGGCATCTTTGGCGGCTTGGGCAACTGGGCTTTCTTTGGTCAGCATCAGCCTAGTTCCCATCGCCACACCTTGGGCACCAAGGGCTAAAGCCGCAGCAAGTCCTCGACCATCGGCAATTCCACCAGCAGCGACCACCGGGATGGAAACAGCATCGACCAGAGTTGGCACCAAAACCATGGTGGTGACATCGCCACCGTGAGCGGCGGCCTCGTGGCCTGTCACCAGCAAGGCATGGGCACCCCAGCTTTCGGCAGCCTTAGCATGTTTTGCATTGACAACGGTGGCAATAACCCTGCCGCCATACGATTTTGCAGCATCAACAATCCAATCACCCTTTCCCATGGACACGTTTATTATCGGGACTTGTTCATCCAGCAGGACCTGTGCGTTTTCGCGAGCCCCCGGGAAATAGAGGGTGGCATTTGCACCAAAGGGTTTGTCGGTCAGTTGCCGAATTTTGCGAACCGCCTCTCTGGTTTGCTTGGCCCCATAAACACCAGTAGCCAAGATTCCAAGGCCACCAGCGTTGCTTACTGCAGCCACCATTTCTGGGGTGCTGACCCAGCTCATTCCAGACAGCAGAATTGGATGTTTGATACCGAATAGTTCAGTGATTTCTGTTTTCACAGGAGCCTCCAGGCAGGGTTCCAGGGCCTAGGCTAAATGTTTAGCGCTGTGTTGTAAATGGAATTGTGCGGGGCGGGGTGGGGGAGGCGGGGCCGGGAGCGGGGGCAGGGGCGGGGGCTATTGGCAGGGCTGTACTTGGCTTCTTCTTACCGGCCTACATTCGTTGCCAACCTTGCTACAGGCGATAACGACAGTGCCAGTTTCCCCGCATTCTGGAAGGGGCTCTAGCCAGCCTTCAAGGTGAAGACATACAATTGTCCCCTCCAAACCGGTTTCTTTCCTGCAGTAGCCAGGTGAATACAACTCCTGCATCGTTTCTTTGCCGTCACAGTCGTAGTCGAAGTTGTTGCAGTTGTTTTTTGTGGCAAAGAAATCGGTGACGCCCCTATGTACCCTTGAGTCAAGGTCACAGCAATCAGTTGAGCTGGCCACGTACCCCGCTGGAGGTGTGTCTCTGCATTCACAAGCACTTGGCTCATTAAGTGCTCCGTATCCATCGCCGTCTCTATCTCGGTAGTAGGTTTTACATTTGAGCGAGCCCGGTTCGTCCGTCTCTCCGTCACAGTCGAGGTCTAGGCCAGAGCACATTTCAGGTCTTGCCTCATATTTCTGGGCGCAGTTGAGTGCACCGTCTATACAGGTCCACGTGCCCCATTGGCAAATACCAGGCTTACCAGTCTCACAATCTCTGCCATCTTGTGAAAAACTCTCGTCCGTTTCCCCATCGCAGTCGTTATCTAGGCCATCGCATTCTTCTGTCTCGACATCTTTTATCGGCCAACACCAAAGTTTACCACCTGAACAGTACTGCCTGCCGTATTTACAAACACCAAGCATACCTGTGTCACAGTTTTGGCCATCATCAGAGCTATCTTCGTCTGTCTCCCCATCACAGTCGTTGTCTAGGCCATCACAGACTTCATGGGACGATGGTGTTTTCGGTTCGCAAGCCAGTGATCCGTTTCTACACACCCGCTTGCCGTCTTTGCAAACACCATCCAAGCGTGTGTCACAATCTTGGCCATCTTCTGGAAAACTTTCGTCCGTCTCCCCATCACAGTCGTTGTCTAGGCCATCACAGATTTCATGGGACGATGGCGTTTTCTGTTCGCAAGCCAGTGCTCCGTTTCTACAGACCCACTTGCCGTCTTTGCAAACACCCAGTTTACCGGTGTCACAATTCTGGCCATCTTCAGGAACATCTTCATCAGTCTCGCCATCACAGTCGTCGTCCAAGCCATTGCACTTTTCCACAGATGCCTGCGTTGTCTGGGTACAGACGAATGCCCCCCTAATACAGACCATGGTAGCCGCGCTACAAACACCCAACTTGTCAGGAACTAGAACACAATCTTGACCACCCCCAGGGTTGTCTTCGTCAATTCGACCATCGCAGTTGTTGTCTTTACCATCGCAGATTTCTTCAGTCGGTTGCTTAGTTTGGTTGCAAACAAGAGTTCCATCTTTACAAGTAGTTGTGCCAATTGCGCAGACCCCCTGCAATTCTGTGTCACAATCCTGACCACTCTCAGGATTGTCTTCGTCGGTCTGGCCATCGCAGTCATTGTCTTTGCCGTCACAAATTTCATCAGTTGGGTCGCCAGGAATGCATTCATTTAGCACACCATCGGTACATTTCGCGACTTCCCTGAAACATTCTCCGATGCCACAAGTTATGGTCTCACCATTGTCGGCCGGGGTGTTGGTACAGCCTGATTCGGGCTTGCAACTATCAGCCGTGCAAGGGTTTTTATCGTCACAATCAATAGCCGGGCCACTTATGCACTCACCATCCAAGCAAGTGTCCGGGCCGGTGCACCGATCTCCATCAGAGCATGGCGCATCATTTTCCAGCAAGACTTCCGTGCATTCCTTATCAAGGCATTTGAACACGTGGCACTGCTTTGGCTGTTTGTCGCAGTCTTGATCAAGCTCACACGCGACAGGCTCGGTACTGTCATCATCTTCAAACGCGCCATCATCTCCGTGCTGGCCGCGGTCGTGTTTTGCATCTGTGGCCGATTTTGAGTCCAGGTCCAGGGCATCCGAATTATTCAAGTCACCACCCCCCTTACATCCCAAGGCCAAAGTGGCGACTATCAAAGGCAACAATGCTAAGCGCGGCTTCATCGCGGTTCCTCGGAACATGATGCTGGCGATTTTATAATCCATCCTTCGAGGATGCAATAAATCGGGGTGGTTAATAGCGAAAATTTTGTGAGGCGGAGCGGGGTGAAGGGGGCAGGGACAGGGGCAGGGATGGGGACAGGATCAGGAACAGGAACAGGAGACAGGGCCAGGAAAGGCTCAAGCTCAGTTTCACCTTTTTGCACTTTTGTGCAGTTTGTTAGCTTCATTTGCTGTTGGGTGTGGTAGAGTCTGGCTACACCACTGTTCCTGCCATCCCGGCGGTTCGAACGGGTTCCGCTTTTAAACACATTTTGGGGGTTTTCAATGATTCGAGTCATTCAATGGGGACTTGGCGCCATGGGTAGTGGCATGGCCAAATTGATTTTGGAAAAGGATGGCTTGCAGCTGGTTGGCGCCATCGACACCAGACCTGAATATGCCGGCAAAGACGTCGGCAGTGTCTTGGGGCTTGGACGTGAACTCGGGGTCGAGGTCCAAGCCACCCCAGACGGCCTGCTTGATCCCGATGTGGCCGATATAGTCGTCATTGCAACCACTTCTTGGACTGCCCAGCAAATGCCCCAGCTACGCCAGATTCTAGGCAGTGGCCTCAATTGCATCTCAATCGCCGAAGAAATGGCCTCACCTGAAGCTCAAAGTCCAGAATTGGCCACCGAACTTGACCAACTGGCAAAAGCAAACAACGTTTCAGTTTTGGGAACTGGCGTCAACCCTGGTTTCGTCTTGGATCTACTTGTGGTCACTCTCTCCGGAGTTTGCCACAAGGTTGATCGCATCGAGGCCAGCCGCGTCAACGATTTAAGCCCTTATGGGCCAACAGTTATGGCGACCCAAGGAGTCGGAATCACCCCTGAGGCTTTTAAAGAAGGCGTCGCCAACGGCACCATCGTCGGCCACGTCGGCTTCCCCGAAAGCATCAGGATGATCTCGGACGCCCTTGGCCTAGGTGTTGATCGCGTTGTTGAAACTCGTGAACCCATCGTGTCCAAGGTCCTGCGTGAAGCCGCCCACGTGACGGTTCAGCCCGGGATGGTCGCTGGATGCAAGCATATCGCGGTCGGATACGCAGGTGATAAGGCGGTTGTCAAACTGGTTCACCCCCAGCAGGTCCATCCGCATCTGGAAGGGCAAAGCACTGGTGACTACATCAACATCTATGGAACGCCAGATATTGTGATGTCCACCGGACCTGAAATTGCCGGTGGAATTGCAACCCAGGGGCTTGCAGTAAACATGGTTCCACATGTAGTCCAAGCAAGCCCAGGTTTAAAGAATATGTTGGACCTGCCGGCCCCAGCGGCGTTGATGGGGGCAAGCGCGTACAGGCGCAGAGTTTGAACAAGGAGGGCGACGTGGCTGTAGTCAATAAAGGAACTTGGGTTGAGATTGAATCGGTGGTTTTAACGCCTGAAGAAAGGGCGCCTGGGATTCCGCCAGAAACTGCAAAGTGCCCCTTGGTTATGAAGGTTTCCGGGTTTTTGGCCAATGATGCCTCGCTGGGTGACGAAGTTCGCGTTTACACCATGATCGGGCGCCAAGTTAAGGGACGTTTGGCCACGATTAATCCTGGATATGACCACAGCTTTGGGTCCACGGTGTCAGAACTGCTGCAAATTGGACGGACACCTGATGTGCCTGCACAACAAGGAGGCCAAAATGACTGATCACAGCTACCAAGCGGTTTTAAAACGAAAAAACCAGATCATGAAGGCCAGCCTTGGAATCGACTTTGATTCCTATGAAACCAGCCCAATCGCCTTTGATTATGAAAAACTGATGCTTGACACTGGCTATTCAATTGAAGAAATCGCCGCAATTCAGGCCAGATCAAAGGTTGGAAACACCCCCCTTTATGAATTGACTAGGCTGACTGAACTTGTGCGCCAAACTACCGCCCCTGGTAAAGGTGCAAGGATCCTGCTTAAAGATGAGGCCGCAAATGCATCTGGGTCTTTCAAGGCTCGCAGGGCAAGTATCAGCATTCACGAAGCCAAAAGACTTGGGTTTAAAGGCGTTATCGCCGCAACTTCTGGAAACTATGGAGCGGCTGTAGCCAGCCAAGCGGCTATGCATGGTCTAAAGTGCATCGTAATTCAGGAAGTGTTTGACAGTAAAGGGGTTTGTCAGCCTGAAATCATTGAAAAATCCAGGGCTTGTGAGGCATATGGCGCGGAAGTTCAAAGGCTTTCTGTCGGGCCAGAACTGTTTTATGTCCTTTTAAAGACCTTGGAAGAAACAGGCTTTTTTAACGCCAGCCTTTACACTCCGTTTGGGATCAGGGGGGTCGAAACTCTGGGCTATGAAATCGCCCAGCAGGTTCGGGCCAGGTACGGCAAGGCGCCTGAAGCCGTAGTTGTTACACACGCAGGTGGAGGCAATCTGACTGGTACAGCAAGGGGGCTGTTGGCGGCCGGGTGCAAGGACACCAAGGTAGTCGCCTGCTCAGTCGATCTAAAAGGCCTGCACATGGCATCGGACATCGACTTCAACAAAAAGAGCTTCACCACCGGCCACACTGGCTTTGGGGTTCCTTTCGCCACATGGCCAGATCGGGTTGACGTCCCAAGAAACGCCGCCAGAAGCCTGCGCTATATGGATGAATACCAGCTGGTCAGCCAAGGTGAGGTGTTTTATGTCACCGAACTGCTGGCAAAGCTAGAGGGGCTTGAGCGCGGACCCGCCGGGAACACCAGTCTGACCGCGGCAATTACCTTGGCAAGGCAGATGGACCAGGATGAGATAGTTGTAGTTCAGGAAACCGAGTACACGGGCGCTGGAAAGCACCACAACAGCCAGTTGTCCTTTGCCAAGCAAAACGGAATCGAGATCCTGGTTGGTGACCCGTCCCAGAACATCCCAGGCAAAAACATCATCCTGCCCAGAAGTCTGGATGATGTCAGAGGGCGACCTCAGGACATGGATCGCCTGAGGCTGTCTTATCTGAAAAACGCCGACAAGGTTCACAGTTCGAACAATTGGAACGCAGGTGATATCGAGTTTCTGGCATCTGACCTGAAAACAAGTTCCAGTTGGGTAAGGGACGCAATAAGAAACGGCTTTAAGGGGACATAGGGGGCTTGGATGAGTAGCGACAGGCAGCAGACGTTTAAGCAGCGACAGCTTGATAAGCTGACAGATGAGCAGCTAAAGGAACGCTTTTGGCAGCTTACCAATCAGATTGTTAAACCAATTGTTGAGCTTGCAAAAACTCACACAAGCCCATCCATTGAGCGGTCGATCTTGCTTCGAATGGGCATTGATTCGGTGTCAAGTCACGGCGTGGTGCAAAGGATTTTGGATGCTGGGCTGCTTGGAAAGGGGGCTGGGCACGTCCTTTTGAAACTGGCTCAAAGGCAAAACATCGACGTGCGAGCCGCAGCCCAACTTATTCTGGATGATGCCAGTGTTTTAACAGGGCTTTTTAAATCGTAGGGGGCCGTTGTGAAAAAACCGATAAAGCCCGAAGAAAAACTAGATATAGAGGACCTGGTTCATGGGCTTGAAAACTACCACCCACCTAGAAAGGGATGGACTTGGCGAATAAAACCTGCTGATGGCGTGGAAATGGGCCCCTTTCACTTTAAGGATATGTCCACTCCTTTAAAGAAATCAATAGGTTTGCCGGCATCTAAGTACTTTGATTTTATCGATCCTCAGCCCTCCTGCGTGGTTACAACCGAGATTGCCTCGGGACGATTTGAAGACGACATTCGTAGGATGCGCATGGCGGCTTGGCATGGTGCTGACCATCTGATGGTGATTAGAACCACTGGCCAAAGCCACATCGATGGGCTGTTGGAAGGGACCCCAGAGGGGATTGGCGGTGTGCCAATAACTAGGAAGCAGATTCGAGCCAGCAGAAAGGCGTGCGATCTGATCGAAGAAGAGGTGGGGCGTCCGATAAATTTCCACAGCTATGTGTCAGGGGTGGCAGGCCCTGAAGTCGCGGTTTTATTTGCTGAAGAGGGTATAAACGGCGCCCATCAGGACCCTCAGTACAACGTTTTGTATCGAAACGTGAACATGTATCGCTCGTTTGTGGATGCAGCCGAGGCCAAGCATGTGATGGCTGGGGCCAGGATCTTCCAAATTGACGGCGCCCACAACGCAAATGCGACTGCTAAGGCTGGCTGGTTGGTGATGCCAGAGTTGATGGTCCAGCATGGCATTAACTGCGCTTTTTCAGTGGCCGCTGGAATGGATAAGCAGTTGATTGGCCTTTCAACGGTGCCTCCAAATTCGCCGCCTGCCCCCAAGTTGTGGTACGACCTGCCATATGCTGTGGCGCTTCGGGACTTCTTTTCCGAGTACAAGATGAGGGCCCAGCAAAATACCAGGTACATCGAGGCCGATATTGAAGAGGCCATTAGAACCCACACGGTGGACACCCTGATTTCGATGCTTACCAGGGCAGACGTGCAAAGCACCATCACCCCTGATGAAGGGCGAAATGTGCCGTGGCACTACAACAACATCCGCGGGGTCCAGACCGTGAAGCAGACTTGGGCCGCTTTGGATGGGATAAACGAACTGCTGACGCTGCGCTATGACGGTCCCCTTGGGGAAATGGCAAGGGACATCAAGGAAAGGGCAGTTGGCTTTTTGGAGGAAATCATTGAGGTTGGCGGCTATTTTGCGGCGGTTGAAAGGGGCTTTTTCGTTGATTCAGCCAAGTATCCAGACCGAAATGGCGATGGGATAGCCCGCGATGGGGCAGGTGGGGTGGGGGCCGACACCTTGGTGCCAAGGGACCCAGACTACATGGCCCCAGTGTGTGACCACTTTGGCAATAATGCGTTGCCCGACGGTTTGAACAAGCCATGTGACCTGATAGGCGGCTGCACGTTGTGCGACCCATCTAAGATCGTTTTCATCGATGAACTGGACCCTGACGACAACTGCCACAAACGCCTGGAAACCACCCGCCCATATCGTACTGGAGGCAAGATCAAGCCTGAGGTAGAGTGGGCTGGTGATGGGATCGTTTTGGTACAGTTGTTTGTCCCTGAAAATGAAGATATCGCCCCAGTTTATGCTGTGGAAATGGCCAAAAAGATGGGGCTTGGCGACCCAGAGGTCATCAATATCCAGGTCATGCATCCCAGTGAAGGCTGCTTTGTGGAAGTAAAGGGCAGGGTCGATTTTGAGATAGACAGAAGCAGCCTGAAGATCCCTGAAAAAGAGGTCATGCTGCCCGAAGATGAACTGCGGCGGGTGGTAAAAGAAGTTGGCCTCAAAGTCGTTGCTGGCACTGTTGGCGAAGATGAACACAGCGTTGGCTTAAGGGAAATCTTGGACATCAAGCACGGTGGAATCGAAAAATATGGCGTGAAGTACCACTACCTGGGGACGTCGGTGCCTGTGGACAAGCTTGTGGATGCAGCCATCGAAACTGGCGCTCATGCGATTTTGATATCCACGATTATCAGCCACAACGATGTCCACCGCGCCCAGATGAGGAAGCTTGCAGAACTCTGTATTGAAAAGGGAATTCGAGATAAAGTAATCCTGATTGCAGGTGGCACTCAGGTGAACCGGGAAATGGCAAAGGAAACTGGCCTTGATGCAACCTTTGGACGAGGCACAAAGGGTGTGCACGTGGTGAACGCCATGGTAAAAGCATTACGCTCGATGCGGTGAACTTGGTGGGGGTTTTGTGGCTATTGAGGTCCTGACCATCGAAGTCGGATCTACCATCACAAAGGTGATTGGGTTTGCACGCCTGCCAGGCGGCGGTTTTTCGGCGATTGCCAGGGGATTTGCACCGACGTCCTTGGCGGATGTTGGGATTGGGGTTGATCAGGCGCTGGCTGACTTGAAGCAGCCTTGGGATCAGGCCGAGATTTTTATAAACAGCTCTGCTGCTGGTGGCCTGCGGATGACTGTTCATGGGCTGACCGCGTCAATGACCGCCAGAGCCGCCAAGGAAGCGGCCCTAGGTGCTGGTGCAATCGTCAAGCTTGTAACAGTTGGACCACTAGATAATTATCAACTTGATGATATTAAACGCATTTCTCCAAATCTAATCTTGCTTGCCGGTGGGGTTGACCACGGTGAAAGGCATACCGTCCTTGAAAATGCCCATAAATTGGCAGACATGCGCTTAAACATTCCAGTTTTGTATGCTGGTAACATTGATTTACAGCGTCCCGTGGTCGAAATCTTTGGGGCGGGCCGCGTTGAAATCGCTGAAAACATCTTTCCAGAAGTCGATGTGCTGAATATAGAGCCGCTAAGGCGCTTAATTCATGAGGCTTTTAATAGGCACATAATCCACGCACCTGGAATGGAGCGTCTTGGTCAGATAACGAAACATCCAGTGTTGCCTACGCCTGGGGCTGTGTTGCTTGGTGCGGAACTGTTTGCCAAAGTGGCTGGTGACTGCATGGTGTTTGATGTTGGTGGCGCCACCACGGATGTTCATTCAGTAACACAGGGCGATCCCAAGTGGTACTCCAGTCAGGTGCAACCAGAGCCGCTGGCAAAACGCACGGTGGAAGGCGACCTTGGAGTCTTTGTAAACGCTGCCAACTTGGCAAAGCTGGCGCTGCCAAACCAGCCTTTGCCGGCGCTTGAGCATTTGGCCGCGGTGCCTAAAACCAAAGAGCAGATCGAATTGACCAGGTGGCTTTGTTGTCAAGCCGTTGAAATTGCAGCAAAACGTCATGCTGGGACCGTGTCGCAGATATATACCCCAACCGGTCGCCGTACCATCGTCAAGGGCAAGGATCTGACAGCGGTATCGTTCATCATTGCAACAGGTGGGGCGTTGACCCAAGTCCCAGGCGCTGTCGACTGCATTAGACGCGTCTGCACCGGGGCCAAAGACAGCTTGTTACCAGAACCTGGGACAACCGTGTTGGTCGACGAGCAGTATATTTTCAGTGCCCTTGGGACTTTGGCCCAGTTTTATCCGGATGATGTGGCAAAAAGCTTTAACAATTTCCAACGTCACTGAATAAGGAGACTGACATGCCAGTAAACACACCGCGCCTGGAAATTTACACCGAGCGGATTGCGATGAACGCCAAAGCTGTCATTGGAATGTGTCATAGTCACGGGATCCAAGTGGCGGCAGCGACAAAGGTGGTGTGTGGCCATTCGGCTGTAACCCACGCACTTGAAGCAGGTGGGGCAGACATGCTGGCCGATAGCCGCGTTCGCAATCTGCGCAGAATTGTGGAGGCAGGAATCAGCCGCCCCTTGATGATGCTGCGAATTCCAGCCCCTAGTTGGGTTGCTGATGTGGTTAATTACGCTGAGATATCGTTAAACAGCAGTGTCGACACCATCGAGATGCTGTCTGATGCAGCTGAGTTAAGGGGGCTTCGTCATCAAGTCATCGTCATGGTTGACGTGGGTGATCTGCGAGAAGGTGTGCCGCCTGAGCGTGCTATTGATGTGGTCAAGGAAACGGTACATCTGCCAGGCGTTGAAATAGTCGGATTTGGCGCGAATCTGGCCTGTTTTGGGGGTGTAATCCCAACGCGCAAAAACATGCAGACTTTGGTTGATGTCCGCAACGAATGTCGGCGCGTGTGCGGCCTGGAACTGCCCATTTTATCAGGTGGAAACAGTGCAAACCTGCCGTTGGTTGTCCAAGGTGAAATGCCAAAAGAGATAAACCATCTGCGCGTTGGTGAGGCCATTGTCCTTGGCAGAAATGTGATCGACCGCTCGCCATGGGAGGGTACCAGGCAGGATACCTTCAGCATGGTTGCAGAAGTGCTGGAAGTTGAAAAGAAGGCCTCCTATCCGATTGGTGATAGAGGGCAGGACGCATTTGGGGGCACCCCGGATTTTATCGATTACGGGATGCGCCTGAGGGCAATATGTAACATCGGTCGCCAAGATGTTATTGTCGACGGGATTCAGCCTGAGATGCCTGGCATTAAGGTACTTGGTGGCAGCAGCGACCATCTGATTTTGGATGTTGAAGATGCCGCCGTTCCTGTTAATGTCGGTGATGAGCTTGGGTTTACACCAACATACGGCGCCTTATTGGCATTAAGTACTAGCCCTTATGTACAAAAAGTGGTGGTGCGTGGATGACACAAGAACACCTGAATTTAGTCCGTATTGATCTGGGTGCCATAAAGTCAAACTTGGAGGCCATCAAAGAAGCCATAGGTCCAGAAAGGCAGATTTTGGCTATGGTTAAAGGCAACGCCTATGGTCATGGCGATTTGCAAGTGGCGCAAATGATTGAAGATACTGGGTGTGCCCAGGTGTTGGGTGTCGCTTGCCCCAGCGAGGCCCAGGGGCTGAGGGCAGGTGGAATCAAGATGCCAATACTGATTCTGACGCCAACTATTCCCGCAAATCTTGAAACTGCGATTAAAGCCGACGTTATTTTGAGCGTTTGTGGCCAAAGGGAGGCCTTGGCTGCAGGCCAAGTCGCTGCAAAGTTGGGCAAGTGTGTCTCAGTTCACATTAAGGTCGACACTGGAATGGGGCGAGTTGGAGTGCCCCCAGAAGGGGCGGTAGAACTTGCCAACCTGATTGAGCAACAACCAAGCCTTAAGCTTGAAGGAATAATGACCCATCTTCCGTCCAGCGATTCGATTGCTGGCGACGAAATTTCGTGGACTAAAAAGCAGATTGCGCGATTTGCACAAGTGGTGGCAGACGTCAACAACGCGATTGGGCGCAAGATTATTGCCCACTGTGCCAACTCGGCCGCCGTCTTGGCCCACCCAGACGCGTGGTTTGATATGGTTCGTCCAGGAGTCATGATTTATGGCTACAAACCTGACCCGGCTTGCCCTTCAACTATCGCGCTAAAACCAGCCATGTCCATGTTTAGCAAGGTCATTTTTATCAAAAAGATTCCAGGTGGCCAATCGGTAAGCTATGGCAGGACTTGGAAGGCAGATTTTCCAACCACTGTGGCCACCATCGGAGTTGGTTACGCAGATGGATACAACCGACTGTTTTCAAACAAGGGACGTGTTTTGATTAAGGGGCGCAGCTATCCGGTGATTGGGCGAGTCTGCATGAATATGATCATGGCGGATGTTGGTGCAGACCCCGACATATCCATCGGAGATGACGTCGTTTTGATGGGGCGCGACGGCGATCAAGAGATCACCTGTGAGGAATGGGCGGCAAAACTCGGCAGCATCCCCTATGAAGTTACCTGTCGAATTGATGCCAGAATACCGAGGCAGTTTTTGGGGCTGAACGATTGATTCAAAACCTCCAATGGCGTACTCTAACGGCGGAATTTTGGCTTGCCAGGTGGATTCATTGGTAAAAAACCTGACATTTTTGGCGATTGTCGCGCTTGGTCTTGCTAGCTGGAGCTGTAAACCTGAGCGCCCGACTGGGGTGTCTGTCGCTCCTGTCGAGACCAAGCGTGAGGACCCTGCCGCTGAAGTGGTGGTAGCCAGGATCAATGATCGTCTGATCAAGTTTGGCGAGATTGAAGAGCGGCTTGAATCCTTACCAGTGTTTGTAAGGGTCAGGCATCAGACTGCGGAGCGCAAGCTTGAGTTCGTAGAATCGTACTTGGAATACACGGTGTTAGCACTCGATGCCCAGGAAAGAGGTTATGCCAAGGATGGCAGGGTCATTCAGGCCCTAAAAGATGATATTGCTGAACGTTGGCTTAGGCGAACGGTGGACTTAAGTGTAAAGACCTCTGATATCCCAGAGGATGCGATTACCAAGGCCTATGAAGAGCGATATCTTGAATTTAACAGGCCTGAGCGCCATGTCGTGCGTCAAATCCTGTTTTCAGACTATGAAACTGCGTACAAGCTGGCTTATAGGATTAGAAAGACGATTGAAACCACCGATAGATCGCACGTTGATGTCTTTAAAGAGTTCGTGGATGAGTGGTCTGTGGACCCAGACTCGAAGGCCCAAGGCGGTTTGATTGGCGGATTTCCCAGAATGGCTGGTGAAGGTCCTGAGATGCCACCAGAGGTTAGTCAGGTAGTGCAAACACTCTCGATGTACGCCAGGGTTAGCGGTGTTGTGGCAGATGCAGGCGGTTACAGGGTACTTTTCTTGGATTCCATTGAACCTGCAGTGTCAAAAAATCTTGATCAGGCCAAAGGTGAGATTGTCTCTGGTTTGATGAAGATAGAGACCGCTAAACTTCGACGCCAGTACTTGGACCAGTTAAGAAAGGATTTTGGTGTGGAAGTTGATGAAGATGCTGTAAGGCGTGCCATTGAGGCCCCAAAATCCGAGGTCGATAATTAGGAAGCCCTTAATGCAAAAGCACAAACCTTTTATTTTTGCAGTTGTTTTGTCCTTTGGAAGCCTGTTTAGTGTCAACGCCAACGCCCAAGAAGCCCAGCAGCGTAAATTGGCGCCAGTGCTGGTTGATCGGGTCATTGCTTACTTTGGTGACGAGGTAATAACTCTGACAGATGTTTTCAAAAGGGCAGAGGCCGCACGAAATCCAGTAGCTGGGACCATCTCGGGCGACCCAGCTGGTGACTTGGTCTCAAATCAGGCCGCTTTGGATGACTTGGTGGAAGAAAAACTGATCCTTGCTGAGGCAGCCAAGCTTGGGATTAAGGCCACAGATGAAGAAGTTGACCGTCACGTCCAGAGTATCTTGGACCAAAACATGTGGTCGCAGGAAGATTTTGCATCCGCAATAAAGATGCTTGGGTTTTCAGAGGTGTCCGACTATCGTGCTCATGCAAAGAAAGAGCTTTTGAAATCACAGGTTTTGCGCCTGAAGGTGGGGTCAAGGGTGCGAGTCAGTGACCGTGATGTAGAAGAGGCATTTTTGCGGGAGTTTGAAGGCGGGACCTTGGACACTGAAGTTCATCTGTGGCACATTTTCTTTCCTTTTGCCGAAAGTTCAGATGCTGGCGACTTGGTAAAGCTTATTGAACATGCGAAAAAGATAAGAGAAATGGCCGTTTCAAATGAAAGGCCCTTCGAAGATCTGGCCAGGGAGTTTGGTGGTGATGGGTCGGCACCAAAGGGTGGAGATGTTGGCTGGTTTGTTAAAGGTCGGCTTCAGGCGTCTTTGGAAAACGTGGCATTTGCCTTGAAAGATGGCGAGATCTCCGATTTGGTTCAATCCACAAGCGGGCTTCATATCCTAAGGGTGACTGAAAGACGCCAAGTGCCTATAGCTGATGTAGAAGAAGCCAAAGCTAGAGTACGTTATGAGCTGACTGAGATTGAGTTTGCCAAGGAATACCAGAAATGGGTGAAATCCCTACGAACTAGCAGCAGAATCGTGGTTCGTCCTTTAGATGAACCGTTAGTCCTGGAATAGCCCCCTAAAGGGACCTGTGACAGCTGTCTCGTAACAATAATGGTGATTTTTGGCAATTAATGCTTGACTTTTTTATCAAGCTCGCAGAAACTCCCCAGTCTGCGACTAAAGGGGTCGCAAAAGCCCTTTTGGGGATTGACAGCTAAAGGAGCTTCCTTTAGAATCAGTGGCCCTTTAAAAAGGGTGGTGTTCTTTGCATGCTGGCGTAGCTCAATCGGCAGAGCACCTGATTTGTAATCAGGGGGTTGGGGGTTCGATTCCCTTCGCCAGCTCTGATTGCTGGCTGGATCGCTGGAAACGGAGGGGTTCCCGAGTGGTCAAAGGGATCAGACTGTAAATCTGCCGCCAGGTGGCTTCGAAGGTTCGAATCCTTCCCCCTCCACTTTTGCTCTTTTACTTTTTAGGGTCCCGGTCCAGCAGTTCAGGAACGGGTCTTGCCGCGGGAATAGCTCAGTTGGCTAGAGCAGAAGCCTTCCAAGCTTCGGGTCGCGGGTTCGAGTCCCGTTTCCCGCTCTGTTGTGCCTGATCGCCTTCGTAGCTCAGGTGGTAGAGCACGTCCTTGGTAAGGACGGGGTCGTCAGTTCGAGTCTGATCGAAGGCTCCGGTTGGAATTCAAGTTAAGGTGACTTGAATTGCGGTCGCGTTTTCTTGGAATTGGTTTTAGGAGGATTACGTCATGGCGAAAGAGAAGTTTGTTCGTGACAAGCCACACATTAATGTTGGTACAATTGGTCACATTGACCATGGTAAGACGACGTTGACCGCTGCCATCACAAAGGTGCTGGCAAATCGCGGCGGTGCGTCTTTCATTTCGTACGATCAGATTGACCAAGCTCCCGAAGAAAGAGAGCGTGGTATTACGATCGCTACAGCTCACGTCGAGTACCAGACTGAAAAGCGTCACTATGCGCACGTGGACTGTCCTGGTCACGCTGACTACATCAAGAACATGATTACCGGCGCTGCCCAGATGGACGGAGCAATCGTTGTCGTTGCGGCGACTGACGGCGTTATGCCTCAGACTCGTGAGCACATCCTGCTGGCTCGCCAGGTTGGCGTCCCCGCAATCGTTGTGTTCCTGAACAAGTGCGATCAGCAGCCCGACGAAGAGCTGCTTGAGCTCACCGAAGAAGAAGTTCGTGACGTCCTGAAGAAGTATGAATTCCCAGGCGACGAAATACCGATCGTTCGTGGCTCTGCGCTGAAGGCTCTTGAGGCTGCTCCTGGTGACGATGCTGAACAGTGCATCATCAATCTGATGGACACCGTCGACTCTTATATCCCCACACCTGAGCGTCAGGTTGACAAGCCCTTCCTGATGCCAGTGGAAGACGTGTTCTCGATCTCTGGTCGTGGAACTGTCGCCACCGGTCGTGTGGAGCGTGGTAAGATCAAGATCGGGGAAGAGGTTGAGATCGTTGGATTTGAACCAACCCGTAAGACCGTTATCACCGGCGTCGAAATGTTCCGCAAGCTCCTTGAAGAAGGTCTGGCTGGCGACAACATCGGTTGCTTGATGCGCGGCGTGAAGCGTGAGGAAATCTATAGGGGCATGGTTCTGTGTAAGCCCGGTTCCATCAAGCCTCACAAGAAGTTCACCGCTTCTGTGTATATTTTGACCAAGGACGAAGGTGGGCGTCACACCCCATTCTTCTCGGGCTATCGTCCACAGTTCTACATCAGAACAACTGACGTTACCGGCGTTGCCACCCTGCCAGAAGGCAAGGAAATGTGCATTCCTGGTGACCGTTCTGATATCACCGTTGAATTGATTTCACCGGTTGCTATCGAGCCAGGGCTCCGCTTCGCAATTCGTGAAGGCGGTAGGACTGTTGGTCAGGGCGTCGTTGGCGAAATTATTGAGTAATTGTTGATTGTTGTGTCCCGGACGTCGCTTTGCCTGCGTCCGGGACACGACCGTCAAAGGCGGTCTGAAAATGGCTAGGAAAGAAAATCGCGTTAACATTCAGTTGGAATGTCAGTCTTGTCGTTCATCCGGAATTCCAGGTGTCGCAAGGTACGTTACGCGTAAGAACAAAAAGACGACGACCGCGCGGCTTGAACTTAGCAAGTATTGCAAGTACGAGCGCAAGCACACGACCTTTAAAGAGGTCAAGTAGTTTTTTGGGGAGCTGCCGTCCTTAATAGATGGGGGCTCCCTTAAAAAGGGCAGTAGCTCTAACGGCTAGAGCAGCGGTCTCCAAAACCGCGGGTTGGGGGTTCGAATCCCTCCTGCCCTGCCGTGTTGGGTTTTTGAAATTCCTTGTTCGGGTGCCGGGGGGTCCGGTGGAAAAATACGTTCGAATCGCTTTTGTCGTTGGCGGGTTACTCGTTTATGTGATCCTGGCGAGCTTCTTTAGCTGGTTCTTCCAGCTAGTTGCTCCAAACCTGGATTATCCTATCCTGGGTAATGACTTCTTCGTGAGCAACGTGATTGCCCTAGTAGCTGCTATGGGCGGTGTGATCTATGTTTGGTTTAACCCAAGAATCACCAAATTCGCGATGGAAGTTGCTGCAGAGCTTAGGAATGTCACATGGCCCAATTGGCCTGAAACCCGCGTTGGCACCATCGTCGTTGTTGTTGCCACCATTGTGATTTCGCTTATTTTGGGATTCTTCGACCTTGTTTGGGGTTGGTTGAGCACCCTTGTTTACCGTCTATAAAAGTGGGTTCCGAATTCGATGAAGTGGTACGTTTTGCACACATATTCAGGCTTTGAACAAAAGGTTCGCCAGGACATCCTTGAGGGGATCAAGCGCGAAGAGCCTGAGGTTGCAGATAACATTGGCGAGATTATTGTGCCGATGGAGCCACCTCCACCTCCTGGGGAAAAGAAGACCCCTGGCGGTAGGCGGAAGTTTTTTCCAGGATATATCCTCGTTCAGATGAATATGACCGATAAGACCCATCACTTTATTAGGCATCGGCCTAACGTTACGGGTTTTATTGGTAATGATGAGGGGCCACGTCCTTTGTCTGAGAAGGAAGTTGAAAATATCAAGCACCAAATGAGTGCTGGTCCTGTAAAGGTTGAGGCTGAAATCCAGTACGAGGAAGGCAACCCCATCAAGATTAAAGATGGTCCATTTGCTGGGTTTTCAGGAGTCGTTGAGGAAGTCAGGGCTGAAAGGCGCAAGCTGCGCGTACTTGTTACGATTTTCGGAAGGGCAACCCCGGTTGAGTTGGATTTTCACCAAGTAGAGCGTAGCGAATAAAGCAAGTCAGAGAACACCAGGAGAGACCTGAATGGGCAAGAAAATAGTCGGTCAAATTAAGTTGCATATCAAAGCTGGTAAGGCCACGCCTCAGCCTCCTATTGGCCCAGCGCTCGGTCAAGCTGGTGTGAACATTATGGAGTTTTGCAAGGCTTTTAATGCCAGAACAGCCTCCATCGGAGATGCCACGGTTCCCACAATCATTACGGTTTTCTCCGACAAATCATTCACTTTTGTTACCAAGGCTGCACCAGTTTCTGAATCTGTCAGGAAGGCAGCAGGTATTGATAAAGGCTCCAAGCTTCCAGGTCGTGATTCGGCAGGGAAGATAACGAAAAGTCAGGTGCAGAAGATCGCGGAAGCCAAGATGGCAGACCTCTACGCGATCGATCTCGAGGGCGCTATGCGCACCGTAGAGGGTACTGCAAGGAGCATGGGAATCGAGGTCGTTGAAGGCTGATGATTCAGGTGGAACGAGATGGCTAAGCGAGGAAAGAAGTACACAAGCGCCGCAGCTATGGTTGACCGGCAAGTCAAATTGCCGTTGAACGAGGCTTTAGCTCTTGCGGCCAAGACGGGTTATGCAAAATTCGATGAATCCGTCGACGTGGCAATTCGTTTGGGGGTTAATCCCAGACATGCTGACCAGATGGTCAGAGGTGCCTGCCTAATGCCCAAGGGCTTGGGCAAGACAGTGCGCGTCCTAGTTTTTGCTAAGGGCGAAAAGGAAAAAGAAGCTGAAGAGGCTGGCGCCGATTTTGTTGGAGGCGAGGACCTCGCTGAAAAGATCAGGGGTGGCTGGTTTGATTTTGACAAGGCCATTGCGGCTCCTGACATGATGGGAATTGTTGGAAAGCTTGGTAAGCTTTTGGGAACAAGGGGTTTGATGCCAAACCCAAAAGTCGGAACTGTTACGATGGAAATCGGCAAGGCCGTTCGTGAGGCCAAGGCCGGAAAGATAGAGTTCCGAGTTGATAAGAATGGAATTATCCACACCAGCGTTGGTAAGCGATCTTTTGCAACTGAAGATTTGGCTGAAAACGTCTTGGCGTTGGTTGATGTGCTTTTGAAACTGAAGCCAGCAACGGTAAAGGGAACCTATATCAGGGGCATCACCGTTGCTACGACGATGGGACCTGGGGTCCGCGTTGACGTGGCTGACGTTGAAAGCGCAGTTAAGAAGTGATTATACGGGGATGGCTTGGCGCATGGCGCTGGCTGTCCACGGTGCTGCCCAAGAAGTTGGTACCCCTAGGGGATAAATCCAGCGGAGGCGCGATGTGTTGCCCGCCGTTATTCTAATGGGTAGTAGTTCTGTGGACCTCGGCACTGGAGTGGTGAAATGAATTTAGAGCAGAAAAAAGCGGCGGTAGCTGACCTGGTCGAGCTTCTGAACAGGGCACAGGCGTGGTTTCTACTGTCGCAAAAAGGGCTAGACATGCCGACGATCACTCAAGCTCGCGCTGATCTTCGCAAGGAAGGCGCGAATTTGAAGGTGATCAAAAACACCATGATGGCCCGTGCGGTTGAAGGAACTCCCTGGGAATTTGTTAACGATTGGTTGAGTGGTCCTTTGGCCATCGCTCATACCGAATCAGACCCTGTTGGTCTTGCTAAGGCCCTGGCTGCCTTTATAAAGGCGAACAACAAGGTCGAGGTCATCGGTGGTGCGTTGGGTGAGAAGCAGACCTCTGCAGCCGATCTTACCAAAATGGCTTCATTGCCAAGCCCAGATGTTATTAAGGGGTTGCTGCTTGGTGCTATGACAGGCGTTCCAAAGAAATTCCTCGGGGTCTTACAGGCTCCTGCCAGGGATTTCATGGGCGTTTTGATGGCAAGGGGAAGACAGCTTAGTGAGCAGGGTTAATTCGAGTCTGAGGATACAGATTCGGTAGGGTAACACTTAAGGAGCATGTACAAATGGCAGACATCACTCGTGAACAAGTAAAAGATTATCTCAGCAAACTGACCGTGTTGGAGATTGCTGAACTGACCAAGGAACTGGAAGAACTGTGGGGCGTTACCGCGGCAGCACCTGTAGCCGTTGCAGCAGCAGCACCAGCAGCGGCAGCCGAGGTCAAGGAAGAGCAGACCGAGTTTGACGTAATCCTTGAAGGCTTTGAGGCCGACAAGAAGGTCGCCGTCATTAAGGAAATGAGAACTGTTCTCCCAGCTCTTGGACTTAAGGAAGCCAAGGAACTGGTTGAAGGCGCTCCAAAGACCATTAAGGAAGCTGTCTCTAAGGCCGAAGCCGAAGACGTCAAGAAGAAACTTGAGGCCGTTGGCGGTAAGGTTAAGATTCAGTAAAAACGCACTCCTGATTTAGTTGGTCAGGAATGTGAAAAAAAATAACTAGTTCCGCAGGGTAGGAGTGGTACCAGGGTTATCCTCGGGACTGACCGTCTGTGATCGTACGGTGCCGTGCGATTATCTTGATTGAAGGTTGGGCGTCGTTTAGACAGCGCGATCTGCAATGTTCGAGTTATTCCTCATACCGTGGAAGGATCCAGATGGCTAAAACTAGCAAACCCGTTGGAATTAGGCCGCGATATAGCTTTGCGCGGACTAATGATGTACTTCAGATTCCCGATCTGATTAAGGTCCAAAAGGACTCTTACGAAAGGTTTCTGCAGCGATATGTAGAGCCAGCCAAAAGAGCCGATACTGGACTTCATGGCATTTTCAACGGAATCTTTCCTGTAGCAGATTTCAATAAAACCGCGACGTTAGAGTATGTTGGGTATGTTTTAGATCCACCAAAGTACGACGTCGAGGAGTGTAGACAACGCGGCATCACATACGCGGCTCCAATGAAGGTCTTGGTGCGTCTTGTGATGTGGGATGTTGACGAAGCTACAGCCGTTCGAGAGATTCGAGACGCCAAGGAGCAGGAAGTTTACTTTGGTGAGATTCCCTTGATGACTGAGCAAGGCACTTTTATTATCAATGGTGCTGAGCGAGTCGTCGTGTCTCAGCTTCATCGTTCGCCGGGTGTGTTCTTTGAGAATGACAAGGGCCGCACCCACGCGTCAGGAAAACTACTGTATAGCTCCAGAATTATTCCTAACCGCGGATCCTGGGTGGATTTCGAGTTCGATCACAAGGATATTCTTTGGGCCAGAATCGACCGTCGCAGAAAGATACATGCAACGGTTCTGCTTAAGGCCTTGGGTTATTCAACCCAGGATATTTTGACTCGTTTCTATGATGTTGAAACGATAAAGATCGATGCGGATGGCAAGTTTAGGCGAGCTGTCGACGTCAAGCTTCTGGAAGGCCAAAGGCTTCCATTCGATGTGACAGACCCGCAGAACCCAGAAAACATCCTGGTCAAAAAAGGGGAAAAGCTCGGTAAGCTGCGGCTTCGAAAAATCACAGATGCTGGCATTGAGTCTTTGCCAATGTCTCGGGATGAGTTGGTAGGCCAATATCTGGCAGACGACTTGATTGACTACGAGACTGGTGAGATTGTTTTTGAGTGTAATCACAAGATTACCGAAAAGACTCTGGATGCCATCTTGGAACAGGGCACCTTTGACGAATTCCAGATCCTGCATATCCAGGAGCCTGGGATGGGAACTTTCCTAAGGGATACCTTGGAAGCTGACAAGGTGGATACTCCCCTGGAGGCAGCTGTTGAGATTTATCGCCGACAGCGCCCTGGTGACCCTACAAGTCCTGAACAGGCAAGGTCTTATTTTAACAGCCTGTTCTTTGCCAGCTCCCGCTACGATCTAAGCCCAGTTGGTCGACTAAAAATGAACTTCAAGTTTGACCAAAACATCCCCTTGGATCAGACAACACTGTTGAAAGAGGACTTCTTTTCGGTTGTTGACTACCTGCTGAAGCTTAGGGCGAATATTGAAGGCGCTAGAGTTGACGATATTGACCAGCTTTCTAACCGTCGTGTCAGGGCAGTTGGCGAGCTGATGGAAAACCAGTTCAGGATCGGAATGGTGCGAATGGAGAGAGCCATCAAGGAAAAAATGACCATGTCTCCAGATCTTGCCACCATGATGCCTAGCGATTTGGTTAATACCAAGCCAGTTTCCGCTGTGCTGAAGGAATATTTTGGTGCCTCACAGCTGTCTCAGTTTATGGACCAAACAAACCCGCTGTCTGAGATCACCAACAAGCGCCGTCTGTCGGCCCTTGGACCAGGTGGTTTGACTCGTGACCGTGCAGGCTTTGAAGTTCGAGACGTGCACGCGACCCACTACGGGAGGGTTTGCCCGATTGAGACACCTGAAGGACCAAACATTGGCCTTATCTCATCGCTGTCCACCTATGCTAGAGTGAATGATTTTGGTTTCATCGAGACCCCCTATCTTAGGGTCGTAGACAAGCGAATTACAGATGAGATCGTTTATCTGACCGCTATGCAGGAGGAGAACGAAATCATCGCTCAGTCTGGGATTCCAGTTGATAGCAAGGGGGTAATTCAGGCTGAATTGGTTCAGGCTCGAAAAAACGAAGAGTACTACTTTGTTACGCCTGAAGAAATAACCTTCTGTGACGTTTCCCCGGCTCAGTTGGTGTCGGTTGCTGCGGCGCTCGTTCCATTTTTGGAGCATGACGACGCGAACCGAGCTTTGATGGGCGCCAACATGATGCGCCAGGGAGTGCCGCTTGTTAGGGCTGAGGCTCCTTTGGTTGGAACCGGTCTTGAGTGGGTCGTTGCCCGTGACTCAAGGGTTCTAATTTATGCTGAAAATCCTGGTGTGGTTGAATCAGTCGACTCCAACCGAATCGTAATTCGCCGGGAAGCAGATGATATTGATGGCGAGACAATGAAGCCAGACATCTATAACCTGGTTAAATATCGCCGTTCTAACCAAAACACATGTATCAACCAGCGTCCCTTGGTTAAAAAGGGGCAACGAGTGGTGAAGGGGCAGGTTTTAGTTGACGGGACAGCTACCGAAAACGGTGAGTTGGCGCTTGGTCAGAACATTACTGTCGCCTTTATGCCTTGGGGTGGTTACAACTTTGAAGACTCAATCCTGATGTCCGAAAGGTTGGTCCAAAAGGATTTCTTCACCAGCGTTCACATCGAAGAATTCGAGTGTGTTGCCAGAGACACCAAGCTTGGGCGCGAAGAAATCACCAGGGACATCCCGAACGTTTCCGAAGATACCCTTAAGGACCTGGATCCAAGCGGTATTGTCCGGCTTGGAGCCGAGGTTAAGACCGGAAGCATCCTTGTTGGAAAGATTACCCCGAAGGGTGAAACTCAACTTTCCCCCGAGGAAAAGCTGCTGCGGGCCATTTTTGGTGAAAAGGCCGCCGACGTTAAAGACAGCTCCCTTCGAGTGCCACCAGGCGTGTCTGGTATCGTTGTGGGCGCCAAGGTTTTCTCCAGAAAGGGCGCGGACAAGGACGAGCGCTCCCGTGAGTTGGAAGAAATCGAAGAGATTCGCCTGTCCAAGGATCGTGACGACGAGATCAGAGTCACCAAGCGGACCATGCACGAGCGGCTGGTTCGCATCCTGACCGGCAAGGTCGCGGCTAACCCCATCATCAATTCGAAGGGGGATACCCTGATCAAGAAGGGTACGACTCTGACCCCTGACATGCTTACCAAACTGCCTGTGGACCTGTTCCCAGAGATTAAGCTAAAGGGCGATGATGCCACTGAACATCGTGTCCAGGCCTTGCTTAACTCCCAAAAGGAACAAATTGACGCAATCGAAGAGGTATTTAACGAAAAACTGACACGTCTTCGCCGCGGCGATGAGCTTCCTCCGGGCGTGATTAAAACGATCAAGGTCTACATTGCCATCAAGCGCAAGGTGCAAGTTGGCGATAAGATGGCTGGACGCCATGGTAACAAGGGTGTTCTTTCGAGAATTCTGCCAGTTGAGGACATGCCTTATCTGGCCAACGGCGAGCCTGTTGATATCGTGCTAAACCCGCTTGGCGTTCCATCCCGAATGAACATTGGCCAGATCATGGAAGTTCACCTGGGGCTGGCTGGCCGTGAGATTGGGCGTCAGATCGAAGACTTCTTGGAAAGAGAAGGTACTGACAAGTCTTTACGCATAAAGGATCTGCGAAAGCGGCTGCAAAAGCTTTTTGCGACGCCAACCATGAAGAAAGAGATCGGCGACATGGATGACGACGAGCTTCGCAAGTTTGCGGCGCAGTTTAAGCTTGGAATTCCTGTTGCATCCCCAGTTTTTGACGGGGCTGAAGAGGACCAGATCCATGAATGGCTCAAGGAAGCAGGCCTTCCCAAGAGCGGCAAGATGATCCTGTTTGACGGCCGCACTGGTGAGGCTTTTGACAACGAGGTGACGGTTGGAATCATGTACATGATGAAGCTGCACCACCTAGTTGATGAAAAGATGCACGCTCGTTCAACTGGACCTTACTCGCTGGTTACCCAGCAGCCACTTGGTGGAAAGGCTCAGTTTGGTGGGCAGCGCGTCGGTGAGATGGAAGTATGGTCCTTCGAAGCTTATGGGGCAGCCTATGCGCTTCAGGAGGTCCTGACGGCCAAATCCGACGACGTGGCCGGTAGAACCGCCACCTATGACAGCATCGTCAAGGGTGAATACAGCGTTCATGCCGGGCTACCGGAAGTCTTTAATGTGTTGGTCAAGGAGCTTAAGTCGCTGTCAATCGATGTTGAATTGATTACTGCAGACCAGACTCCATAAGGCTAAGGTTAACGTGGCGCAGCGTGCGCTATATGCAATAGGAGGTGGACCGTGAAGGAAATGTTCACCACGTTCGAAAAGCCAAGAGACCCGTTGTCGGTCGAGGCGTTTAGAGTGGCCCTGGCATCACCAAAGAAGATCCTTGAGTGGTCTCACGGTGAGGTAAAGAAACCTGAAACCATCAACTACAGGACGTTTAAGCCTGAAAGGGATGGCCTGTTTTGTGCCAAAATCTTTGGCCCAGTAAAAGACTACGAGTGTAATTGTGGTCGATACAAGCGACTGAAACACCGCGGCATTGTTTGTGAAAAGTGTGGTGTCGAGGTGATCCAGTCCAAGGTTCGCCGTGAGCGGATGGGGCACATTGTCCTGTCGTCTCCGGTTGCGCACATCTGGTTTTTGAAGTCCATTCCCAGTCGAATCGGGCACGTGTTGGACATCACGCTGAAGGACCTTGAAAAGGTCTTGTACTGTGTGGCCTATGTGGTCGTTGATCCTGGCGACTTAAAGGATGAACTGCAGAAAAACCAGGTCGTCAGTGAAGACAGGTTCGATCAGCTTTGGGACGAGTACTACGAGCTCCACCAAGTAGAGCCAGACTGTGAAGTAGGCATGGGCGCTGAGGCCATCCGAAAGCTGCTTGAGGGTGTTGATGTTGTATCCTTGGCTGACGAGATTCGTGAAGAGCTTAAAGAAGTAACTGCTGATGCGAGGCGTAAGAAACTGGCCAAGCGCCTGAAGGTCGTTGAGGCGCTTCGAGACTCTGGAAATCGTCCAGAATGGATGGTTTTAAAGAATCTGCCGGTGCTGCCACCAGATCTGCGTCCATTGGTTCCTCTTGAGGGTGGTAGATTCGCCACCAGCGACCTGAACGACCTTTATCGAAGGGTTATCAACAGGAACAACCGGCTTAAAAAGCTGATGGAGCTGAATGCCCCTGAGATTATCATTCGCAACGAAAAGCGGATGCTTCAAGAGGCTGTGGATGCCTTGTTTGACAACGGCAGGCGCGGCAAGGTTATAACTGGCACTAACAGGCGACCTCTGAAGTCTCTTTCGGACATGCTCAAGGGTAAACAGGGCCGCTTTAGACAAAACCTGCTTGGTAAGCGAGTCGACTACTCTGGACGTTCCGTTATCGTTGTTGGTCCAGAGTTGAGACTGCACCAGTGCGGCTTGCCCAAGAAAATGGCCTTGGAGCTGTTTAAGCCGTTTATCTTTAACAAGCTTGAAGAGCGTGGATTTGCCACCACAATCAAGACCGCAAAGAAGCAGGTGGAAGAAGAGGATCCGGTGGTCTGGGACATCCTGGAAGAGGTTTCCAAGGAGCATCCAGTCCTGCTAAACCGTGCTCCGACGCTGCACCGACTTGGTATGCAGGCCTTTGAGCCCGTGCTAATCGAAGGAAAGGCCATCCAACTACACCCGTTGGTGTGCGCCGCTTACAACGCGGACTTTGACGGCGACCAGATGGCGGTTCACCTTCCTTTGTCGTTGGAGTCGCAGGTTGAGGCCAGGGTTTTGATGATGTCTTCCAACAACATCTTGAAGCCTGCTGATGGTCGCGCAATCATTACTCCTTCACAGGATATCGTCCTTGGGATTTACTATCTGACCAGGGAAAAACCCTTTGCCAGGGGTGAAGGTCGGTCATATTCATCTCCAGCAGAGGTGCGAGTCGCCTACGACGCTGGAGAGCTTGACCTTCAGGCTAGGATTAAGGTGCGTATTTCCCTAAAAGATTCCGATGGTAACATCGTAAAGACCAAGCTTTACAACACAACTACGGGCCGAGTGCTTCTAAGCGAATTGGTTCCACCAACAATTCCGTTCGAGTTTTGTAACAAGGTCCTGGATAAAAAGAGCATCGCTAACATAATTGACGAGACTTACCGTCGCTGTGGCTCCAAGGATACGGTGTTGCTGGCCGACCAGATTAGGACCATCGGCTACAAACACGCCACGAAGGCTGGAATTTCCATTGCTACTGAGGATATGCTTATTCCGAAGGAAAAGGAGGCAATTCTCGAAGAGGCCCAGAATCTGGTGACGGAAATTGATACCCAGTACCATGAGGGGGCAATCACCCAGGGCGAGCGCTACAACAAGGTTATCGACGCTTGGTCATCGGCTGCTGACAAGGTCGCCAGCAAGATGATGGAGGGAATTTCCAAGGAAGTCGTCGAGCGTAATGGTGAAAAGCAGACCGTTCCTTCTTCGAACCCAATCTTCATCATGGCTGATTCTGGTGCGCGAGGCTCTGCCATGCAGATGCGCCAGTTGGCTGGGATGCGAGGCTTGATGGCTCGTCCGTCTGGCGAGATTATGGAGACACCCATTAAGGCGAACTTCCGTGAGGGGCTGACGGTTCTTGAATACTTCATGTCGACTCACGGTGCTCGTAAGGGGTTGGCTGACACGGCGCTAAAGACTGCAAATGCCGGTTATCTGACTAGGCGACTGGTTGATGTGGCTCAGGATGTTGTTGTCACCGAGTATGACTGTAGAACGCTTAACGGTATTGAGGTTACCGCTCTTGATCATGACGGCAACGTGCGCGTCCCACTTGAGGAACGAATTCTTGGTAGGGTGGCTCTTGAGGAGATAGTTGACCCCTATGATCAGAACCATGTCATTGTCGAGGCTAACCAAGAGATAGACGAAGACAAGGTAAAGGAAATAATAGACGCCGGCATTACAGCCGTGAAGGTGCGTTCTGTCCTGTCTTGTCGAACCCGTAATGGCTGCTGTGTCTTGTGCTATGGGCGTGACCTGGCAAGAGGCAAGCTGGTCAACATAGGTGAGGCGGTTGGGGTAATTGCTGCCCAGTCCATTGGGGAGCCAGGAACCCAGCTTACCATGCGTACCTTCCACATCGGTGGTACTGCCAGCGTCGCAGAGTTGTCTAAGTGGGAGGTTAATGCTGAGGGTGTACTGGAATTCCCGAATCTACTTACGGTTAAGAGGCTTGATGGAACTTTGATATCTATGGAGCCTGGAGAGATCCTCTGGAAGGAGACTAGCTCCATTACTCCAAAGACTTACAAGGTTCCACGTGGTGCCGTCCTGCACTTTGAAAGTGGTTCCACAGTAACACCCAAGAAGGAGGGGGAGGGTGCGGTAGGTTCCGTAGTAATTGCTTCTTGGGATCCATGGTCTCACCCAATTTTGACGGAAGTTGCTGGTGTTGCACTGTTTGAGGACATTATCGACGGTGTGACTGTCAAGGAATCACCGGACGTTGTTCCTGGTCTTTCGGTCAAGGTTATCAACGTGGCTGCAAATACGGATGCAAGACCGGCTATCTCTGTTTGTGACCTTGTCGAAACCATCTCCAATCCCAAGCGCAAGGGCGTTGAAGTTATTACCGTTGATGGCAAGAGAAAGGTCATCAAGACCAGTGCTAAGGAAGGAAAGCCCCAGATTCTTCATGAGGAATCGGATCGAGTCAAGATAAGGGAAATCGATCAGGATAAGGAGAAGGAGATCCGAGTCTACGAAGTCAAGACGATTCCCGGCACAAAGCGACTTGCAGCATATTTACTGCCTCAGGATGCACATATCTATGACATCTCTGATATGTCTGAGGTCAACCAGGGTGACGTATTATCTAGGGTTCCAAAGGGAACAACCAAGATGAAGGACATCACCGGAGGTCTGCCAAGAGTCACCGAGCTGTTTGAGGCTCGTAAACCGAAGGAGCACGCAATCATCAGTGAAATCGATGGTGAGCTGAGCTTTGGAAAACCCACCAAGGGCAAACGAAAGCTGATTGTTACCCCGGAACTTGGTGAAAAGAAAGAATATCTGGTTCCCAAGGGCAAGTATGTTTCCCTGCGTGAGGGCGACACTGTCAAGGCTGGTGATGCCTTGATGGAAGGTTCCGTAAACCCGCATGACCTCTTGAAAGTCAAGGGTATCGAGGCGTTGGCCAAGTACCTAGTTGATGAGGTCCAAGAGGTTTATCGACTCCAGTCCGTCAGGATTCAGGACAAGCATATCGAGACCATTGTTCGACAGATGCTTCGTTGGATGAAGATAACCGATCCAGGTGACACGAAGTTCCTTGAGGATGAGCAGGTTGATAGGTGGGCGTTTGAAGAGGAAAACGCAGCTGTGCTGGCTCGTGGTGGACAGCACGCGACTGGTGAGCCCATTCTTTTGGGAATCACCAAGGCTTCGTTGAATGTTGAATCCTTTATTTCCTCGGCTTCATTCCAGGAAACGACCAGGGTTTTAACTGAGGCTGCAATTTCTGGAAAGACCGACTATCTGCGTGGTCTGAAGGAAAACGTCATCATGGGTAGGCTGATTCCTGCAGGAACCGGGTTCCCGCTGTTGAACAAGCGCGTTGAAGTGAAAGTCGTTGGTGGTTCAGAGTATGAAGAAGTCAGTCCAACGTTGGACCTCAGCTCCGACGCCCTGCTAGCCGACTTTGACGACCTGAACTTGGACTAGACAAGAGGTCAGGCTCAGCTGGCCTGTCCCTG
>Ga0116172_10000129_pt1 | contig 79887 bp, 69 predicted proteins | sample AD_UKC083_MetaG_FD_89799 | JGI IMG/M metagenome (GOLD analysis project Ga0116172, IMG submission 89799) | Active sludge microbial communities of municipal wastewater-treating anaerobic digesters from USA - AD_UKC083_MetaG | ecosystem: Engineered > Bioreactor > Anaerobic > Digestate | place: USA... | reverse complement strand
TCAGTGTCCACGATGCAGATTCACTGTCTGCAAATTGGGATTTTCTCAATAACAGTTACCTGCGCTTCATTTATTGCAGGGTGGGTGCATTTTTACTGTCTACTTTTTGGGGGACAATTTATCAGATCTTAATATGCCGGAAAAATATTACAAATTCGATGTTGAAAGAAATGATTTTGCATTCTATAGAAAGTCTGAGACCGATGCCGACGGCAATACCAGGGATACTTATGTAAAAGTCGCATCAATCGTTGTTGAGCTGGATCCGTCTGTTACAGATGAGGATTTAAGTGTAAGGCTGTACCAGCTCATACCTGTATGGACTGAGCAGAATCCGAACGTTTACGGAGGGCTCACCTTCCGCTATAGTCCGGCTCCTGACAGCAAGATCGAAACCATAGAGATCGAAACACTTGGAGATGTAAACGCTGACGGTAATATCAACGCAGTCGATGCTTCTTCGGTGCTTGCATATTATGCTCAGGTCTCCACAAACCAAAACAGAGGATACACTGAAGATCAGAAGCTTTCAGCTGACGTTAATAAGGACAAAATGATCAATGCCGTTGATGCTTCCAATATACTTGCTTACTATGCCTATGCTTCTACAACACCTCAGGGAGAAGCAGAGACCATGGAAGAATTTATGAAAAAAAGCAAATAAACAAATGTCTGACATAACTGCGAAACTCTTATAGCATTTTTATGTATATATTAAGGGAAGCCCTTTTGAAAAGAGCTTCCCTTAATTCTTTTTCTGAAGGCTCTGTTTTGCTACGGAGAGGGCACCTGAAAAAGTATGCCGTTCTCTCATGTATAAGGTGTCCTCACCATGAATGACCTGACGCCTTGATTATAATCTCACAGGCAGTCAGCGTACTTCGCCGGACAATGCAGCCAATAATAACTGAGCCGCTGATACTTAACGTCAAAAATCTCCTTGGGACTGCTTCCCCCCCGGAGATCACAATTCACATTATTTCCGACGGATTATATGCGTGCAGCTGCAGCTTTATTACATTGTAAGTTGCAAAATAAGGCGGTAAGCTGCATTTTCAGAGGGGTAAGTTGCATTGACAGCAAGCAAAAAACGTGTTATCATAAATATGAAAAAGCAGTCTGTATCGCTACAGACTGCCTTTAAATATTGTATATGCTGCCCTGTAAAATCAGCCGTTAAGGATGTTCAGCAGGTCATTTGCGCTGCAATGATAGAATTCTGCACCGAGGGTATAAGCTGTTGCATTATCAAAGAAATATACGGTTTTTACATTGCCGTTTCTGAGGAGATTCTTGATAGTAGCACTGTTTTTGAGCTTAGCCTTACCGCCGCCGCTTAAAAAGCCTGCAAACTTTTCAGCACCTGTTTTGGTGCTCCATCTGCTGTCATTGATAGGCATATTCTTTCCTACATAGATGTTTAAAGTTGTGTTTCTGTTATCTCTGTAACCGATGAAATTGTTGCTCTTGAAAGTTGACAGTTCTGAGCCTGTCAGAGTACGTCTTACATCGGGAGACAATACTATTCCCGTATAGTTAGGCGTATTATATGTAAAAGCCTTATTGGGAACAGTTAATGTCTTCTTGGAAATTCCGCCGACACCGATGTAATTCTTTACATCGTATGAAGTATCGCCGTTGCAGGTGATCTTAAGATCCTTAAGCACATCATAGTTAGTAGAACCGTATACATAAGACGGAACGCCAAAATTCCAGACCTGAGCAGGTGTGGGATCGCTGATATGGAATGTGATCCTTGTACGGAAGCCTTTTCCGTTGTTCTTGGGATTTTCCTCAAGGGCAGGAGTTTCAAAGGTGGTATAGGGATCAGATGAAGAAAGTCTCATGCCTGCGATATAGTGGTTATCAAGATAGATGTTGCCCGTATATCCGCCGTGGCTCCTAATATAATCATAGTTGATATTCTCGGGTGTGTCGATATAGAAATGATTAAGAACATCCTGTAAATAAGGACCTTCAAGCATTCTCAGAGCGTAATCACAGGCATCGGGGTTTACCGGAATGCTGGGGCGTCTGCGGTGAGAATCAGTTCTGGAAACGTCCGAATACTCCAACGACAGTGCATAGTAATCTCCTGTTTTACTCTTTACAGAAAGATTATCTATATAGGGGCGGGCATTGTTGATAGTTTCACTTGTTGCAACATCAAGAGGGAGAAGGGCGAAAATATCGCAGTTGCCATATTCATTGCATCTTGTGTCGGTAGTTGCATAGTAAGTGTACTTGCCTTTTGCCTCCAGAATGGTTCTTGTCAGCGCTGGCAGGTCACCCTGAACGTTTTCATACTCCCATCGCTGACCTCTTCCGGCTGAGAAGTCATAGTTTATAAGCGGATTGCTGAATGACCTTCCTGTGTCCACGCGATAAGCGAATGCAGACATATTTGCAGGGATAGCCAGCATTGCGGCAGCAGATACAGCTGCGATGACCTTTGTAAGTTTTTTCATGATTTTTCCTCCGTTCATTTTTTGATTTGGTTCGTTTTTCACTGAAACTCTCTGTTTCAGCTCTGTAACCCAAGTTTATCATATCGGAGGAAGGAGTTCAATAATTTGCGACAGAACGCTCATTTTCGGGATAAAATGCAGAATACGGCGACGAAATGCTCAAAATCGCGACGAAATGCACACTCTGCGACGAATGGTAAAAATGTACCCTTCGTCCGCAAAAATATACCATTCATCCAAAACAAAATTCATTATACTATCTGAAGATCATAAGACGCAGGAGGTTTTTTACTATGTCATCACACAGATCTATCGCAGTAATATTCTCGGATATAAGGGAGGATCACACTGACGGTTTCCTCACGGGCATACAGGCGCAGGCAAACGCTTACGGCTACCGCACCGTCACCTTTTCCATGCCACAGACCAGCGAGCTTTACACCAACAACGAGGAGTGGGTATACAGTCTCATCGACTATGACCGCTATGACGGTGTCATCTTCGTGGAGCACACCTTCTCCACCCACAAGAGCCTTATCCCGCCTATTGAGAAGTCCCTCAGCGAGAAATGCAGCTGCCCTGTGGTCGTCATCGGCAGTTCAAATGTGCTTCCCAATGTCATAGGCATGGAAAATCAGAAGAACTTCGAGAAGGTGGTGGAGCACCTGACAGATGTTCACGGCTGCCGGAACATCTGGTGTCTCGGCGGTGAAAAGGGTATCGCAGACGAGCGTATAGACGGCTTTGTGAATGTGCTGAGGAGCCGCGGTCTCCCCCTGTGATGAGGACAACCTGCTCTACGGCGGCTACTGGATATCGGGAGCGGAGGCTGTGGCTAAGGACATCGCCTGCGGAACTCTTGAAAAGCCCGATGCTATCGTCTGCCTCAACGACGAGATAGCCTATGCCCTCATAAAGCAGCTCTGCTTTGCGGGGCTCCGCGTCCCCGAGGATATACTGGTAACAGGCTTTGATGATTCCGCCTATGCCTCAAACAGCGCGGTATCCATAACTACCTTCTCCGCGGACACCCACTTCTGCGGTCAGCGAGCCGTAAACCTGCTCCACTCTCTGATAACGGGCAGCCCTTCCGAGCCCCTCAGGCAGAAAAGGCACTGTGTCATAACAGGAGACAGCTGCGGCTGCGGCAGAAGGGGACTGCTGAACGTCCGTGCAAAGCTGGATGCTCTCAACCGCAGGGAGCGCTGTGAAATGGAATTCCGCAACAGTCGTTTCGAGGAGAAGCTCTACAAGATCAGCTCTCAGGAGGAGCTTTCCCTGTTCATCAAGAACCACAAGTATCTCATTCGTGACCACATCAGTCTCAGCGTGAACCTTATGGAGCAGGAGGACCGCTTTGCAAAATGTATCTTCCTAAAGGACTACCTCCTCAACGGCGAGACTGCAATTTTCCGCGCAAGAGAGCTCTATCCTGATATGTTCGCCTTCGGGGCTGTACAGAATATACATATCCTGCCTCTGGTCTTTGACAAGCAGGTATACGGCTTTATGACCATAGGCTATGCGGAGCCCGGAGTGTACACCCTTCACGCAAAGCAGTTCGCAAACAGGATAGCAATAGGCGCAGAGCTCCTCAGGGTACGTCAGCAGCTTCATACCTCAGACAGTACAGCCCCTGCACTGCCCGGCACAGAGGCTGTCCCTGCGGAGAGGATCGACAATAAGCCTGCCGCAAAGATACTGGTAATGCACAACAGCTCTATGACAAGGGTGCCTGTGGAGAACGTGCTGTATTTCGAGTCCTGCGAGAAAAAGGTCTTTGCCGCTATGAAAAACGGCAAATACGAGATAAAACAGCGGCTTTTCGAGCTTGAGGAGCTGCTCATCAGCAAGAACTTCTTCCGCATATCACGTTCCGTCCTTGTGAATATGGACAAGACCGTGGGCTATAAGGTGGACTTTGACCGTTCACTCCTTGCGGTGATGTCCGACAAAGAGGAGCTCCGCGTGTCAAGGACAAACAAGGAGGCGTTCAAGCAGCGGCTCGAAAGAACATAAAAAGCCGCCAGGAATAAGCTGAGATAAATCATAATTTTGCGGAGCAAAATTATGATTTGAGCCCTTAGCCCTTAGCCGTTAGCTAATGTAGGGGACGCCGCCCTCGGCGTCCCGCGAGATATATTACACTCCCAACGGGACGTCGAGGACGCCGTCCCCTACATTATGATAAATTATGATTTATCTTACACCTGAAAAAACACAATGCCCCCGAGCGTTTGCAGCACCCGGGGGCATATTTTTATGCGTTGAGATAGCTCCTTACAAGCACCTGTAAAAGCTCGTCACGGTCAATGTGACGGATAAGGTTTCTTGCATTGTTGTATGTCGTGATGTATGTAGGATCCTCCGAGAGGATGTAGCCTACTATCTGATTGACGGGGTTGTATCCCTTCTGAGTGAGAGCGTCGTAGATTATCGTGAGATTTTTCTTAAGCTCCGCCTCTCTGTCCTCGTTGACGGAGAACGTCATTGTTTTATCAAACATATTATCAGCCTCCCGCTGTTGGAATACTTCTGGTGGAAGAAGCTTGTACATTATATTATACTCTAAAATCAGCGGCAAAGCAAGGGGAAACGAGAATTTTTCCCGATTTGACCGAATTTCATTGCTGATTTTATGGATATTGCACAGCAAAAGACGTTGATAGAGTACGTTTTCAACATAAGGGACAGATATATATAAACTTCCCCTATTGTGCTTCCTTCAGCAGCTCACAGACCGATACCACATATTTTCCGCCGCATATTATGTACTGTCTGAAACGGCAGTCCTTCAGCTCTGTGACTATTTCTTCGCCGCGGAAAGAGAACTCCGCCTCGTTCAGGGGATAGGAAATACCTATGCCGATAGCCTTGACGTAGGCTTCCTTGAGAGTCCACAGGCGGAAGAACAGCAGGTCCCGTTCCTCCGGGGAAGCGCTCTCCACCAGCTGCCGCTCGTTCGAGGAAAAGGCGCGTCTCATGACGTTGGGACGGTACTCCCTGACATTTTCGCAGTCTATGCCGCATTCCTGCTCCGATACGATGCAGGCGGCAATGCCCTTTGCGTGGGAGAGATTATAGTGTATATCGGGGCGCCCCTCAAGAGAGGGCTTGCCCATTTTTCCTTTTATCACAGGAGTGTCCTCGCCGTAGTCTATACCCAGAGGTCTCAGGCACTCCCTGAGGAGCCTGTGAGCATGGGCGTGTAGCTCCTTTTTGTCCATGTCCTTAATGGAGATCATAAGCATATTCATCACCATTTACAGTATAGCACAAGTTTGAGCCCCTTTGCAACAGGAAATGACAAATGTCACCGCGAAAGTGACAGAATACATCTTCATTTTGCGGCATGATGGTGTTATTATAAAGCTGTAAACATGATACGGAGGCGATGTATATGCTGATAAGTCTGATAATTACCGCAGCTATAGTACTGCTCTGGATAATACTTGCATATATCAGCGAGCGTTTTGAAATACCGTCTTCATTCCGGAATAAAATATGGGCTTTCATTGGCATGGCAGGTATGTGCATTATTGTCTGGATACTTATAAAATGGGGATTTTTGGACAAGATAGGTTCCTGCTGTACCGATATAGGCGCTATGGGCTGAGAAAGGTGGATTTTATGAAAGGCTTTTTTACATATATTGCTATGGCAGCAGCATTTACACTTGTTATATTGCTGGCTGTCAGGCATGATAAAAAGATTGATCCAAGACCTGCTCCCGCTCCTAAGCCTGAGAGAAAGCCGCTGACACGGAGCGAAAAAAAGACTGCGGTGGAAGCAGGTATTTTTATTACAGCGGGTTTAGCGGTATCGCTGCTGATTGCTGATATTCTTGTGAAGATTGAAAATTTTATAAATGATGAGGATAGGGCTTTTTTATTCATATTTGGAAGCTTTTTACTAACATTAATATTAGGTATCTCCTGTATGTCTTCTGATAAAACAGACCTGAAACCATTGGGGACAACTTTTCTTATAATTTCGGTCTGTCTCCTGATCGTAATTCTCTACCTTATAGAGCAAGAGTTTCTGAACACGCTCAATGAGATCGATTCCTGCTGTACCGATATAGGCAGAATGGGCTGAATTTATCGGTATCTCTTGATTTGTGCAGCTTGGGGTGCTATAATAAAGGCATATTACAACAGGGAGGTCGGTCATGGAAATAGTAGCTCTGATTTTTGGCGCTGTGATTTTCGTTTTGGCGGTACAATTCATTTTCAGGACGACAAAGGGCACTGCCAAGGTAACACAGACGTATTCTGACGTAAACAGATACAAAAACCGCGGACGCAGACGAGTGGGCAGAGAGCCCGAGGTCTGGCATTACGCCGAGGGCGGTATCGGTCTCACGCTGAAATATACCATCGACGGCAGGGAGGTCTGCGGCGTTCTGGACCGCGGCTTCACCGTAAGCGAGGCGGATATAAATGCCATAGTCGAAGCAAATGAAGAGGTAGATGTGGTGGTAGACCCCGACGATCCCGGAAAGTTCTGCCTGCTGAGGGAGTTTTACTCCTCCGGACCGAACCCGAGGGCAATGGCAGCTTACAGAAGCGAGCGCGGCTCCGTGATGAACTCTTGGTTAAAGTTGAAGTTAGTGATATGGTCAGGCGGTATGATACTGGGATTACTCATGCTGCTCATTATTCTGGAGCAGTTTGAATAGAACCGCAAACCGACTGTGAAAGGAGAGAATATAATGAATGACATGGATTATATTATAAGTGAACTTATCGCAATTCTGCTCGTTATCGGCATACCTGTCGGACTGCTCATATTTTTTATCGTCTCTCTTGTGAATTTTTGCAGGACACCGAAAGATCACCCGAAGTACAGAGGCAGAAAGACTGCTTTTATCGTTTCGGCGGTGCTGCTGGGACTGCTCATAACGCTGATAATAGGCTTTATGGTGCTCCTTACGTCGGCTATGAACCATATGTGAGGTGACGGGCATGAGTGACAAGACATTCAGACGTATACTGGCAGTCATAACTGCCCTGGGCACCCTCGTCACAGGGGGAATTATGTGGTACACAGTTCACCTTCACGGCGTCTGCTCCATAGTCTCCTATGTGGCAAACGGGAGGTGAGACCGTGGGTACAGCTAAGAAAATAGGCGCAATAGCGCTGCTTATAGGCGTTTTCGCAGGCTTTGACCTGGGGATATACGGTTTCTTCACAAAGCGCTGTATAGACACCTCAAGCGAGGAGATGCAAAAATACTCCGTGGAGCTTCACCGCTATATGCCATTTGAGGAGGGCTCTGAGGCGGTAAAGGCGGACACGGAGCTGAGGCTCTCGGGAGACCTGCCCGTGCTGGACGGTGCGGCGGCTCTCTATCCCGTTTTCTCGGGAGTGGTGAACTCGGTCTATCCAGAGGACTGCGTTCACTTTGAGAACGGTGAGTTCACTGCGGACAGCGCCCTCCACTACACCAATACCATAGGCGCTTACAAGGCGGTGGCGGACGGTGACGCGGACGTGATATTCTGCGCAAAGCCAAACGACGAACAGCTTGCCTACGCAGAAGAAAAGGGCGCAGAGCTGGAAATGGTGCCCATAGGCAGGGAGGCTTTCGTTTTTTATCGTAAATGAGCGCAATCCCGTGGACGGTCTCACCTCGGAGCAGGTCAGGGATATATTCTCGGGCGAGATAAAGAGCTGGTCGGAGGTGGGCGGTGAGCACCTGCCCATAGAGGCTCTTTCACGGAACAAGGGCAGCGGCAGCCAGACCGCCATGGACAAATTCATGGCAGGAAGGGAGCAGAAGCAGAGCCCTCTCGGCGTATTCGGCAGATCCATAGGCTATTCCTTCAGATATTACGCCGAGAACATGACGGACAGCGGCGTGAAGCTCCTGGCGCTGGACGGGGCATATCCGGACAGAGAGCATATTGCTGATGGTTCCTATCCGCTGGCAAGCAGCTTTTACGCGGTATACCGCAAAGACAACGACAATGAGCAGGTGCCTGTGCTCATTGACTGGCTCCTGTCCGATGAGGGGCAGTCCCTTGTGGAGCAGGCAGGATATGTGCCCATTGGCTGAATAATCAACAAACCTGCACCGCAGTGTGCTGAAAAATGACATTATTGACGAAACAGCGGACTTTGTCCGCTATTTCTCATTATGGGTATTGACAAACTATGTCGTTTGATGTACAATATATTATGTGTATTTATACAATGTGTCAGACCTACACTATTATAATGTAAAGGCGGAAAACAAAATGGGTTTATTCAAAAACATTTTTGGTTCTAACGCTTACTCAAACCGCGAGCTTAAGCGAATAGAGCCTATTAAAAATAAAGTACTTGAACTGGAAGAGGAATACGGCGAGCTCTCAGACGCAGAGCTGAAGGCTAAGACTGCCGAATTCAAGGAGAGACTGGAGGACGGCGAGACTCTCGACGATATCCTCCCCGAGGCTCTTGCTACCGTAAGAGAAGCCGCATGGCGAGTTCTCGAGAAAAAACCCTATCCCGTTCAGATAATCGGTGCTATCGTTCTTCACCAGGGACGTATCGCCGAGATGAAGACCGGTGAAGGTAAAACTCTCGTTGCCTGCGTAGCTTCATACCTCAATGCACTTTCAGGTCTTGGCGTTCACGTCGTTACCGTTAACGATTACCTCGCAAAGACTCAGGCTGAGGAAATGGGCAAGGTGCTCCGCTGGCTGGGACTTACCGTTGGATGTATCCTCCACGGCCTCAACAATGACCAGCGCCGTGCAGCTTATAACTGCGACGTTACCTACGCTACAAACAACGAGCTGGGCTTCGATTATCTCCGTGACAACATGGTAACTCACAAGGAAGAGCGCGTTCAGCGTGCTCCAAACTTCGCTATCGTGGACGAGGTGGACTCCATCCTCATCGATGAGGCACGTACTCCTCTTATCATTTCGGGACGCGGCGACAAGTCCACAGACCTGTACGCTATCGTTGACCGCTTCGCCAAGACACTTACTGCCACAACAGTAGTTGAAATGGACGACAAGCAGGATCAGGACGCTCTCAACGAGGACGCTGACTACATCATCGACGAAAAGGCTAAGACCGCTACTATCACACAGCGCGGTGTAAAGAAGGCTGAGCAGGCGTTCAGAGTCGAGAACCTTATGGACTCTGAGAACATGACACTGCTCCACCACATAAATCAGGCTATCAAGGCTAACGGCGTAATGAAGAACGATATCGACTACGTTGTCAAGGACGGCGAGATCATCATCGTTGACGAATTCACAGGCCGTCTCATGATGGGACGTCGTTTCAACGACGGTCTCCACCAGGCTATCGAGGCCAAGGAAGGCGTTAAGATCAAGAGCGAGTCAAAGACCCTCGCTACCATCACTTTCCAGAATTTCTTCCGTCTCTACACAAAGCTGTCAGGTATGACAGGTACCGCTATGACTGAGGAAGACGAGTTCAAGGAGATCTACAAGCTTGATGTTATCGCAGTTCCCACAAACAAGCCCGTTATCCGTATAGACCACAACGATCAGGTATATACTACAGAAAAGGGCAAGTACGCTGCTATCATCGATAAGATCATAGAGTGCCACGAGAAAGGACAGCCTATCCTCGTTGGTACAGTTTCCATCGAGAAGTCAGAGCTCCTCTCCGCTATGCTCAAGAGAAAGGGCATAAAGCATGAGGTCCTCAACGCTAAGCATCACGCAAAGGAAGCCGAGATCGTTGCTCAGGCAGGTAAGTACGGCGCCGTTACCATCGCTACCAACATGGCAGGACGTGGTACCGATATCATGCTGGGCGGTAACGCCGAGTTCCTGGCAAGAGCTGAGTTGAGAAAGCGCGAGATCCCCGAGGAGATCATCACAGAGGCTATCGGCTTCGCTGATACAGACAACGAGGAGATCCTGGCAGCAAGAAAGCTCTACCGCGAGCTCTATGACAAGTTCAATGCAGAGGTAAAGGAGAAGGCTGTTGCCGTTAAGGAAGCAGGCGGTCTCTATATCCTCGGTACAGAGCGTCACGAGTCACGCCGTATCGACAACCAGCTCCGCGGACGTTCAGGACGTCAGGGCGACGAGGGCGAAAGCTGTTTCTTCCTCTCGGTCGAGGATAACCTCATGCGTATCTTCGCAGGCGACCGACTTGAGAACCTTATGAAGACCCTCAATGTTGACGAGAATACACCTATCGAGAGCAAGATGCTCACAAAGATCATCGAGTCTTCACAGAAGAAGGTCGAGGGTCAGAACTTCAGCATAAGAAAGAACGTCCTCAACTACGACGACGTTATGAATACACAGCGTGAGATCATCTACAAGCAGAGATCTCAGGTACTGGACGGCGAGGACCTCCACGAGAGCATTCTCAAGATGTCCGAGGACCTTATCCAGTCCACAGTTGACAGCTATCTCGTTGACGATGAGGTCAAGGACGACTGGAACCTTGTGGGCCTCAGAGAGCACTTCATGGGCTGGCTCATCGGTCCGGATGACCTTGACTACGACGAGGACGATCTGGGCGACGTTTCCAAGGAGGATATCGTAAATACTCTCAGCACCAAGGCAGGAGAGATATTCGAGGCAAAGGAAGCTGAGTACGGTTCGGATGTTATGCGTGAGCTCGAGAGAGTTATCCTGCTGAAGGTAGTTGATACCAAGTGGATGGCTCATATCGATGATATGGAGGAGCTGAAGAAGGGTATCGGACTCCGCTCCTACGGTCAGAAGAACCCCGTTATCGAGTATCGTTACGAGGGCTTCGAGATGTTCGACGCTATGGTTGAGTCTATCCGTGAGGATACTATCCGTATGCTCCTTACCGTAAAGCTCCAGAAGAACGAGGCTCCCGAGCGTGAGCAGGTAGCTCGGCCCGACGCTCCCAATGCAGGAGCAGGCGACGGCAGCTTCACAGACGAGCCTGTACGCGCAAAGAAGATCGGCGATAACGATCCCTGTCCCTGCGGAAGCGGCAAGAAGTACAAGAAATGCTGCAAGGCAAAGGATATGGCTAACAAGTAATATGCACAGGGGGCGGACCTCCGCCCCTTTAAGCATTGCCGCAGGGGGGGCGGCTGTGCAAAGCTTTACAGAGAAAAAGAAAGGTTTTATGAGGTGACAATATGAAAAAGTGTATTCTTCCCGTTATCCTTCTGGCACTTCTTTCTGGCTGCGGTAAGGTAAGCGATGCTTCTGGCATGGAGAGCCGCATAAATATCGTTTCGGGAACTGTTGAGGGCACCACCCGTGACCGTACTACTACCGAAACTGAGGTGACTACAGATGGGCTCACTTCAAAGAGCGGCACAACTACCACAAAGACCGCAGGAGATAAGGTATCGGGAACAACTACCACAAAATCTAAAAACTCTTCAATACAGCCTGCAACAAGAGCTTCGGGAGGCGGCAGAACCAGCAGCGGCGGTAACCACGGTACCACCAGACAAGTTCCCACAGCTCAGAGGACTACCACAACTACAGTACAGCCCACAACACAGGCACCTACATTTGACCCCAAGGACTACAGCTCCATTTCATTTGCATTCAATGAGAGCTCAAACGAGATAGACGTTTCAAGAAACGGCGATCCCCACGCATTCCAGGTGCTGAAGGATCTGGATCTGTCTGAGATCAGGAACACTTTGGCCAATGACTCTTCAAAGACCATAAATGACTTCATCGTAAGGCAGAATGACTTTGACTTTGACGGCTATCCCGACCTCTTCATCATCGAGAGGCAGGACGATCTCAACAAGACAGGAAAGTACTACCGCTATGATCCCACAAAGGGCACATATACCAAGTGGGAAGAGCTCAATACCCAGAGGTTTGAGGTAATGGTGAACTCCACAGAGAATTCTCTTACCTTCTACGATAAGAAGGATACCCTCAATTATGAGGCAAAGACCTTTGAGTGGGGCGATAACGGGCTTCTTGTGCTCAGAAGAGTTGTCAAGCAGTACAACGACGGCGAGCTTATCGACACCATCGTTTACGCCGAGAACGGCTATGAGATAGTTTCTCAGGAGACAAGAGACAGTCAGGGCAACCTCGTAGGCGAGGATACCACAGAGCAGCCCCAGGAAGACTGATATAACAGCGGCTGCTTATTACTCAGCAATAACCAAGGGGGCTGTGCCGAAAACGGTGCAGCCCCTTATTACAGCAGCGTGAAAGGAACAGGCTCATTATGAAGAAGCATTACATCGTACCAATATTTACCGCCGCACTGCTTATGGGCTGCTCGGAGAGCAGGACATCTCTCAGCAGTGCTCCTGCCGATGAGACCACCGCTGCCGAGACTACCATCACTGAGCCTGACACAACAAAGCCCATAGTCACTGAATCTGCGCCTTCAGACAGCAAGGAGAGAAGGGGCAGGAAGGAGAAGGTAACCGTGGGACTTTCGGGCACTACGCTGACCGTGCTCCAAGGAGGAAGCAAGGTCGGAACTATCGAGCTGGACGAGCCTCCCGTATACGGAACAGATGATGTTGTGACCGAGGACGTGAACTTCGACGGCTATGACGATATTTTTGTGTATGACAGCCTTGAAACAGGCACCTACTGGCTGTATGACCCTGAGAAGGAGGAGTTCACAAAGTCTGATGCATTTGCTCTTTTCGATGGAAAGACGTACCATCTGACTGCCAGCAGTTACTTCAAGACACTGACTCTGGAAGGGCAAAGCGGCAGTGACATTGCAGAGATCCGCTACAAGTGGAAGGGTGATAAGCTTGTGCCTGAGAGGCTGACATTGGAGTATCGCATTTATGGCGTGGAACGTAAAAGACTCAGAGACACATATGAGTTCGACGAGGAGGGCAGAAAGCTCCTTGTCGAGAGAAAGCATATCAACTTCGAGACAGGCGACTGGTTAAAGACTGAGACCGATCTGACATATCTCCGCGCCGCTGAAAACTCCGTGGACTACATGAAGGGACGGGAGCTGATACAGTCCATTGATGTGTCGGGGCTTCCGCAGCTCTATGAGCGGATAAAGCAGAACGGAAAGGAAAACTCTCTCCCATATAGCTCTTACAATTTTGATGACAGCGCAGATGTGTTCCTCATCGAAAATGACTATGATTTCGACGGCTATAACGACTTGCAGATACAGACGGATTCTGTGCTTGCAGGGGGCAGTGATAAATATGTTTATTACCGCTATGACGCCGAAAAGGACAGATATACGGAGTGGCAGGAGCTCAATGACTTTGGCTGTTATATCGGCGCCAATTCCCAGACACAGACTATCCAGTATTATGATAAGCATTCACTTGACGAGGACCACAACTGCTATATCTTCAAATGGGATAATGGCAGGCTTCGTCTGAAAGAGAGGGAGTTTTATCACGGCGTCGGCAATGACTGCGATATATACGAATATGACGAGGACGGAAACGAGCATTATGTTCGTACAGGTAAATACGTAAAGGATGACTGCTGATAAACATAAGAAAGGTTTTGCTATGAGATCGGAAAAGCTATTATTGGTGCTTGCAGGCGGTCTGCTGCTTGCAGGCTGTTCAGATAACAATGACTCGTCTGTGAGTGTTACGGAGCCTGCCACAGAGGCTGTTGAAACCACTGCTGCCGAGGTGAGCGCAGAGGACTATAAGCTCTCGGCGGACAAGAACGGCGCCACTATGCTCGTCAACGGAAAGTCCGCAGGCAGTATGAAGTTCGATACTCCTCTCGGTGAGAGTGAACAGGTACTGTTTGCAGATGTTAATTCTGACGGCTATGAGGATATTTTTGTCTGTCTGGACTGCTTCAGGGCTGATTGCTGGGTATACGACCATGAGTCTGAGAAATTCGTCGGTGCAGGGGAAAATCTTCCCATTGCCTTTGCTTTTGATAAAAACAGGGGCTGCAGCGTCACCTGCGAAACGGACAGCAGTGAAAATGCAGTCACTGTTGTACAGAAAAGCGATTCAAACGAAGGCAGTACCGTATTCAGATGGCAGGAAGACAAGCTTGTTCCCATAAGTATGAGCATAAGCTATTACACCTTTGATGACGGCCCTTTCGTGTACAACTATGAATTTGACGATGAATTGCGGAAGGTACTTACCGAAAGGCAGCTTCTTAACGGTCGGACAGGTGAATTGAAAAAATCGGAAAAGGATATTGAGTATTTCCGCGTGACTGACAGCTCCGTTGACTATATGAAGGGGACAGAGCTGCTCCAGAGCATAGAGGTCAGCGGACTGCCCGAAATGTGCGGAAAGATACTTTCAGGCGAGTATCAGGCAAGCTACACGATCAACAACGGCTGTCCTGCGCCTGTCCCTGAGAGCTTACTTTTCTCTGAGTACGACTTCGACTTTGACGGTCACAGTGACCTTGCCATATATACCGATACATCGAGAGACGGAAGCGGTCTGAACGTGCTCTATTACCGCTACGATACCGCAAGCGGCAGCTATACACCCTGGGAGGAACTGAACAGATTCAGCGGATACCAGCTCTTTACCATAGAGGACACAAAGGAGATCACTTACTTTGACTACTCCTCATCTGAGAATGGAGAGAGTGACCAGTACATACTTGTCTGGTCTGACGGAAGCCTGAAGCTCACCCAGAGAAGGCATCGTATAAAGAAGAAGGGAATGTATGAGCTTTATGAGTATGATGCCCAGGGCAATGAGAGCTACGTTAAGGACGTCTCGCTGCCTACGGGCTCATACTGAGGCTTCGGAGCTATAACTACTATTCGGGAGATATTATTATGAGCGGATACAGTGCGTTTGCCCGTTATTATGACGAGCTCACTGCAAACATAGACTACAAAAAGCGAGGGGAGTACTTCCACAGTATCATTCAGCGCTTCAAGACCACAAAGGAGAATATCCTCCTTGACCTTGCCTGCGGTACGGGAAGTATCTCTGAGGTCATGGCTGGGCTTGGCTACGACGTTATCGGCGTGGACAACTCCGACGAGATGCTGGGGATAGCCCTCGATAAGAAGTTCGACAGCGGACTGGATATACAGTATCTCTGTCAGGATATGCGGAAGCTGGATATGTTCGGCACGGTGGACATCACCGTCTGCGCCCTTGACAGCATAAATCACCTCGCCTCAATTGACGATGTCAGGAAGGTTTTCGAGAACGTGGCGTTCTTCTCCGAGCAGGAGGGACTGTTCATCTTCGATGTGAACACTCCCTACAAGCACAGGGAGGTCCTCGCCAACAATACCTTCACATACGAGACCGAGAACGTGTACTGTGTCTGGGAGAACACCCTTGACCCCGACACTCTCGAGGTCAGAATGGCGCTGGAGTTCTTCGAGCGTGAGGAGAACGGGCTATACTCCCGAAGCTCCGACAGCTTCTCGGAAAAGGCTTACAGCGAGGAGGACATAGAGCGACTGCTGAGGGAATGCGGCTTTGAGGTGCTGGGAAAGTACGGCGACGATACTCTTGAGCCCCCGAACGCGGACTCACAGCGGATAGTCTACGCCGCAAGATGTATCAGAAGCGGTCAGAAATATTGAAAGGATAAATAATATGGGAAATTTATACAGAGCTATATCTGCGGACGGCTCCGCGTTTGCAGAGGTTCTTGACGCAAAGGACATAGTTTCGGAGATAGAGCGCATACACAAGACCTCAGCCGTTATCACGGCAGGACTGGGAAGGCTCAGCATTGCCGCCTCCCTTATGGGCTATATGCTCAAGGGCGATGAGGACAGCATCACACTGAGAGTTGACGGCGGCGGTCCCGCAGGACAGCTTGTGGCAGTTGCCGACAGCCGCGGAAACGTAAAGAGCTGCGTCAACAATCCTGTGGTTGAGATACCTCTCAATGCACAGGGCAAGCTTGACGTAGGCGGCGCAGTGGGCACAGACGGCACACTCTCCGTTGTGAAGGACATGGGACTGAAGGAGCCATATGTGGGCGTTATCCCCCTTGTTTCGGGAGAGATAGCCGAGGACATCGCAAGCTACTATGCCACCAGTGAGCAGATACCCACGGTGTGCAGCCTGGGCGTACTTGTAAATCCCGACCTTACGGTGAAGTCAGCAGGAGGCTTTCTTGTGCAGCTCCTTCCCTTTGCGGACGAGAAGTGTATAGATATTATCGAGAAGAATGTGGCGAAGATACGTCCCGTTTCGGCAATGCTGGACGAGGGTATAACTCCCGAGGAGATAGCGAATATGCTCCTTGACGGTCTGGAGCCCAATGTGCTGGACACAGCTGCTCCCGTATACAAGTGCGATTGCAGCCGCGAGCGTACAGAGAGAGTCCTCATCAGCATAGGCAAGGACGAGCTGAAGTCCATAGCCGACGAGGGCAAGGACACAGCGGTGAGCTGCCATTTCTGCGGCAAAGAGTATGTTTTCACTCCCGACGAGATAAGAAAGCTCATGGGTGAATGAGGAGGAGCAATGATAACAGCAATTTTTGATCTTGATGGCACACTTGCCGATACCATAGCCGACCTTGGTGACGCTGTGAACTTCGGACTGGAAAAGCTGGGATTTCCCACCCATGACTATGCTGCCTATAAGCAGATGGTGGGAAACGGCGCAAGGAAGCTGTGTTACAGAGCGCTTCCCGAGGACAGCAAGGACAGGCTGGAGGAGCTCCACGGGCTGTTCAGCGAGTATTACGGTGCTCACTATCTGGACAAGACAGACCTCTATGACGGCATAAGGGATACTCTTGCAAGGCTCCGTGACAGCGGTGTTACCCTTGCGGTAGCTACCAACAAGCCTGAGAAGGTGGCTGTTGAGATAGTTATGGAGCTGCTGCCCGAGTTTGATTTTGTGCGTATACTGGGCGGCAATGACAAGAGACCTGCAAAGCCTGATACTGCCATACTTATTGAGATATTCGCAGCTCTCCCTGATGATGAGAACCGCGTTTTCATGATAGGTGACAGCAATGTTGACATTCAGACCGCGAAGAATGCCTGCATAGAGTCCATAGGCTGTGCCTGGGGCTTCCGCGGACGCGCCGAGCTGGAAGCGGCAGGTGCGGATTTCATAGCTGAGAAGCCTGAGGATATTGCGGATATAATACTCGGATAAAAACGTTCTCTTATAATAATATAAATCATAATTTATCATAATGTAGGGGACGCCGCCCTCGGCGTCCCGTTGGGAGTGTAATATATCTCGTGGGACGCCGAGGGCGGCGTCCCCTACATTAGCTAACGGCTAAGGGCTCAAATCATAATTTTACTCCGCAAAATTATGATTTATCTCAGTGTCTGAATAAACACTCAGAAAAAAGCTCCCCGAAGCAATTGCCTCGGGGAGCTTTATACTTTAATTCTGTCTGATAGTCTTTTCTTGATGATCTTGTCCCATTACGAAGAATACCTTCGTCAGGGTGCTGTCAGAATAGCCCAGAACATAGCGCTGGAGCTTCACCAGGTCGGCAACGTTCAGGTATCCGTCGAGGTTGAGGTCTATCCTGCTGTCGGGAGTGGGAGTGTTATTCCCCGTCAGAAGCAGCTTCCTCAGTGCGGCAACATCGAAAATATCAATAACATCATCGTGGTTAAGATCACCAATAACAGTCTCCTCAGCCACCATGGGAACGGTAGTTGTGGTGGTTGATGTAGTGGTGGTAGTAGTAGTTGTTGTTGTTGTTGTTGTGGTCTCCTTTGCCTGCTGAGGGAAGATGTTCAGGAACAGGTCAAGGGACTCAAGGGGCTTGCCGTGAAAGTCGAAAAGCGCCTGATTGTCAAAGGAGGAACCGCCTGTAGCGTCGACGTCTTTGTCATAGCCTTTGGCGTAGTCCGTAGCCCAGCCGGTACCGTGCTTCTCCCAGTTGTTCTTCTGGTCATTCCAGGAAAGGTCGGGAATACCCAGCCATGCAGGCTCCCAGTAGAAAACGCCTATGCCGTGACCGTTGCAGTTGGCAACTGCCTGAAAAACATCGGTGACGGCTTTTACCTGACCGTCCACGGAGACGGGATAGCGCATATCGCAGCCCTCGTGATTGGAGGTGACGCTGTTGCCGAAGTGGTCGCCGTCCATATCGGTATAGGGGTAGGCGGTCTCAGCCACCATGACGTACTTGTTGTAGGTGTTGCCGATGTCCGTCAGCACCTTTGTCAGGTTCTCGGTAGAGCCGTGCCAGTAGGAGTAGTAGGAGGTTGCAAACACATCGTAGTCCAGCTTGCACTCATTCATGACCTTGGCGTACCAGGCGAAGTGACCGCTGCCGGGATTAGCGAAGTGATGGGCGATGAGGATATTCCTGTCGAAGTCGCGGACCGCTTTCTCGCCGCTGGAGAACAGGTCGCAGATCTTGTACATATCCTTTTCGCCGCAGAAGAAGCACTCGGTCTCGTTGCCCACCTGAACCATGCCGATGTCGCTGCCGTTTTCGGTGAGGTACTTCACCACCCAGGAGGTCCAGTTGTATATTTCGCTCTTGAGCTTTTCGTGGGAGTGGGGCTGCCAGTATTTGGGACGGGTCTGCTTGGCGGGGTCTGCCCAGAAGTCGGAGTACTGAATGTCCGCAAGGAGCTTCATGCCGTTGTCCGCAGCGCGTTTGCCTATCTTGGCGGCAGTTTCCAGGTCGGAGTGACCGCCGCCGTAGCTGTTGCCATTGTCATCGTGTGGCTCGTTCCATATCCTTACGCGGATATAGTTGACGCCGTGGTCGGCAAGGACCTTGAAAATGTCAGCCTCATTGCCGTTATCGTCATAGAACTTCATGCCCGCTTCTTCCAGTGAGATCACGGAGGAGATATCCACGCCGCGGATAGGTTCTCCGCCATTGATACGGCTGTCGAAGTTGGTGAATGTTACGGCAGGTATGCTTGCTGCGTCGGTGACAGTGACGGGAGCTCCGCCGCTGACAGCAGCAGGGAATGCGATAGCTGCGGCGAGAGCCGCTGCGAGAAATCTCCTGAATTTCATAATGACCTCCTTTTTATCAGTCGTTTTTCTTCCTTGTTCTTATCCACATCTTCTTCAGGGGGTTCTTTACCTGCATATCAGAGAAGTAATGGTAGAGCACGTCCTGATTGCAGCCTGCATCGGGGAGAGACTTGTAGAACTTTTCCAGTCCCTTCATGTCCATGCCTATCTCCGATGGGAACTCCACGTCCTTTGCGGTAAATACAACGGCTCCGTTTACGGGAGTGGTATCGAAGCCGCCCTTCTTGAGGTGGTGGATAACATTGTCGATGTGGGTCTTGTTCTGTAGCTGGGGATTATATAACTTATGGGTCTTGCTTCCGATATTGTGGGTCAGGTTCTTGCCGCTGCCTGTTACCTTACCCGAGATGCCCTTGGTCTCGACTACGAGAACGCCGAAGCGTCCGAATACCAGGTGGTCCACCTCACAGGCTTTGTTGTAGAGGGGGAGGTAGGCATTGTTGATTATGCGGATATGGTCGCCCTTGCCCATTTTCTTCAGCTGCTTGGCAACCTTTCGCTCGGCAGCCCTGCCCTTGCGCTTGCCCTTGCTGAAGTGGACGGAGATATAGAGAATGAGCAGAAGTACAGCCACCGCTATGACAGCGATGAGGATCCATGTTTTTTTATCAAATATGAACGAAGCAGAAATAACAGGTACCATATTTTTCTCCTTAAAAAATGAATAATCATAATATTTGCGGTGATAATAGCATTGTACCGTTGAAGCGCGGCATATCCGTCGTCAGCGGTCTTACAAATCCCGAATAAAGAGGTGTTCTCAATATGTGGGACAAAATAGCTCTTATTCTTCTGATAATCGGAGGAATAAACTGGGGACTTGTCGGTATATTCGAGTTTGACATGGTGGCATGGCTCTTCGGAGGCGCAGACAGCGTCATCAGCCGCGCGGTGTATATACTCGTAGCCATTTCGGCAGTCTGGTGCATATCGCTTCTCTTCCGCAAAGACGAGGAGCTTGCAGTGCAGAATATCGACAGATAGACCCGTTCACACGCTCCTTCAACGATGCCGTAAGGAGCGCTACATACGGATATGCAAAAAGGGAGGCATAATGCCTCCCTTGAATTTTATGAATTAGTCGCTGATATAAGGAAGCAGAGCGATGTGTCTTGCTCTCTTGATAGCAACTGTGAGCTCACGCTGATGGTAAGCGCAAGTGCCTGTTACACGTCTCGGAAGAATCTTAGCTCTCTCGGTCATGCACTTTCTGAGCTTAGCGAGATCCTTATAGTCGATCTTCTCGATTCTGTCAGCACAGAACATACAAACCTTCTTGCGGGGCTTCTTCGAGGGACGGGAATTTCTTTCCTTTTCCATGACTTTTCCTCCTATCGTAATAAAGTAAAGTTAACAATCTCAGAACGGAACGTCGCCGTCACTGAGAATCTCCTCAAAATCGCTGAGGTTGCCGTAAGACATACTGTCATTTGCAGCGGGCTGCTGAGGAGTTGCCTGCTGAGGAGGAGCGGAATAATTGTTATTGTAATTGTTCTGGGGAGCGCCGTAGCCTCCGCCGTTCTGATAACCGCCGCCGTTGCCGCCGTTATCGCCCTTGCCGCCCACGAATTCAACGTTATCCACCTGCACGTCCATGGTGTAGTGAGTAACATCGGGGTGATTCCTGTCCCGATAGTTGTTATTTCTGAGAGAGCCCTCAATAGCGATGAGCTTGCCCTTGTTGAAATAACGTGACACGAACTCGGCTGTCTGTCTCCATGCTGTGCAGCTGATGAAATCAGCCTGTCTCTCGCCTGTAGTCTTATCGGCGAAGCGCCTGTCTACAGCAACAGTAAATCTGCATGAAGCGATACCGCTCTGAGTCTGCCTCAGTTCGGGATCAGCAGTAAGTCTGCCGACTAAAATAACCTTATTCATCTGACCGCCTCCTGATTAATGAAGTAGAATTATTCAACAACTGTAACGAGTGAACGAAGAACGCCGTCTGTGATGTTGAGACGTCTTGAAAGCTCAGCAGGGTAATCGGGCTGTGACTGGAATGTATAGATCACATAGTAGCCCTCTGTCTCGTCCTCGATAGGATATGCAAGCTTGCGCTTACCCCAATCCTCGTTGACTTCAACAGCTTCGGCGTGACGCTCGATTCTCTCCTTGAACTTCTCTACGAGAGCCTTCATAGGCTCCTCGCCGTTCTTGAGGCTGAAAACAACCATTACTTCATACTTAGCGGATACCTTTGCCATTTAGCACACCTCCTTCTGGGATCATGCCCGGCAACTTACTGCGGGCAAGGATAATAATAGTATCGATTTACACACGATACTAAAATATTATACCATTTCAAAAAGGGCTTGTCAAGCGTTTTTCCAAAACTTATTTTTCAAAAAAGTTGACAACTGACAAGCTACATAGTATAATAAGTATATACGGGAGCAATGATGCTCCCTTTATTTGCGAAAGGATATGTATATGAATGGAAACCTATAGTATTCTCAGAGACCTTGCCATTATCTTCATATGTGCCAAGGGTGCGGGACTTCTTGCCAGAAAGTGCAGGGCTCCCATGGTAGTGGGCGAGATAATCGCAGGTCTTATCATCGGTCCCTGTCTTCTGAACTGGGTAACGCCAAACGATTTCGTGGCGCAGATGGCGGAGATAGGCGTTATACTCATCATGTTCTCTGCAGGACTTGAGACCAATCTGCAGGAGCTGAAAAAATCCGGCTTTGCGGCGTTTCTCATAGCTTGTGTGGGAGTGCTTGTGCCGCTGGTCGGAGGAAGTCTGCTGTATATGTGCATTTACGGCTTCTCAGCCTTCGGTACCGACGAGTTTTTCAAGGCTGTGTTCATCGGCTGTATCATGACGGCTACCTCAGTAGGTATCACCGTTGAGGTGCTCAAGGAGATGGGCAAGCTCAAGACCCGCGTGGGACAGACCATACTCAGCGCCGCTATCATTGACGACGTTATCGGTATCATCGTGCTGACCTTCGTCCTGGGCTTCAAGGATCCCGACAGCAACACACTCCTGGTAACGGGAAAGATACTGCTTTTCCTGGTGCTGTCACTGGTGCTGGGAATAATCATCTACAAGGCGTTCAAGTTCTACGACGACAGACACGCTCACACAAGGCGTATCCCCATAATCGCTATCACACTCTGCTTTATCATGGCATTTGTGGCTGAGAAATACTTCGGCATTGCCGACATAACGGGAGCTTATATCGCGGGAATAATCCTCTGCAATGTCCGCGATGCCGAGTACATAGACCGCCGTATAAGCATAAACGGCTATATGTTCTTTGCGCCTGTATTCTTTGTCAGCATCGGACTGAAAACGGATTTCAGCAATGTTGACTCAAGCATGATAGTGTTCTCAATAGGCTTTGTTATCGTGGCAATGGTCAGCAAGGTCATCGGCTGCGGACTGGTGTCCAGGTGCTTTAAGTACAGCTGGATAGACTGTCTCAAGATAGGTGCCGGCATGATGACCAGAGGAGAGGTCGCCCTTATTATCACCAACAAAGGACTGGGGCTGGGCATAATCGACTCCTCCTACTTTACCGCAGTAATACTCCTCATCATAGTTTCAAGCATAGTAACGCCCGTAGTGCTGAAGTTGCTTTTCGGCAGATCAAATAATGATCCGGAAAAAACGATCAAAACGGCAAATAAATCATAATTTACATTTGTAGGGGACGCCGCCCTCGGCGTCCCGCGAGATATATTACACGCCCAACGGGACGCCGAGGGCGGCGTCCCCTACATTAGCTAACAGCTAAGGGCTAATGGCTCAAATCATAATTTTGCGGAGCAAAATTATGATTTACGAAAGGAGAATAATATGTTCAGAATAGGTCATGGTTACGACGTACACAAACTGGTGGAGGGCAGAAAGCTCATTCTCGGCGGAGTTGACATTCCTCACGAGACAGGTCTTCTGGGGCACTCCGACGCAGATGTTCTGGCTCACGCCATAATGGACGCAATGCTGGGAGCCCTGGCAATGGGAGACATAGGTCACCTTTTCCCCGACAACGATGACAGCTTCAAGGGCGCCGACAGCATGAAGCTCATGGCTGAGGTCTGCCGCAGGATAAGAGCTGAGGGCTGGGAGATAGGAAACATCGACGCTACTGTCATTGCCCAGGCACCGAAGCTTGCTCCCCATATAATGAAAATGAGGGAGAACATCGCAGCGGTATGCGGCTGTGATGTGTCGCAGATAAGCGTCAAGGCCACCACTGAGGAGCACCTTGGCTTCACAGGTGAGAAGCTGGGAATGTCCGCCCATGCAGTAGCCCTTATGCAGAAAAAATAAATCATAAATGATAAGAAAGGCAGGTATCCCGGAGGTACCTGCCTTTTTTGATGTGTTTATTCTGATGATTTCTTCTTGTCAATGAGCTGGTCGGCTGATATGAGCAGCACTATCATTGACATCGACGCGGCTATTCCCCAGGGGCTCCTGAGAAACTGTACCGCCTTTCCGAGCTGAGGTATGTTGAATATGCATATGCCGATGAAGTTATCGGAGGTAACTGCGTTTTCGTCCTCAGCATTATTTGCATCGCCTTTGGTGATGATGCTGCCGTTCTCTGTTCTGACCGCCCTGTGTGTGACGGCTGTGCCGTCGGAGGTGCTGAATGTTATGATATCTCCGCGCTTTATGCTGCTCAGTTCGGCTCTGTGATCCACAAAGCAAAGGCTGCCTGTTTTTATCTCAGGCTCCATTGAGCCTGTTCTGACAACGTAAAGCCGTATTCCGCAGATCAGCATGACAGCTATTGCTGCCGCCGTTGCTGCAAAGAGCGTGATCGCGCCGTTTACTGCGAAACGCATGACTTTTCCGAGCGCTTTATCTCCATGCTTCTTCATATGTCATTCGTTCACCGTCTTCATTGTCGGCAGGAACAGCCTCTGAATAGACAAAGATGTCATATTCATCAGCTTCAACGGAGTCATCATCGGGGAAAATGGTCTTTACCCACTTTATAAGTGTTGCTGTAACCCCTTCCGGCGGAACAGCCTCGGTGTAGTAGTAGCAGTCGTCCTCACGCCTGTATTCCCAGCCCTGGGGAAGATCGGAATCGGGATAGTCAGAGGCGTTGATATATGCTTCCTCATTGTCCTTGTCATCGTCGTTTGAGAGCCAGGAGATGTCCCTGACTGCTGATGACGAGAATTCCAGCCTTACCCTTATATAGCAGTCGATATTGCCGTTGTTGGCTATCTGCACGCTTTTCTGGAATGGATCGTCGCTTTTTTCCGGCGGGGGATCAAAGTGCTCGGTGACGGATATATCTGCAATTGGCTTGAATTCGGGAGGATAGACTCCCGTAAATCTGTTGGTCATCTTATCCGAGCTTGTAAAGTAAGCAAGTGTAAATGCAGTCAGAGCTATCAGCAGAGCTGATATTATCAGAATAATATATTTGATTTTAACTTTTTTGGTCCTGATCTTCATAGCTGACACCTCAATCCTCATCGTCCTGTGATGCAGTATAGCTTATCCTGTTATCAGCAAATGCTGTGTCGCTAACGGGGGTTGTTCCCTTGAAATGGTTATTGAACGCTACTGTGACCGGATCTGCTGAGGCGAGTGTAACTGATGCGCTGGTGTTGCTGCTGATAACCGGATGGCTGTCGCCTTCAACGGTCAGTTCCGAGGCTTCATAATTCAGAGCCGAAAGCTCTTCGATCCTGTATGTGCCGATGGGAAGTCCGCTGAGCAGTACCTCCTTGGTGCGGCTGTCATTGAGCTCGAAGGAGATTGCGCGTATGTACTCGGGACCCGATCTTATGGTGTTGCCGTTTTCGTCCTTGGTCTGAGTGACCCTGAACATGAATGTGGGACAGCCTCTTGCTGCAATAACGCGGTCAATGGTCTTTCTGATCTTCAGGCTGCCGGTTAGCTTTTCATTGGGTATGTCTACTCGGGCGATGTTGCCGTTTTCGGCGAGCCACTGGTCGGTGACGTCCCTTACGGTCACATATTTGCCTGACTCGCTGTCATATCTTACGGTATAGACCTGATCCACCATATTATCTCCCAGTCTTAAGTGAACGACTACGCTCTCCTCGGGAGAAGCATATCCGCTGGGAGCATTTATCTCTTCAATGAGATAGTATCCGCTGTTCAGCGAACCGCTGAAGAATACGCCGTTCTCATCAGATACGATATTCTGGTGATCTGTCAATGGATATTTTCTGTTGAGTGTCCTGTCGAACTGATACAATGAGAAGACTGCGCCGCTGAGAGGAACACCGTTATCGTCTGTTTTTCTCAGTACCATACCGTTCTGCTCGTCCTTGATGATGAGCGTACCGCTTTTTTCATCTGCAGAGAGAGTTACGGCGATATTGTCTGCTTCCTCGGCGGAATACTGTATATCCAGCCGTTCGTTCTCATCAACGTATATCATGACGGGAGCCGCAAGCATCGCGTAGCCGTTGGGAGGCTGTATCTCGTCAAGTCTGTAGCTGTGCCCTGCGGTGAAGTAGGCATTTGTGACAAATCCTTCCTCATCAGAGGTAAGTTCTCTGTCCAGGACTGCACCGTCGGTCACGTCTGTGATGGTGAATACGGCTCCGCTGAGTGCCTTGCCGTCCATAGTCTGTTTCAGTATCTCAAGAAAGTCTCTTGAGTTGGTGATGGTATCCGTTCTGATGTTATGACCTGTGCCCCCGATCTCGCCCTGCTGGTATCCTATCTTGTAGTCGAAGTCATACGCCCCTCCGCCGAAGGTCTCGGCGTTCAGTCTTGTTGTGGAGTTGGCGGCATAGGGCTGACAGTCGGTAACAGCCGCCGTATCTCCGCCCCAGTCTGCGGGCTGTATTGAGCCGGGTATGACCTCCATGGCCGCATATTCGCTCGCCTCCTGCTCGTCATTGAAGTAATACACGGAGGTATTGGGATATATGAGCTCTCTGCAGGTGTTCTCAACATAGGTGAGCCCGCCGCCTGCTTCTTTATGGAACAGAGCGATGTATATAGTGGCGTGTGAGCTTGTGTACTCCTCATCGGACCAGCTCTTGTTTACGGTGATGCCGAAGCCCTTCTGATTGTTTACGGTCATATGGGCGTTGGTGTTCTCACGGATCTCGCCGATGTTGTAGACTCCGCTCTCCACGAGGTTGTAGGTAGCTCCCTCGCTGTCAGTATTTCTTTCGTAGCTTTCCAGCTCATAGCCCAGGGGCATTTTTTCGGGAAGCTCCTCTACCTTGAAAACTGTCTGGGGAATGAGGTCCTCAATGACGACGGAGAATCCATCGGGGACGCCGGCGATGGAGCCGTTGTTGCCGGATACGCTGCACACAGCCTTTTCTTTGCCGTGCTTTGAAAGCTTGCCGTTTACATAGACGTAATAGTTGCCATCGGCGTCCGTAACATAGTATTCCTTTTTCTGATAGGGAACGGTTTCTCCCGCATCATTTATGAAGCCCACCTGGAATTCAAAGCCTGTTTTATCATTTTCAACGTGGTTGCCGTCCTTGTCAACAACGTTCTTGGTGATTATGAGCTTCTTGAGGTAATCCTGGTCAATGTGGTTCTCATAGACTACTCTCTTGCGGTTTGTGACTGTATCTGTGGCAGAGCCTACATCGGGATATTCCTTCAACCTTGTTTCAGCAAAATCGCTGGTAAAGGCTCTTTCGTTGTTTATATTGACATAGTCATATTCCTGATTGAATACAGAAAGCTCTTTGAAGTAGTATTCTGTATCCTTGCTGGGCATGGTGAATTCTGCATTTTCGCCTGCACGGAGATAGAACACGTTCTGATAGGCGGTGCCGTTTATCTCTGTGGATTCGTCATACTCCACGAGACTGTTCTGACCCTCATAGTGAACCTTTTGGGACACATCGTCCGGGTTTGCATAGAGAACGAAGTCGCTGCTGCCCTCAGGCTTGTAGTAGAGCTGATAGGCGTATTTGGTGTTGGAGTAATCCGTTGTATGTGTGCCTGTAAGCTGCTTTTCCAGGAAAACGCTCTTTTCGTCAACTGTTGCAAGGTTGAAACGCAGTTTCAGGTTTGATGCACCTGCGCCTCGCTCCATGTAGAATATCTTCATGGTATGTGAGCTGTAGTCCTTGAACACGCCCTCACCGCTCTGGGAGCTTCCGTCGTCCTTGAAGTATTTGTCTGCAAGGCTGTCATCCCAGGGAGAGCCGTCAGGGAATACGCCTGCATTCCTGAAGCAGTCCTTAAGCGAGGTGTATGAATAGGTATTGGCAGTGTAGCCGTTATATGTAGCCACCTCACCCGTACTGAAGTTTACCTTGCCTGTCAGAGCGTTATGGATACCGCCCAGATCCAGGACAAGAACATCATCGATGAAGAGCCAGAAGTCATCATCACCGGTGAACTCAAAAATGAGCGGGTTGCCATTGTCATCGCAACCCTTCTCGGGTATCATGAATGTAGCATCAAGCGACATTCCGAAGTAGTGATCTGGACTTGACTGCACATAGACGGCTTCATTATATCTCGGATCGTCAGAAGATATAGGATTAGAAATACTGTCATAGAGGTTCTTTGTCGTGACGTCATGATTGTCAACCATGTCGAAAGGTAAGAAGTTGCCTCGGCAGTAGGATTTTTTTTCAAATCCTTACCGGGTGAAACAAGCTCCTGATACACACCGAAATCGTATACACCGGCGTAGCCCTCTGCTGATGGAGAAGCACCATTACCGTTTTCCTGCATAAGGAAGGCGGAGGTATCGAAACAGCTGTACTCGAAATAGCCTGTTTCGTCATAGGTGTTCTTGATAAAGAGGTGGTTCACCTCGCGCTCGGGGTATGTACTGTTTGCGGTGAACAGCGGCTCCAGAGAACTGCCTGTTTGGGTGGCAACAGGGTAACCGCCGTCCAGTATCTTTTCCACCAGATTCTTTCTTGCACCCTTGCCCTCGCCTGTGAAAGCGCTCTCGCCCATGATCGAATTCTGGTTACTAGCATTGACATAGTCATACATCTTCATGGTAATGCCAGCCGCTTTGCTGTCAACAGTCTCAACCTGGTGGAGATTACCGTCATTCAGGTATTTTACTGCAAAACACATCTCTGCAGCCTGAGTTTCCACAACAGGTGTAAGAGCAAGCCTGTCGGAGTAATCATATCCATACCAGCTCCAGACGTTCTCGTCCCAGGCGGTTATCTGCGAGGTATACTCACCGTTTCCCCTGCCTGTCAGGGTCACGCCAATGGTGTCATTTGAGAGTATCTGTCCGTTCTGGGGTGCCAGATACATTCCTGTTACGGGATTATAGAACTCATAGTATCCCGTATCGCCGTACTGAATGAACTGCCAGTAGAGACTGGTGTCCTCATCGTCCTTCCACTGAACTACATTTCCGCTCTCCCATACCTTTACCAGCTCGCCGTTGCCGTCTATGGCATAGTTTACGTACTCGTTGGCAACATGATCCCGTACCTTGCTGTACACAACTACCTCTGCGCCGTCGCAGAGATCAACGGTATCGGAAACACTGACCTTATTGGCGGTGTGTATTATGATATCATCCGTCGGCGTTACAACATTGTTTTTCAGTTCCGCATCTGTACGGACAGCAGGTACCAGCCATTCATTCTTGTCCTGTTCATTGCCGTTATCAGCCAAATAGGACTGAAAGCCTTTATTGTTGCCCTTCTTGTTGAGCGCCCATCCGTCCTTGTTGACAAGCCTTATCTTGTCAGCATTATTTCCCGTACCGTTGGTCTTGACGGTGATTACAGAATACTCATCGGGAGTATCCAGCAGCTCCACCTTTCCTCCATCACTGACCTTTTCGCTGTAGACTGAGAGATACTTTGTCACCCCGTCCACCTGAGCGGTAACATAGTAATTGTTGCCCTCTATCCAGGTGAAGGTCCACTCAGTGATATCGGTATCGGAAACGGCGTAGTGTGAAAAGATATCGTCATCAGCTTCCATCTTGTCCCGCGGGTAGACAGTTACCTCTTTCAGAGCAAGTCTGCTTGTCTGCAGATATGAAGCAAGTACAGCGGGGACACCGTTCTGCTGGGTTGTAGCTGACTGCGTTGCCTCCATTTTCAGAAGCGCAAAGCTCATACCGTCCAGCATATCGCCGATATTATTATCCGATACATTGTAGAAGAGTATTCCGTATGCGGAGAATGAATCGGTCTCAAACCTCATGATATCCGACGGAGCAGCTGGCGTGTCAAGAGCCTCGGCCTCCTCGGAGTAGGTAACGATATCCTGTGTGCCTGAAGCTTCCATAAGGACAGCCTGATCCTCGGAGAAGTGAATGACATCAGAAACGATATCATATGACTCATAGTCAAGGTCGGGTCTGTCATAGGTCATCTCTACAGAGACCGCGGATTTCGGCTCTATCTCTTCGTCCTTATATATGAAGCTTATATCAAAAAAGCGTGCGTGTCTCAGCTCTATAACAGAGTCGCTGTTCTCAGGAAGCGTATCGTTGAGAGCTGAGCTTGACTCCTCAAAGTATTCATCATACTGCGGTGTATCAGTGACTATCTCATTTACGGTGAGGACTGCTCCCTCGGGGATCTCAGCCTCTTCGGTGAAGGCAGCTGTCACTTTTATGCCTTCTGAGTCTGTTGCTGCCGTGAAAGATCCGTCTTCGTTTTTGCAGACTATTGCCTCGCTTCCGGCATTCACGGTGTCAGTGTCAGAATCCGAGCTGAGGGCTGCGGACGAATATGCAGCCGGCCTGTATATATCGGCTGACGATACGAATAATGTGAGACTCAGCAGCATGATAAACAGCTTCCGGAAAGTACCTGTATTCTTTCTGTTCATGTATTTCCCCCCTTATTTACAGCATTGCTGCTCGAAAGATATAACTATCCTATTCTAATACTATTATAACATAAAATGACTCGGATTGCAAGAAATGAGGGTAGAAATTATGCAGCTTTTCCTGTGCAATAGATACAAAAAAGGCCCCCGAAGTGTCTCTTCGGGAGTCAGATTTTTATCAGCAGTCAAAGGAAACTCTTTCCTTGAGCAGGTATCTCTGAATGAGAAGTGCGTCATTGGAGGTAAGTCCCTGTGTGGACTTATCCACGTCGCCGTTTTCCTTGCCCTGGTCGGTAAGGTGCTTGTCGGTGGAGCCTGCTGTGCCGTATTTATCGGGATTTGCAAGGCTCTGCATGATGAGAATAGCGTCTGCCAGCTCGATATTGCCGTCGCAGTTGGTATCGCCCAGCTTCAGCTCACAGAGCTCGCCCTCTGAGGGCGTAAGTGCAGCCCATAGTATGGTATTGTAGACGGAACTATTGCTATGCTTTATGATACCTGAGACAGTCGAACCGTCTGCAAAAGCTTTCGAGAGAACCTTGCTGGAGTCAAAACCTTCTGTCTCTAACGAGACAAAGGTATCTGCTGTAGTATCATACATAGACTGTCCTTCCAGCTTGTAATACTTACCGTTTACTTGTTCAACCCGGGCGTTTCTGATAATATCATAATTTTCTGCGTCTTCGGGAGTTGCTGTGATGATAACCTTTTTATAGATACCGCCTGCGTTTACGTCGAATACGACTGCACCTTCATGATTTGCCGTTACGGTAACTGAGCCGTCGGCGTTCTTTACTGTCTCAAAGGCTCCTGTAAAAAGCAGCTCCTGATCGTAGTCAGGGTTTTTAGCCACCTCAATTGAGAAGCTTGAGCAGTTCTTCACTGAAATATCGGTAGATTCGCCTATCTTCAGATCCAGCTTGTCGCAGATGATGATGGGAGTCTGTCCGGGGACAGTGGTTGTGATAGGTGTGGGGGCTCATTTACGGAGGTCGTGGTAGTTGTTACCTCGGGAGCGGTGGTAGTTGTGGTGGTTGTCCCTGTGATGACAGGTCTCTCTGTTATGGGAGCCATGCTGGGCTTGGTATCGCCCCACCACTTCCAGCGGTCGGGAGTACGGTATTTGTTGATAGCCTCGCCGTTTGCGGAAGTCCAGGTGAAAACGTTATCATAGAGGTGTCCCTCATTGTAATAGAACTGAGCCATTGCGCAGATCTCGTCGGCGTATGTGGCATAGGCACCGTCGTCCTCAGCCATATTGCACCAGCCTGTGTTGAAGCCCTTGAGGCTGTTCCTTACGACCTGATAGTCGGTCATACCCTGCTCGTTCATACATATCTCCGCAAAGTGGAGTATCTTTCTGATACCCATGTGGTTGGAGATGATACAGTCATAGAAGTTCTGCGGGGTAAAGGAATACTGGAACATCTCGGGGACGTTGTCCTCGGGCATGAACTTGGGGTCGCAGTCCGCAAAGGCGGTAACTGCGGTCTGCAATGTGCCGTAGGCGTGGGCGGAGTTCACGCCCCAGCCGTCCTCATAGGCTGTTTCGTGGTCTGATCCTATCTTGCCCTCACCCAACGTGGACTCTCTTGAGCCGAGACCCAGGAAAAGCGCATACATCTTCTCACGCTCGGGCTGTCCGAGACGGGTTGAGATGAGGTCCCAGTGCTCGTCTATCTCCTTGTAGAGAGCGTACTTTACCTCCTGAACGGTCATTTTGTGGTTGATAGCGCGTATCTCCTCAGCCGATGCGTCTGCGGGAGTATTTCTTTCGCCGAAGTTCAGGGGATTTCCCACGCCCTCAGCCTGAACGTCGCGTGAAGGGTCATGGAGGGGGTCGCAGGTGGTACCTGCAAAGCACCATTCCTCCGCATAAGCGTTCATGACGGTGTCGCTGCTGCCTGTCATTACAGGAGCACTTGCGGAGACGCAGAGAGCTGCCGCAGTGAGGGCTCCGAAAAATTTACTCAGTTTCATGATCGTCACCTCAGAAATTCGAGCCGTTCCAGCCCCCCAGTCGTTGGTACCCGTGTACTTGACGTAGATACGGTCGGACGGAACGCCTATGTTGTCAGTAAGAATGCCTGTTATGTGGCTTGTGAGAGTGGTCAGCGCGTTTGAAGAGGCGCTTCCGAAGATGGAAACCTCCACCATAGCGGCGGGAGCATCTTCTCCCTTGAACCACAGGTCATACTCGGGCTCGATGCCTACCATGAGCCAGCCCTCGGACTTTCCGGGGATAGCGGTGATAGCTCTGCCCAGAGCGGATTTGATACTTGTCTTCTGCTCGTTTGAAACAGAAACATTGGTCTTGACGTTGATGAATGGCATAGTGATTACCTCCTCATTGTAATTTTTATGTTTTTATATATTTATGAGTCCTTCCGAGAGCATTTCCTGTGCCGCCAGCATCACGCCCAGTTTGCCGCTGGTGTAGGTAATGCCGCCCTGCATCCATACAGCATAGGGTTCGCGGAGGGGAGCGTCTGCGGAGAGCTCAATAGATGCACCGTTTGTGAAGGCGCCTGCCGCCATGATTACCTGGCTTGAATAACCCGGCATATCCCAGGGCTCGGGAGTAACGAATGAGTCCACGGGGGCGCCCTTCTGAATGCCGCGGCAGAAAGCGCAGAGGTGCTCCTCGTCGCCCAGCTTTACAGCGGTGATGATGTCGCCTCTGGGTTCGTCCTTTCGGGGGGAGCACTCAAAGCCCAGGAGCGTGAACAGCTCGCTGGCAAAGGTGCAGGTTTTGATGGCGTTGGCAACTACATCAGGAGCAAAGAATATACCCATAAGCATCTCGCGGTTCATACCGAGTGTGCAGCCTACTTCCTTGCCCATGCCCACGCAGGTGAGACGATAGGAGCAGAGCTCCACCAGGTCGGCTCTGCCTGCGATATATCCGCCTGTTCGGGCGATACCGCCGCCTGCGTTCTTGATGAGCGAGCCGATGATGACGTCCGCGCCCACAGCAGTGGGCTCTCTGTCCTCAACGAACTCGCCGTAGCAGTTGTCCACCATGATAATAACGTCAGGGTTTCCCTTCTTGGCAGCCTTTATCATCTTCTCAATATCGGCGATAGTGAAGGCTCCGCGGAGGGAGTAGCCTCTTGAGCGCTGGATATAAGCCACCTTTGCGTCCTTTACAGCTTCGGTGATGCCATCGAGGTCGGGGGTGCCGTCCGGGTTAAGGTTTACCTGACCGTATTCCACGCCGTAGTCCATAAGTGAGCCGTTTCCCTTTTCGCCGCTTATGCCTATGACCTCCTCAAGGGTGTCATAGGGCTTGCCTGTGATTGAAACTATCTTGTCGCCTGTTCTGAGTACGCCAAAGAGTGCAACAGACAGGGCGTGAGTGCCCGAAACGAAGTTGAAGCGTACCAGAGCGTCCTCAGCGCCGAGAGCCTGAGCGAAGACCTTGTCGATGACCTCTCTGCCCATATCTCCATAGCCGTAGCCTGTTGAGCCGTAGAAGCAGGGCTCGCTTACCTTGTTGTCGGAGAAGGCTTTGAGCACCTTAGCGCCGCAGTAATCGGCGTTTGCGTCTATTTTTGCGAAGGCTTCCGCGCAGTTTTTCTCAGCCTGAGCGGCAAGCTCCGAGAGCTTCTCATTGAAGCCGTATAATTCATTTATCTTACTGTTCATTGGTTATCCTTTCTTGTAAATCATAATTTAGCGCGTATGCGCTAAGTTGATAGTTGAAAGTTGAGAGTTAATGTGTTCGCTTCGCTCACAATATTTAAATATTGTCGCCGCAGGCGACTCCACAACTTTCAACTTTAAACTCTCAACTCTAAACTCAAATCAAAATTTAGCTTTGCTAAATTTTGATTTGTATGCTTACTTAGATTATATCGCTTTTAAAAGCCGATGTCAACGCATTTTCGCTGAAAACGGCTCAGACGGAGTAATTCTCTGCCTCCTTGACCAGCTTGATGTCAACAAGGGCGTCCAGCAGAGTGCCGTTCTCGGCGTACTCCTCGGAGAATATCTTGCCCTCCTGACGTATCCTGCCGATGAAGGCGCCCTTGTCGTATGGAACGAGAAGCTTCATGCGTCTGGCGGTCTCGGGCAGGTTCTTCACGATACACTCCAGCAGTCTGTCAAAGCCCGTGCGCTCCTTTGCGCTTATCATGACGGTGTTGTCGTCCTCAAAGACCGTATCCGTAAAAGGAGCGGCGTCAGCCTTGTTCATGACGTATATTCGTGGGATCCCCTCGCAGCCCAGCTCCGTCAGCAGCTTGTCTGTGACCTCCGCCTGCTCCTTTATCTCGAGGGAGGAGAGGTCCTGCACGTTGAGGATAAGATCCGCAGCCGCAGCCTCCTCCAGTGTGGACTTGAACGCCTCTACCAGATTATGGGGGAGCCGCCTTATAAGACCGACTGTGTCCACCAGCATGACGCTCCTTCCGTCGGGGAGCTCGATGGCGCGTGAGGTTATATCCAGCGTGGCAAAGAGCTTGTTTTCCGCCAGTACACCTGCGTCGGTGAGGGCGTTGAGGAGAGTGGACTTGCCCACGTTTGTGTAGCCCACTATAGCCGCGCAGAGTACGCCGTCCTTTTTGCGGCGTGAACGTGAGAAGCTTCTGTGCTTTTTCAGCTCCTCCAGCTCTGCCTCAAGGTAGCTTATACGCTTGCGGATATGTCTCTTATCGGTCTCAAGCTTGGTCTCGCCGGGACCTCTTGTGCCGATACCGCCGCCCAGTCGGGAAAGCGCCGTGCCCATACCCGTAAGGCGGGGGAGACGGTATTTCTGCTGAGCCAGCTCGACCTGCAGCTTGCCCTCCTTTGTCCTTGCGCGCTGAGCGAAGATGTCCAGTATCAGGGTGGTCCTGTCGATGACGCGGACGTCCAGTATCTGCTCGATATTTCGCACCTGGACTCCCGTAAGCTCGTGGTCGAAGATGACCAGCTCAGCCTCAAGGGCTTCCAGCTGCTCCTTCAGCTCCTCAAGCCTGCCTGCGCCCATGCAGGTGGCAGGGTCATAGGCGGGACGCTTTTGTATGATAGTTCCCACCACTTCGGCGTTTGCCGTATCAGCCAGCTCCGCCAGCTCGTTTATAGAGACCTCCGCGTCGAATTCTCCCGTGTCCACGCAGGCGAGGACGGCTTTTACGGGAAGGTCTTCCGTTTTGTTTTCGTACATAGTGACTCCTTATCAGATAGACTCACGGCGGTAGAGCTCCGCCATATCGCTGCCGAAAAGCTTCGGAAAAATGCTGTTGTCAGCAATGAGCGCCAGCTTCTGAGACTTTGACAGCTGTTTTATCCTGTATTCCAGCTTTGAGGCTATGCTGCGGTTTTCGCAGCTCCATAAAGCTTCGAGGGCGACTGCTTTGTGTGAACGGGTGAAACGGGCACATTTTTCGGTCCTGCCGAAATGCTCGTCCATACGTCGGCTGACATCGGTGGTGATGCCCGTGTAAAGCAGGTCTCCCTCGCATTTTAAGATATAGATATAATACATATTTTTAATGGACCGTCAGCCCCTGCACAGAGCAGAGGCTGAGGCGTAAGGTCATCATGTCCAGAAGGCAAAGAGACGCTGTATCTCGGAAGCCCACTCGGGAAACTCTCTTCCGAACTCGTCGTATCTGAACATAGCGTTGAATTCCTGAGTTCCTGCCACAACGAGAGCCCACATGACTGCGAACCACATAAAGCCCTGTGCCAGTTTTTTCTTGGTGGGGTCGGTGAGCCTGCTGTAGAGGAAGAAGAATATGGCAAGTGCGCCGAGAAGGGACTGCCAGGCTATATCGGTCATATATCTTGCCGCATAGCCGCTCTCCCAGACGGAAGCCGCTATCACAAAGGGTATGAGCACACAGGGGACTCCCACATAGAGAGCTGTCCTGAGCTTGTTTTTTCTGCCCTTTATCTGCCTGAGAGCCTTGCCCGAAAGGAAGTAAGCGAACATGGGCAGTGCCAGGAAGAATATTCCCGAGGTATTGTATGTGCAGACCACATCGGCGTAGAAATAGCCGCCGTTGTTAAGGTACTGGAATTCCGTCCTTACGCCGGGATAGCCGGGAATGAATATGGGAGGATTGAAGAAGTAGTTGTATACCGCCACCAGTGACAGACGGGGGTGGAACTGTGTCTTTGTGAAGTCGTTGATGGTGAGTGAGTACTGTATTCCGAACTCAAAGGGATTTCCGAAGCGGTCGTAGTTGTACCACATCTGGACAAGTCCTATGCAGACCATAGGGAGCATAGCGCAGAGCAGGTATCTTATGCCTGCGGCGTTGAGCACCTTGCTGCCGCCTTTCTTTGCGCCCTCAGAGGCTGCTCTGGGAAGCGCCACGAGCAGGAAGACCGCCGCAGCTATGCAGTACAGCACCAGAGTAGGTCTGCTGAGCACGGCAACTGCGAACAGAGCGGAGGCGATGGCAGTTCTGGGGAGAGATATCTTCTTGTCGCCGATGATGTTTGCGGAGAGGAAGAAGTACACCGCCCAGGTCAGCACTGCAAAGCCTGCTGAGAGGGCTATCTCATAGAACATAGGTCTTCCGATACTGAACCAGATACCGCTTATGACCTGTATGATGATAAGTCCCGATATAACAAAGCCTGCGGGAGCCTTGGGGAAGAACTTCTTTATGAACTCCATATAGAGCTTGGTGAGACCCAGTATACCTATGAGCGCGAAGAGCATTACCGCCATTGAGTCGGGGAAGTAATAGCCTGTCAGCAGGTGATAGGGGAGAAATACCAGCACAACGGGAGCTATTCCGTAGTAGCTGTAGTAGTGACCGTCGAAGTAAACGTGGTCCCAGCTGTATTCTATCTCGTCCCTGTTGAGAGTATCGGTGACATAGGGTGTGGGAGCGTTATTGAGCTTGTCATTGGGCACATCAAGGAGGCTTGTACTGCCGTTTTCAAAGGCGTCCACCAGCTCCTGTGTCATCTGATTTCCCTCACGGCACTTCATGATGTCGGTGATGGAATAGTTATCCAGCTTTGTGAAGGTAACGAGTATAGCTGCCAGACAGGCGAGGTCGGTGATGATGATAGCAGCGGTGCGGCACATATTTTTCTTCTTGGAATAGCTCTGCTGCATGGTCTTGCTGTGGAGCATGAGGTGCCAGAAGGTCATGCCGAATACCAGGAAGACTACTCTTATCCATGAGATGTCCATGGCTATCTGCCTGTTGAAGCTGATACCGTAGATGTATACTGTTCCGCCGTTCTGCGGTGTCAGTGTGAGCTTCAGGGCGCTGAGCCTGCCCGAAAGGTGGAGCTGAGTGAAATGGGTGTGCTCCCTGTTCTTTACGAGAGTATTGTTTGCCACGGAATATCTGTAGTCATGGGGAGTGGTCTCGTCCATGGCGTCGATGGAGACATCCGCAGCCTTGACTTCGTTGTCAAAGCCGATATCCACATAAACATCAGCCACTTCCTCGTCTATGCCCTCAAAGGAGAATATAGCGGAGCGGTCGCCCCTTACGGTGATGGTGGTGCCGTCATCGTCCAGGCGGACGTCGCTGTTCCGGGCGCACTCCGCAGGGGAGAAGTCCATCTGACCGTAGCTTCCGAAAAAGAGGCGGTATGTGGGGATATTGAATACAGTGACCTCAAGCACTGCCGCAATGAGCAGAGCCTTTACAAGAGCGGGGGCAGAATGGTATCTGCGCTTCTTGTTGACTGTACAGACCAGCATGGAGAGGCCTGCCGCAGCACCCAGGAGCAGGAATGCTCCCTGATATACCCGGGGACGGATTATGCCCAGGGCTTCCGCAGCGGCGATGAACGCCAGAAGAACAGCGGCTCCTCTTGAAAGGGCGCGGATATTCTTCAGCTTTTTGTCGCTGCACTCCTTTCTGCTCAGGTCGCTCTTTATTTCGTGAAGTGAAACTGCGGTCACAGAAACCGATGCCGCAAACATTAGAACAAACAGAAAAGTACTCATAAAAACTCCGTAAAAATTATTATATCCTTGTTGCGAGAAGCTGTGAATATTTGCCGCGGAACTGCTCGAAGCGGTCCTCGTCGATGGCTTCTCTTATTTTTTCTGTAAGGGTATTGTAGAAATAGAGGTTGTGGTGCACCGCAAGTCTGCCTGCCAGCTGCTCATTCGCCTTGAAAAGGTGGCGGATATAGGCTCTGGAGAAGTTTTTGCAGGTTGGGCAGTCGCACTGCTCGTCCACGGGGCGGGGGTCGGTCTCATAGCACTTGTTGTTCAGGTGCATGATGCCGCTCCAGGTGAATACGGTAGCATGGCGGGCGTTTCGGCTGGGCATTACGCAGTCGAACATATCCACGCCTCTTGCCACGGCTTCGATAATATTTGAGGGAGTTCCCACGCCCATGAGGTAGCGGGGCTTCTCCACGGGCATATAGGGCTCAACAACGTCGATTATGCGGTACATCTCCTCTGTAGCCTCACCCACTGCGAGACCGCCGATAGCATAGCCGTCAAGATCCAGCTTTGCGATGTCCTCCATGTGCTTTATGCGGAGGTCATCGAAGGTAGAGCCCTGATTTATGCCGAAAAGGAGCTGCTGCTTGTTTATGGTATCGGGAAGGCTGTTGAGCCTTGCCATCTCCTCCTTGCAGCGAATGAGCCAGCGTGTAGTGCGCTCGATAGAAGCTGCAACGTATTTGTAGGGCGAGGGATTTTCGATACATTCGTCAAATGCCATGGCAATGGTGGAGCCAAGGTTGGACTGTATCTGCATACTCTCCTCTGGACCCATGAAAATGCGGTGGCCGTCGATGTGGGAGGCGAAATATACGCCCTCCTCCTTTATCTTTCTCAGCTGAGCCAGTGAGAACACCTGAAATCCGCCGCTGTCGGTAAGTATGGGCTTATCCCAGTTCATGAACTTGTGGAGTCCGCCCATCTGCTTCACCACATGGTCTCCCGGACGGAGGTGCAGGTGGTAGGTGTTGCACAGCTCCACCTGGGTCTTGAGCCCCTTCAGGTCAACTGAGGATATACCGCCCTTTATGGCAGCGGCAGTGCCCACATTCATGAAGCAGGGCGTCTGGAAGGTGCCGTGAACGGTCTCGAAGGTACCGCGGCGCGCCTTGTTATCGGTTTTAAGAAGTTTGAACATAGCTTCTCCTTTATATTTTTATTGCCCGTCTGTCTTTCAGCGCCTCATGGGCGCTCCCTTGTCAGTCAAGGTCGAAGGGACAGCTCTGATCGGGAGTCCTGCTCTCCTCACGGCCGTAGAAGCCGATGAGTTCCCCGCTGCCGTTTCTGATGGCGAGGATATACATATCCAGGTTCTTTTTGTTGTCATGGAAGGCGAAGACGCGGTTGTTGTCCCTGCCCTCCTTGAACCATTCCACGGACATACGCACCATGCTCATGAGCTCCTCGTTCATGAAGCTCTCAAGGAGCTTGCTCTGCATTTCATGTCCCGATTTGTAGTAATCCATAGCGGCTGGGTTGAGATAGATTATCCTGTAATCCATATTGCAGATGACGATCGGTCCCTCCTCCGAATCGACGATCCCCTTAAAAAAATCAGTTAATTCAAATTCTGTCATTGTTTTTCTCCTTATTCAGTCAATTGTTGTATAGGGCTCTGCGGTGTCCTTTGTACGTGACCTGTGTCTGCTGCAAAAGCCTATAAGCTCTCCGTTTTTGTTTCTCAGAGCGCGCATATATACGTCCTTATCGGAGCGGTTGTCCTGAACTGCAAGAAGGCAGTTATGCTCTCTGTCCTCCTTGAACCACTCTATGACCATATCCACCTTGCTCTTAGCCTCCTCGTCCATGAATACCGAAAGAGACCTTCCCACAAGGCTGCTGCCGCCGTAGGTGTCATATGCACTGGCTGCGGCAGGGTTCAAGTATATGATCCTGTAGTCAAGATCGCACATCACCAGCGGAAAATCCTCTGTCTCTGCGTAGCTGACAAAAAAATCGGAAATATCAGTGTTCATTTGTTCCCCTCGTTCCTATATGGTGCTTGCTCAGAGAATGCACATACTGTCGCCGAAGCTGAAGAAGCGGTAGCGCTCCTCAACGGCGGTCCTGTAGGCATTCATGGTATTATCGTATCCCATGAAGGCAGAGACCAGCATTATCAGCGTACTTTCGGGAAGATGAAAGTTTGTGATAAGTCCGTCTATGCACTTGAATTCATAAGAAGGATAGATGAATATATCCGTGTACCCCTCATGCTCGGAAATATCCTTATAGAAGGTCGCCACACTTTCCAATGTGCGGCAGGTGGTGGTGCCCACTGCGATGACTCTGCCGCCGCTGCGCTTGGTCTCGTTGATGAGGTCGGCAGTTTCCTGGGGCAGGAAGTAGTGCTCGCTGTGCATTTTGTGGTCCAGTACGTTGTCTTCCTTTACGGGACGGAAGGTGCCCAGTCCCACATGAAGGGTGACGAAGGCGGTCTTTATACCCCTTGACCGCAGATCGTCAAGCATTTCGGGGGTGAAGTGGAGACCTGCCGTGGGAGCCGCAGCGGAGCCAAGCTCCTTTGAGTAGACTGTCTGATAGCGCTCGCGGTTTTCCAGCTTTTCCTTTATATAAGGAGGGAGGGGCATCTGTCCCACGTCCTCAAGGGCGGTGAAGAAATTTCCCTCGCACTGAAACTGCACGATGCGGTTACCGTCGTCCTTGACCTCAACTACCTTGGCAGTGAGCCTTCCGCCGCCGAATGAGAACTCTGTTCCCACCTTGGCTTTCTTGCCGGGACGGCAGATTATCTCCCAGAGCTTGTCCCCCTTCTGCTCCAGAAGCAGGAACTCGATGAAGGTGCCGTTGGTTATTTTCTCGCCGTAGAGCCTTGCGGGGATAACACGGGAGTCGTTCATGACCAGCAGGTCACCTTCCTTCAGGTGGTCGCATAGATTATAGAAGTGGTCGTGGGTGATGGCTCCCGTAGCGCGGTCAACGCACATCATGCGTGAGGCGTTTCGCGGCTCAATGGGAGTCTGCGCGATGAGCTCCTCGGGAAGCTCGTAATAGAAGTCGGATTTGAGAAGTTCCAATTTCATTCTCCTTTTATTCTCAGAGTACGGAGGTACTGCTTCTGCTCCGCAGTTATGCGGAAGCTCTCCACAGCCTTCTGTATCGTTTTATTGTGAGTCCATACATCAAGGCGCTTTTCCTCGATATAGGGAAGTACACCGTCATAGTTGGAGGCGAGGGCAGTGGCGAAATACCAGGCTCTCACCATATTTATGTAGTATTCTCCGGAGCGCAGCTCTGCAGCCATATCGGCGTATTCCCTTCTGAAGCTGTCCCCAAGGAAGTGCTTCATGAGCATACAGACGCCGGATCTGACCGTATATGTGCGGTCGGAAGCTATCCAGCGGCGTATGCAGGGCAGCAGCTCATCACGGTGTTTTGCGAACACCTTGGGGGAGAACTGGTCACAGGTCGCCCAGTTGTCGATGTACGGCAGGAAAGCCTCGGTCAGCGCCAGGCATTTTGAAAAGTCCTTTTCATCGGCGATCATGAATGCGTGGAGCTGGTTCTCCTCGAAGCTGCTATGGGGCAGAGCCGACAGGAAATCGCCTGTATCCTCACGTTTCTGCAGCTCCTTAGCCAGCCTGCGCAGGTCGGGGGTGCGGACTCCCAGAAAGCGGCTTGCTTCCGGCTCGGGAATGATCTTTTTCTGGGATAAAGCGTATTTTTCGTCCCTCAGGCCCGAAAGAGAAGCTTCAATATGGGTAAAAATGCTCATAAGGCGCACCTTTCTGTGAAAAATAATTTTTTGTAAAATCACGAAAAACTGTTGACAACGTATCTTTAAAGTGCTATTATGTAAACAAGGTAGAGGCGCGGCTGCGAAAAGTACCTGTTCACGGGACGACCCGTCCGATGGTGGACAGCGAAAGGCAATGCCGCCGAAGAGCTGTTTCTGGTAAATTCAGCTCTGGCTGTATGTCAAACAGGTATACAGCTGTCATCATGTGTGATGGAGAGCTATCGGCATATGTTCATTTAATATGTCAACATTTCTATTATAACGCATGATGAGCCGGTTTGCAACCGGTTTTTATTATTTTTTGTAAATTTTTATCAAGGAGAGGTCAATATGAAACAGTACAACGTAGGTATTATAGGCGCAACGGGCATGGTAGGACAGCGTTTCGCAACACTGCTGGAGAACCACCCGTGGTTCAATGTCAAGGTGCTTGCAGCTTCACCCAGAAGCGCAGGTCAGACATATGAGCAGGCAGCAGGCAGCCGCTGGAAGATGGCAGTGCCCATGCCAGCAGCAATGAAGGATATGGTCCTCATGGACGCTACATCCGATATTGAGAAGATCGCCGGCATGGTGGATTTCTGTTTCTGCGCAGTTGATATGAAGAAGGACGAGATAAAGGCTCTTGAGGAGGCTTATGCCAAGGCAGAATGCCCCATCGTTTCCAATAACTCCGCACACAGATTTACTCCCGACGTTCCCATGGTAGTTCCGGAGATAAATCCCGACCACATCGAGATCATCAAGGCTCAGAGAGAGCGTCTCGGCACAAAGAGAGGCTTCATCGCAGTCAAGTCCAACTGCTCTATCCAGAGCTATGTTCCCGCACTTCACCCCCTGAGAAAGTTCGGTCTGAAGAATGTTCTGGCTTGTACTTACCAGGCTATCTCAGGCGCAGGCAAGAACTTCGAGACATGGCCCGAGATGGTGGATAACCTCATTCCCTTCATCGGCGGCGAGGAGGAGAAGTCCGAGCAGGAGCCTCTGAAGGTATGGGGCGAGATCAAGGGCAATGAGATCGTAAAGGCAACAGCTCCCAACATCACAACACAGTGTCTCCGTGTTCCCGTATCTGACGGACACACAGCTGCTGTATTCGTAAGCTTTGAGAACAAGCCCTCCAAGGAGGAGATTCTCCAGCTCTGGAAGGACTTCAAGGGCGTTCCCCAGGAGCTTGAGCTCCCCAGCGCCCCCAAGCAGTTCATACACTACTTCGAGGAGGACGATCGTCCCCAGGCCAAGCTTGACAGAAATCTTGAGGGCGGTATGGCAGTATCAACAGGACGTCTCAGAGAGGATACACAGTACGATTACAAGTTCGTATGCCTCTCACACAATACACTGAGAGGTGCAGCAGGCGGCGGTGTCCTCCTTGCTGAACTCCTTGCTGCAAAGGGATACTTTGACTAAGCGGGGAGCCCCCGCGGGCTTCCACGTTGCCGCTCGTAAACTCGCTTGCATTCATCAGAAATGAAAGTCTGACATCGCTTACAGCGCTATAATTATCCGGAATTATCCCGGATCTCCGATATGATCGTGTAGGGAACGCCGCCCTCGGCGTTCCGCGCTTATGCAGTGATCTAACAGATTTGTATTTATATTTTACAAGTCCTATGTGTCTGCCGCTTTTTCGTGTGCGGCAAATATGTTGATACATCATGGAACGCCGGGGGGCGGCGTTCCCTACATTTTAACATTACGAAAGGGAAAAGCTATGAAGAACACTATTTTCACCGGCGCTGCTGTGGCTATCATCACGCCCATGAACGCCGACGGTTCTATAAACTATGACGAGCTGGGACGCATCATCGACGACCAGATCGAAAGAGGCACCGACGCCGTAGTTATCTGCGGCACCACAGGTGAGTCCGCAACTATGACAGATGACGAGCACCGCGACTGCATCAGGTTCGCAGTAAAGCACGTTGCAGGCAGAGTTCCTGTTATCGCAGGTGCGGGCAGCAACGATACACGCTATGCCGTAGAGCTCTCCAAGGAGGCTGAGGCAGCAGGCGCAGACGCTCTTCTCCACGTTACTCCTTATTACAATAAGGCTACACAGAGAGGTCTCGTTGCTCACTTCACAGCTATCGCCGATGCTGTGAATATCCCCATTATCCTTTATAATGTTCCCAGCAGAACCGGCTGCGGCTTTGACGTGGCTACAGTAAAGGAACTCTCAAAGCACAGAAACATCGCTGCTATCAAGGAAGCAAGCGGCAGCATAAGCTATGTTGCAAAGGTAATTGCTGAGTGCGGCGACGATATAGATGTATACAGCGGAAACGACGATATGGTAGTCCCCGTTATGTCACTGGGCGGAAAGGGCGTTATCTCCGTAGCTTCACACGTTATCCCCAGGGAGATGCACGATATGGTGCAGCTCTGCCTCGATAACAACTTCGCTGAGGCAATGAAGCTCCAGATCGAGAACCTTGACATCTGCAATGACCTGTTCCTGGAGGTAAACCCCATTCCCGTAAAGGAAGCAATGAATATGCTGGGCTGGAATGCAGGTCCCTGCCGTCTGCCCCTGTGCGAGATGACAGACGACCACAAGGCTAAGCTGAGAGCTACCCTTGCAAAGCACAGACTTATCAAGTAAACCATCCACCGAAAAGGAAGTGTAAAATATGACTAATATAGCTATCTGCGGCGCTAACGGCAGAATGGGACACAATATCTTCAATTGTGCCGACGAGAGAGAGGACTGCACAGTAGTTGCAGGCATCGACCTCTATACCAAGCAGTATGCGGATTTCCCAATTGTGGAAACTCCCGCACAGCTTCCTGTCAAGCCCGATGTTATCATTGATTTCTCAAATCCTGCTTCACTGGACGGACTTCTTGACTACTGCCTTTCTACTGGAACTCCCATAGTTATCGGCGCTACAGGCTACACAGACGAGCAGACCGCAAAGATAAAGGCAGCTGCACAGCAGATCCCCGTGTTCTTTACATTCAATATGTCACTGGGCATAAACCTGCTTGTACAGCTGGCAAAGAAGGCAGCTGAGGTACTGGGGGACAGCTTTGATATCGAGATAGTTGAGAAGCACCACAACCAGAAGATAGACGCTCCCAGCGGAACCGCAATAATGCTGGCAGACGCAATAAATGAGACACTTGACAATTCAAAACATTACGTTTACGACCGCCACTCACGCCGTCAGAAGCGTGAGAAGTCCGAGATAGGAATGCACGCAATTCGCGGCGGCACTATCGTGGGCGAGCACGACGTTATCTTTGCAGGCCATGATGAGGTCATAACCCTTTCCCACTCGGCAGCTTCAAAGGCTGTTTTCGCGGCGGGAGCTGTAAATGCAGCGGTATTCCTCAAGGATCAGCCTGCGGGACTTTATGATATGTCATTTTTAGTATAAGACGTGATCCCCCTCTTGAAGAAAGAGGGGGAAGCTTTTTACATCGCGGGTGAAAACAGATCATTTAAGTAAGGAGAAAAAAGATGAAAAAAAGGTTTCAGTTATTATTCGTTCCCATAATTGGCTGCACACTTCTTCTTGCAGGCTGTAATGATAAAAAGGCGAAAATATCACAAAATACAAATACGAGATCGAAGAAGCAGTATCGGACGAAACATTCAGCAGTGTGATCGAGGGCGAACTGACACCTGTTGAAATAAAGTTCGGTATGGGCGGCGAGAGCGGCTATGAGCAGTTTTCGACCAAGGACTCGGAGATGATAAGCGCATATATCGACGCGCTCAGAGCAGTCAGAATAAAAAGGTCATCACGGATGAAGACGATATGTTTTTGGTGAATGACGGTATCGAGGACTATAGCTTTATCATGGAGGACGGAACAAAGACCGGCTTCGGCACCGATCTGAGTACATACGTTATGGACAGAGAGAACAATAAACAATATGTTCTTGAAAACACAGACGAACTGGACAAACTGAATGATAAGATACGCGGCAGGTCAGAGAGTTGAGCGTCGGTAGTGAGCGCTGAGAGTTAATGTATTCGCTCACATTATTTAAATAACGTCGCTGAAGGCGACTCAACAACTTTCAACTTTAAACTTAAATCAGAATTTGCTTTGAATACGGCAAAAGGAGGCAAAATGCTTACACATACTGGTACACAGACAATAGAGACCGACAGGCTTATCCTCAGACGATTTGAATATTCCGACGACGCTGCTATGCTGAAGTACTGGGTCGCTGATGAAAAGGTGCAGTCTTTGTATTCAGAGCCCGTTTACTCCACCAAGGAGGAGGTAAAGGGACTTCTGGACAAGTACATCGGCGGCTATGCCCGTGAGGACTATTACCGCTGGGCGGTCATCGAAAAAGAGTGCGGAGAGTGCATCGGACAGATAGCCTATTTCCTCGTTGACAGCAAGAACCACTTCGCTGAGATAGAGTACTGTATAGGCTTGCAGTTCCGGCGAAGGGGCTATGCTACCGAAGCAGCAAGGGCTGTTATAGCCTTCGGTTTTGACAGAATTAACCTGCATAAGGTGCAGATATGCTGCAAGACCATAAACGCTCCTTCCAGAAAGGTCATAGAGAAGTGCGGACTTACATTCGAGGGCACTCTCAGGGACTATTTTTACATGGACGGTGAGTATGTGGGCAGGCACTACTTCTCCATACTGCGCGAGGAATACGAAAACAGGAGGTAATAAAAATGAACGATAACGAAACACTTGAAAGAGTACGGGAGACCTTCCGCGACGACCGCTTCGCTACGGAAACGGGAGCAGTTATAGACGAGTTAGGGGACCACTATTCAAAGTGCAGCCTTGTCCTTAATGAACACCACAGGAACGCCGTTGGCGGTATCATGGGCGGAGTTTACTTCACCCTTGCGGATTTTGCCTTTGCAGTTGCCTCTAACTGGCAGCAGGCAGGAGTAGTGGGGCTCAACTGCGATGCTTCGTTCATCGGAGTTCCGAAGACGGAGCGCATAGTCGCCGAGGCAAAGCTCATCAAGGACGGCAGGACCATATGCTGCTACAATGTGGACATAAGGGACGAGCTGGGCAATCCTGTTGCCGCTGTCCAGTGTGTAGGCTTCCGTAAGAGTTGATAATTCTTAGTTAAATATAAATCATAATTTAGCGCGTATGCGCTAAGTTGATAGTTGAAAGTTGATAGTTGAGAGTTAATGTGTTCGCTTCGCTCACAATATTTAAATATTGTCGCCGCAGGCGACTCCACAACTTTCAACTCTAAACTCAAATCGGCATTGTCAATAAAAATAGCCATAGTACTTCCGTATCGGAAATACTATGGCTTTATTGTTTATTCAGACTTTTTCGGATTTCCTTGCCCGCTTTTTCTGCTTCTTTATCTCATACATCTTCTCGTCAGCCATTTTGATGACGCTGTAAAGCGTATCGCTGTCGCCGGCGGTAGTGACTATGCTTCCGATACTTGCAGAAATAACATAGGGCTTCTTCACAAGCTTGTTGATATTCTCAAGCTCGGTGTTGAACCTGTGCTCCAGAGCCTCCACAGCTCCCTGTGAAGCGTTGGTGCTGAAGATAACGAACTCGTCGCCGCCGAATCTTGCGCATATACTGCCCCTTCCGCAGCAGTTGCTGATGATGCTTGCAAGGCGCTGTATAGCGAAATCGCCCTCATTATGTCCGTAGTTGTCGTTGATGAACTTCAGACCGTCCATATCTATGAAGCTGAGCAGCATTTCCTGCTTGTTAGCCACGCACTCCCTGAACATATCATCGGCGATATTGATGAAGCCGTTGCGGTTGTAGATGTTGCAGAGGGGGTCGATGACATACAGGCGGTTAAGCTCGTCCATAGCCTTGTTGAGGTGGAAGAGCTTGCGGATATTCTCGATAGAGTTGCTCAGTGTCATGGTCAGGGTGTGACATAGCAGACTGTATATGGGAAAATCTCCGTTTGTGATTATGTAGTAGCCCAGACAGCGGTCGCCGAAATGGAGGGGGAGGAAGTAGTTGACACAGCTTCTGTCCTCAAAGCCCTCGGGGAACATATTGCTGCTGGGGTAATAGCCCACGCTCCTGCGCTGCCCCTTGTCCCAGATAAGAGGAGCAGTCATATAACTCTTGTATGCATCGGGCTTTGAGTCAATGGGGGCGGAATTGAATGCGTCCTGCCAGTCCTCGCTCAGACAGAGCTGAAATTTCTCACACTCAAGCTCACCGATGAGCTTTTCGATGACATTGAAGCATTCAGATGCGGTCTCGGTCTCAGCCAGACCTGCTGTAAGGCAGTTGAGCATGAGTATATTGCTGTTGGTCACCTCAGACTTGCGGTAGGTGACCTTTTTGTATTCTATCAGGTCGTCGTGCTCGGCGTTTCGGCAGCCGCAGCTCTCGCTGAATACAGGAGTTGCCTCAAGAGAGATACTATGGGGCTGCTCAGTGCCGTGGATGACGTTGAGGAGCACCTCTGCTGCCTTGTATCCCGCCTTGAACAGCGGGCGCTTTACCGATGTGACGGCGGGACTGCAATTCCTTGCGCTGAATGTGTTGTCGAAGCCTGTGACCATAACGTCATCAGGGACCTTGTAGCCCAGCTTTTCCAGTGAGGACAATACTGTCAGAGCCATGCCGTCATTGGCGCAGATAAAGGCGTCGGGAAGCTCCATTCCCGAGGCTGCGAACTCATCGACAGCCAGCTTGCCGTCATAGCTCTTGAAGTCGCCGTAGTATATGCGCTTTTCATCTATGGGGATACCATTCTCCTTCATGGCGCTCCTGAAGGCATCATATCTTGCCCTGCCCTCAGGGTTTGCAAGAGGGCCCGAAACGAAGTTTATGACCTTAGCTCCGTGGAACTTTATGATATGATCCACCAGTTTATTCATTACGGAGAAGTTGTCGATGCTTATGTCGTAAAATTCGGGGAATTCATGGCTCTCGAAAATGACAGTGGGGATATGTGCGTCACGGACCCTTTCAAGGATACGGGTCCGTATCTCCTTATCGCCGAAGGTATTGGTCATAAGAAGTGCACCGTCAAAACGGGTATAGTCTATCAGGTTGTAGATGCTCACTTCGCCGATATCGAAGGTCCTGCTTCCCACCATTCCCCCGAAGGCAGCAAAATAAGACACATTGATGTTGTGTTCCAGTGCGAAACTGTTGATCCCGCGTATTGTGTTGTACTGATACTCTTCGTCAAGTCCTGAGACCACGACAGCGATGTTGATAATTCTTTCGGAATCCATATTATCCCCTCTTGTAAATGGAGTTATATACTTAATAATATTATACCACTTTTGTGAAAAAAAGAAAGGATTTAGAGAAACTTTGTAGAAAGTTACATTATATCTTGTAAGGCTTTGTGCAAAACAACAGAATAAAATATACCTGTAGTTGTATTTGCAGGATATATGAGCAAAAGGTCGGTTTTGACCGCTCATTTGAGTTGAACATTTAGCAAGTTCATAATATATAATAGTAAAAACGTACTTTCACCGCAAAAATCGGGCTGTCCGGGACTGCACGAAAGTGCAAGCTCACCCATCATTTTGTGCTGCACAAATAACGGTAAATCAACGTATCACCGTGAATTGTATAAAAAAACGCAACAAATGAGAGCTAAAATGTACAAAAAGAGCAAAAAATGAGCAAGCCCAAAAATTGTTAGCAACATTTGACTTGAATAGTTCACAGAAATGTAATAAAATTAAGACAGAAGCTGAGGAAAAGGAGGGACACAAAAGCAGATCTTGTGCTTTTGCGCTTTTTCTTAGTGTCACGAAGAAAACATATATCACGAAATGAAAGTGAGGAATGATTAAACATGAAATTCAGAGGTGTTAAAAGAGCTGCACTCGGATTAGTAGCCAGCATCGTATGCGTTTCATCTGTACCTTTTGCAGGTCTGGCAACAAATGCTGCCGGTGAGACCTACAGACTGAACGGTGCAGGACAGCACAAGGGCGTAGGCCCCGACGGCTACAGCTATGAGATCTGGGCTGCAGATACAAGTCAGCCTTCATCAATGACACTCGGCAACGGCGACGGTACATTCTCAACAGAGTGGAACTGCGCAGGACCTAACGGAAACTTCCTGGCTCGCCGCGGTAAGGATATGGGAAGCACAAAGAAGTTCCAGTCATACAACGGAATCACTTGTGACTTCGACGTAAGCTGGTCAGCAAGCTCTTCAGGTAACTCACGTATCTGTATCTATGGTTGGACTCAGAATCCTCTCGTAGAGTACTACATCGTTGAGGATTGGAAGAACTGGTGCCCTCCTAACGGATCACCCGGAGCAGGCAGCCCCTTAGGCACAGTAAGCCTCGACGGAGCTAACTACTATATCTATAAGGAGAACCGTAACTCTTATACCATCGAGGGTAACAAGCCCTTCTCACAGTACTTCAGTGTCCGCAGCAGCGGTAGAACAAAGGGTACTATCAGCGTTTCCAAGCACTTCGAGGCTTGGGAGAGCAAGGGTCTCCAGATGGGTAATATGTACGAAGTTGCTTTCAACGTAGAAGGTTGGGAGAGCAACGGTAAGGCTACAGTTAACAAGAACACAATCACATTCGGCAACGGTGGCGGCGGCGGCTCAACAGGCTCCACTGATACCCCCGCAACACCTACAGTACAGCCCGATGCTAACGGAAATTACTTCCAGAGCACATTCGAGAGCGGCGTAGACAGCTGGACAGGAAGAGGCGACGCTAAGGTTGCTTCAACTTCCGAAGTAAGCTACAGCGGTTCAAAGGCTCTCGCAGTTACAAACAGATCACAGGAGTGGAACGGCGCAGCTATCGAGCTCGATTCTGCAGCATTCGTTCCCGGTGAGACATACAGCTTCAGCGTAGGCGTACTCCAGAAGTCCGGTAAGACAGTTCCTATGCAGCTTTCACTCCAGCAGGGCGAAGGCGACGGCGCTTCATACACAGCTATCGCTACAGAAGATGTTAAGAGCGGCGAGTGGACAAAGCTTGAGAATACCTCATTCAAGATCCCCTCAAATTCTGGTACAATGACACTTTATGTTGAGACTCCCCAGGATTCCGGCGAGCTCACAGATTTCTATATTGACGTTGCTCAGGGCTCTAAGTCAGGAACAAAGTCATCAGTAGTTACAGGCCAGGGTACAGTTGGCTCAACAGGTTCAACCGGTTCAACTGGTTCCACAGGCTCTACAGGTTCAACAGGTTCCACCGGTTCTACTGGTTCAACAACTGTTAGCGGCGGTTCAGGTCACCAGAACCTCAACTACACCTATACAAAGGGCGGCGACGGCTTCAAGGATCACGCTGGTAAGCACTTCAGACTCGGTACTTCCGTAAGTGCAGGCGAGATCAATACATCACAAGGCCAGAGCTTCATTCTCAAGAACTTCAACTCAGTTACTTGTGAGAACGAGATGAAGCCCAGCGATACAGTTAAGGGCGTTAACGGCGACGATGTTCAGATCTCACTGAGCAATGCTGCTCCTATCCTCAGCTTCGCTGAGAAGAACGGCATCGGCGTTCGTGGCCATACCTTCGTATGGTACAGCCAGACTCCTAACTCACTGTTCCAGGAGAACGGCAGAGACGTTTCCAAGGACAGAATGAACAAGCGTCTTGAGAGCATGATCAAGAATACATTCGGCGCTATCAAGAGTCAGTATCCTAACCTCAAGCTCCATTCTTACGACGTTTGTAACGAGCTCTTCCTCAACGATGGCGGCGGAATGAGACCCGGAAGCAACTCCGGCTGGACCAGAGTTTACGGTGACGGCAACTCTGAGTTCGTTATCAACGCATTCAAGTATGCAAGACAGTATGCTCCTTCAGATTGTAAGCTCTATCTGAATGACTATAACGAGTACATCACAAACAAGACCAACGATCTCTATAACATGGCTAAGAAGGTTATGGCAGAGGGCGATTATATCGACGGTATCGGTATGCAGTCACACCTTGCTGATAACTATCCTGATGCTAATACTTATGAGACAGCACTCAAGAAGTTTGAGAGCCTTGGTCTCGACGTTCAGGTAACTGAGCTCGATATCACAAACAAGACAGGCAACAACGGAAAGCTCTATAAGGAGATCTTCCAGATACTTGCTAACCACTCCAAGAACATCTCATGCGTAACCCTCTGGGGTACAACAGATGAGAGAAGCTGGAGAAGAACTGAAAACGGTGGTTCACCGCTTCCGTTCAGCAACTATCAGCCTAAGTCATTCTACAATGACATCATTAGCATCCTCGATAAGACAGAGGGTTCAAAGGGCGATGATCCCGGTCAGTCTGTTGTTACAACCACAACAGCACCTCCTGTACAGGTTACAACTACAACTTCCATCATCACGATCGATGAGAAGGAAGAGCTCAACAAGAAGGTTACTAAGTGGGGCGACGCTAACCAGGATTCAGGCGTAGACCTTTCAGATGCTATCTTCATCATGCAGGCTCTCGCTAACCCTGATAAGTATAAGCTCAGCTCACAGGGCAGACTCAACGGTGACGTTTATGAGGCTGGTGAGGGTATCACAACAAACGATGCTCTTACAATCCAGAAGAAGCTCCTCGGACTTATCTCTACACTTCCCGAGAGCTATTCAAGCAAGCTCAAGACATCTACACAGATCATTACACAGGCTCCTGTTCAGCAGCCCGTATATACAACAACAGTAACCAATCCTCCTGCTTCAAGCTCAGGCGGAAATGGTTCTATAAACGATAACTTCGATTCAGGCGCAGGCAACTGGTCCGGAAGAAGTGCAACAGCTGCTCCCACATCTGACGCTTACTATGGTTCATCCGGTAAGGCTCTTGAAGTATCAGGCAGATCACAGGAGTGGAACGGCGCAGCTATCGACCTTGGTTCAGAATTCAAGGTTGGCGATACTTACAGCATCAGCCTGGCTGCTCTTCAGGTAGCTCAGGAAGCAGCTACAATCCAGATCTCTCTCCAGCAGGGCGAAGGCGACAGTGCTTCATACACATCTATCGCTAAGGCAGACTGCAAGAAGGGCGTTTGGACAAAGATCGAGAATACTTCATTCACCATTCCTTCCAACTCAGGCTCAATGATCCTTTACGTTGAGACAGTTCAGGATTCCGGTGATACAATGGATTTCTACATCGACAACGTACTCGTTGCTAAGGAAGGTACAAAGTCTTCTGTAACAACTGGCGGTCAGGGTAAGGTACCCGAGGCTAAACAGCAGACAGTAACACCGGTCAGGGTACAGGCGTACAGGCTGGCAAGAAGCTCTGCGGTATCTCATTCGATGACGGTGCATCAGCTACAAGCACATCTGATCCCGGATACAGAATCATTAATGCTCTTGCTGAGAACGGCATGACAGCTACATTCTTCAATGTAGGCAGCTGGATCAAGACAGAGCAGCAGATCAAGTATGAGTATCAGAAGGGCATGGGAGTTGCTAACCACACTCAGACACATCCTCACATCGGACAGCTCTCAGCAGATCAGTGCTACTCAGAGTGGTCACAGTGTAATGCTAAGCTCAAGGGAATCATCGGCACAGAGCCTTCTCACCTCATGAGACTTCCTTACCTTGAGGACAGCGCAAATGTAAGATCAGGCCTTAAGGACGTTCCGCTTATCTCTTGCGACATCGATACTCAGGACTGGAACAACGCTTCTAAGGATCAGATCGTTCAGACAATCAAGAACGCTGCAAATAATGGTTCACTCGAGGGTGCTATCGTTCTTTGCCACGAGAATTACGCTACAACAGCTGCAGCAATGGAAGAAGTTCTTCCTTGGCTCGCTGCAAACGGATATCAGAATGTAAACATCTCTGATATGGCAGCTGCAAAGGGCAAGACCCTCCAGGGCGGCGTAGTTTACAAGCGCGTTTGATAAGTAATAATTCTTATCAGAGTTTTCAAATGTGCCGATCATTTCGGTGGTCGGCACACTAATTAAGATTTCTCCAAATTTTAATATCCCCTGAAAGGCAGTCGGTGCAAATCGGCTGTCTTTTCATTTTTTCAGAAAAATGCTATAATATTATGTGACTTTTTGTATTTCCCCAAACGTGTATATAGTGAAAGGAGCTGATGAACAATGCAGAAATGCGGCTGCGCTCGCGAGGCGGTCGAGAAATACGGCGATATGCTGTACAGGATAAGCCTGCTTATACTGAAAAATACTGCCGACGCCGAGGACGCTGTGCAGGAGACCTTCATAAAATACTTCACGAAGGCTCCCGAGTTCGCAGACGGCGAGCACGAAAAGGCATGGCTCATCACTGTTGCCACTAACAAATGCCGTGATATGCTCAGATGCCGTACCCGACATGAGACCGAGAGCGAGGAGCTTCTCAATACCTACGCCGTGGAGAAAAGTGACAGCGGCATACTTGAGGCTCTTATGGAGCTCTCTGACAAATACAGGATAATAATGGTGCTTTTTTACGTTGAGCAGTATAAGATCGACGAGATCGCTGATATAACAGGAGTAAGCGTTTCGGCAGTCAAAATGCGCCTGTCAAGGGGCAGGAAGCTGCTGGAGGAGAAATACAGAAAGGAGTATATGTAGTATGGATAAGAAGCTCAGAAATGCGGCTGAAAAGATAACGATGCCCGAGGATATGAAAGAGCGTATCATAAAAGCCTGCGAGAACATAGACAAAACGAACATAGAGCGTACCGACAACGACGGCTATACCGAAGTCGCAAGCGGTACCGAGCGCATAAGCAGAAAGAACAACATTATCCGTATAGTAAGCGCCGTTGCAGCCTGTGCCGTGCTTGCTGCGGGTATAGGAACTACGGGAGTTCTTCTCCATAAGAATCACAGAAGCCAGTTGGCGGGGAGTGAAGACGTTGATGCGGCTGAGAGCAGAAGCTGCCCCTTCGGAGACTTCAACGAGCTGGATTACACATTTGACGCAAATGATGAAAAATACGGTTACTACTCAGACGAAACCTACGCTAAATTGTCAGAATTTCTGAATGGATTCAGTTGGGGAGAAGAATATGAGAATACCGAGGGAAGAAAGATCGTACAGGATACACCGGATAAATACTGCACTCTGTACTGGTTCACAGACGATGCCAATTGTACTGTATGGATATCAAATGACGGCTTTGTCAACTATGTAAAATATGTTCTGCCTGATGTTTCCGAACCGCCACTATCGGAACCATTGGAACCGGCTGAAAGTAAGTACTATATGATAGACATTGAAGCCTTCGACAAGGGTGTACAGGAAATACTCGCTCAGGAAGAGGCAATCGCAGCAGAGAAAGAATCTGATGTATCACCCTTCGGCGATTTTACAGCCTTTGACTTTGAACTTCAGAACGGCACCGTGAGGATCAATAAGAACAATGGCAGATCATACGAGCTGGTAGCCGATATGCTCAACAGATGGGATTGGGGCGAGGAAACAGAGGCACAGCCCGGCAGAGAGGATCCCTTTGCAGTAACTGACTCGGAATACGAGATCTCATGGGAGATAGACCATGACGTTTACTGGCTCAAGATCGCGGAAGACGGATATGTCATCTATTCGGGCGACAGATACGATGAGGATTATCTGAATTCCGAGGAGATATGCAGAAAGTACTATAATATAGAGGTAAATTCATTTGATGAAGGTATCTATGAATGTATTTCCGAGGCTGAGTCTATTACACAGGAAGAAATAGATGACCTCACGAGCGGTGAACTCATTTCTGCGGAGCTGTATGATATAAGCGAAGGCAAAAACGAAAACATTACGCCCACTTCAGAGGGAGACAAGCAATATGTTGAGGAATTCCTTTCCGGTATGTTCATTGATATGCTGAAGGATAATATTATCCCTGAGAGCCAGGAGGATCTGAGATATTCTGCTGTTCTGATGTACAAGGATAATGACAAGACCATCAGAAGGACATACTATGTTCACGAAAACGGCTGTGTAGTCCTCTACGCGTATGAGGTGACTGCTGCGGGTGAGGAGCCGATAACAACTGCAAGCTATTCTGTGGACTTCAATGAGTTTGAGAACTTCCTTGTAAAATTCGGCGCAGATATTGAGAATTAAGACATAAAAAAGAACAAACGAAAGATAAAATAAAAAGACCGCACATCTTATGATGTGCGGTCTTGCTTTTATCTCAGTGAATACAGTTTCTTGAAGTCTGTTGGAGTGCAGTGCTTGATTTCCTTGAAGATACGGTTGAAGGTGGTAAGGCTCTTGAATCCCGAGCGCATAGCCACTTCTGTAATGGGAATGCTTGGGTCAAGGAGGAGAAGCTCCGCCGCCTTGGTACGTCTTGCGTTTATGTACTGGAGATAGGACATAGCGTTATACTGCTTGAATATACGGGAGAAATGGTACTTGCTGTAGCCTGCAACGTCGGCAAGCTGCTCAAGAGTAATATCGTACATATAGTTATTGTCGATATACTTGAGAACGGTACCGAACTTTTCGCTGTACTCGTCTATCTTCTCGTCATCGCAGTCCATAACGATCTTCTGCTGCTCCAGTTGATACTCGCGGAGAGCCATGAACAGCTCGATGACCTTGACGTAGATCTTGACGTCGGCAAGCTCCGACTTTGAGTTATAGAGAGAAAGAATATCCAGCATGGTCTTTTTCGCCAGAACGTGGAGCTCCTTATCCATATCCGCATTGATGAGGACAGCCGAATTCAGTGAACGCATAACAGGTTCGAGGGCAGAGATCTCGCCCAGGATGCTGTTATCGCACTGGAAGATTATACGTCTTCCGGGAATAGCAGGCATACTGTGAAGCTCGCCCGGGGGAACGATGAGAACATCGTTTTCGGGAATAATATAGTCGATGCCGTTCACAGTGACCGTATATTCATTTTTCAGCGGCATAAGGAGTTCAACGGCGTTATGCCAGTGAACAGGATAGGCCTCATTCTCGTTGTTGTCGTAGAGCATGGCATACTTTTGGGTGTCATACTCAACGGTCTCGAAGTCGCCCGAGAGATGTTTTATCATTTTAATACCCCCCTCTGATCTGCACTAACAGAGGTCGTGACCAAATATTGCTGTCATTTGGTTCTGTTTCAACTTAATTACTAATATCATTATAATCTATATGATGTATTTTGTAAATGGTTTTTGTGCAACTTTGTGAAAACTATACAAATGGACTGACCAATTTTTGCGCAAAATGAATTGTGGTCAATCGCAAAAAACAGGCATTCTTTACAGTCTTATTACAGCAGTGCAACAGGGAAGTGACAAAAAGCTCCCCTGACGACCGCATATCGTCAGGGGAGCCTGTGGTAAAATATTAGTCGGGAATGTTGTCGCTGTCGTAGAAGAAGCTTCCGCTGTCATCGGGAAGAGTTGACTCCTTTAAAGTCTCAGCTTCCTCAGCAGGAGCAGCCTCAACAGCAGGTGCAGCAGCTCTGGGAGCCGCCATCTTGCCGCCTAAGAAGCCTGCAAGAAGTGATCTGATGTCAACGCCTGTAGCCTCAGTGAGACCGTCGGTGATCTTTGTGGTAGAGCCGATGATGTCACCAACAAGCTTGCTGGAGTTGCCTTCGCCGTACATAGTGATCTTGTCAACCTGAGCAAGAGGAGTAGCGGCGTTCTTTACTACCTCGGGGAGAGCCTTGAAGTACATTTCGAGAACAGCAGCCTCGCCGTACTTCTTCATAGCCTCAGCCTTAGCGTTGATACCCTCAGCCTCAGCAAGACCTTTAGCGCGGATAGCGTCCGCCTCAGCCTTACCTACAGCAGCGATACCTTCGGCCTCCTGCATCTTAGCGAACTTCTGGGCTTCAGCCTCAGCCTTCTGAGCCTCAGCTTCCTGCTCACGCTGGAAACGATCGGCTTCAGCCTCTTTCTTGAGCTGATAGAGCTTAGCGTCGGCTTCCTGCTGAGCCTTGTAGCGGTCAGCCTCAGCCTTCTTCTTGATCTGAGCTTCGAGAGCCTTTTCTGTTACCTCTGCCTCACGAGCCTTCAGCTCAACGTCCTTTTCGGAAGCGGCGATGTTAGCATTAGCCTTTGATACCTCAATGGTCTTACGCTGATTTTCGCGCTGGATCTCGTAAGCAGCATCTGCGATAGCCAGCTGTGTGTCGGCTTCCTTCTTGAGTTCTGCCTGACGGATAGCCAGCTCGTTGTTTTTCTGTGCGATCTCGGTCTCAGCCAGGATCTTAGCGTCGTTGGCTTCCTTCTTAGCCTGAGCCTTGGCGATCTCGATCTCCTTTTCGGACTCAGCGCGTGCGATAGCAGCCTTCTTCTGGATCTTGGTGGTGTTGTCGATACCGAGATTTTCGATCAGGTTCTGATCGTCGGTGAAGTTCTGAACGTTGAAGGAAACAATCTCAAGACCCATTCTGTTCAGGTCGGGAGCAGCGTTTTCCTGTACCTTCTCAGCGAATGCCTTACGGTCATTGACCATAGCCTCAAGTGACATCTGACCAACGATCTCACGCATATTACCTTCGAGAACCTCTCTTGCAACCTTAGCCACATAAGCTGTGTCCTTGTTGAGGAAGTTCTCGGCGCCCAGCTTGATGAGCTGGGGATCACTGCTGACCTTAACGTTAACGTTGGCGTCAACATTGATATTGATGTAGTCTGCGGTAGGAACGGCGCTTGAAGTCTTTACGTCAACAGCGATGAGCTGGAGCTTCAGCTTATCCACACGCTCAAAGAAGGGAATGCGGATACTTGCCTTACCGATGATTATTTTTCTCCTGAGACCCGAGATGATGTACGCGGTGTCCGGGGGAGCCTTGATGTAGCCTGTGATGATTATAAGGAGGAGTAAGATAACTCCTATTGCGATCGGGATAACGAGTCCCCAGTTGATGTTGTCAAGCATATAAACCTCCATATCATATATGCGGCGCTTATGCGGAGCGCCAATAGTTTTACGGCAGACCTGTTTCTGCCGTATGACAGTATTATACATCAATTTCTGCTCTTTGTCAATATGCGACAAAATAATTACAGAGCGTATATCACAAAATATGAAATTGTGCAGAATATACAGAAGGATTTATTGCAAAAATAAGTTCATATGAACCTTTTGTACAGTTTCAAGAACCCGAGCCGCTCCCCGGTGTATTTATCATAGCTCCGGGACGGTTTCAATTGCGGCTTTGTTCACAAAAAATTTACAATCTTATCCGCACATACATAATGTCTCCTCCGTTATTATAGTAGAGCTTCTGATAATATAGAGAAGTTTCTAAGTATAAGGGGGTATCTTTATGAAAAAAGGTATATATCATTATTGTCGGCGGTCTGTCTTTCTCTTTTTCCGTTTTCAACTGCCTATGCGGAGGGTGACGGCGGGCTCGACCCTATCTATGAAGCGGTAAAGCAGTTCGGCTCAGAGACAGACTACCTTACTTATGTCAATTACGGCAGCCTTGTCAAGGCGGAAAAAGAGTCAAACAAAGCATATGCGGATTTCCTTGACCGCTGCTCGGATTCGGAGCTTTTTGAGGAGCCTGCCAAAAAGTATACCGATACCATGTCCGCGGGCAGGTGCCTGGGCATATCCCTTTTGGAGATAATGGCGCATAACGGCTTGATACGTCCCTCGGACATACAGGAGGGAGCTGTGAATATGACGGATATTGAGCTTGACGATACAGCCAGGTATTATACGGATTATTATCAGTCGGTACAGCTCCACAGGGACTTTGACCTTTATTTTAAATGGTATATGAGCCGCTACAGCAGAGCCGAAAGAGTGGAAAAGCTGCTTGAGACTGCGGAAAAGGCGGCGGAGGATAAAAAGTATTTCCTCATTATGATAAGATCGGACAATTTCATGCACGCAGTGGCAGGTATCGGAGTTCTGGAGGGCGACTGGGAATTTGAGGGAAAGCATTATGATAAATGTATACCCACATTTGACTCCAACGTGGTGAAGCAGCAGTATATCCCCGAGAAAATGGTCTGCTGGGGCTTCAACAAGCACTCTTCCTTATATGTGAACACCGATACCCTTGAGATATATTCTCCCAGCTATTCCGAGTACCTCGGCGGAGAGTTTGAGGTGTTCAGCAGCGATGATGAAGCCTTGCTTTACAGCAAAAGCCTTTTCCCCGCGGATACCGATACAGGCAGCCCTTCAGATGAGCTGTGCGAGATAGATATTGACAGCAGCAGTGCCTGTTCCATAAATGCGCTGAGAGCCGACGGCAGCAGCTATACCGCTGATAAGGCGGACTATCCCACCTTTGCGGCTGAAAAGGGAACTGCATATTACCTTGACGGTGAGCGGTTCCGTGTGGATACAGAGGAGAGCGGAGAGCTGTATGTGAGATACGCTGACCTCAGAAAGACCGTTATTTCCGAGACAAGCGGCAGTGTCAGCAGTATCACCAACAGCCCCGGCGGAACGGAAATAGACGGAGAGGATTTCGGCTATGATATTATGCTGCTGCTTAATGAGGGAAGCTACACCTTCGCGCCCCATTACCGCTGGAATATCAGAGGTGAGGCAAAGGAGAGGATACAGGTCACTCAGGGAGAGAAGGGGATAATTCTCGGCGGAGACAGCGGAGTCAGATGCACCCTTTCAGTGTATGACTCGGTCTTCGATGACAAGCTGAAGGATAAGGAGAGCGCTTCCGGGGTCAATGTTTTGGCGGCAAAAAGCGTTATGGCAGTCTGTGATGACAAGACGGGGGGAGATCCGCTTTCTGACAGGCGAAGACTACACCCTTCCTGTTGAATCAGGGGACGTGAACTGCGACGGAAGGCTCAATGCTGTGGACGCTTCTTATGTGCTCGCTGATTATGCCGAAACATCGGTGGGCAGGGAGGCTTTCCTGAACAGGAAGCTTGCCGACTATAACGGCGACGGCTCTGTAAGCGCGGTGGACGCCTCACAGATACTTGCAGCCTATGCCGATAACTCCGTCAGCTGACATTAAGGGGCATTGTCCTTTTATAATTGACAAATATCTCTCAAGGTGATAAAATAAAATATGCTTGGAAACTGCGGCAATAATATCCAAATTAGTGCCGCAGTTTTTGTGCAGGCGTACAAAGATCAGGCTTCTTGAGAAAAAGTAGGCGTTTTTGCGACATTTATATTACAGAAGCTTATCGACGGAAGGATGTGAGACTGTTGATAGAGCCCGAACATTGCACGCTGATAATCGAAAAGTACTATAGTGAGATATTCAGCTACTGCTACGCTAAGCTCGGCTACAGTCATCACTCCGCAGAGGACTGCACACAGGAGGTCTTCGTGGTGTTCTTCTCAAAGCATGAGAAGCTTGACGAGACCGATAACATAAGACTGTGGCTGTACCGTGCGGCAGACAACGTCATAAAGGCGTTCCTGCGAAAGGCTCCGCCCCCCTGCCGTAAGTCTTGAGGAGAGCCCTGAGGCTATGAATATCGCCGACAGCGGCGGTTTTACGGAGAGCGGAGACAGTCCGCTGGACCTGCTGTCACCTGAGGAGAGACAACTCCTCGAACTGTACTATAACAGCGATTACGGACAACGAAACGAAGCTGCTAAGCGGCTGGGACTATCCCTGCCCGCACTTTACAGAAAAATACACAAGCTGAAGAAGAAGCTTCGTGCCGCTGAAAAGTGAGGCGGACGTTATCATGAACAAGGAGTGGTTTAATTTGAAGGATATTTCTATCACCGATAAGCTTTCGGATAAGAATATGCTATACGATCTGCAGCGGCTTCTCAGTGAGGAGCTCGCAAAGCCTCTGGAGGAGCGTGATCTTGATGCCGTTAAGGAGATCACCGACGCTATGGTCGGTATTAATGACGAAGAAATTCCGAAGCCGATTCAGGCAGATGCAGTTCTGGCGGAAGTCAGAGCAAGAAAGAGACGCAGCCGCATCGTGCAGCTCCGCAAATGGGCAGCAGTCCTCAGCGCCTGCTTCGCAGTCTGCATCGCACTCAACTTCTACACCATCAGGACCTACGGCTCAAACGTCGTTGAAACAGTGATCAGGGCAGCAAAGTCAGGCTTCAGCATTGACCTGAAGGATATAGATGATATGGAGCAGTCCTCTGCCGGTCCCGGAGCAGCTGATACCACTACCACCACAACAACTACAGATCCGTATCATCCCGCATCCACTACTTCAGCCGGAGCTCTGGTGACAGGACCTGTGGAAAGCACATCAGTGCCCATGTTCGCTACTACCACCACAACAGCAGGAATGCAGCAGCCCGCTACTACCACATCAAATACGCCCGCAGGCAATTTCCCTGAGGGCTGCAATGCAGCAGCAGGACCTGTTGCCGTTCAGCTTCTTGAAAAGGCAGAGCAGAGCGGTATAAATACAGGCTATCCTCAGTATCTCCCCGATTATCTGTCGGGACTGAAGCTTACGGAGAGCAGCTCGGAGCACATGAAGGACTCCGCCGATCTCTATCTCACCTTCTCCGATGGCAGCAGCAAGCTGGATATCATCGTTAAGGAATACAGATCGCAGGACGATATGCCTGAGGTAATGGTGCCCAGCGAAAATTTTGAATACGATGTCATCAGCAGCGGCTATGCAAAGGGCTTCCTGATACGTGAGGACAGCGGAAGTACGGCACTGTTCGTAAGCGGAAACATCGTATACACCCTCCACAGCAGCGATATTGATCCTGACGAGCTTATGGCGATAGCCGAGAGCTTCGTGGCATATCCCTCGGGATCATCAGAGAAGTGAGGGCAGCGGCATGAAAATAAAATACATCACAGCTGCCTTTCTTGGAATACTTCTTCTGAATTCACCTGCACAGATGACTGTCAATGCAGTGGATAACAGTTCATATGAACAGTACGAAAGAGCAATAGGACTTATAGAAAAGTGCTCACTCAGGTGTACATCTCCTGAGAGAGGAGCAATTGAGATAACAGCAAAAACACAGGTCTCGGGAAAACTCAGCGAGGTCGGCTTCAGAAATGTAGTTATACAGTACAGCAGCGACGGAAACAACTGGAGCGACGAGGTAGATCTGGGAGACCTTACAAAGAGCAACGCAAGGTATTACAGCCTTGACGGGCGCAGGGTCCAGGTAAAGGGCGACGGCTTCTACAGAGTATCCGTGGTCCACTACGCCGATGAGGGCGGTTCCTCCGGCAGGATACAGACAGCGGTACAGGTATCGCCTTCTGTATGGGTAACTGCTAAGCCTGTGACCACCACGTCAACGACTACCACCACAACTACAACAACAACCACCTCAACTACAAAGAGGACCACCACTACTGTTACGACTACGGGAAGAAAGCACAGCTCAACAACTGCTGCCACAACTCCGCAGAGGAGAACAAGCTCAACCACGAAGGCTGCGGCAAATTCTTCCGTAAATTCGTCGGGCAGCATAAGGACCGCAGCTGCAAACAGCGGTTCGGGAACGGCTGCAAAGACCACATCAAAGCCTTCCCGTACTACAACAACTACCACCGCAGCAAAGGAGAGCAGCTCTCCCAAAACGGGCAGCAGCTCGCCTGTAATGGAGTTCACAGCTCTTTGCAGCGCAGGTGCAGTGGCACTCTTCATTCACAGCAAAAGACCCAAGCGGAGCTGATTCCGTTTTATAAATGCACTTATGGATCACCAAGGGGGACAGATCAGAACACAAGGCAGTAAGCAGAACAACTATGCTGCGGCTGTTAAAATGACTGCGGCTCCGCAAAGCCTATCTGCACAGGCAGCGCAGAGAACGGGTCAGGAAGCAGCTCCGCCAGCTGGGTAAATGCCGTTTCAGAGCATTATCAGAGCGAAAGCACATAGTCTTTCAGGGGAACATTGCCTCAGTGCCGTCATGAGGGCGGCAGCTGACAGGCATTACCGAAGCGGCATAAATACATAAGACATCATCGCGCACAGACGGTCTGACCAAAGCTGTTCTGTGTCTTTGGACAATAAGTTTTTTCTCCATATTTCCCTGTCCGCAGCACTCGGACAGGGACTTTTTTTGTCTCGTTGACATTGCTGCTGAAAGGGGATATAATAAAGATATACTGACGGTAGTAGTATGTAATAAGGAGGTCAGCTATGAAATTCATACATCTCTCCGATCTTCACCTGGGTAAGCGTCTCAACGAGTTTTCGCTTATTGAGGATCAGGAATTCGTATTGCAGGAGATATACAGCATAATATCCGAGGAGAAGCCCGATTTCGTCATCATCGCAGGTGACGTCTATGACAAGGCAGTGCCCTCGGCGGAGGCGGTGAGACTCTTTGACGGCTTTCTCACAAAGGTTTCGGAGCGAACAGACCATGTTTTCGTTATCAGCGGAAACCACGATTCTGCGGAGCGCATAGCCTTCGGCTCCCATATAATGGAAAAGAGCGGCATACATATGTCGCCTGTATACGACGGAGAGATAGTCCCCACGGTGCTGACCGACAGCTACGGGGAGTTCTGTGTGTATATGCTGCCCTTCATAAAGCCCGTGACGGTCAGGAGATTTTTCCCCGATACAGCCGTGGAGTCTTATACCGATGCAGTAAATGCGGCAGTTGACGCCATGGAGGCGAACTTCGGCAAGAGAAATATCATCATCACCCATCAGTTCGTTACGGGAGCTATGAAAAGCGACTCCGAGGAGATATCCGTGGGCGGCAGCGACAACGTGGACAGCTCTGCCTTTGACGGCTTCGACTACGTGGCGCTGGGACATATACACAGTCCCCAGAATGTGGGAAGTCCGCGGATACGCTACTGCGGAACTCCCCTGAAATACTCCTTTTCCGAGGCTTCACAGGAGAAGTCCGTCACTGTTGCGGAGATAAGGGAAAAGGGAACTCTTGACGTCAGGACGGTACCCATAATGCCGCGGCGTGATATGCGTATTATACGCGGAGAATTTGACTATCTGACCTCGGCAGAGTGCAGCAGTGCAGGAGACAGAAGCGATTATATCCATGCAGTGCTCACCGATGAGGAGGAAGTCCCGGAAGCGATGGGAAGGCTCCGAAGCGTCTATCCCAATATCATGAGCCTTGAATATGACAACCGCCGCACAAGGAGTGACCACAGCGTCATGGCGGCTGCCGAGGCGGAGAGCAAGCGTCCTATCGAGCTTTTTGAGGAGTTCTACAGCATGAGCAACGGCGGAGAGATGTCCGCAGAGCAGCATGAGTTCGTGCAGTCGCTCATAGAAAAAATATGGGAGGGAGAAGAATGAGACCCATAAAACTTGAAATGTCGGGCTTCGGTCCCTATTCTGGGAAGACTGAGCTGGACCTGGCGGCTCTTGGCGAAAGCGGCCTGTACCTCATTACAGGAGACACGGGTGCAGGCAAGACCACTATTTTCGACGCCATCACCTATGCCCTCTATGGCAGCGCCAGCGGCGAAAACCGCTCCGATGACAGTCTGCTGCGCTCAAAGTATTCTTCTCTTGACACTCCCACCTATGTGGAGCTGACCTTTGAATACGGGGGAAAGCGCTATATCATCAGGAGAAATCCCTCCTACACCAGACAGGCAAAGCGAGGCGGCGGAGTGGCTGCACAGCCTGCAAATGCGGAGTTCACCTACCCTGACGGGCGGCAGCTCTCCGGCAAGAGGGACGTTGATAATGCTGTTGCCGACCTTATAGGTCTGACGGAAAAGCAGTTCAAGCAGATCGCCATGATAGCTCAGGGAGATTTCATGAAGCTCATTACCGAGGACACAGCGCAGCGCCGTGAGATACTCCGCCATATATTCAGAACGGACAACTATCGTATACTTCAGGAGAAATTGAAGTCGGAGAGCAGCAGTCTCAGGTCCCTGTGCGACAGCCGCAGAGAGGGCATAAGGCAGTACGTGGGCGGCATCGTCTGCGGCGAGGAGGACGAGTACGCAGAGGAGGCGGAGCGCGTAAAAGCGGAGCTCCCGCCTGTGGAGTACATAGAGGAGCTGATAAACAAGCTGCTGAGCCGTGACCGCGCCAGAGCGGAGGTATGCGCACGGGAGTCCGAGGAGACCGACAGAAAGCTTGAGGAGGTCAGCGGCAGACTGACCAGGGCTGAGGAGAAGGCGAAGGCTGCCGCAGAAAGGGACAAGACCGCAAAGGAGCTGGAGCGCACAAGGCTGAACCGTCAGGAGCTGGAGGCTGCCCTTGAAGCCGAAAAAGCCCGTCAGCCGCGGCTAAGGGAGCTCAGCGACGAGATAGCTCTCATAAAGGCGGAAATGCCCGAATATGCCAATATTTCAAGGCTCAATGAAGTTCTTCTGAGAGAGAAGCAGAACGGATTTGAAATAGAAAATGCCCTTGAAAAATGTGCTGCGGACAGGGCGGGCTGTGAGAAAAGACTTGCCGATATGAAGGCGGAGCTGTCACAGCTTGCGGAATGCAGCGGAAGCGCCGCGAAGCTTGAGGCTGAGCGCAGGGAGCTGGAGCGCAGAAGGACGGAGCTGGAAAAGCTGTCTCAGCAGCTTACCGACTGGGAGAAGAGCGCGGAGGAGCTGAATACGGCTGCCGGGGCTCTGAAGGAGCAGCAGACCAAGCACGACAGCCTTCTGAAGCAGTCGGAGAAGACAAGTGGAGATATAAAGGAGCTCAAGGCACGCCGTGAGGAGCTCAGCGGCGCTGAGGCGGAACGTGAAAAGCTGCTGCGTCAGGCGGAAGCAACGGACAAGCGTACAGCGGAACTGAAAAAGCTCTCGGCAGACCTGGCTCTGCTGGAAAAGCGCCGAAGTGCCCACAGGAAGGCGGCGGAGCGTTACAGCGAAGCCGCTGACACCGCCGCAGCTGCGGCGGAGAGGTACGAGCACAGCTACAGGCTTTTCCTGGACGATCAGGCAGGAGTTCTGGCGGCAGGTCTTACGGAGGGAAGTCCCTGTCCCGTATGCGGTTCCCGGGAGCATCCTTCTCCCGCGGTAAGAGGGGGAGAAGCTCCCTCCGAGGCCCAGCTGAACGCTTTGAAGGCGGAAGCTGACGGGGCGCGCGCCGCAGCCTCGTCGCTGAGCGCCGAGGCTTCAGCTCTGAAAGCCGCTGCGGAGGAGCTGGAAAAGAATATCGGCGACAGGCTTTCAGAGCTCCTCAGCTGCAATGCAGCTGAGGGTGCGGCGCGCTGCGGCAAGGAGCTTGAGGAACTGGCAGTGCAGAGAGGTGACATCGAAAAGCGGATCACCGAGGCAGGGGAGCGCATTGCGGAGCACGGCAGAGTTTCTGCGGAGCTTGCTTCAAAAGAGAAGCAGCTCGGCGGCATAATGGAGGCTGTAGCCGAGACTGACAGGACAATGGCGAAACTGCGCAGTGCAAGGGATAACGCTGAGGGAAGAAGCGTCCAGCTCCGGAGTACTGCGGAAATAGCTGCCGCGGAGACCATAAGAGAGTGTCCCTTTGAGGAGATACGGGGCAGGATAGTAAAGGAAAATCTGAACATCAAGGCACGGCTTTCGGACAACGCCGAAAATCTCCGCCGTGAGGAGCAGAGGTCTCAGCGCAGGGCTGAGATAGAAAGTGGTGTTCCCGAGACCGAGAAGGCTATGAAGGACATTGCCGAGAGAGCTGCAAAGCTCTCGGAGGAGCGGACAGCGGCGGTTACCAGAGCTCAGGCGGCTTCTGAGCAGCTTGAAGAGCTTCGGGGCAAGCTCAGATTTGAAAGCGGCGAAAAGGCTCAGCTTCGTTGGCGGGCTGCAGAAAAGGAGAGCGCGGAGATAAGGACAGCCTTTGAAGCGGCAGTTAAGGCAGCAGGGGACGCTGAGAAGGTCTGCGCGGAGCAGGAGGGCAAGCTGAGGCAGCTGACAGAGCAGGTAAATGCTCTGGGAGACCTTGACCCTGAAGCGGAGAACGCGGAGAGAACACGGCTCACTGCTGAAAAGGCCCGCACAGCACAGCAGCTCCGTGCACTGCACACAAGGATAACGGTGAATGAGACCGCCCTTGCCAATATAAAGGAAAGCTCGGCGGAGCTTGAGGGGCTTGAGCAGCGCTATAAGTGGCTGAAAAACCTGTCTGATACTGCCAACGGAAAGCTGTCCGACCAGAGCAAATTCATGTTGGAGACCTATATCCAGACTGCATATTTCGACAGGATAATCGCCCGCGCAAATCAGCGGCTGAGGGTCATGTCCGACGGGCAGTACACCCTGAAACGCCGCACGGAGTACGCGGACAAAAAGGCTCAGGTAGGCCTTGACCTTGATGTCATCGACCACTACAACGGCTCCGAAAGAAGCGTAAAGACACTGTCCGGCGGCGAGTCCTTCAAGGCTTCGCTGGCGCTGGCGCTTGGACTTTCCGACGAGATACAGTGCTCAGCAGGAGGTATACAGCTGGACACCATGTTCGTTGACGAGGGCTTCGGCTCACTTGACGAAAACTCCATAGAGCAGGCGATAAAAGCGCTTTCGGGACTTTCCGAGGGCAGCCGTCTGGTGGGAATAATCTCCCACGTGCAGGGGCTGAAGCAGCGTATCGACAAGCAGATAGTGGTCACCAAGGACAAAAACGGCGGCAGCAGCGCTCAGCTCATAGTGTGAAATTATCCGCAGTTCCTGCTGAACTGCGGATTTTTTGCTTTGTGCATTTTGTATAAACTGAGCCCTTTCCACAAGCGGAAAATCCGCATTTGCAGACCATATAAATCAGTTATCCTGTTAATTTTCACAAATTTGAGCCTTGAACGGCTCTGTTTATTGATTTTTCGTCGATGAAATGCTATAATTATATTGTTGAATTCATTTTTCTGTAAAAAACAATATCCAGATAAATACTGTTGGAGTGATAACAAAATGAAAATGACGAGGTGTCCCGAGAAGCATCTGTATGATGCGGATGAATATAAGACTTGTCCTTACTGCTCGGGTGAGCTCAAGGCGGGCTCAGAGCAGGGCAAGGCGCCAAAAAAGGGCAAGGTCGTAAAGGTAAGAGCCGTCAGGGCTCGCCGCAGCTCCGATATTGAGGAGAAAAAGCCTGCAGAGGCGAAGGCTGCTCCCAAGGTCGAGGAGAAAAAGCCTGCAGAGGCGAAGGCTGCTCCCAAGGTCGAGGAGAAAAAGCCTGCAGAGGCGAAGGCTGCTCCCAAGGCCGAGGAGAAAAAGCCTGTTGAGGCGAAGGCGGCTCCAAAGGTCAAGGAGAAAAAGCCTGTAGAGGCGAAGGCAGCTCCCAAGGTCGAGGAGAAAAAGCCTGCAGAGGCGAAGGCAGCTTCCAAGGTCGAGGAGAAGAAGCCTTTTGATAAAAAGGACAAAAAGCCCGTGCGCACAGATGACGGCGCAGAGCTTGCCATAGAGATAATGGAGGCTATCCCCGAGTCCGAGAAGGCAAAGTTCAAGGACGATGTGAAGGCTGATATTTTCAGCAGCAAAAAGAAGATCGACACCACTCCCGCTCCCGTAAAGCTCGACAAGCCTGTTGACAAGAAGGACGAGGGCAAAAAAGAACGTGCCGACAGGAAGACTGCTGAAAAGGCTCAGGACGGGAAGTCCGAGAAGGTACGCCTTGAAGAGGAGATAGTCATCAAGGAAGCCAAGGCAGAGGAGAAAAAGCCCGAGGCTCTCAAGGCTGTAAAGGCAGAGGAGAAAAAGCCCGAGGCTCCCAAGGCTGTAAAGGCAGAGGAGAAAAAGCCAGAGGCTCCCAAGGCTGAAAAGGCAGAGGAAAAGAAGCCCGAGGCTCCCAAGGCTGTAAAGGCAGAGGAGAAAAAGCCAGAGGCTCCCAAGGCTGAAAAGGCAGAGGAAAAGAAGCCCGAGGCTCCCAAGCTCGACGAACCCGATAATTACGAAAAATACGGCGATCTGGTAAACGATGAGAATATCGAGATCGACGATGTCAATAATATGGCTATCGATAAGAACGGTACCCTTGTGAAGTACGTGGGAACCACCGAGTCAATAGTCATTCCCGAAAAGGTAAAGGTGATCGGCAAGTACGCATTCCGCGGCAATGAGACCGTGAAAAAGGTGGTCATTTCAGATAGCGTGCGCATTATCGACAAGTTTGCCTTCTGCCACTGCTTCAATCTTGAGGAGGTCATCTTCTCCAAGAACCTTGAAGCTATCGGCGAGAATGCATTCCTCAAGTGCCTGCGCCTCAAGGAGATAAACTTGCCGGAGTCTCTCAAGAGAGTGGGCAAGGGTGCCTTCGGACGCTGCAACAGCCTTGAAAACGTAGTTCTGCCTGCATACCTCCAGAGGATAAGCGATCTGATGTTCTTCTCCTGCAAGAAGCTGAGAAGGATCGTTATTTCGGGTTCCGTTGAGGCTATCGGCAATGCTGCATTTTCCGAATGCTACAGCCTGAAGAAGGTCATCATCTCCAACTCTGTTGCGGTCATCGGCGAGAGTGCCTTCTCATGGTGCAGGTCTCTGGAGAAGATAACCATTCCCAGCACGGTAAAGAGCATCAGCAACTGGGCATTCTACGGCTGCCAGAACCTTACCGACCTGCGCATAAGCATGAATACCAAGGACATCAAGGAGGACGCCTTCTGCGGCTGCGAGATGCTCTACAATATCAGCATTGCCGAGTTTGAGGACGAGAATATCCCTCTTGACAGCATAAAGAAGGGCCACAAGCAGACCATAAGGATACTTAAGCAGATAAACCGCAAAAAGGCTGAGCGCTACGCAAGAGAGCACGGATTCAGCACACTGTTCATATAACTGTATAACAACAAAAACGGGAGCTTTTACGCTCCCGTTTTTCTATATTAAAGAAGGATATGAAACGAACTTTTTTACATTCCGCTGTCGCTGAAGCTGCGTCCGCCGTGACCGCCGAAGCCGCCCTCGGGAGGAGTGAATTCACCATCGGGAGGAGTAAGGCCGCCCTCGCCGCCGAATTCGCCGCCGAAGCCGCCGCGGCCGCCGCCGAAACCTCCGCCAAATCCGCCGCCGCGGCCGCCCATCATGGACTGGGGTATCTCAGAGACCTCTGTGCCGTTGATGATGATAGTGCCGCCGTTGAACTCAGCTGTCCGGTCATAGTCGAAGGAGGACATCTGAGCGGTGATGTCGAGAGTACCGCCGTTCACATAGACGCTGCCGTTAGCGTCAACAGCGTCGGTGTCGCCCTGACCCATGGTGATAGTTGTATTGCCGCCGTTGAACTCCACAACGATATCGCAGGCTGTGCTCTTGCTTGTGGCATTTATGCCGTCATCGGAAGCGTCAATGGTGATATCTCCGCCGTTTATCTGAACGTAGGTAGCCTCAATGCCCTCGGCAGAGGAGATATTGAAGGTGCCGCCGTCTATCTGCACATAGGTGGTTCCCTGAATGCCGTCGCTTACTGAGGTTATATCGAAGCTGCCGTCAGCGATGTAGATACAGCCGAGGGTATCGTCCTCGTCGTTCTCGCAGTGGAAGCCGTCCTTATTAGTGTTGATGGTGAAGCTGCCGCCGCAGATGGCTATAGAGTCATTTGCTTCAACAGCGTCAGCCGAAGCAGTGATATTGTAGGTGCCGCCTGTGAACTTCAGGTCGTCCTTGCAGGAGATACCGTTGTCATAAGCGGAGTATACTGACAGAGTACCCGTGCCGTTGAACACAAGGTCTTCCTTTGAGTAGATAACAGCGTCGGTGTTGGTATCGCCGTCAGCAGTGAATTCCTCACTGACTGACAGGATATTCTCACTGCCGTCAGCAGTGGTAACGAAGACCTTGTCCGCCGATACCACATAGATAGCGGGGAAGTCCTCGTTCTCGATCTTCACGCCGTCCAGCACCAGCTGTACCTTAGCTGTATTGTCGGTGTCTACCTTTATGGTGCAGTTCTTAGCGCTGCCGCTGATGAGGTAAACGCCCTCCTCGGTTATGTCCAGGGCCTTGCCGTCGGCAACTGTCAGGGACTTAGCCTCTGACAGGTCGGCTGTCTGTTCAAGATCGCGGTCGGTGAACATATCTGTTGTATCAATGACGCCGTCTGAGTTTGCACTGTATGAGGTCTTTGAAGCCTTTTCGGAGCTCTTTTCAGTAGTTTCCTCCTCAGCCTTTGAGGACATCTCCTCGGCTTCTCTTGTTACCTTGAAGCTGCTCTCTGATGTGGAGCTTTCGCTCTTGTTATTATCTGCACAGCCTGTAAATGCGCTGAGTGCCATTGTGAGCACTGCCAGACCTGCTATTGTTCTTTTCCAAGTGTTTTTCATCATAATTACGCACCCTTTCGTTTTTGTTTTGGGAGTGTTTTGTTTCTATGGTTATAATATACACCCCTTTTGTAAAACAGCGTATTGGAATGTGAAATTGTCCGGAAAGAATTGTGTTGGCGGACAAATAAATGTGGATAAATCGGCATACAAAATGAAAGCACTGTGAAAAAACGTGAAATTTTCCTCACTCAACCACTTGACATTCCCATTCAAAAGTGTTATAATACAAACAATTAAATGCGAGGACGGAGACAAGTAGCGCAGAATATCGTTCCCAGAGAGTGCGGGCAGGGTGAGAGCCGCATATCAGAGTCTGTGTGAATAACACTCCCGAGCATCAAACCCAAAGGGTGCTGAGTTAAGGGGCTTGCTGAAAGGCGGCGTCAAGGATCTGTTTGTGAAAACAGTTCAGGAGGACAGCGCAGTTCAGGAGGACAGCGTGGCTGTGACAGGGACGGCAGGTTCCTGACGGGGCGGCGCGTTTGTGATAAGCGCTGTGAGTTCCTGTTTTTCAATGCACTTCGAGTAGGGGCGACGTATTCCGCACGTTACAGCGGCTCAAAAGTGATCGCTTTTGCGGTAATTCAGGTGGCACCACGGGTATTATGCCCTGTCCTGTAGTTTCAGGACGGGGCTTTTTGTATTTTTGCTCGTCCTGCATGATACATTATTATGAAAGGTATGGTCATTATGAAACACATCGACGTCAAGGAGATAATCTCCGCAAAGGAATATGTAGGCAAGCAGGTAACAGTATGCGGCTGGGTACGCACCTCACGCAATTCAAAGAGCGTGGCATTCGTAGAGCTCAACGACGGTACATCACTGAAAAACGTTCAGGTAGTCGTTGAAAAAGGCGAGGGCGACTACAAGGAGCCCAGAGTCGGCATGGCTCTCAAGGTAACAGGTACAGCCGTAGAGGGCAGAAACAACACAGTTGAGATAAACGCAGTTCCCGAGGGCATAACCGTTCTGGGCGACGCACCCACAGACTATCCCCTCCAGAAGAAGGGACATACTCTTGAGTTCCTCCGTACTATACCTCATCTCAGAGGCAGAACGAACACCTTTAACGCTGTATGGTGTGTACGTTCAGTGCTTGCAGCTGCTATCCACGAATACTTCCAGAGCAACAACTATATATATGTAAACACCCCTCTTATCACAGGCAGCGACTGCGAGGGCGCAGGCGAGATGTTCCAGGTAACAACTATCGGCTACAGCAACGATTACAAGAGCGAGGAGGACTATTACGCAAACGATTTCTTCGGCAAGCGCGCAGGTCTCTCAGTATCCGGACAGCTTGAGGGCGAAATGGCTGCAACAGCAATGGGCAAGATCTATACATTCGGTCCCTCATTCCGTGCAGAGAACTCAAACACTCCCAAGCACCTTGCCGAGTTCTGGCACGTTGAGCCCGAGATAGCTTTCGCAGAGCTCGATGATGTTATCGAGATCGCTGAGGATATGCTCAAGCACGTTATCCGCACTCTCCTTGACAAGTGCCCCGACGAGATCGCATTCTTCGACGCTCATTTTGAAAAGGGACTCCGCGCAAGACTTGAGGAGCTCATCTCCCACGACTTCGGCAGAGTTACCTACACAGAGGCTATCGAGCTTCTGAAGAATTCGGGCGAGAACTTCGTATACCCCGTAGAGTGGGGCTGCGACCTCCAGACCGAGCACGAGAGATACCTCTCCGAGAAGGTGTTCAAGAAGGCTGTATTCGTAACAGACTATCCAAAGGAGATCAAGTCCTTCTACATGAAGCTCAATCCCGACGGCAAGACAGTTGCTGCGGTAGACCTTCTGGTACCCGGTGTCGGCGAGATCATCGGCGGCGGCGAGCGTGAGGCTGACTATGACAAGCTCATCGAGGCAATGAACAAGAGAAACATGAACCTTGACCTGTACAGCGACTATCTCGACCTCCGCAAGTTCGGTACAGTTCCGCACGGCGGCTTCGGTCTGGGCTTCGAGAGACTCATCATGTACACAACAGGCATGGCAAACATCCGCGACGTTATCCTCTTCCCCAGAACAGTAGGCTCTATAAGATAATTTAACGGCTTCGCTGTTAAATTACCAAGCCTTCAGCCTTTGGCTGACAGCTTATGGCTAATGGCTTTACCAGTACAGCACGGCAGTCGTCAATGGCGCCGATTGCCGTTAAAATATCAAGTAAAGGAAAGTGATTACTATGTCAAGATCGCTGTATATCCCCGAGGGCTATAAATCAGCCCTTACGCTGAGAGAAACTCAGCACGCAATCAAGTACATCAAGGACATCTTCCAGCAGGCGCTTGCATTTGCCCTGACACTGGACAGAGTATCGGCTCCCCTTATTGTTAAAAAGGGAAGCGGTATCAACGACGACTTAAACGGCGTTGAGCGCAAGGTGGACTTTGACATCAAGGAGATCGATGCAGAGGCAGAGGTAGTTCAGTCTCTTGCCAAGTGGAAGCGAATGGCTCTCTACCGCTACGGCTACAATGCAGGCGAGGGCATCTACACCGATATGAACGCTATCCGCCGCGACGATGATACAGACAACACTCACTCAATTTTCGTTGACCAGTGGGACTGGGAGAAGGTAATAACTGCCGACCAGAGAAATATTCAGTTCCTGAAGGATACAGTAAAGTCCGTTGTAAAGGCAATAGCCTACACCAAGCGCAAGGTGAGCCTCCGCTATCCTCAGATAGCTGGCAAGATCTGCGAGGAGCCCTACTTCATCACCACTCAGGAGCTTGAGGACAGATACCCCGACAAGACAGGCCACGAGCGTGAGCGCCTTATCGCAAAGGAGCGCGGCACTGTTTTCCTCATGGGTATCGGCGGAAAGCTGTCCAGCGGCGAGAAGCATGACGGCAGAGCTCCCGACTACGATGACTGGTCACTGAACGGCGATATACTGTTCTGGGACGAGGTACTGAACGATTCGCTTGAGATATCCTCCATGGGTATCCGCGTCGACGCAGAGTCCCTGAAAAAGCAGCTTGCCGAGTGCGGAGCAGAGGACAGGATGCAGTACAAGTACCACCAGATGATAGCTGACGGAACACTTCCCCTGACTATCGGCGGCGGTATCGGACAGTCCAGGCTGTGTATGCTTCTTCTTGAAAAGGCGCATATCGGCGAGGTACAGTCCTCTATCTGGTCTGACGAAATGATAGCGAAGTGTGCCGCAAACGGCATAACACTGCTCTGATGGCAATAAAACAATAAGCCCGGAAGTTTAAGCTTCCGGGCTTTTCTGTGTTATTATTCCTGTGCAGTTGCGGTGGTGACTGCTTCTGTGGTCACAGCTTCAGAGGAAGCTTCCGATACAGCCTCTGTGCTGTTCTGTTCCACGGAGAGCTCCATGGTCTTTACCTCAGTGAACCTGATAGTGAGCTTATTGTTTGGCATTTCAAAGCCGCTGAGCATTCCGTCCTTATCCACGGTGAGTGTATAGTCGCCGCCGTCAAGGCTGCCGCTGATAGCGAGAGCGCCGTCCTTTTCCTCGCCGCTTAGCTCCTCGGCAGCTGCGCTGCTGTCCACGGCGGACATAAGGTTTAGCATCATTGCCTTTACGGGAACGGCTGACTGGGGGACGGAAAAGCTGAGCCCTTTATATGACGCCATGACGTTGCCCTCGCTGAACTCCAGCTTAACGCCGCTGAGGGTATTGGGCTCGGAGAATTCTATCTCCCATACGCCCTCTCCGTAGCGGACCAGCTGCCCCTCCGCTTCAAGGCGGTCGATGGTGATGCTGACCTGTGCGGAGAACGGGAGACCAAGGCAGTTTTTCCGCGAGATACTGCCGCCCTTTGTGACAGCGCAGGCTGTCAGACAAACAGCGGCTGCAATAGTGATAACGAATGTGAAGATCCTTTTCATGATACCAGCTCCGATCATAGTAATGAAAGTAAATTTTCACATCCGACCTTTTCATACGGTCATATTCTGCTTCTTTTCCTTTAACAGACTGAAGGCTTCGGGCAGGGCAGAGATTATATCTCTCGGCAGCATTGCCTCCATACCCAGCTTTCTTGCGGCTGTATCGCCTGCAAGACCGTGCATATACACACCTGCACAGGCTCCGTCGAAGATACCGCAGCCCTGAGCCACAGCAGCTCCTATCATACCTGCGAGGACATCACCGCTTCCGCCCACGCTCATACCTGCGTTGCCTGTATGGTTCACGGCAGTGGACCTGCCTGAGGCGATGACAGTGCCTGCGCCCTTGAGCACCACGGTAATGTCATACTTCTCAGCGTACTTCTCGGCGGCGATAAGCCTGTTTTCGGCTATCATGCTCACATCGCAGCGAAGGAGCCGCGCCATTTCGCCCATATGGGGAGTGATGATGATGTCCGAATTCTTCTTCATTAAAATATCTATGTCCTTTGATATGCAGTTTATACCATCTGCATCGATAATAACGGGACATTTTGCGGTTTCGGTGACGAACTTCGTAAGCTCTATGGTGTCGGGAGTAACTCCCATTCCGCAGCCTATGACCACCGCGTCAGCCTTTTCCATAGCGGCTGCAAGGGGCTCGCGGCTGCTGTCATAGAGCATATAGCCGTAATCATCGCTGTCAAGCTCTATAAATGTAGCCTCAGGAGCGTGGATAGAGGCTGTATCTATGCACTTTTCCACCGAGGCAAGGCGTACAAGTCCTGCGCCGCTGCGGAGAGCGCCCAGGGTAGCGAATGCAGCTGCACCTCTCATTGATGAGCTGCCTGCGATTACCAGGACGGTGCCGAAGTCGCCCTTGTGAGAGTCTCTCTCGCGCTTGGGAGGATAAGCCGCCAGGAAATTGCGCTCAATGCGGTGATAATCCCGCTCGCCTCCCTCAAGGAGCTGCTTCAGAGCTGCTTTTGGTATTCCTATATCCGCAACGGTTATCCTTCCGCAGTATTTCTTCAGCGGAAATTGTGACATACCTGTCTTTATATAGCCGAAGGTGAGAGTTTCGTCTGCCTTGAATATGCCTGCTGATACCGTTCCCGAGGAGCTGTTTCCGCCGCTGGGAATATCCACAGCTATGCGGTAAGCACCTGAGCCTATGCTGAATATGCCCATAGTGTCCTTGTCCAGCTCGCCGTGGAAGCCTGTTCCGAAAACGCCGTCCACCAGCACCTGTGCACCGACCACAGCGCCTTTAATGAGACCCATGCGTTTCTTCTCAGCGTGGAGCAGGTCGTCAAGGGGATTTCTTCCGTGCTCCTCATCGGCAGCGTCAGCACTTCTGGGCTGTATGGTCATATAGTCCAGCTCCGCAGCCTCGATAGCCGCTTCAACATTGCCGCTGCGGAAGCCCTCAATGAAGGTTATCCTGTCACGGGGCAGGATGCTGAGCATCTCCTGCGCAAGGAGAGTTTTCGGCAGTCCGCCGATGTGGATAATGGTTATCCTGTAGCCCTTGTAGAGCAGTATATCCGCCGCCGCATAGCAGTCGCCGCCGTTGTTGCCCGTACCTGCAAGAAAGACCACCGAGGAGTCCTCGGGGCGGAGCTTCGCTTCATTGCGGCAGTAGCCGTCTATAAGCTCCGCAAGCTTCCTGCCTGCATTTTCCATGAGCTGCCTCTTTGATACTCCCAGCTTCTCGGAAATATCCTCCAGCTTTCCCATCTGCTTTGGTGTAACTATCTGCATATATATACCTCCCTCGGAATAATAATATACTTTATCAGAAGTGATTGTCTGTCTGATCGTCTATCCATTTGAACTGTGGATAGTCGTCCAGCAGGTCCTCTCTTATATAAAAACTGTCATATATTCCTTCAGCATAGAGCTTGTAGAAATTGACGGCTTCCTTTCTTGCGATAGGAAGGTATTTTACTCCCTCAAGCTCTTTTTCGCTGTATATAATATCAATGGGACAATATCCGATTATAAAATCAGGAAGCCCTTTTTCATGCCATTGCGCAAATACTGCCTCAGTGTCCTCCTTATATTTATAGTGCATATAAAGATCCTCGGGACAGTCAACGTTGAAGTTCATGAATATATTCCTGTCAAAATACGGCTGTATCATCGGAGGGGCATCCTGTAAATAGGTGTAGTTTTTTATTACCTTCGGGTGATTTGAGGGGATCATGAGCTCCTTGAACATATAATCCATATTCATTTCAGGATCATCCGACTGCTCCTCAAAAAACTGCCAGGACGAAAAGATCTTTGTGTTCTCAAGGTGGTTGTCTTTTATGATCCTTGCAGCCCATGACATACCGCACTCATTCCTGATGTCATTATAGCACGCGATGCCGCTGTATACCACAGGCATAACAGCGATGATAATACCTCCTGCCGCTGCCGTCTTTTTTACCAGGGGAGAAGTAACGCCCCCGGCGATCTTCTTCATGAACTCAGGAAGCTCTATGGTACCCTTTTCATCCAGGATTATCCAGAAGATAAGTACGTGCATGAGACCGCCGATACCCAGATGGTATGCAGACATATACTTGAATGCCATGAAAAGTGTGATAAATATATACGGAACAAAAAACGTAAAGAACTTTTTGTTCTTCGCAGTTATAGTTATAAGTGAGATCCACAGGAAAACTCCTATGACAAGCTCTGCTGCCATAATGGGAGGGTAGTTCTTCAGGTCATTATGCCCGACCATTATACCGCTCCAGCTTTCAAAGGGGGCTATTATCACTAATTTGTAGCAGTTAACAGAGGAGAGGAGCTGTTTCAGCGTTAAGTTGTTCTCAACGCCGACATAATAACAGTCATCAGCGGGAGTTATGGTGATTATCAGTGCTATTGCAGCTGCCAGAATAAGACAGAGAAAATAAAATCGCTTATCCTTCCAGAAATACAGGAGCTTTTTATTGCGGACAAGCTCTGTGATTATCTCGCCTGTCCAGACCAGGCATAGTCCGCCTGCTATCATAATGCCGTATGCGGTCGTAAGGCAGAGAAGTATGAGGGAGAGTATATACCGCAGGGGGTGGACATTGCGCCCCTTATATGTTATGGCTATGAGGCAGAACGCCAGCATTGTGATGGAATAAGGTCGGTTGTATATGCCATAGTGGAAAAAGAAGAAATAGGTGAAGGGCAGGACATATCTGATTGCCTTCGGGAATGGCGACCTGAATATCAGAAGTGCCGTTGCCGCGGAGCAGAATGTTATGTTCACAGCTCTGAGAGTGATATCGACAGGAGCTCCGTTTTTTGCGAATACCGACAGCAGCAGATGCCAGAGGGGAGGGTGCCCCTCATAATGGGGAACAACTGTGAGCATCTCCTTGTAAGAGGCGCATTTTGCTATCAGCCATGCCTGGGTCTCGTCAAACCACAGCTCATGGAAACAGCTTATAACTATGAGGCCGATGGTGTATGCCGCAAGGACTGTGAGCCCCATGAAAAAGCTCTTTTTTTCCTTAATGTTTTTCTCCATATGTCCGTACCTTACTGTTTTCTTGTTCTCAGCTTTGCGGGAAGGAATTTCTGCATATTCTCAAGCATACGCTCATCGGGAGCGAAGATAAGTCTTGCGCTTCCCATGGTCTCGTGGTTGAAGTCTGCGTAGTATTTGTGCGAAGCTATATTGTCGGTGGCGAGGATAACAGTCATATCCTCAGTCTCCTCCATGCCGTCCTCATACTTTCCGAAGGCGGCGAATTCCCTTGCGTTGGTGGATACCATCTCGCGGCGCTTCTTCTTGGCGATTATCTTGTCCACGTCCAGGTCGCCGTTGGTGAAGGTGTATTCGTACTCAACAAAGGTATTCTGTACGATGTGGAAGGTGCCGTAGCCTGCGGCAACTGCAAGGGCGAAGCCGAGGAGCGCGATAAGGGGAGTCCTGAGCTGGAGCACAGCCAGGGCTGCAAGGGCAAGGGCAAAGAGTATGCCCACTATGACCATGAGTACTCTTCTGGTCTTGTCACCTGAGGTCTCATTCTTCTTTACAAGCTGTTCTGCAAAATTATCCATTATTATATCTCCGTTTCTTTAATCAGATACATATATAATAACACAATTTTCGTCAGATTGCAATAAATCGCGGCAAAAAATTAATTTCTGTAGTATTATTTCACAACAGTGTGAAGGACATGAAAATTTTTTCCGAAAAAGGCTTGATTTTTTCGTTTTTGGCGTATATAATAGGTTTATAACCCGATG
>Ga0116172_10000118_pt1 | contig 82797 bp, 58 predicted proteins | sample AD_UKC083_MetaG_FD_89799 | JGI IMG/M metagenome (GOLD analysis project Ga0116172, IMG submission 89799) | Active sludge microbial communities of municipal wastewater-treating anaerobic digesters from USA - AD_UKC083_MetaG | ecosystem: Engineered > Bioreactor > Anaerobic > Digestate | place: USA... | reverse complement strand
GGTGTCTTAGAAGTGTTCAAATGCAAGGCGCTGAGATTGAGGGCGAAGGAGCATACTGAAGTATGTGACTGAGCCCGAATATCGAAAGCAACGCAGCAGTTGGGCACTTATGAGACACCGCCTCAAACATGAACGATTCTTTACGTCAATTTCACTTGTTTTTTGGCTCACCAGGCAAGGTCGAGGTTGCGCTATTTAAACGGGTAAGAATGATGTTTGAACAGGATGGTGAAGAATTAAGTGTATAGAAATTTTGGTGGTTAAAAAAAAAGTCATACCTTTGCGGTCGCTTTTTAAAAAAGCAGATTCAGTAGCTCAGCAGGTAGAGCACATCCCTTTTAAGGATGGGGTCCTGGGTTCGAGCCCCAGCTGGATCACAATTTCAATCCTGCCTAATATATTATTCCTCTTATTTTTTTATCTAAAGTTGATAGTCTGCTTATTCAATGGTTCTCCTTTGTTTGAAACTATGGCGAAGATTTGTTTGATAAAGTCGAATTCTGCCTTTTTTATTAGGCAATGTTTCAAAACAAATATTCAACTGAAAAATAACAAGGTGTTTTAGAAGAAATAAAAGTTGATTTGCATCCTGCAACACTTTAACCTCGCGAACACGCATCACGGAACTTACGACCCCAAATATCGAAAGTAACGCAGCAGTTGGACATTTCTAAGACACCTCCATATAGAAAAATTCATATAATTCATTAAAAATATTTGATATTAATGAATTAAACAATTAATTTTGCTGCTTATTCATTAATGTTAAGACGATTTTCCCTTGAAATAAATTATTGTTGATATATATGAACACAAAACTGCAGGAATTAACCGATAAAATCTATTTGGAAGGAATAGAAAAAGGACAGGAAGAGGCTGCGAAAATCATCGCTCAAGCTGAACAACAGGCAGCGGATATTGTTGCCAAAGCCCAGAAGCAAGCCGATAAAACTTTGAAGTCTGCCGAAGAAAAAGCGAACGAATTGATGAAAAACACCCAAGTGGAAATCAAATTGTTTGCGCAACAAGCCCTTAATGCGCTGAAAACCGAAATCACGGATATTGTTTGCGGAGAGGTTGTGTCTTCTAATGTTAAAGCCGCCACTGCCAACAAGGAATTTATGATGAAAATACTGTTGGTGTTGACGGAGAGTTTGGCAAAAAATCAGGTAGTAACGATAGAGACCCGGCAGGCAAAAGAATTGACGGATTATTTCAAATCCAATGCAAAGCATTTGTTAGATAAAGGTGTGAAGATAACAGCGGTCAACAATATTAAAACCGATTTTTCCATTGTTGCTGAAAAAGGCGGTTATAAAATCAATTTTGGTGAAGCGGAATTTATCGCTTATTTTAAAGAATTTTTAAGACCACAATTAGTAGAACTGCTGTTTTGATGTCCGAACTCCTCAAATCAAAATCCAATTATTACTACTTGGTATCCGGGTTGCCTGATTTGCAAAAGGATGATACCAAGGGGTTTTTGTCTCTGCAAGATTTAATGATTGAGATAATGCCGCAATTGAGTACGGAAGATGCTCAGCTATTACGTCTGCTTTATGCTGCATACGACAATCGAAATTTCCTGACTCTCTTGCAAGATAAAGATGCTGTTTTAGATGATAGAGGATTTTTGAAAAGTTCAGATTGGTATGACTTGCTCCAACTGTTTAAAGAGGAAGATAATCCTTCGGATGAGCGCTTGCTGCCGTATTTTGCTAATTTTTATCGGCAAATCAAATCGGAAGAGGATTTTCTAAAGGGATGGTCGGAAGAGGATTATCTGTCCGGTTTATATTATGATTATGCGATGCAGTCATCCAATCAGTTTGTAAGTACATGGTTTGAGTTTAATTTGAATTTAAATAACTTGCTGACTGCCATTTTTTGTCGCAAACATCGATTACCGCAAGAAAAACTGATAGTTGGAAGTACTGAAATTGCTAAGATTCTAAGGAGTAGTCACGCCCGAGATTTTGGTGTAGCCAATCTTTTTGAATATACGGAAGAGGTAATTAAATTGTCGGAAGATACGGATTTACTGGAGCGCGAAAAGAAAATTGATGCTTTGAAGTGGGATTGGTTAGATGAACATACCTTCTTCAATTATTTTTCTGTCGAAAGGATATTGGCTTATGTATTAAGAGTTGAGATGCTTCAACGCTGGAAGATGCTGTCCGTAGAATCCGGTTCTCAAATTTTTAGAGAATTATTGTTATCTATGAAGGAAGGAATAAAAATTAACGCATAAAACGTATCATATAATATACCCTATAATACTATTATATAATGTCAACAAAAGGAATAGTAAAAGGAATCATTTCTAACTTAGTCACCGTTGAAGCAGATGGTCCCGTGATGCAAAACGAAATTGCATACATACAGCTTGGCGATACCAAATTAATGTCGGAAGTGCTGAAAGTTAACGGAAACCATGCTTTTGTACAGGTTTTTGAAAGTACGCGCGGACTGCAAGTAGGCAATGAAGTAGAATTTACCGGACATATGCTGGAGGTTACCTTAGGTCCCGGATTATTGTCCAAAAACTACGACGGTTTGCAAAATGATTTGAACAAACTGACAGGTATCTTTTTAAATCGTGGTGAATATAATTTCCCGCTTGACGAGAAAGCCTTGTGGCATTTTGTGCCGCTGGCATCGCCGGGAGATGTTGTGGAAGCCGGTTCATGGTTGGGTCAGGTGGAAGAAAATCATCAGCCCCATAAAATTATGGTGCCTTTCGCTTTCGAGGGAACTTATACGGTGAAGAGTGTCGCCAAAGAAGGAGAATATACCATCATGGATACCATTGCCGTTGTAACGGATGCAGATGGTAAAGATATCAAGCTGAACATGATTCAAAAATGGCCTGTTAAGAAAGCCATCAATGTACATTTGGAAAAACCGCGTCCTTTTAAATTATTGGAAACCGGCGTGCGCATCATTGATACTGTTAATCCCATTGTGGAAGGTGGTACCGGTTTTATTCCCGGTCCTTTCGGTACAGGAAAAACGGTATTGCAACATGCCATTTCCAAACAGGCTGAAGCTGACATTGTAGTGATAGCTGCCTGCGGTGAAAGGGCAAATGAGGTAGTGGAAATTTTTGTAGAATTTCCTAGATTGGATGATCCGCATACCGGTCGCAAATTGATGGAGCGCACCATCATCATTGCCAACACTTCCAATATGCCGGTGGCTTCACGTGAGGCTTCCGTGTATACGGCCATGACAATTTCCGAATATTATCGTGCTATGGGTTTGAGGGTGTTGATGATGGCAGACTCGACTTCGCGTTGGGCACAAGCGTTACGTGAAATGTCGAACCGCATGGAGGAATTGCCCGGACAAGATGCTTTCCCCATGGACCTGTCGGCCATCATTGCGAATTTCTACTCCCGCGCCGGCTATGTTTATTTAAAGAATGGAGAAACAGGTTCCATAACATTTATCGGTACGGTGTCGCCCGCCGGCGGGAACTTGAAAGAGCCGGTAACTGAGGGTACTAAAAAAGCTGCACGGTGCTTTTATGCGCTTGAACAATCCAGAGCCGACCACAAGCGCTATCCGGCTGTCAATCCAATTGACAGTTATTCCAAATACATTGAATATCCCGAATTTGAATCGTATATCTCTGAAGTGATCTCTCCGCAGTGGACCAGCTTGGTGAATGATATGAAAACGATTCTTCAACGTGGAAAAGAGGTAAACGAACAAATTAATATTCTTGGGGATGATGGTGTTCCTGTTGATTATCACGTGACTTTCTGGAAGTCGGAAGTCATTGATTTTACCATTTTACAACAGGATGCCTTTGATAAGGTAGATGCTGTAACTTCCTTAGAAAGACAACACTATATGTTGAATTTAGTAATGGATATTTCTAACGCTGATTTTGAATTTACAGGTTTTGTTGATGTGATGGATTATTTCAAGCGGGTAATCAATGTGTTAAAACAAATGAATTACTCGGCTTTCCAATCCCCGGAGTTCAATGCTTATGAGACTGATTTAAAAAACATCTTGGCAGAAAAGGCTAAATAAGAAAAAATAGAATATGGAAACAAAAGCTTTTCAGAAGATATATACGAAAATTACCCGCATTACGAAAGCGACTTGTTCTTTGCGTGCTACAGGGGTGGGCAATGAGGAATTGGCTACGGTTGATAGCAGGTTGGCACAGGTTGTAAAAATTCAGGGTGATGAAGTTACTTTGCAAGTGTTTAGCGGTACTGAAGGTATTCCAACTGATGCAGAGGTGGTGTTTTTGAAAAAATCTCCTACTTTGAAAGTGAGCGAACAGTTGGCCGGACGGTTCTTTAATTCTTTTGGTGAGCCGATTGATGGCGGACCTACCGTTGAAGGTGAAGAACGTGAAATTGGCGGTCCTTCTGTGAATCCGGTTCGCCGTAAACAACCCTCAGAACTAATTGCAACAGGTATTGCCGGTATCGACTTGAACAATACCTTGGTGTCGGGACAAAAAATTCCTTTCTTTGCCGATCCTGATCAGCCTTTTAATCAAGTGATGGCAACTGTGGCGTTGCGTGCGCAGACTGATAAAATTATTTTAGGCGGCATGGGGCTGACCAACGATGATTATCTGTACTTTAAAAATACGTTCAGCAATGCCGGTGCACTCAATCGCATCATCAGCTTTGTGAATACGACCGAGGATCCACCTGTGGAACGTCTGTTGATTCCGGACATGGCTTTGACGGCTGCGGAGTATTTTGCCGTTGATAAAAATGAGCGGGTTTTGGTGTTGCTGACGGACATGACTTCCTATGCAGATGCCTTGTCTATTGTGTCGAACAGGATGGACCAGATTCCTTCCAAAGACTCAATGCCAGGCTCTTTGTATTCGGATTTGGCAAAGATATACGAGAAGGCAGTGCAATTTCCAGAAGGTGGTTCTATTACTATCATTGCGGTTACTACGCTTTCAGGTGGAGATATTACACACTCTATTCCTGATAATACAGGCTATATTACAGAGGGACAGCTCTTCTTGAGACGCGATTCGGATATAGGAAAAGTGATAGTCGATCCTTTCCGTTCTTTGTCGCGCTTGAAGCAATTGGTGATCGGTAAGAAAACACGCGAGGATCATCCGCAGGTTATGAATGCCGCCGTGCGTTTATATGCTGATGCTGCGAATGCTAAAACTAAGTTGGAGAATGGTTTTGACCTTACGGACTATGACGAAAGGGCGTTGGCATATGCCAAAGATTATGCGGAGCATTTAATGGCTATTGATGTGAACCTCAATACGGATCAAATGTTAGACGTTGCCTGGGACTTGTTCGGCAAGCATTTTACACCCACCGAAGTGAATATCAGGCAGGATTTGGTTAATAAGTACTGGAAGAAGTAATCCGATTTGTTTCGCAAAGATTGATAAGTTTTGTTTTCGAAACTTTCGACTACAAAATAAAATACAGCTTTTATGTCTATTAAATTTCAATACAATAAAACATCCTTACAGGCTTTGGAGAAAAACCTGAATATGCGTGTGCGCGCACTTCCTACCATTAAAAATAAAGAAAGTGCCCTGCGTGTTGAGGTTAAGAAAGCAAAAGATGAGATTAAAAGCTTGGAGCAAGAATTGGAAAACCGTATTCTTTCATATGATAAAATGTTGGCTTTGTGGGGAGAATTTGATACATCTCTTTTGAAAGTGAAGGATGTGCAGATGAGTGTCAAAAAGATTGCTGCTGTGCGTGTTCCTGTGCTGGATGAAGTACTATATGAGATTAAACCGTATAGTTTATTCAATGCCCCTGCTTGGTACACAGATGGTTTGGCACAATTGAAGGAATTGGCGCAGATTGGTATCGAACAGGTTTTTGCAGAGCAAAAGGTACAATTGTTAGAACATGCGCGTAAAAAAACCACGCAAAAGGTAAATTTGTTTGAAAAAGTACAAATCCCCGGTTATGAAGATGCCATTCTGAAAATAAAGAGATTTATGGAAGATGAAGAAAATCTTTCCAAATCATCCCAGAAAATCGTGAAATCACGGCAAGAAAGACAAAGAGAGGAGGAGCTGCTATGATAGTTAAGATGCGAAAATATTCCTTTCTAGTATATCATAAGACATACTTGGATTTCTTGAATAAGATCAGGGAAATTGGTGTGTTACACATCATTGAGAAGTCTGAAGGGATGATTCAGGAAGACGAAGAACTAACCCGTCAAATACAGCTCAAAACCGGATTACGCGCTTTATTAAAAAAATTGCAATCGGAACTTCCTAAAGGGGTAAAACCTAAAAAAGCAAAAAAAGATACCGATGGGAAAGCCTTGATGCAGGAGATCGAAGAAAGATACGATTTACTGGAATCACAATATCAGAAACTACAATCAGCTGAGCGAGAGTGGGAAAGAATGGAGGTGTGGGGTAATTTTTCACACGAAAGATTACAAGAATTGCAGGATGCAGGTTTTGAACTGCACTTTTTCAGTTGTCATGAACAAAAATTTGATCAGGAATGGGAAGTGTTATATAATGCTTTTGAAATTGGCACAGTTGGGCTTTACAAACATTTTGTGACTATCAATAAGCCCGATGTAGTGGTAGATATTGATGCAGACCCCATTCAGTTATCCAGTAAAAATGCATCTGAAATTCAAAAAGAAATTGCATCTGTCAAAAAAGAAATAGCTGCTTCTAAGGAATTTATCCGGCAGTTTGCCGTTGAGCATTATCATGACCTACAAGCTTTCAGTACACAAGTGTCCGGTGAGATTGACTTTTCAAAAGTAGTGTTGAATACCACCGCACAAGTGGATGAAAAGGTGATGCTGTTAGAAGGATGGTGTCCCGAAGAAAACACAGCCGAATTAGACGATTACCTGGAGTCATCCGGTGTTTATTACGAATCGGCAGAGCCTTCTGATACGGAAAAAGTGCCCATCAAGTTGAAGAACAACAAATTTGTCAAATTGTACGAAATGATTGGGGAATTGTACGATTTGCCCAATTACCATGAATTGGATTTGACTCCCTTTTTCGCACCTTTCTTCTTGCTGTTTTTTGGTTTGTGCGTGGGTGATACGGCTTATGGTCTGCTTATTTTTATAGCATCATTGATTTTGCGGAAGAAAGCCAAACCTTCAATGAAACCTGTGTTCTCTTTGGCAGCTTGGTTGGGGGCATCTACCATCGTGCTGGGGTTGGTAACCGGTACTTTTTTCGGTTTTAGTTTGATTGATGCCGACATTCCCTGGTTGGAGCAATTCAAGGTTTTCATGTTGGATTCCAACAAATTATTCTATGCTTCTTTGATCATAGGTGTGGTGCAGATACTGTTCGGAATGATCATTCAGGCAGTGGGCAAGGTGATTCGCCACGGATGGGTCGCTTCTTTTGCCAATTGGGGTTGGCTGTTGATTATTATGGGTATGGGTGGAACTTTCTTAGCTTCTCAGATATACGACATTGATGCGCAAATCGTCAAATATCTATATTACGGCTTTGGCGGAGTGGGAGCCATATTCGTTTTTATCTTGAACGACATCAAACGAAACCCTTTAATCAATGTTGGAGCAGGACTTTGGGATGCCTATAATATGGCAACCGGATTGTTGGGCGATTTGTTGTCCTACATACGTTTGTTTGCTTTGGGAATATCTTCAGGTGTAATGGGCTTTGTGTTCAATGACTTAGCCTTTAAGTTAAGTGGTGATATACCTGTAGTCAGTACTTTGATTATGTTGGTAATCATGGTTTTCGGTCATGGTATGAATATCTTCATGGCGGGCTTGGGAGCGTTTGTGCATCCCATGCGCTTGACTTTTGTAGAGTTTTATAAAAATGCAGGTTTTGAGGGGGGAGGCAAAAAGTACAATCCGTTCAAACAGCCGGTAGAAGAGCAATAATTAAAAAGAAATATTAATTTTATTAAAAACAAAAATAACTTCAATAAAAAATTATGGAACCTATTGTTTTAGCGTATATTGGTATTGGTTTAATGATCGGTTTATCCGGTGTTGGTAGTGCGTATGGAGTTACTATTGCAGGAAATGCTTCTATTGGAGCAATGAAAAAAAATCCGGACGCCTTTGGTAACTATATGGTTTTAAGTGCCCTACCTGGGACACAGGGTTTGTATGGCTTTCTCGGATACTTCTTGCTGCAACCGCATTTGTTACCCGACATGACTTGGGGAGTTGCTGCAGCAATTTTTGGTGCCGGCTTAACATTGGCATTAACCGGTTTGCTTTCAGCTATCCGTCAGGGTCAGTTATGTGCCAACGGTATAGCAGGCATTGGCTCAGGATATGATGTGTTCGGGAAAACCTTAATTTTGGCGGTATTCCCGGAATTGTACGCCATTGTGTCCTTAGCAGCCGTGTTTATGATTGGTAATGCGTTGTAAAAAGAACTTATAGCTATAAAAAAGCTCAAACATATCAACTGTTTGAGCTTTTTGTGTTCAGCTAAAAAAACTTATTTTTGCATGATTGAATTAAATACTACTGCTGTTGTTTTTTGAAGAAACTTTAGATAATACAATCGTACATGGCGAAAAAAAAGGGAAAATGGAAAAAGTTCATGCAAAAGATACGCTTTCAATATCGTGTTTCGATACTGAATGAGAACACCTTGGAAGAATCTTGGTTTGTGCGGCTATCCAGGTTTACCGTATTTATCTATTTGTCCTTTTTTATTCTGCTTACATTTCTGATTTTAGCATCCATCATTATTTTTACGCCTTTGAGGTATTACCTGCCGGGTTATGGCAGTCCGGATGACCGCATTCAAATTATCAATAAGTCAATTCAGGTTGATTCCCTGTTGAATCAGATGGAGTTGCAAGCGAAGTATTTAGAGGTAGTCAAAGGAATAATTTCCGGTGATGTTAGCTATGATTCCGTACAGATGAATGATACGATTACCTTTAAAGAAAGAGCCGAATTGTTGGTTGAAAAATCAAAAGCCGAAAAAGATTTTGTGGAGCGTTATGAGAGAGATGAAAAATACAACCTGTCATCTCTTGCTCCCGGCGATGCAGAACGTGTTTTGGTGTTTTTTAAACCCACTAAAGGTGTAATTACTTCTTCCTTCAATCTTGAGGAAAAATCCTATGGAATATCTATATTGACTTCTCCCCACGAGGCGGTTGTCAGCGTGCTGAACGGGACTGTTATATATGCTTCCTATTCATTCAGTCACGGAGGTATCATTCAAGTGCAACATGAAGATGATTATGTGTCCATCTACAAGCATAATTCCCAATTACTTAAGAAAGTCGGCGATGTAGTCAAAGCCGGAGAAGTTATAGCATTTACCGGTGATGATAAAGTGTTGAGCACGCAAGAGCATTTCTGCTTTGAGTTATGGAAACAAGGAAATCCCGTCAACCCCGAAGAAGTTATTGTATTCTGATTGTATTCTAAATTCATATTTTGAACATCCAAAAGAAAAATATCGCCATACTCGGATCAACCGGTTCAATAGGAACTCAAGCTTTAGAGGTGATAGCGGCAAATCCGTCGCTTTTTGATGTTTATGCCCTTACTGCAGGTAATAATATTGAGCTGTTAATTCAACAGGCACGCCAATTCTTGCCTGAAATAGTAGTGATTGGCAATGAGAAGCATTATCTGAATTTAAAGGAAGCATTATCGGATATTCCGGTGAAAGTTTTTGCCGGATTAGATGCCATCGTGCAGGTAGCAGAGATGGAGCCGGTTGATATTGTATTGACTGCTATGGTAGGTTATGCCGGACTTGCGCCAACCATTTCGGCTGCTAAAGCAGGGAAGCGCATTGCTTTGGCCAATAAAGAAACCTTGGTGGTTGCCGGTGATTTAATCAACGATTTATGTCAAGCATATGGTACTTCCATCATACCGGTGGACTCGGAACATTCGGCTATTTTTCAATGTTTGGCCGGAGAAAGTACCGACTCAATCGAAAAGTTGATATTGACGGCTTCGGGGGGGCCTTTTCGTACTTTCAATTTAAAAGCTTTGGAAGAAGTGATACCTGCGCAGGCTTTGAAACATCCCAATTGGAATATGGGGGCAAAGATTACGGTTGATTCTGCGACGATGATGAATAAGGGCTTCGAAGTTATAGAAGCAAAATGGTTGTTCGGGATTCAGCCGGAAAGAATTGAAGTCATTGTGCATCCGCAATCCATCATCCATTCTATGGTTCAGTTTGTTGATGGATCCATCAAAGCACAGATGGGCTTGCCGGATATGAAGTTACCGATTCAGTATGCCTTTACTTATCCTGAACGTGTGCAGACAAAATTTCCACGCATGGATTTCAACCTTTATCCGTACTTCACATTTGAAAAGCCCGATTTGGAGAGGTTCAGAAATCTCGGATTTGCTTATAGGGCAATTAAAGAAGGTGGAAATATGCCCTGCGTACTCAATGCAGCTAATGAGGTAGTGGTTGAGGCTTTTCTGAAATCACAAATAGGCTTTTTAGATATGAGTGATGTCATTGAGTCCGTCATGAGTAATATGGTTTTCATCAGGAAGCCAACTTACGAGGATTATGTGAAGACCGATGAAGAAACGCGTTTAAAAGCACGAGAGCAGGTGGCTGAAATAAGTCGGTAAATGTTATTAATTATATTGTTATTTAGAAATAAATGGAGACTTTCTTGATCAAGACGTTACAATTGATACTCAGTTTGTCAATTTTGGTTTTTTTGCATGAGTTCGGACACTTTTTTTTCGCCAAATTATTTAAGGTGAGGGTGGACAAGTTCTATATGTTTTTCAATCCTAAAATTTCAATTGTAAGGGCAAAAAAGATTAATGGGAAATGGAGTGTAAAGTTTTTTGCACCCAATGTTCCGCCAAGCGAACGTCAAACCATGAATTCACAAGGAGTCGGGATGGTGGATGCCAAAGGTAAACCCATTATGGAACCTATTCCATTAGATGAGTTGCCGGACGATGATTGGAGAAAGTATCCTGAAAATACGGAGTGGGGCATTGGTTGGTTACCCTTGGGCGGATACTGCAAAATTGCAGGTATGATTGATGAATCGATGGATAAGACCCAGATGGCTGCTCCGCCTCAACCCTGGGAGTATCGTGCCAAGTCGGTGTGGAAACGCTTGCCCATCATTACAGGTGGAGTGTTCGTGAATTTTATTTTAGCCATGGTCATTTACGCAGCCGTACTTTTTACTTGGGGAAAAGAATATTTGCCATTTGAAAATGCACATTATGGCTTTCAGTTTTCTTCCACAATGATAAAGAATGGCTTTCAACATGGAGATAAAATTCTTGCTGTAGATAATCAGGCTATTGAGCAACAATCTGATTTTATAGAAAAAATATTGATTGATGGTGGCAGAGAGGTTCAAGTGCTTCGTGATGATTCCCTATTGGTAACCGTAGAATTGCCTCAAGATTTTGCACAGCAAATTCTTGCGTCCGGTGAGTCGAGTCTGATTACTATTCGCTTTCCGTTTGTTGTTGAAGATGTGCAAACAGGCACGCCTGCATACAGCGCACAATTACAGAAAAATGACAGTATTGTGGCCATCAATGAGAAACCTTGCAGCATCTACCAGGATATAGCTGTTGCACTGGATGAGCACGCCGGAAATGAAATTTTGGTGTCCTTTTACAGAAAGGGTGAACTGCATCATGTTCCTATGACCTTGACTGAAAGTGGAAAAATGGGGGTAGTTTTACGTCCTTTATATAGCTTTTTTGAGACCAAAAGAATAGAGTACGGTTTACTCGAATCTGTTCCTGCCGGCATATCCTTAGGATGGAATACTTTGGTGAGTTACGTAAAACAATTCAAATTGGTTTTCACCAAAGAAGGTTCCAAACAGTTGGGAGGTTTTGGAAGTATAGGTAAAATGTTCCCGGCCGTATGGGATTGGCAAGTCTTCTGGAATATGACTGCCCTTTTGTCCCTCATATTAGCCTTTATGAATTTCCTGCCCATACCTGCCTTGGATGGCGGTCATGTCATGTTTTTGGTGTATGAAATAATAACCGGTCGAAAACCCGGAGATAAATTTATGGAACGTGCACAAATTATTGGTATGTTATTACTGTTTGCATTGCTTATTTATGCAAATGGGAATGATATTTTTAAAGCATTTTTTAAATAGCTTGTTCAAATTCTAAATATTTCTTATTAAGGGTTTGATTATTACGTTGAAATCAGTATCTTTGTCAAGATTTTCGAAATTTTAAAAACTTAAATGAATAAAACTCAATAATTATCAATTCGGCTGGGGAGCACAGGTTGAAAAATATGCTTGTAAACTGCTGAAATTTTTATCCGGATGTTCTTAAGCCCTTAAAAAACAATTAATCACATATGAAGAAACAGTTATTATTTGCGCTTACAGTTTCGGTTGCAGTATTATTTGGCTCTTGTAAGAATCTTTCCGATTTAGATCCAAATTTATTTAATTGTACGCCCAATCCTCTTGAAACCAAAGCAGGAAAGGTAGAAGCAACCGTTACGGGAACTTTCCCTGAAAAGTATTTCAAAAGGAATGCTGTTGTTACTGTTACCCCTGTTCTCAAAAATGCAGATGGTTATGAAGTAAAAGGAACTCCAAGTGTTTTCCAAGGAGAGAAAGTAGTAGGAAATGATCAAACGATTGCTTACAAAGCCGGAGGAAATTATTCCCTTGACGTATCTTTTGATTATGTGCCTGAATTATCAGTCAGTGAGTTGTATTTGGAATTTAACGTAGTGGACAAGAAGAAAAACTACGATTTGAAACCGGTTAAAGTAGCTGATGGTGTGAATGCCAGTTCAGAACTTGCTCAGAAAAATTTCGGAGATGAGTTGGGTGCTGTCATCATTGCTGACAAGTTCGTACGCGACATTATGGAAATGACTGAGGCTGAGATTTTATTTTTAATCCAGCAGTCCGTTGTTCGTAAGTCTGAAACTACTACTGATGACATTAAAGCATTGACTCAAAAAATAGTTGAAGCTAAAGATGCATTAAACAAAACAGTTGAGAATTTGAAAGTTTCTGCTTATGCGTCACCGGATGGTTCTGTTGACTTGAACACCTCTTTGGCTGAAAAACGTCAGAAAGAAACTGAGAAATTCTTAAATGCAGAATTAAAGAAAATTGAATCTCCTCTTCAAATAGAAACCAAATTTACTCCCGAAGATTGGGAAGGTTTCCAAAAATTGATGGAAGAATCAAATATTCAAGATAAACAATTAATCTTGCGTGTGTTGTCGATGTATACTGATCCGGAACAACGTGAGCGCGAAATCAAAAATCTTTCAGAAGCTTTCAAGCAAATTGCTGATGAGATTTTGCCGCAACTTCGTCGTTCTCAATTGCAACTGACTGTTAAAGTAACAGGAAAATCGGATGAAGAGATAGCCAAGTATGCCAAAGAAGATGCATCTAAATTAGATGTAGAAGAATTGCTGTATGCTGCTACGCTTACCAACGATTTGAATGAAAAGGCTGCAATTTATCAGAAAGCTATCGATGCTTATCCTTCTGATATAAGAACATACAACAATTTAGGAGTTGTAAAATATCAACAAGATCAAATAGATGAAGCTACGTCATTGTTTGCAAAAGCACTTGAAAAAGATGCAAGTAATCCTGATGCCAATTTCAATGCAGGCTTGTGTGCCTTGGCAAAAGGTGATAATGATAAAGCTATCGAATATTTTGGTAAGGCAGCCGGTACTACCGGAAACCTGAAGAATGCTACCGGAACTTGTTATGTTGCCACCGGTGATTATGCCAAAGCAAAATCTTCTTTTGCAGGAGTTAACTCCAACAATGCTGCTTTGTCACAAATTATGAACAAGGAATACAATGCAGCGAAAAACACCCTGGCATCAGTAGAAAAACCGGATGCAACCACAGCTTATCTGTCAGCTATCGTTGCTGCTCGCACCAACGATAAAGATGGTGTTTATTCAAATCTTAAAACTGCTGTTGGTAAAGATGCAACATATGGTCCTAAAGCATCTAAGGATATTGAATTCTCTAAATTCTGGGATGATGCTACTTTCCAATCCATTGTGAAGTAAGGTAAATTTTTCAGATTGAATATAAAGTAAGGGAGCTGTCTCAAACAAAACGAGACAGCTTTCTTTTTAAATAAGATCTCCTAGACCTTGTCTTCTTTCTTCATTTTTTTGTCTTGACACAAAAAAACGAAGCAAAAAAAATCAAGACTATGCCTGCTTCGCTCAAAAAACTTGCGCTCGATTGACTAAATCGTTCAAACTCGCTGCTATGCAGCTCAAACATGAACGATTTTTTACGTCAATCTCACTTGTTTTTTGGCTTACCAGGCAAGGTCGGTCGCACCACCAAGTGCATAATAAAATTTAGAGGCTTGTTTTTACTTTAGAGGCAGCTCTTTTTTGCTCTAAATTGGTTCTTGATGATGTTTGTAATTTTTTAAACACTTAATTAGTAAATTACTAAAGTATGAAACTCTTCACGATTCCGAAATGTAAAAATATCTAAGAGATTTTATTACTCAGCATTTTAAGACTATATTTGTGGCATTATTTTAATACTAAAAGATATTGTGATAAAAAAATCTAAAGTTATTGAAAACGAGCAAATTATCGATAAAATTGTAGAAGGAATTCAAGATAAAAAAGGCAAAAATATTGTCGTGGTAAATATGCAAAAACTGAAAGAAGCTCCTTGTAGTTATTTTGTAATCAGTGAAGGGGATTCCAATGTACATGTTAGTGCAATTGCCAATTCTATTAAAGATTATGTTGCCGAAAGTATTAATATTAAGCCAATTGCTTCTATGGGATTTGAAAATAGTGAGTGGATTGCAATGGATTACGGACAAATCATTGTACATGTGTTTCAGCGTCCGGCACGCGAATTTTACGACATTGAACACCTGTGGGAGGATGCGGAGTTGATTTGGAAGGATCAATTAAATTAAAGACATGGTATGGAAAAAAAGAATATAAAAACAACACCACCTAAAAGCAACACTGGGAAAAACCTTCCTCCAGGGAAAAAACCGAAAATAAATGTGTTTTGGGTCTATGGAGTCATTATTTTGATTTTAATAGGATTTAATTTTTTTGGAAATAGGTCCGCAGTCAAAGAAATAGAGTCATACCCCGTTTTTAAACAATATGTTACAGACGGCTATATCGAAAGCATAGAAGTTTTTTCACAGAAAAATCAGGTTGAGGCTGTTGTGAAAGATAGCCTTCCGTATTTAAAAGAAGTATTTGGAGAGCAATATAAAACTTACCAATCCGACAGAAAGATATCGGTGAGGATTTCAAGCGTTGAAAAATTTGATGAATTCATTTCTGAAATACAATTTCAACAGGTGTCGTACAAAGAAAGTAAGAATTATTTTGAGCTTTTTTTATACAGCGTTTTGCCTTTCTTGTTGTTGATTCTTTTCTTTGTTTTTATGACGAGAAGGATGTCCGGGCAGAGCGGAGGTGGACCCGGAGGCATATTCAATGTGGGCAAGTCAAGGGCGCAGTTGTTTGATAAAGGGAATACTGCTGACAGGGTAACCTTTAAAGATGTGGCAGGACTGGCAGGAGCCAAGCAGGAAATAGAGGAGATTGTGTCTTTCCTAAAAAATCCCGGAAAATACACTGATTTGGGTGGTAAAATACCTAAGGGAGTTTTGTTGGTTGGACCTCCGGGAACCGGTAAAACCCTGTTGGCTAAAGCAGTTGCCGGAGAGGCAGATGTTCCTTTTTTTTCTATGTCCGGTTCGGATTTCGTTGAGATGTTTGTTGGAGTTGGTGCATCGCGTGTTCGCGATTTGTTCCGCCAGGCTAAAGAAAAAGCACCCTGTATCATCTTTATTGATGAAATTGATGCGGTGGGTCGTTCTCGTGGAAGAAATCCCAATATGGGAAGCAATGATGAAAGAGAAAACACCTTGAATCAATTGCTGACGGAAATGGATGGGTTTGGTTCGAATAGTGGGGTGATTATCTTGGCTGCCACCAACCGTGCTGATATACTAGATAAAGCTTTATTGCGTGCCGGTCGATTTGATAGACAAATTCATGTTGATTTACCGGATATTCATGAACGCAAAGAAATATTCAATGTGCATTTACGTCCGGTAAAAATCGATGAAACGGTGGATGTTAACTTCTTGGCTAAACAAACCCCGGGTTTTTCAGGAGCAGATATAGCCAATGTGTGTAACGAAGCGGCTTTGACAGCAGCTAGAAAAAGCAAGACTTCCGTGAGTAAAGAGGACTTTTTAGATGCTGTTGATCGGATAGTTGGAGGTCTGGAAAAGAAAAATAAAATCATCACCCAATCTGAGAAAAAATCAATTGCTTATCATGAAGCAGGGCATGCCACGATTAGTTGGATGCTCGAGCACGCGAATCCGTTGGTGAAGGTGACTATCGTTCCGAGGGGAGAAGCATTGGGTGCAGCTTGGTATTTGCCGGAGGAACGCCAGTTAACCGAACGTGATCATTTGTTGGATGAGATGTGTTCAACTTTAGGTGGAAGGGCTGCTGAGGAAATTTTTCTCAATCAACTGTCAACAGGAGCCATCAACGATTTGGAGCGGGTTACAAAAAGAGCCTATGCCATGGTAGCATACTTTGGTATGAGCGACAAATTGCCTAACTTGAGTTATTATGATTCTACCGGAGCACATGAGTACAGTTTTACCAAACCGTATAGTGAAAAGACTGCCGAATTGATCGATGCTGAAGCCAAGAGAATTGTTGCCGAACAGTATGAGCGTGCTAAAGAAATTTTGAGACAACATGCTGACGGACATCGCAAATTAGTAGATTTGTTAATAGCAAGGGAAGTGATATTTGCCGAAGATCTGGAAGAAGTTTTTGGTCCACGTCCTTGGGCATCACGGCATGATGAATTAATACTGCAAAATGAGAATGACAACGGGAAAGAACAAAAGCAAGTTCAGGAACAAACTGCTGAACAAATTACTGAGCAAGCTCAAAAACAAGCCCAGGACCAAAAGCAGGAGGGTCAAGTCATCAATAAGTCTGAAGACGAATCGGACAATTCCGAAGAAGCATAAAACGGATATGAATGAGGTAACCATCTTCAGATAATTCATGAAAAGATGGAGCATGTTCATGCAAGCTGAACCATTGCAAATAATCCCCAAAGACGGTCAAATCGAATGTTTGGAAATAGAAAAAACCTTGGTGCTGGGGTACATGGTCTGAAAGAATTAATTATCTTTGTTCAGCAAAATAATAAAACCCGTAACATTCCATGAATAATTTTTTGCAACGCACGCTGAGCGGATTGTCTTTTGTCGTGATTGTCGTAGGCTCAATACTCATCAGTCCATATACCTTTGCGTTTGTATTTGTTATTATTACTGCTTGGACAGTATATGAGTTTCATAAATTGACCAATTCCCAAGGTCAAATTGATGTCAATCCGATACTTGCGATTGCAGGAAGTGTAATTTTATTTCTTATCTCTTTTTTCTTTGCCTCGTCGGACTTATTGCAACATCTTGTTTATTCTGTTTATGGGTTTTACGTGATGATGGTACTTGTTTTTGAGCTGTATCGTAAGAAAAAGAATCCCCTGCATAATTGGGCTTATTTTCTATTGGGACAGGTTTTTATTGCTCTGCCATTTTCCCTGCTGAACTATATTTTATACATAGATAAAACTTTCCATCCGTGGTTGTTGATTGCTATGTTTGCTACTATTTGGCTTTACGACACGGGTGCTTATCTCGTCGGGGTGGCGATAGGGAAGCATAAAATGTTTGAAAGAATATCGCCTAAAAAAACTTGGGAAGGATTTGCGGGAGGTGTATTAGTAGCTTTGATAGTTGGATATGTATGCTCCATCTTTATCACTGATATCAGTTTGGTTTCATGGCTGTTTTTTGCTTTAATCGTTGTGATTTTCAGTACTTTCGGAGATCTGATGGAATCGTTGATGAAGAGAACAATTCATGTAAAAGATTCCGGAAATGTTATACCCGGACACGGAGGACTGCTCGATCGATTTGACAGCATGCTGATGGTTGCACCGGCAATCGTTATTTACTTGAGTTTCCTTTTTTTTAGATGATATGACTGTTGTGAATTTTGACTCCATACGGTGTTATAATGCAGAAGAAATGCCTGTTGTGCTTGAACGCTTGAGCAACGAGCCTCAGTTCATGAATCTTTTTAAAATTTTTTTGTCCCAATCTTCTACGGGAGAACTGAAGAAACTTCTCCTCAGCTACGACAATGTCCACGATTTTCAGAAGTTTCTTGTCAATCGTTTTGTAAAAATGGTTGAAAAAAATACTACTGAAGGTGTTGAATTAACCGGAATTGAAAATGTCAATAAGAATCGTGCTGTTTTATATATTTCCAATCATAGGGATATCGTGTTGGATGCTGCCTTTTTATGTAGTCAACTTGTTGATAATGGTATGGATACGGTGGAAATTGCCATAGGTGATAATCTTTTGATATATCCATGGATAGAGGATTTTGTAAGGGTAAATAAAAGTTTTATTGTCAGGCGCAGTCCCGGTGCAAAGCAAATGCTCGAAACCTTACAGTTGCTTTCTGCTTATATAACACATACCATTCGTGATAAAAATCAATCCATTTGGATTGCTCAACGGGAAGGTAGGGCGAAGGATGCCGATGACAGAACGCAGGAGAGTCTGCTGAAAATGTTCAATATGGGCGGTTCGGGCAGTGTTGCGGAAAATTTGGCAGCCTTGCATATTTGTCCCTTGACTATTTCGTATGAATACGATCCTTGCGATTATCTGAAAGCGAAAGAATTTCAACAAAAAAGAGATGATCCGAAATACCTTAAAAGTCCCGAAGATGATTTGTTCAACATGAAAACCGGCTTGATGGGTTATAAAGGAAGAGTGGTTTATACGATTAGTCCGGAAATTAGTCCCGAATTATTTGATTTACAAGAAAATTATTCTGGTCGCAACGAGTTGTTTAAGGCAGTTGCTCAACTGATTGACCGAAAAATCCACAGCAATTACACCATTTACAAAGTAAATATGATTGCTTATGATATGTTGCATGCTACCGAAAAGTTCCGTCAATCTTATTCTTCCCAGGAAAAAACTGATTTTGAGAAATACATGGATAAGCAAATTGACAAAATCGACTTGGAAGAAAAGGACATGGATTTTCTAAAAACCAAACTTCTTGAGATGTATGCCAATCCCCTGAAAAACAAGATAAATGCTGATGTCTCATAAGTGCCAAAAAGGAAAGCAATTCAACCTTTGTTCAATGAGGCTCGACCTTGCCTGGTGAGCCAAAAAACAAGTGAGATTGACGTAAAGAATCGTTCATGTTTGAGCTGCACAGCAGCGAGTTTGAACGATTTAGTCAATCGAGCGCAAGTTTTTTGAGCGAAGCAGGCACAGTCTTGACTTTTTTTTGCTTCGTTTTTTTGTGTCAAGACAAAAAAATGAAGAAGGATAACGAGGTCTAAGAAGTTTTTTTAAGGAAACTGTCTTGTTCTGAGATAGCCTCATTTAGGCAGATTTTATCCCCTTTATCAATAACCCAAAATCTTCAACATCGATTTGTAGCTTTGCTCTTTAGCAAAGAGTTTGGTGTAATATTCCCCATTTTCATCCTTGTCAATAATGACCATTTTTGGTGCCGGAATCAGGCAATGCTGAATGCCGCCGTATCCGCCTAATGATTCCTGGTAAGCTCCGGTATGGAAAAAACCTATGTATTGCTCCCTGTCTTGTTGTATTTTTGGCAGGAAGATGGCGTTGGAATGAACTTCAGCATTGTAGAAGTCTTCACTGTCGCACGTCAATCCTCCCAAATTGACACGTTCGTATTCAGAATCCCAATTGTTGATGGCCAAAAAGACGAAACGTTGATTAATCGCCCAAGTGTCAGGAAGTGTAGTCATAAACGATGAGTCAATCATGTTCCACAATTCCCGGTCGTTTTGTTTCTTTTGGTTGACAATGGAGTAGAGCATGGCACCGCTTTCGCCTACCGTAAAAGATCCGAATTCGGTAAATATATCCGGATCGGGTACCTCATGTTTTTCACAAATTGATTTAATTTGTGCTACTATTTCTTCAGCTAAGTATTCGTAGTCATACACCATATCAAGATGGGTTTGTATGGGGAATCCACCACCGATATTGAGACTGTTGAGATCGGGACATATTTTTCTTAATTCGCAATACAGATTGATGGCTTTATTCAGTTCGTTCCAGTAATATGCCGTGTCTTTTATACCCGTGTTGATGAAGAAATGCAACATCTTTAATTTTACTTGTTCGTTATTGGCGATGTGATTTTTGTAATAAGGTATAATATCTTTGTATCGAATGCCCAAACGGGAAGTGTAAAAGTCAAATTTTGGTTCTTCTTCAGATGCAATCCGAATACCGACATTAAATTTGTGATCAAAATTTTTCAAAAGTAAGTCTAATTCGAATTTATTATCCAGTATAGGGATTACATTTTTAAAGCCCTGATGAATAAGTTTTTGAATATTTTCAACATATTGAGGGCGTTTGAATCCGTTGCAAATAATAAATGTATCTTGGTCAAGTTGTCCTTGTTCGTGTAAAGATTCGATGATATTTATGTCAAAGGCAGAGGAGGTTTCGAGATGCACTTCGTGTTTAAGGACCTCTTCCATGACGAATGAAAAGTGAGAGCTTTTGCTACAATAGCAATAATTATATTCACCATTATAATCCACTTTTGCCATGGCAACATTGAACATACGCCTCGCTTTCTGTATGTTATCTCCTATTTTAGGGAGATATGAGATTCTCAGTGGGGTTCCATATTGTTTGATGATGTCCATCAAAGGGACACCAAACCATTCAAGTTCATTGTCAACCAAAGTGAATTCTTCATTGGGAAATTCGAAGGTTTGTTCAATTAAATCAACATACTTATTTTTCATACGACATTAAAAAATGAAATCCGAAAGAGATGGACTCGTAATAAAACAATAAAGTAACTAAGACGGATTGCTTCTTTTTTAGAAAAGCATGCAAAGGTAATGATTTATTTCCAATTGTGTCTATTAACCCCATTTTATTTACCTTTTGCTTACAAATTTATAGGTCCGTAAAAGGTAAATGATAAAAATTTTTAGCCTAAAGTCAACTTTTTTACTTTTTACATGCTATCTTTGTTTTTCTATAGCTATTTTTGCAGAGGTGTTTAATCCCATGGCTTAATTTTGTTATACAAGTCATTTTTATAGGATTAAAAAAACATTTAACTTGAAGCCGGCTTTACAATGAAAATATTATTAATTTAATTATCTAAAGTTTACTGATTATGAATAAAATTATTTTTTTACAAAAAATACTGTTGTTGTTGTTTTTGAGTTTGTCAGTTCATGTGGTGAACAGTCAGACTGCAAGTCAATCTTTCGGTTATGATGTTGGAGAATATTCCAACCAAACAGGCACTACGGAATTTTTGCCTATGCCTGTAGGTTCCGGGACTTCTTTTGCAAGAGCCGGAGCTGTGGCTCCAAATGCTCCAATTGTTTTAGCTACCAACCCCAATGTATTAATGACTGAAGGTTCGTTTGCAAGAGGGGTAGCATCTTCTACCACTTCTGTAACGAAGATCTCTCCTATTGTAGGATATACAGCAAGCAAAGAATTTTATACATCATTTAAAGTTTTATTTGGGAATGCTGAAGGCAATGCTACTGCAAACTCAGGAACATGGGTGTTCTCACAGGGTGCGGGAACTATGTATGCCAATAGCAATGATTTTTCCGGACTTCAGTCTTTTATTGCTTTGAATTTTATTTTTAAAGAAGAAGGGATTATTGATTTGCAGTACAGAGTATCAGGAAACTGGTCTGTTGCCGGTTTGACAAAAACTCAAATTAGCCAGGGAGTGGTGCATACCATTGAGATTATCGGGAATAATCAGAATTCCGGAACTGTCAATTATACCTATAATGGTTTAGCTTGTACTGTCTCACCCTTTAAATTCGATTTGTATATTAATGGAGAACTTATAGGCAATGAGTTGTCAAAGTCACAATTAGCGGACGATACGAATATTGAGAGTCTTACCTTCATAGGCAAGAGTAGTACGAGCAATGTTGCCAATATTTTTATAGACGATGTGGTGGTTTATAATTCAGTTCCTTCACAAATAGAGTCAACTAATCCGACCATCGTTGTTACGGAATATACAATTCCTGTAATGTCTGCAACCGTACTCGAACAAGACGAGCAAACCATCACGGTATCCGGTGTTAATCTGACTGAGGATATTGCCTTGACGGTTACCGGTGAGAATGCAAGTCTGTTCACTTTGTCAGCTTATTCCATTCCTCATACTCAAGGAGTTGTTGATAATGAAGTTTTGACAGTTACTTATAAGCCCACAGCAATTGGGACGCACAGTGCTTTACTAAACTTAAAAAGTGTCGGAGCCAATGATATTACTAGAGTCCTCAGCGGAAAAGCCGTTGATTCATTAGCGGTTATTGTTCCCGATATAATTATTACCGAGGTATATGGCGGTGGCGGTAATTCCGGTGCAACTTATAGCAATGATTATATAGAGTTGTACAACACGACCGACAATCCGGTTGATATTGGTGGTTGGAGTGTCCAGTATTACACCAAAGCAGGTGATGGAGTGTCGTCCAATGTCATTGAAATTCCTGCAGATAAGTCCATTCCGGCACGCTCCCACTTCTTAATACAAGGTGCCGGTGGCGAATTTGGTGATCTGTTGCTTACTCCTGATGTGATTTCTACCATCAATTTTGCCGCTGATGGCGGTAAAGTGATTCTATACACTGTGAGCACCCCTCAAACAATCGATAAGTTGATGATTAATACCATAGTTGAAAATCAATACTTTAAAGATTATTTGCCTTTTGGGAAGGAACCGTTGCCGATTTGGGGTAGTACTATGACTGCGAACCCTTCGAAGACCCGATCAGCCGGTAGAAAGAAAGAGGACAATGTGTATGTTTACACACAAAATATCGGAGATGATTTTGAGACGCAGGTGCCTTCTCCGCAAGGCTCTGATCTCACCACGGTAAATGGTGTGGAATTTAAAGCTGAGATTATCGTGGAAAATGGCACTGTGAGTTTCAATGCTGTTGCCGGCTTGCCTGTTGAAATATACAACCTGTTCGGACAAAAAATATACAGCACCATAACTCAAGAAGGGAATAATAGCTTAACGCTTCAGAAACAAGGAGTTGTAATATTGATGATTGGAAATCAAATTATGAAGTTGATGTTGTAAAAATAAAACAGAAATCAATTGGTTGAGTAGGAAGATAGTGACCGTGGTAACCTGTCTTTCTACTCGATTTTATTTAAGTCAAGTTTTTGAGGTCAAGTTTGTAAAATTTATTTACGGCACAATCATCTCAATTGCTTCCGGTAAAATGCTTATTTCCACTGGTGGTGTGTAATAGACGGTGATGCCATCGGCTTCAAAATACCGTCCATTTTGTGTGTGAAGAGAAATTTTCTGCGAACGGAAAGATTCAATCACAGGGTGCTCCAAAAGTTTCCCATTAAAAATCAGTGGTAAGCCGGTAATGATGTCTTTAAAAGAGGGTTTTTTTGCCATCATCAAATCCAACAGACCGTCATACGGTACTGCATGAGGATTTTGTTTCATGCCACCTCCGCTGTAGCAGCCATTGGCGATATTCATGGTGAAAAGTGAACCTTCCATTGTTTGCTCTTTAGCAGATAATTTGAAAGGCTTGGATTTAAACCTGAAAACGGCTGATAGTAAGGCGAGAAGATATAAAAAAGAGTGACTGCCGACATAGCGTTTCAATCGGTTGGTGTGATGAACGACAGCTGCATCCAGTCCAAATCCTACGGAATTGATGAAAAAACGACTTTTGCGTTCCCCTTCCAATACAAAGTCAACTTTTCCAATATCAATTTTACGTGATTTTCCTCGTAAGAATATTTGTATGGAATCCTTGTAGTCGCGTGTCATGTTCCAAAATCTTGCCCAATCATTACCCGTTCCTCGAGGAATTTGAGCTATTTTCAACTGATTTTTTTCCTGAATACCTGTACTGAAAATCCCGTTGATAACTTCGCTCATGGTGCCGTCGCCACCGATTACCAAAAAATTCAAAAATCCTTGTTGTGCATAATTTCTCGCGATAAGTATTGCATGACCCGCAAACTCCGTAATTCTATGCTGATAGGGGATACCGGCATCATCTAATTTTTTGAGAAGATAGTTCATCTGAACTCTAAAATGTTTCTTACCGGATTTTAGATTGATGATAACTACCCACTTACTTGCTTTGCTCATACTGTCGCTTTTGAAATCAGTAATAAATCAACCAAGGTCAATGCAGCCATCGCTTCAACAACAGGTACTGCCCTTGGTAGTACACAAGGGTCATGTCGCCCTTTGACTTGTAATTCAACAGCTTGTTTGCTTGTGTCGAGGGTTTCTTGTTTTTTGAAAATGGTAGCAACAGGTTTGAACAATACCCGAAAATATATGTCTGAACCATTACTGATTCCCCCTTGAATCCCTCCGGAATGATTGGTGCGAGTCTTCACATTTTCATTCTCCAAAACAAAGGCATCATTTGCATCAGAGCCTTTCATGGCAACACCCTCAAAGCCACTACCATAATCAAAACCATGGGCAGCATTGATGCTCAGCATGGCAGTTCCTAACCGGGCGTGCAACTTATCAAACACAGGCTCACCTAGTCCGACAGGTACCCCTTTCACAACACAGGTGATGATACCGCCTGTTGAGTCACCTTCTTCTTTCATTTGGGTGATATACTCCATCATTTTTAAAGCTACTTCCGGCTGAGGACAACGGACAGCATTGTTTTCAATCAAGGACAGATCAAGCTGATTGTAAGTCTTTGTTACTGCAATAGGTCCAACTTGTGAAGTATAAGCCCGGATACAAACACCCATTTTTTTCAATACCAATTTAGCTATGGCTCCTGCTACAACACGAGCTGCCGTTTCACGTGCAGAGCTACGTCCGCCACCCCTGTAGTCACGAATACCATATTTTTGTTGATAGGTATAATCCGCATGAGAAGGTCGGTAAATATCTTTTAATTGGTCGTAATCCTGACTTCTTTGGTTTTGATTCCAAATGATGAAAGCAATGGGAGCTCCGGTGGTTTTACCTTCAAAAGTTCCGGATAAAAACTCTATGCTATCGTCTTCTGTCCTTGGAGAGGAAATAGATGACTGTCCCGGTTTGCGGCGATCGAGTTCTTGTTGGATAAAAGCTTCATCCAATTCAATACCTGGCGGACAGCCATCCACTATTCCACCGATGCCTTTCCCGTGCGATTCGCCAAAGGAGGTGAAAGTGAATAGTTTACCTATGGTGTTTGACATAATTTGATTGTTAATGAAAAAATTAGTTGCACTTGCATCCGCAATGATGTGAGTCATGCTCTGAATCGCATTCGTGATTATCTCCGCAATCGTTTCCGCAACCACTACATTTGCCATAACCCAGAAACTCATTCAAATCTTGTTCGGTTGAGTCGCGGACTTCAAGGATTTTCCCCTTGAAATGCAATGTCTCCCCAGCCAAAGGATGATTCAAATCTACTTTTACATAACTACTGTTTACGTCTAAAATCTGTGCATTCAGTCTGTTACCTTCAGAATCCACCAAAGGTACAATATTTCCTGCAAATATCACTTCATCATCCAGCTTCCCATTGATTTCGAAAATAGAACGATCCAAGTCAATGATGTTTTCTTCCAAATAATCTCCATAGGCATCATCAGCTTCAATGGTGAATTCATATTTGCTGCCGGCTTCCAAACCGATAAGATTGTCCTCGAATTTTTGCAGCATCATGCCAATGCCAAATACAAAACGCATGGGCTGTTCTTTAGTTGCTCTTTCCATGAGTTCCAATTCACCTCCGTTTTCTCCATCAACGAATAACTCATATTCAGTGGATACAAATTTGTTTTTTGAAATTTTCATTTTTTTTGAATAAAATTGTTTATAAATGTATGTACTTTAAATTCATGATAGACTCCGTTACCCCGCTACCTCGGACCTCGTTAATACCAAGTTATTTTGTTCACTCCGTATTCACTTCTTTTATCGTATTTCAAATCAGACAGCATACTTGCATTTACGCCAATGTGAAAGTTGTAGGATTTATAAACCCCGAAAGGTACGATATTGGCCGACATATTCCAACAGTGTAAATCTCTTCTGACAGAAATACTGGTATAAGTAAATTGCTTGGCTTTGAAATCATAAGAAGAATTACCGCTTATCTGCCAGTGGGGAGTCAGTGAAATGCTTCCATTCAGACTAAGGTTGTGCATAAAATCCATTTCGTATTCCATCTTGTCCTTGTTGAAAACATTTGTATTTCCGAAACGAACCGAATAGTTAATGGACAAACTCCACGGGACGGATAATTTTGTGTAACCATCTTCACTGGCTAATCCGGTTTGTTTGGATGTTTGTTTGCCACCTGGTTGAACATCCGGATTTTCCACATCATCCGGTGATTGGTCGTTTTCCGTGTCAGGTGGTGTTTCTTGCTTTTTCCCTCTGTTAAACAGTTTGTTAAAAGTTTCATTGTTGAAAGTGTAACTATAAGAGGTGCTCGTGCCCTGAAACCTGGGAAACTTCCCGTGATTCCATCTTAGTTGATTGATTCTGACAGGATTGCCGGCACTGTTAAGTGCAAACATATACGGATCAAAACTGGCACTCAAACTCAAAGAATAATTATTGGACAGTTTCAGGCGAATGCTTGAAGAGAACATAGACCATCGCATGGAATCGGCAGCTAAATTATAGCTTCCCGAGGCGCTTAAATTGTCTATGATGCTGATTTTCTTGAAAGGTTCTTTACCGGTGGTGTCTTTATCGTTACGCAGTTTCATTTCCAGGTTGTTACCTAAAGAAAAGTTGATGTTGCCGGAGGTACCCTTGCCCGGAGTGCCATAAAGCGAACCGGCAAATTTAGAATATATCACTTCATTATCGCCTCTCATGTAAGTATCATAATATCCCCACCTCGGATTTCCGAAATCAGGCATGTAACTGAATCCGATACTGGGTGTGAGTACGTGGCGAATCCTGTCCACTTTATCACCGAAAATTGAACGGATGGGTATAAAAAATCCATACAGTTTAGTTGAGGCTGATACGCCCATATTAAAATCAAATACACGATAGAATCCATCGGTGGTGTCGTTCAATATGCGATTTGCATCTGCATCCCAGGACTGTTTGATAGAACGAAGATACCATCTTTCCGTATAATTGAAAGATGGAGAAATGTTGATGTGTTTGAGTATATTAAAACTTGCTGAGATGGGAATGGAGTGCTTCATGCCGTTTTTCCAATCTCGTGTAAAAGACGAAGTTAATAATTTACTTTCCTTGGTTTGGATGCTGTTGGCAAAAGCTCCGGAATATGACATCGAAATTTTTTCGTACCAACGTTCTTTGCCAACCGGATTTTTTCTTTTTAAAGGATAAAAACGGCTGTACGAAATATTCAAGTTAGGTAAACTCATATTGATGGTTGAGTCTTTGGTTCGCTGACTCACATTGATACCTCCCGAAAGGCTAAGAGAAGAGAGCCTGGCGAAACGTTTGGTAAAGGTGATGCTTGAACTTTTGGTGTTCTCCGAATTTAACTCCGGACGATAATAAGCGTTTACATTGCTCCTGTTATAGCCGCTGGTTGCAAAGTTGACGCTGGAAGAAAAAGTAAAATTGGGATTTGCTTTTTGGTCTTGTGAATGAGACCATCTGACACTCATGTTATTAGCCTTGTTGTAATCCGGCAAGCCCTTTTCACCGGTTACATCCTCTCGATAACTGATATTTAAACTACCCCTGAATTTGTATTTTTTTATGTAATTGGTGGTGCCTGATAAAGCCCAAGTACCTTTTGTGTAAATGTCGCCTTTCATTTCCAAATCCATGTAATCGCTGATGGCAAAATAATAGCCTCCATTTGTTAAGCCAAACCCCCGTGTCATTTCATCCGTATAGCTCGGCATCAATACTCCGGAAGAATACTTATCGGTAAACGGGAAAAAGCCGAAAGGCAGGGCGACGGGTAAAGGTACATCCTCTACAACCAAATGGGCCGGTCCGGTTACGATATATGCTCCGGGCTTAATTTTACCTTTTGAAATACTTAAATAAAAGTGCGGGTTTTCGTGACTGTCGCAGGTGGTATATTTACCTCCCTTGATACTGAATATGTTATCCGGAGATTTTTTAGTGTCCTCGCTGATGATATATCCTTCTCCTTCTTGGGTGACCACATGACGAATGTATCCTTTTTTTGTTCGAAGATTATATCGTAATTCTTTGGAGTTGTAGGAATCTTCCCCTTCACTAAAGACAGGTTCGCCAATCATTTCTCCGCCTTCGCCCTCAGTTCCGAGGGCATGTATCAGGCTACTGTCAATTTTTACTCTTATAAAGTCAGCTTTTAAATTGATGGATTGATAATTAATTTCCGTATCTCCGTGCAGGAAGGCAGTGCCATTCCCCATCAATATAATTGAATCGTTAGCGCGATATTTTATGATGTCTTCAATTTTATCTGATTTACCGGCAGAGGAGGTTTTGGTAGTTTCTTTTGGTTGCGTTGCTGCAGTTGGTGTTTCCATGGCAGGCAGGCGTGTACCCTCGCTGGATTGCACTCTTCTTTGGGCTTGTGTTGAAAAAAGAAACGTCATCATACAGAAAAGTACAATGCTCGTCCTGATGAAATTAGAAATCAGCACTTTACAATTAATCATTCGACACAAACCGATATATGGATTCAACTGCAAAATTAGTAAAATAATAGAGTGATACGATTAAATAACGTTTTTTTATCATAAATTGGAAAATTTACTGCTATTTATACAGCTTAAACGGGATTAAATTGTAATTTTGCAACATTCAATTGAAAATGTTTCATTTTAAGCATATGGGATTCAATCGTCCGATGAAGTATTTTGTTTGCTTGTTGCATATCCTTCTTCTGGTTTTTCCAATTTTAACGTATTCGCAAAACAAAGATTTTGTATTGGTTTTAGATGCCGGACATGGTGGAAAAGACCCGGGAGCGGTAGGCAGGATATCCAAAGAAAAAGACATTACGCTTTCAGTAGCCAGGATGTTGGGCGAACTTGTCCAAAAAAACATGAAAGATGTAAAGGTCGTTTATACCCGTAAAACGGATGTTTTTGTACCCCTTGAACAACGTGCTGTGATTGCCAATAACAATCATGCCGATTTGTTTATCTCGATTCATGTGAATGCTGCTAAAAACAAAACGGCATATGGTGCTGAAACTTATACCTTAGGATTGGCTAAAACGCAGGCTAACTTGGATGTGGCGATGGCTGAAAACGCGGTTATCCTCCTGGAGGATGATTATCAAACGAAATATTTAGGATTTGATCCTAACTCCATAGATTCCTATATCATGTTTGAATTCATGATGGATGCCTATTTAGATAACAGTATTACCTTTGCAACGCATGTGCAGAATAAACTTGTCGGATCTGCCAAAAGGTTTGACAGAGGAGTGAGGCAAGCGGGATTCTGGGTGTTGCATCGTTCGGCTTGTTCCAGTGTGTTGGTCGAGCTGGGTTTTATTTCAAACTACAACGAAGAACTTTACCTGGCGAGCACTACCGGACAACGTGAAATGGCACAGGCAATCTATTCGGCTTTTGTAAAGTACAAAAACAGTCACGATAAAAAATCGGGTTACGTAAACAATGAAGTTACACAGCAGTCAGAATCTTCCTCAGCTTCAGTTGATCAGCCCACCATCATTGAGACAACCACTACGCCTGTACCGGAAGATGATGCCATTATTACTGTTGATGAAAAAAAGCCCGTGTTCAAGTTGCAGATTACAGCCTCAACGAAAGAGTTGAGTTCTACAAATGTAAATTTTAAAGGATTAAAAGAACTGAACTATTACAGGGAGGGCGGATACTATAAATATACAGTTGGTGCTGATACGAAGTACGAAAATATTGATAAGCTACGGATTGAATTGAAAAAAAGATTTCCGGATGCATTTATTGTTGCTTTTTTGGGAGATAAGAAGATTCCAGTTGATGAGGCTCGAAAGATTACAAAATAAAATAATTAAGTATGAAAAAAATAAAATTGTCTAAAGAGGTACGTGTCGGAATACTCGCTGTTGTAGCGATATTTGTTCTGTATTTCGGAATGAATTTTCTCAAGGGCGTTGATATTTTCAAGCCTGTCCATTATTATTATACTGATTTTTCAAAATTAGACGGTTTGGTACCTTCTTCACCGGTTTTTATAAAAGGATATAAAGTTGGACAGGTGGAAAGCATCAGCTATGATTTTCTACAAGCAAATTCGTTTATGGTGAAAATTTCAGTTGATAAAAATATCCGTATCCCCAAAAACTCTGTCATTGAACTTTTTGATGATGGTTTGATGGGTGGAAAAGCCATTCAACTATTATTTGCTGCACAAAGTACGGAGTCGTTCCATCTTTCCGGAGATACACTCCCATCACAAATTGCAGTCGGACTCTTTGACCATCTTTCGGCAGATTTATTACCGAAAATTCAAGATATTGCAATACAGGCGGATTCTTTGTTGTTGTCGGTTCGCACACTCGTTGAGGATGAAAGTCTGCAGAATAGTTTAAAATCCATTGAAAGAACAACAGCCGATTTGGCTGAAAGTTCTTCTTCACTCAAAAAAATCGTGCAAAATGATATCCCGAAGGTGATTCATAATGTAGATGTGTTAACGAATGATTTTATGACTGTCAGTGGAAATTTGAAACAAATTGATTTTGCTGCTACCATGGATCAGGTTGATGTGACCATCAAAGATTTGAATCAGATTACACGCAAAATAAATGATTCGGAGGGAAGTTTGGGACTGCTTTTAAATGATAAAAAATTGTATATGAATTTGGTGAATGTTTCGAACAGTGCAGATGAGTTGTTGATTGACCTGCGACAAAGTCCGAAAAGATACGTTCATTTTTCATTGTTTGGCTCCAAAGCCAAGTAAAAATATATAGTAATTCTTTGGTGAAAACCTTTTACAATCTTGTTTTTTGTATCATTGATGGTATATTTCAAGATGTAAAAGTTCAATCATCAGAAAATTGTCAAGCGATACTTAAAAACGCATCAAAATTTATAAAATTAATTTGTAATCATTCTAAATAACCTTGACTTTTATTTTAATTTCTGTTTACAGTTTTTTCCTTTATGAATGATTGATAAATCAGTACTTAAGCATTAAATCAAACAGTAAATCGTAAAAAAACATCAAATTGTTAATTTGCTTATAGTCAATTAATTTTAATGTTGTTTGTATATAAGTGCTTGATTCTCAGTGTTGATTATTAAGCGCTTGATAATTAAGTTAGTGCAAAAAGTAAAAAAAACCTAAATAATTTTCCGTTTTGTTTTTTGAAAAATCTTTCTGAAATTTGTATCCCTTCTTTCCGAAAAGAAGAAGTCACATGCATCCAAAATGCACACGTTTTTTTAATATTTTAATACTCATTTTATTTTTTCTTTTGCGTACTTGTTATAATGTCTATTTTGCCTGAAAAATTGTGGAACCGGTGTCTTGAGATTATTAAGGATAATATCAGCGAAACATCATACAATACTTGGTTTGCTCCTATTATACCTTTGCAATATGAAAATCAGGTATTTGTACTTCAAGTACCCAGTCAGTTTTTTGTTGAATACATTGAAGAGAAGTACATTGACTTATTACGCATGACCCTATACAGGATTGTTGGGAATGGAACTCGTTTGGAGTACAGGGTTTTGATAGATCAGGCATCCGGAACGGGCACCCGCATTCCCAGTGAAGGTGGGATGGAAAAGTCGAAACCGTCAGTCAATACTTCCAATTATATTAGTCCATACCACAAACCTAAGCTTCCGGAAATAGACCCCCAGCTAAATCCATCTTACAATTTTAATAATTTGATAGAAGGAAAGAGTAATAAATTGGCTCGTACTGCCGGAATCAGTATTGCCAATGAGCCGGGGAAGACTGTTTTCAATCCTTTATTTGTGTACGGACAGTCGGGTGTTGGTAAAACACACTTGGCAAACGCAATCGGAGTAATGACCAAACAGCTTTATCCCGAAAAGCGTGTATTGTACGTATCTTCGAATACTTTCCAAATTCAATATACCGATGCTGTAAGAAGTAATTCCGTCAATGATTTTCTGAATTTTTACCAAACCATTGATGTGTTGATTGTAGATGATATTCAGGAATTTGCAGGAAAAACAGCTACTCAGAATACATTCTTTCATTTATTCAATCATCTGCACCAAACAGGTAAACAACTCGTATTAACCTCCGATCGTTCTCCTTTGGTATTGGTTGGATTAGAGCAGAGGTTGCTTACTCGCTTTAAATGGGGTCTTTCTGCTGAAATTGAAAAACCTGATTTTGAATTGAGGAGGGCCATCCTTGAAGATAAAATTTATCGGGACGGACTCGAAATCTCAGAAGAAGTAATAGATTATATCGCACGACATGTGACAGATAATGTCAGGGATTTAGAAGGTACATTGGTTTCTTTGTTAGCACATTCAACATTGGCAAATCAACCCATTGACTTGGAACTGACCGAGAAGGTAGTGAGTAGAATTGTCAACATTACTCCAAAAGTTCAGACAGTCGAAAGAATTCGCGATACCGTGTGCGAGTATTTTTCGTTAACAATTGATGCCATATCAACCAAAAGCAGGAAACGCGAATTAGTACAGGCACGACAAATTGCTATGTATCTCTCCAAGCAAATGACTAATAATTCTTTGGCATCTATCGGTAACCTGATTGGACAAAGAGATCATGCAACGGTTTTGCACGCATGTAAAATTGTGAGCGATTTGATGGAGTTTGATAAAAGCTTCAGAGAAAATGTCAAGGAAATCGAAGAAAGATTGAAAGAATAAAGTGTTTCAGTTGTTTGTAAGTGTGATAGGTGAGGTTGCCATAAAAAATGGGTAACCTCATTTTTTTAGATTTTATTGGAGATTATGATGAGTTTTTTACAAGAAATGACTATTTTTACGTCCGAATTAAATTTATCAAAATACTATGGTTTTTAAATTTACTATTTTATCTGATGAGGTAGATAACTTTGTTCGCGTAATTTCCATTGACTCTGAAGCTACATTTTTGGATTTGCATCATGCAATACTTGATTCAATGAAATATGAAAAGAATTTACTGACCAGTTTCTTTTTATGTGGTGATGATTGGGGAAAAGAACAAGAAATCACTCTGATAGAAATGTATACCGATTCCGAATATGATAATTTCGTCATGGAGGATACCAAATTAGAAGATTTGATTTCCGATGAGAAACAAAAATTGATTTATGTGTTTGATTTACTGAATGAAAGAGCATTTTATATGGAACTTTCAGAAATTGTTCCGGGTATCAGAATGGACAAGCCGGAATGTATTTTATCGAAAGGTGAGGCACCTGCTCAAACGATTTCTGATGAAGAATTAATCGCAGGCGTAAATGTCAATGTTGACGAAAATTTCTATGGTGATGAGGATTTTGATTTAAGTGAGTTGGATGATGAAGGTTTCGACAATGTGAGTTTCGATGATAGCAGCATATTTGATGAATAATATAATCCGTCTTTATTTCTAAGCATATCATTCCATATCCTACTTTAGTTGTTTTATTAGGTCCGACCGGGGTCGGTAAAACAAGTATCAGTATAAACTTAGCGCATCATTTTGATGCTCCTATCGTTTCTTCTGATTCACGTCAGTTGTACAAGGAGCTGAAAATCGGAACGGCTGCACCTACTCCGGAGGTGTTGTCGCAGGTGCAACATTATTTTGTCGGAACCCACTCTATTTTTGATCATTACAGTGCCGGACAATATGAACAGGATGCTATTGCATTGTTAGACAAGCTTTTTGTGAAACATCCGGTAGTACTGCTTATTGGAGGTTCCATGATGTATATTGATGCGGTATGTAAAGGATTTGATGACATTCCTTCTGTTGATGTACAAACACGAAAAAAATGGCAACAAATCTACGCTGAAAAAGGATTGGAATACATTCAGCAGGAACTAACGCGTTTAGATCCCGAACATGCACAAGTAGTGGATATGCAAAACCACAAAAGGATTATTCGTGCCTTGGAAATTTGTAGTATAACAGGAAAAACTTACTCTGAACTCAGGATCGGCAAGCAAAAAGATAGAAATTTCAACATCATCAAAATCGGATTGAATAGACCCCGTGCGGAATTGTACGAACGCATCAATCAGCGAGTGGATATGATGATGCAAGATGGTTTGCTTGAAGAAGCCAAGTTATACTATCCTCACAAACATTTAAACGCCTTAAATACTGTGGGTTATAAAGAACTGTATGAGTATATGGACGGGAATTGCAGTTTGGAGGAAGCAGTGCAAAAGGTAAAACAGGATTCGCGTAGGTATGCAAAACGTCAATTAACGTGGTTTAATAGCGATAAAGACATCCGGTGGTTTCATCCGGATGATGCGGAAGAGATTATTAATTTTGTAAATTTGCAACTCAATATTTCGGGTAAATCTCGTTCTTCTTCATGATGCTGAAGTGCCGAAATACCCAATTGATAGCTAATAATTCATACAATGCCTGCAAAATTGACCATATTGGGTGCGGGATCAGCTTTGCCCACCCGTAATAATTTCCCCAGCGCCCAAATTTTAGAGTTGCGTGACAAGCGATACATGATAGATTGCGGAGAAGGAGCTCAGATACGCATGAGACAAATGGGATTGAAAAATACGAGGTTGAATCATATTTTTATTTCTCATTTGCATGGAGATCATTGCTTCGGTTTGATGGGATTGATTTCTTCTTTCGCATTGCTTAACAGGACTGCTGAATTACAAGTGCATGGTCCGCTCGGTATCACAAAACTTTTCGAACAGCAAATGAATTTTTTTTGTGACGGCATCCCTTTTAAGGTCAGCTTTCAAGAATTCGATACCTTGCAACACAAGTTGATTTATGCCGATCGTTCTGTGGAAGTCTATTCTATTCCTTTGAAACACCGGGTTCCCTGCAGTGGCTTTTTGTTTAAAGAAAAGCCCAAGGACAGACATCTCATCCGCGATATGATTGACTTTTATCAAATCCCCATATCCCAACGGAATCTCATCAAGAAAGGAGCTGATTTTATATCGGAAGAAGGAACAACCATACCCAATCATTTGCTTACCACTGCTCCGGACGAGACGATCAGCTATGCATATTGTGCAGATACAGCATATTCTGAAGAGATTATCCCCATTATATCCAAGGTGGATTTACTGTATCACGAAGCTACTTTTGCCGGTTCGGAAACTTTGAGGGCGAAAAAGACCATGCATTCGACCGCAGAGCAGGCAGCTTCCATTGCTCGATTAGCTGAGGTGAAACAATTGGTAATCGGGCATTTGTCAGCGCGCTATAAAAATCAAGATGCTGTACTAAAAGAAGCCCAAGCTGTATTCAAGAATACAATTTTAGCAGAAGACGGGAAAGTAATCAAGTTCTAACTCAATTTTATTCTTTTTCTAATTCTGTGATTGTTCTTTTTATAGTTGGATCATCCTGAAACAAAATAGGGTAGAAGCCTGCATCGCTAAGAATATTTCGTGAGATATAAGCTTTTAGATGTCTCCTGATGAAATTTCCTGATTTATTAATTTCCGATTGAACCGGTTTAACCCCATTTTTTTCAGCATACAAAACAAAATCACGCAATAAATTCTGAGAGTTTAGATATTTCTCTAAGGATTGCCAATCTTTATGGAGAATTAACTTTTGTCTGTTTTTGTCCGTATAACTAAAAGCAAACTGATACAGATGGTTGTAATTGATCACCTGATTCAGATAAGGCGTAAAATCAGTTGTGTCGCGTGGAATGAAAATATCCGGCATGATGCCTCCACCGCCATAAACCGTACGTCCTTTCAAGGTTTTATATGCTATGGTGTCAGCTTGTTGTATGCTATCTTGCGTGTAAAATTCTCCATGCAAAAAGCGGTTGTATAATTCCATATTGTAATTTTCATCATCTCCGGTTTGATACGGCTTTTGAATGCTTCTTCCGGATGGAGTATAGTATTTTGCCACTGTCAACCGAATAGCCGATCCGTCCGACAATTCCTTTTGTTGTTGTACCAAACCCTTTCCGAAGGATCTTCTGCCGATGACGGTTCCCCTGTCGTTGTCTTGAATGGCACCGGCAAAAATTTCGCTTGCCGAAGCTGAAAATTCATCAATCAGGACAACCACCGGATTGTTGATGCAACTTCCTGTTCCATCGGACAGTGCATCGTAGCGAGGATATGACCTTCCTTCGGTATAAACAATCAATTGGTTGGCAGGAAGAAATTCATTGATCATGGAGATGGCACGATCAAGATATCCGCCGCTGTTTTCCCTTAAATCAATGATGAATTTTGACGCACCTTCATTTTTCAATTTGGCAATGGCAACTAAAAATTCAGAATAAGTAGTTTCGCCGAATTTATTCACCTTGATGAGTCCTATTTGGGGCGTAATCATATAACTGATGTCGATGGAGCTAACGGGTATTTGTCCACGTGTGACGGTGTATTCAAGCATTTCCGGTGTGCCAAAGCGTTTGATGCCCAATTTGACTTTGGTGTCGATGGGACCCCGAAGGTGGCGCATGACTTTTTCGTTGCTGATGTTTTTCCCGACGAACAACGAATCATCTACCGTGATGATTCGATCGCCGGCCAATAAACCAACTTTTTCCGAAGGACCACCACTGATGACTGATACAATGGTGATGGTGTCGTTTTGTATATTAAACTGTACGCCGATTCCCGAAAAACTACCTTCCAACTCATTGTTTACTAACTCCAGTTCATCTGCCGGAATATAAACCGAGTGAGGATCTAATTGCGCAATTAGCTCAATAGCCATTTCTTCCGTCAAATTATCAATGTCAACCGTATCTACATAGTAAGTGTCAATAAGGCGCAATATTTCGGAAATTTTATTATCCGTTTTGAGTATACTCTTGAAGATGTTGCCGAAATTGTCATTAAACTTCCGTTTTTCCCTTGATGCGAGCAGGTTTCCTAAAATAAGACCGGCTATTAATGCCAACAAGACAATAGCAACTAACGAATAATTCTTTCTTTTCATTCTTTTCTTTCTTTTGATTGATGTAATTCTTCGAGCAACAGCAACTCGACTTCAATACCGGCTCTTTCAAGCAGTTTAACACCGTCCATAATTCTATATTCTTCTCCGTACACTACCCGTTTGATCCCCGATTGGATGATCAGTTTGGCGCATTCCATACAGGGAGAGGCAGTTACGTATAATGTTGCTCCTTCACTGCTGTTGTGTGAACGGGCGACTTTGGTGATTGCATTGGCTTCAGCATGTAAAACATAAGGTTTCGACATATTGTTTTCATCTTCACAATTATTCTCGAATCCTGAGGGCGTACCATTGTACCCATCGGAAATGATCATCTTATTCTTTACCAATAAAGCACCCACTTTACGCCTTTCGCAATATGAGTTTTCCGCCCAAATACGCGCCATACGCATGTAACGCTGATCTAATAATTTTTGCTTGCTGTCCATTTCAAAATTATAAACTTCATTAATTGTTCATCTTAATCAATGCTGGCTATTTTCTTTCAATCTACCGGACGCTAATTGCACCCCAACAGTTCTCTGGCAAATTCAATTAAATTCACTCCCGAAAAATTGCCGGAAGTCATGAGTAGCAGAGCTGTATTGTCATAATTCAAACTGCTGAGTTTGTCTTGTAAAGCTGCGGAATCCGTATAAACTTCCAGATTATTACCTCCAAAAGCTTCTTTTACATCTTGTGGGTCAATAGCTTGCAGTCCTTTGTGCTCTATCACCTTGGGACTGAAATATACAAAGGCTTCATCTGCTTTCAACATACTACCTTTGTATTCCTTCAAAAATGCATGCGTTAAACTGCTGAAGGTGTGTAACTCTATACAAGCAACGAGTTTTTTATCTGGGTATTGCGCTTTGACAGCCTGCACGGTTGCTTTCAATTTGGATGGTGAGTGTGCAAAGTCTTTGTAAGCAACAGAAGTAGAAGTCTGCGCAATTTTTTGCAAACGATTGGATGCTCCATCGAAATCGGCAATTACCTTATAAAATTCATCTTCTTCAACACCTATTTGTTCGCAAGCCAATCGTGCAGCCTGCAAATTTTGCAGATTATGCTCCCCGAAAATCTGCAAAGATTTTAAGCCCTGCTTGGTTTTTATATAGGTAGTGCCATTTATAATTTCATATTCAGGAGTCGAATAGGGTAGAGGTACCAAATCATCCCTTAAGGTGGAGGTGATTTTCTTCAACTCTTCATCACCGGAAAAATAAATCAAACACCCATTAGGTTCGATGATTTCCACAAACTTGCTGAATTGTTCCACATAATTTTCAAAGGTAGGAAACACATTGATATGATCCCAGGCGATGCCGGTCAGGATGGCGATATGCGGCTTATACAAATGAAATTTGGGACGCAAATCGATGGGAGAGGTCAGATATTCATCTCCTTCAAACACAGCAATTTTTGTGTTGGCAGAGAGTTTAACCATATTGTCAAAACCCTCAATTTGTGCGCCTACCATATAATCAACTTCGATATTCAGCTTGTTCAGCACGTATAAAATCATGGCGGTAGTGGTGGTTTTACCATGGCTGCCACCTACCACTATACGGGTTTTATCTTTGGTTTGTTCGTATAAATATTCAGGGAAAGAATAAATTTTCAGATTTAATGCTTTGGCGCGCAATAATTCGGGATTATCCGCTTTGGCATGCATGCCCAGGATGACTGCCTCCAGTCCCGAATGAATTTTTTCAGGAAACCATCCTGTCTTTTCGGGTAATAATCCGTGAGCTTTCAACCTGCTGTAGGAAGGTTCAAAAATTTCATCATCAGAGCCGGTTACACGATAATTTTCTTTTTGACTGATGGCAATAGCCAGATTATGCATGGCTGCTCCACCTATGGCTATGAAATGAACATGATGCATTTGAATTGGTTGGGATATAGTTTTTACTTAATTTTGCGTACTAAAAATTGAAGAAACAAAAGTAATAAAAAAATGGCAATAAAAGAGATATATACCATAGATGCCGGACATTTTCACGCGGATGGCGGTGCCTGCTTTGGCGTGGTTCCCAAAAGGGCGTGGAGCAAGCGTTATCCCTGTGATGAAGATAATTTCTGTAAACTGACCATGCGCTGTATGCTTATCAAAACAACAGATAAGAATATTTTGATTGAAACGGGGGCAGGGCATAAGCAAAAGGATTATTTCAAATATTATGGCATCAAAGATATTATAGATTTTGAGGAAGTGCTGCCGACTTACGGTTTGACATGCCATGATATAACCGATGTGATACTCACACATTTACATTTTGATCACTGTGGCGATTGCACTTATTACGATGAAAATAAAAACCTGCAATTGACCTTTCCCAATGCCAGCTATTGGGTAGGAAAATCGCAATGGGAAAATTTTTTGAATCCCAATGTCAGGGAAGCAGATTCTTATTTCCCGGAGAATATGTTGCCCGTATTGGAAGCCGGTCGTTTGAAATTAGTTACTAAAGAAACTGCTATCTGTGAAGGTGTATCCGTCAAATTATTCGGTGGACACACGCCCGGTCAATTGGTTGTTTACGCCCAACACCCCAAAAACACTTTTGTATTTGTCGGAGACCTAATTCCCGTTACAGCTAATGTTCCCTTAGCCTGGGTTTCGGCCTACGACACCTTTCCCATTATCGCCATGGAAGCCAAACAAGCAGTAATGGATGAAGCCATTGCCAATAATCATGTTTTGGTGCTGGTACACGATGCATTTCATGCATGTTGCACGGTTGCGGAAAACAGGGGAAAATATAAGGTTGAGAGACAGGGGATGTTGGGGGAGTTTTTGTAGGGGGGGGTGAAAATAAACCTATGAAAAACAGTTAATCGAGATATTATTTTGGAAATATTTTTATTTGAAGTTGCATTATCGGGCAACTTATTTTATATTTGCACTTCGTATGAAGAATGAAAAAATACGACAAATATTCTTATATAAAGATTATTTTGCTGACTTTTACAAGAAGCAAAAACAGAAGGTCAAAGAGAAAATTTTATGGACATTTCGTCTGATTGAGACGATGCCACAAGTCCCGGTAGAATACTTAAAGCATATAGAGGGAACTGAAGGCTTGTATGAAATTCGAATTCAATTAGGTAGCGATATTTTTAGGATATTTTGTTTTTTTGATAAATGTAATTTAATCGTATTAGCCAACGGTTTTCAGAAGAAGACCCAGAAAACCCCAAAACAAGAAATTGCAAAAGCATTGAAAATAAAAGAGGAATATGAATCAAAAATTAAAGAGTTAAAAATCAATTAAATATAAAGAGATATGAGCAAGATGACAAATGATAAAAATTTAAAATCTCTTGATGAGTTTATTGACGAACAATATGGAAAACGAGGAACTAAAAAACGCGAGATTTTTGAGGAAGGATACGAGGAATTTAAACTTGGATTTCTTATTCGTCAGGCTCGACTTGAGAAAGGAATGACCCAAGAAGAACTTGCAGAGAAAGTTGGTACAAACAAGGGCTACATATCAAAAGTTGAGAACAACATAAAAGATGTACGTATTTCAACGCTTCAAAAAATCATTAAAAAAGGTTTTGATGGCGAATTGGAATTGGCGATAAGGATATAAATGAGCATATTAACATTGAATTAAATTATATGAAAGCTTTACTTACTATCGGGTTGCTTATTTGCTCCAATGTTTTTATGACTTTTGCGTGGTACGGACATTTAAAACTCGCGGAATATTCGTGGTTTAACAAACTGTCGTTGTTTGGAATTATTGTTTTTAGTTGGAGTATTGCTTTTTTCGAGTATTGCTTTCAGGTTCCGGCAAACAGAATAGGGTTTATCAGCAACGGAGGACCGTTTTCGTTGGTGGAGCTCAAAGTTTTGCAAGAAGTTATTACGCTTGTGGTTTTTATGGTTTTTTCTTATGTGGTTTTTCAGTCGCAGATAAAACCCAACCATATCATTGGATTTGTGTTGTTGGTCTTGGCGGTGTATTTTATTTTTAAGGGATAGGATTTTTGGGAGAAGAGGAATTTTCTCGTAACATCTGTTTTTATTCATTAAAACTTACAATTGTGGGATTTTCTCAAAACAAATATTCAACTACAAACCAAATTATAACCATATGAAAAACACATAAGTTGATTTAAGAGCAAAAATTTTTTGCATTATTTTTTTGAAACCACCAAAACAATGACCTATAACCCTAACAAACATCATCGCCGTAGCATCCGTTTAAAAGGATACGATTATTCGCAGGCAGGATTATATTATATAACCATTTGCACACAAAACCGCGCATGTTTATTCGGTAAAATTGAAAATGGAAAAATGATTTTAAATGATGCCGGGCGAATGATTAAAAATGAATGGTTAAAATTGACCGAACGATTTAAAAATATTGCGTTGCACGAATATGTTGTCATGCCCAATCATTTTCACGCCATTTTGGAAATCGTCGACGTCCCCGTAGGGGCGACCCTTGTGGTCGCCCCTGATAATAATGGTTTGGTCGCCCCTGATAATAATGGTTTGGTCGCCCCAAATAATAACGATTTGGTCGCCCCAAATGATAATGATATTTTCACCCAAAATAAAAAAGGGCAACCACGAGGGTTGCCCCTACGGTTGTCCCAACGGGGTAAAACCGTTGGTGATATGGTTGGTGCATTCGCATCCATCACAACGGTGAAATACATCCGCGGCGTGAAAAACAATGGTTGGCAACCATTTAATAAAAAAATGTGGCAACGGAATTATTGGGAACACATTATTCGTGATGAACAATCGCATATGGCAATTTCAGAATATATAATGAACAACCCTGCAAATTGGGATAATGATAGGTTAAAATAAAATTTCTTCTTCGAATGAAGAAGAGAATACACCGCAAGAAAATGTGAATATTGAAATGGTAGTAAACAATGACCTATAACCCTAACAAACATCATCGACGCAGCATCCGTCTGAAGGGATACGATTATTCGCAGGCAGGATTGTATTATATAACCATTTGCACACAAAACCGCGCATGTTTATTTGGTAAAATTAAAAACGGAAAAATGATTTTAAACGATGCCTGGCGGTTAATTGAGTAATCACTCAATCACTTTTTAATAATCTTCGTGGTATATGTCTGTTTGCCATCTTTCAATGATAGCAGGTATATGCCCGGATTGAGCTCCGCAAGATTTACAACTCCATCAGATGCTATCTGCTTAACAACGGTTTTACCCAATATGGAGGTGATATGTAAGGTTTTGTCAGTCAAATTGTTGTGCTGTATTTGTATTTTATCCGGCACAACAGTCGGATGCACTTTCAGGGTTTTATCAGTCGGATTAGACAAACTGGCAGTGAAAACAAGTGTTTCTGAAAATGGAGAATAGTTACCCTGATAATCCTGTGCACGTACCTTGATGTTATATTGGGACATGTGCTGGATGTCAATAGTTATGAAATTATCCCATCGGGTGCGTGCAAGTAGTTCATTATCGTTCCAAACTTCGTAATGGGACACAATATAATTATCTGTCGATTTTGTCCAGTTGAGTGTGTATTTATTTCCTTCTATCGCAGATATTGTTGGAATACCAGGTGCAGTAGGAGCCAATGTATCTTTGGCTATTCTGCCCCGGTTGAGGTGAATTTTGCTGCAATCAGTGTAATCATGCGCAGTTATCAACACCATATTATCGCTGATAGGGGTAATACAGGAATAAAATGTGTTGTAATCATTGCTAAATGGCCTGGGCATTTCTACACTGTTTTTCCCGTTTACATCTGCCACAAATGCCCGTATTTTTTGACTGGAGTTTTGAGTGTATGCAATTCTACCATTGGGAAGTACACAGGCAAAAGGAGCATTTCCGTACACCGATGACATTTTCCACAAGTTTTGTATTTTGTTGGGATAGACATTCGGGTCGGGTATAAGCGTAACGCTTGAGGGGATAATGTAACCATCGTCGTCGTAGATGGCTTGAGTGGTATCTACGTTGTAATTTACACTGCACCAGTTGTCTTGTATGTTGTCGAAGTCGTAGTCGTAAGGATCGCTGGCGGTTACCCAGGAGGCAAAAGCGATGCTTCCACCTTTGGGTGCTTCAGCAACCACTGCAATGCGATGATTGGGTAATTCAACCATGGTAGGCATGCCGCCTTGAGAATCAGGCTGTCCATTAAAATTGCGGTGGATGATTCGGCCTGAAAAACGTTCATTGCTATTGGTTTGCCAGGTAACACCATTGTCGTATGAAACAATATAAGCTACAGCCCTGCCCACGGAATGCTCCTGATTACAGTGTTCGGGACGAAAGAAAGTGGGATTCACTTCTTGTGTATAATAGATATAAATATCATTGTGACCGTCACCGTTCTTATCGCTGTTGACCTGGATAGGTCTCGCCTCCCATACACAGGTATTGGGTGTTTTTTGTTCATCGGTCCAGGTATAACCTCCATCGGAGCTGTAACGCACACCCGTGTATGATTTGGTGGCGATGGTTCCCGGATCCCAGCGGTGTTGATAACAAAGCATTAGCCTGTCGTCCTGCAACTGAATCATGTTAGCATTGAAAATATATTCACCATCAACGATGCGGGGCGATTGCAGTAGTTTTACCGGGGTACTCCAGCTTTGACCGAGATCCGTACTCCGCATTATCCAGATATTACCTCCATGCTGACGGTCGGAATATGTCAGCAAAATATCGCCGGCAGCAGGACCACGATCAATCTTGCAGGTGCGAATATATTTGGAGTAGGGTGTATCAATGGTGCGCGGTGTTTCCCAGGCGATTTGGGCATTCAGACCGTTAAACAGTACAAAAATAAAAATCAATACAGATAGGATTCTCATATGGGGAACCTTTCATTTTTGTTTGACGGATAGGACTGTGGCGTTACAGTTGATCCAAGAATCGGGTTTATGTAGGTACGATCAATATTTTGGCAAGCGCTGAATGATAGGTTGATTGCTAATAATAACAAAATATTATTAGTAAAACGTTTCATGTTTCTTATAATTTAATAATTCTGGAATGGTACTGTTGCATACCATCAATCAACATCAGTTGATAACATCCGGCGGGTAAACATTCGATGGATATGTCCGCGTTTGTTTGTACAGGAAACCGGGTATTCTGTCCGGTAATTGAAGTTAGCATAACAAATGCATCGGTATTATGAATCGCGTGATTGATGTTGAATGAATCCTCCACGAGGGTTGGATAAACACGCAATTGTTGAAAGTGATTTCCTTTCAAACCCGTTGGCAGGGAAGGGTAGGGTTGCGGTGTAATCGTTGGTCCATCCACTGTTATATAATTAAAGGGATGTATGGTCAATTTATCTACATTGATTTGCCGGATACCGTTGTTGGTTGAATTCAGATTTCCAACGTGCACATGTGAATGGTAGATTATATACCATTCATTATCTGCTGTAGCTTTCACCACGCTGTTGTGACCGGGACCGGAAACAGCATGACTTACGCCCGAATTAGAAAGAATAGGGTTGTACGTGCTTTTTGTGAATGGTCCGAAAGGTGATGAGGAATAAGCATAACCAACTGCGTAATTGGCAGCACAGTAGCAATTGGATGAAAACAGCATGTAGTAAGTGTTTTCGTGTTTAATAATCACGGCGCCTTCGTTCCAATAGCTGTTGCTGCTGGGGTCAAATTCCCAGCTTTGTTGCGGATAAATCAGCATTTGTGGTTCTGACCGGAGTCCGGAGAAGTCCGGTTCTATTTCAACCACCCATATTTCACTTCTTTTTTTACCACCCAGTTCCGGGATTGGGTTGGTTGACATGGCATTGGAGTAATACATATAGGTGCGGCCATCGTCATCAATGAATACATGTGAGTCGATGGTTCCCTTTTCGCCATGATCAATAAAGGGTTGATCGGAGATATCCACAAACGGACCGGTAGGCTTATCGGCAACTGCTACGCCAATGTGTTTAATCTTGTCGTCGCGTCCTGCCGTGTAATGCAGGTAATATTTTGAACCGATTTTAATCACTTCCGGAGCCCAAAAACCATTGGTTGCCCATTTGCGATTAGTGCCCGTGAATACTTTTTTCTCGTATTGCCAGTTGACGAGATCTTTGGACGAAAAACACGGATATCCGTTACCGGTAACATACAAATAATACGTACCATCCGAATCCTGAAGTACATGTGGGTCGGCTAAAGAATTAATATTAGTGTTATTAAATTTACCCGACACTATAACAGGATTTGTATAGATCTGGGACCAGGCACTAATAAAAAATAAACACAGAAAGCCAAATAAACAACACTTTTTCATACACCTCTTTATTTGCATATCGGTTGAACAAAGTCAACCGATATGATTTAGAATAAATATAAAATAGAACAGAAAAGAATCAATTATTACTTATTCTTTAATTACGTGTTTTGTGATAATCCTGAGTTGATGATAAGCTTGATTGTTGATCCAGCTACCATCTTGTTGCTGTAGGGACGCTCTCTTATTTTGCAGAACACCTATAAATACAACTCCTTTCTCAGCATCGTTTTCATATGTGTAAACCTTTCCGGCTTCAACTTTCAGTACTGATTGAGTTGGTTCAGGAAGCGCTCTGATGGCAGAACCATCAACAGCCGGAATGGCATCAAAATTAGCTTTGGTGAGCGCAGTCAGTTCAAACTTACAGCTCTTCAAATCAGGAATGAACGGCAAGCCCAGTTCTTTTCGTTTATCAGGAGATACAAGAGCAGCAACGGTATCAGTTCCTGTTATAACAATATTGCCGAATGAGAAGTCAATCTCATTGACATATTTTGGTGCTTCTTTGCTGATATAAGCACGACCATCCAACCACGAGCCGTAATAAGATCCGTAAAAAGCATCGGAGGATTCAACAATCACGATACCTGATTCAAAAACGTCTCTTGTGATCTTCACCAATATTTTTTTTGAAAATGACATCAGGTTGTCATCTTCCACTTCGATGAGCACAGCCTTGTTTGTGGTTAATCCGGTAAACTCATATTCAAAAGAATAAGTGTCCAGGGAAGGGTTAAACAAGGTGTCTTTACCAATCATATTTCCTTTGGCTCCGGTTTTAACATCTGCTTCATACAAGGCAAGCGAACGGATTTTAGTAGAACTTTCAATCTTTATTTTTGCCGTATAGGATGTCACACCTTTTTCTACCACTACAATATTACTTTCATCCACATTTTCGAATGTAATTGTCATTGGCGGAGTATAATTCACTTTGTTTGTATCATCGCAGGCTGCTGTTACGAATAGAAATACTGCCAGGAATATTTTAATCAAATTTTTCATACGATTTCTTTTTAATTTATTTTCAACATGCATAAAATGCATTAATAACCTTCATTTTGATAAATTAACGGACAGTTGTTTACATCCGAAAGTGGTATCGGCATGAAGTTCATGCGTTCATTGAAGATTCTGTCTTCTACCTTGATACGAACATATTTTCCATCTACTTTGGCAATACCTACTGCCGGTTTGTTCAGCACATCCTTGGCAATATCCCAGCGACGGATATCAAAGAAACGATGTTCTTCGAAACAGAGTTCCACACGGCGTTCTTTGCGGATACGTTCACGCAGTTGATCCTGTGTAAAGTCAGCAGCATTGAGAGCTCCGGTAATGCCGGCACGAGCACGGATTGCATTTAATTGAGCTACTGCCAGTTGGCGGTTATCCGCATTGTTGGCTGCTTCGTTAATGGCTTCGGCATAGTTTAGCAATACTTCGGCATAACGCATCATCTGAAAGTTCATAGAGGTACTACCACCTTTCATGTGGTCAATTCTGTCGTCTAAATACTTAACCAAATAATATCCGGATAACCATCTGTATGGTTTTGTTAAATCGAGCATTTTATTGACTACTGCATTTACTAATGGCCAGGTTGCACGGTCATGCAGGATGGTCTGTTTGAAGCGTGGATCGCGATTTACAAACGGATTTTGTTCGTCGTATCCGGATGCCGGATTGATGATGGGTGAGAAAGCATCACCATTATATCCCGTGATTGGTTCAGTGCCATCAAGCATATCATAACAATCTACAAATTGTTGTGTAGGTATGGTACCTACTTCTTTGTTTACATTCCAGCCATCTTCAGTGGGGAAATTATTGTATAAATCATTATCGTCAGGACGGAGATACTGTAAAATGGTTTCGTTGTTTACCCTTTCGTTGAATAAACGTGTATAACTTTTACTTACATCGACAGCATCATAATACAATTGATATACGTTCAGATTCATCACTTCTTTTGCTGCATCGGCTGCTTCCTGCCAGGTCACTGTAGTTCCATTTTTTCTGTAAAGCGGACTGGCACCGTATAATAAAGTACGTGCCTTGTAAGCTAGCGCAGCTCCTCTTGTGACGCGACCGTAGTTGGAATCATCCCATTTTTCGGGCAATACACCCGGCTGTCCTACAGCATCAAATTCAGCTACTATGAATCGCACGGTTGTTTCCAAATCCTCACGCTTCGTGGTTTCGAATGCGAAAGGATCCAATACGTCGGTAGTGATAACCAAACCACCAAACCAACGCATTAGCTCGTGATAGTATAAGGCTCTCAGGAAACGGGCTTCAACTTTGGCATATTCTTTCTCCGTATTATCTAACGGTGAACGATCGACATTAGCCAGGAATTGATTCGCGTTTCGGATGGCCCGGTAATACCAGTTCCAGGGATTGGTGAAAGCGATGAAGTTTACTGATGAAGTAAGACCTCCTGTTACCATGCGGTTTACTGCAGGTAATGCTTTTGATTTTCCGGCCATTCCCCCACCGTCATCTGTGACATTGTCGAGCAGTGAATTGGTGGTACCCATGCTTTCCATACGGGAGAACGTACCACTGGAAGTATTGGTAAGTTCACGCATCCTTGCGTATAAGTCCATTAAGACTGCACGTGTACGTTCTACATCGGAATACACTTTTTCTGTGTCAATCTGATCCAGATCCGTTTCTTCCAGTAATCCTTCTTCACTGCAATTTGTTAGTATAAATGCACTGAAAATCAGTATGAATATATATTTAAACTGTTTCATTGTTTTATTTTTTAATTGTACGATTACCTTTTTGATTAGAATGTGACGTTGATACCCACGTTAAATACCTTCTGCTGTGGATAATAAAATCCATTGCTTTGGTTTGGATCCATTTCCGGGTCAACATAAGTGACTTCAGTTAAAGTAAACAGATTGAAACCATTTGCATACAACCTGATTGAATTTAACGGTGTTTTCCTGAGAGCTTTTTTAGGAATAGCATAACCAAACTGCAGGTTTTTCAATCGCAGATAGCTACCATCTTTCAGCCAGAAAGTTGAAGTATAATAGTTGTTCGTATTGGGTAAAGATGCTTTTCTAAGTAATGGATACGTGGCAGTGGAAGCTGTTTCCGGTGTCCATCTGTTTAAATGTTCTTCGAAAAATGCACCGAAACGGTTATCCCAACCCACCTCGTTGGTCGGATTCACGGTTACATTAGTTGCACCTTGTAACATCAGGCTTATATCGAAGTTTTTGTAACTGAAACCGAACTGTCCTGAGAAGGTAATTTCAGGTACAGTACTGTAACCTATTGGAGTTTCATCGTTTTGGTCGATGACACCATCTCCGTTGATATCTTTATAACGCATGTCACCCGGCACCACGTTGGTCAGACCGAATTGTTGCGGAGCGGCAGCAATTTCTTCAACCGACTGGAAGAAACCCATGAACTGATAACCATAAAACTGTCCGATTGGATTACCCTTTCGGTAAAGATAGTCATAAGGTTGAGCTTCTTCACTGCGTTCGATAATTTCGTTGCGTGCAAAAGCAAACATACCCTTGGCGAAGTATTGGAATTGACCGATTTTGTCACTCCATCCCAGTTCTGTTTCAAAACCCTTGTTTTCAACAATTCCGAGGTTAGATGGCGGCAACCCGACAGTTCCGGCAGCAACAATAAACCGACCCGGATTAGTGAGAATGTTGGAACGAAGTTCTTGGAAAAAGTCCAGGTTGAATGAAAGTCTGGATTTAAACCATTGAGAATCGAAACCGACATTGTATTTGGTAGCCGTTTCCCAAGTAATTAATTCATTGGGTAATGTGCCTTCAATCAAACCATTTATGTATGGATTGTGGGTTACACCAAAAGAGTACTTGGTGTTGTTCGTATTTTCATAACTTGAGCGGTAGTAATAAGAGAAACCACCGATATTATCGTTACCAACTTGTCCTGCTGAAGCTCTCAACTTGGCAAAGTTCAGGATATTATTCTTCGGGAAGAAAGACTCGTTAGTAGGTACCCAGCCGGCAGAAACAGCCGGAAAGAAATCATAACGATGACCTTCTGCGAAACGGTTAGAACCGTTATAACCCATGTTGAACTCAATCAGATAGCGTTCGTCGTATTCGTAATTTACACGTCCGATCAATGCCTGATACACGTGGGGAACATAAGAATACTGACCAGATCTGGCTTTGCTGGACCTGAAGTTAGTCAGGACCACACCGGATATTTTGTGTACCGAATTGAAAGTATTGTTATAACGTACTGCCAATTCAGCATATTCTCTTGAGATAGGGGAACTTTTAGAACTTTCAGTTTTTGGAAGAAATCCATTCAAACCCTGTGTATAAGCATTGGTTGCTTCGTCGTAACTATATACAAACGGACGCCATCCCATGCCCCTGAAATTACCCCAGGAGTTGTCGAATGCATATTTACCGTCAATTGACAGTCCTTTAAGCAATTTTCGTAAGTTATACTGGAATTTGGCTGTTAATTCCATATCATTGTCCGTGTCATTCCGATAACCTGTATATGCCAGTGTTATCAGCGGGTTTTGTCTCCAGCGTGTATGGGCTGATGACATGGCGCCACTAGCATGAATTAACGGGAAAGCCTGTGGCGGGTTTCGAATAAACATGGCAAACAGACGCATATTTTCTCCATCACTATTGGCGTCAATGATAGAATAGGCAGCAGGACGGTTTTGGTTGCCAAAACGATATGACATATCAATGCCGATACTGAAATCATCATTGATATTGATATCTAAGTTGGTACGTGCCGTGATTCTTCTGTACAGGTATTCAGGATTGTAATCCGGATTAACGAGTGCTTTATCAACTTCAGGCGACAAACTGATTAGTTTGGCAAAAGTCGGATGTTTCCTGAGTTCCTCTACATCGGTCTGATACATACCGGTCTGCTCCAGGTAACCCAAACCAACGAAGTATTTCAGCACTTTATTACCCCCGCTGATATTCAGGTTATAACGTTGTCTGCTACCTGGTTTGGTGAAGATGTCAACCAGATCATTATCAGGATGGGTAAATGGCTTCAACTGGGTACGGTACAAATACATATCGTACTCCGAAGCCGGGAAGTTGTTGGTGTTGCCGGAAGTTGTAATGTCCAACCCATCGTTGTAAGAACCTTCACGTTGTAACCTGGCTGTGTTTTCTGCATTCAACTGTTGCGGAATAGCCGTGAAATGAGTTATACCATATTCAGAAGAAAGTGATATTTTAGATTTCCCTTCATCACCACGTTTGGTGGTAACCAGGATAACCCCGTTGGCTCCTCGTACTCCGTAAACGGCAGTGGCAGAAGCATCCTTCAATACAGAAATACTTTCGATGTCTTCAGAATCAATCTGGTTGAAGGAACGTTCAACTCCGTCAACCAATATGAGTGGGGCAGTAGTATTGAAAGAGGCCTGTCCGCGTATGAACAACTGGGCGGCATCCCCACCGGGACGACCACTGATCTGGCGGGTAACCAAGCCGGAAACTCTACCCGTCAGCGCATTGCTGACACTTGTCACCGGCACATCCGTCAAGTCTTTGCTGCTTACGTTCGAGATAGAACCCGTGATAGATACTTTCTTTTGTGTGCCATAACCTACAACTACCACTTCTTCAAGGGCGATTTGGTCTTCCTGTAGGATTACATTGATATTGGTACGTGAACTCACATCCACTTCCTGTTTTACGTAACCCACCGAAGAAATTACCAGTACCTTTTCGGCATTGGGCAGCAGGTTGATGGTAAATTCTCCGTTAATATCGGTAATCACCCCATTGGTGGTACCTTTTTGGATAATACTGCTCCCGATCATTTCCAGTCCGGCTGCATCTACCACCGTACCGGTAATTCTGGTTTGGGCAAACGCATGCAGTATTAAAAAATTTATCAAAGTTATTATTATTACTATTCGTTTCATTCGATTAGAATTTAATATATATGTATAGAATAAAATTAAATCTTGCTATTACCATCCCGGATTTTGTTGCAATGCAGGGAATACCAGAATTTCATTCTTTGGTATCGGTGCAAAGTACATTTTCTCTTCGAATACCCGTTGGTTGTCCACCGTAATTTCTGTGTAAGTTAAATTACCGGCATTGTTGTCAATGCGCATACCTTTAATCGGCTCGGATAGTTCATCCGTTTTCATCCAGCGACGCAAGTCAAAATAACGGGCTTCTTCGAATGCCAGTTCAATGCGTCTTTCATCATATATCTTTTGAAGTTGAGCGTCTTTTGTAGTGACACCTGCCAAGTATTGATCTGTAGCAGCATTGAAGCCGGCTCTTGTCCGAACCATCTGTAATGCTTGTTTAGCAGTCAGTCCATACCCTTGCGGATCGGATTCAAAACCGTAGGCCTGTGTCATGGCTTCGGCATACATAAGCAACACATCAGCCAATCGAATGAAAGGGAATAAATGGTAAGTATTTCCCGGAGAAGCAACACTGAAATTAATTGTCGTGTTCAGGAATTTGCGCAGGTAATATCCGGTAATGGTTGAGAAGTCTTTAACTTGATTTAAACCATCATTGGTCTCACCATCACCTAACCGGGTGTAGATAGTACCCCTTGGACCATAGTTCGAACCATCGTATCCCACGATCATGTCGAAGCGCGGATCACGACCGGTATATGTAGGTGCTGCTCCCGATGCACGGGTGTAAGCACTTCCGTCAGCATTGGTAAAAGCATCTACAAATTGCTGTGAAGGTACGGTACCTCCACCTGAAGTCACTGAAAGTGTAGGTGGATACTGGCGTCTTTCAAGTCCGTTACCTTGAGCTGTAGCATAGAAAACAATGTATTCGTTGTTTTGATTCGGAGTTGCGTTAAAAAGAGCTGCGTAATTTGCATGCAAAGCATAACGATTTACAGCACCGTTTTTTAGATTGATAACCTCATTCAAAGCTGCTGCAGCAGCTTTCCAGCGATTTTCAATATCAACAGCAGAAGCATTGACATAGCCAACCAGGGGATTGGTATTGCCCGACCGGTTGTAAAGTGCACTGGCAGCATACAGCAATGTTTTTGCTTTGATAGCCATGGCGGTGCCTTTTTCCATGCGTCCGAAGTTGGCATGTTTTACCGGCAAGTACAGAGCTGCCGAATCGCATAAAGTTACGATGTTGTTTACGCAAGTTTCAAATGAACTACGTTCCAAGGTATTGAATCTTGGGTCGGAAATCTCCATATAGGAATCGATAATTACGTAGCCTCCATAATGCTGTAGCAAATCGAACTCATACAAAGCCCTGAGCGCCCACATTTGTGCAATACCTTCTTTCTTGATGTCAGCTACATCCTTTTCTGTTTTTCCGTTGAGGAATAATTGAACTTCTTTCAGGTATTTTTCTGTGAAATGCGTTTGCCTGATACCGGTATAAGAATTATTCCAAATATTGAGAATGGGTGACTGGGCGTTATAAAAACCCTGTGCCAGTTTATGAATATTGGAATTCAGCATGGTAGCTGTTCCATCGTTGGTCGCTGCATCCAGAAAGGCTCCGTTAATACGGTTGTAACCATTTCTGATATAGGCATATCCCTGATTGATGTTTCTTTCGTAGGTTGTTTCCAACTGGAACGCAGCTTCCGGTGTGTGCCATTCAGTCGGTATTTCATCCATAAAATCGCAGGCAGGGAGGATGAACAACGCTATAAATGATATGATATAAATATACTTTTTCATCTTGAATTAAATTTTAATGGTACAACCAATACTTACGTTTCTGTTGATGGGGAAAGTTGCCGGATCCCATTCCGGATCCACGATTTTGAGTTTATCCCATGTCATCAGATTGTATCCGCTGAAATAGACTTGTACACCCCTTAACACACTACCACTTCTGAACCATCTGTCGGGTAGATTGTAATAAATCTGAGCTGTTTTCAGACGAATGTAATCTGCATCTCTAATCCAGAAGTCCGAATTGCGTATGTTGTTTACTCCTGCAGCGTTGTTTACTGATAAACGCGGATATTCAGCAGTGGCTGCTGTTTCCGGGGTCCAGTAATTGAGCTGGTGTTCGAACATATTTCCTTCGGCGTAGAAAGGTAGGGCCAGATAACCACCGCTTGAAATGTTGCGGGAAATTTCAGCAGCTCCCTGGAATAACACAGTGAAACCGAAGCCTTTGTATTCAGCTCCTAAATTGAGTGCAAAAATATGATTCGGTGTATTTCCTGCTCCTATGGGTTGAATGTCTAATGCATCAATTACACCATCGTTGTTCAAATCTTTGTAACGAAGATCTCCAGGTTGTACCTTTCCAAATGTATGTGTAGGAATTGTCGGGTCTGCAAAGTTGCCGTTGATATCAAAATCTTCTTCTTTGAAGAATCCAACAACGGTCAGACCGTTTTGCAAACCTAATGGATATCCTTTTTGATATAGCCACGGGTGTTCTTTATCAGCTTCACCGAAGTCCTGCACCATATTTCTGGATAAGGAATAGTTACCTCCTATATTATAAGTGACCTGGCCAATTTTATCCGACCATTGCAGACTGGCGTCGATACCCTGAGAGTACATGCTACCTACATTCTGACGAACAGTTGCGGATACTCCATATAAGCCGCCGATTCTTTCATTTACCAAGTAAATGTCGCTACGTTGATCACGGAAATACTCAGCCATAAAACTTAGTCGGTCGTTTAGTATTCGACCTTCCACACCTATATTATAAATAAGTACTTTTTCCCAGGTAACATTTTCGTTGGCAATTTGAGATTGAATGTATCCACCAACGCCACCCATATTATTTCCAAAGTTATAAACTCCGCCAACTTGTTCGAGTGCCGACAGGTATTGATGTGCTGCAATACCGCGGTGATCGCCTACCTGACCTATCGAAGCACGCAGTCGGAGGAAGGGGAACATATCTTTTAAGTTTTCAAAGAATTCTTCGTTGGAGAGTGTCCAACTGGCTGCTACTGATGGGAAGAAGCCGAAGCGTTTTCCTTTGGCAAATTTATGAGAACCATAATAAGAAGCCATCAGGTCGATGCCATAGCGTTTATCGTAGTTATAACCTAACCAGCCACCTACTCCCTGCATGCGTGCGGGAATGGAAACTTCATCGGCTGATTCGTACTGGTTATAACCCGCCATTGCATAAATGTTATGCTTGTCGAATTGTTGCTGATAACTCAAATTAATATCAATGGTTAATCTACGATTGGAACTTCTGCTACCCACACCGTTGCTCATGGTGCCATCGGTGCCGGTTTTTACTAAAGTAGAATCATTTCGCATTTCGTAGTAAGCAAAGGCTTTTGTGCGGTTGATTACCCAGCTCATCTGTGAGTCCATGGAGATGTCTCCGGATGCTTTCAGTCCAGGTAATATAAATTTCAGGTCTTGTTCCAGCTTTACCCGGAAAGAACCATATATTTCATTGTAATTCCCATAGCCGGCTTTGTTAATCTGTGTCCATGGGTTCATGTATTTACTGCTTCCGGCTATGATTTTACCATCGGTGCTTGTTACTTTCTCGTTGGTAGTGGTTTTATAATTGCCATGATCCACATAAAATGCCGGGAAGGCACTTGCCGGCGTCTGTACCATCGAAGTGAAGGCATCAATTGAACTGTTATTTGGTCTGTTTTGTTTTTCCACCCAGCCATATACATCGGCTGTCAGTAAGGTAGTGGGAGTTACGTCCACTTCGAAGTTAGAGCGTATGTTGTAGCGGCTGATTTCATTGTTGGTACTATAGGTGTTGGCTTTATCCGTATTGTACATGCCTTCATGTGCCATCGCTCCGAAATTTACGAAATAACGGGTGCGGGCAGTACCTCCTGATACATTCAGGTTATATCGTTGCAGTAGTTGTTGGGTGTCATAATATTGACCTAACCAATCCATGTTGGGATACAACTCAGGATTCGTTCCGTTTTTATATAACAAAGGATCAGTAAAAGGAAGATTATCCGGCGTTGTCGATGGATTATCATTCAGATAGGCTTCATTATATAATCGCGTGTAATCGTATGCATTCAAAGGCTTGGGTACCCGCAAGGGTTGTTGCGATGCTAACTGTGCTGTGAGTTCGATACGGGGTTTTCCTATGTTACCACGACGTGTAGTAACAAGAATAGCTCCGTTTGCAGCACGCATACCATATAAAGCCACGGCAGCAGCATCTTTTAAAATGGTAATTTTGTCAATCTCATACGTGGAGAGTGAACCAAAAGATCTTTCCTGTCCGTCGACTAATACCAGAACACCTTCGGAAGAAGTACGTCTGCCACGAATCCAGTAGTCGGGACCTTCATTGATTACACTTCCACTTGTTTGGCGGGTGAAAAATCCGGGTACAATTCCGGTTAATGCGTTTGCCAGGTGGGTTATCGGTAGGTTCCGGAACATTTCGCCATCAATGGTATAACTGGAGCCATTGTAGGTGTCAGGATCTACTTTCTTGAAATTCAGGTCAAGTAAATCTTCGCTGTGGTTTTCCATTTGCTGAGCTGATACAGGAGGTTGGATGAACAGACATCCTCCCAGCAACCATGCACTCATGAAAATCCTCGTGAATCTTCTTTTTCTCATTGTTTTTAATTCAAATTTCGGGTTGTCTAAAAAATAATGTGTTTTTCTCTTTGTCCGGAAGTGAATAATGCAGCAAGCAAAAGTTCTTTGCTTGCTGCATTATTGAATTTTATTGCAATATTAATTTCTGGTTACCTTTATTGGTTTTTAAGATGAATACACCATTGCCGAATTTAGCGGGAATGGATGTTTCGTTGGTAACATATTCATTCATGATCAATTTACCTAACGTGTTGTACACGGTTAATTGCATCGGTTCTTCCACGACAATCCTGCGGCCGATTTGTTTAATACCTTCAATCTGTAATACAGGAACAGCACTTCCTGCAAACTCTGTAACTTCGATGCGATACATGTTGATGAAACGAACAGCTAAACCGTCATCATATTTGATGTTGTTTAAACGAAGTTTAATAGGAGTACTTGAATTAACATCAAATGACAGTGCTTCATCAAGTAATGCTTCACCATTTTCGTTTTTCAAATTATCTCTTTTTCTAAGAGTGAACAAATGAATACGTGCCCATGTTTCTGTTGACGCATCGTATTTCTCTAATCCCAGGTTAGTGTCGTTGCCTTTATTTCCGTTTTTCACGTGAATGGTAATCGTTCCAGCCGAAGTTAATTCAGGTAATTCAAAGAAACCTCCCGGATTTGTGAGTCTAAAAGCCACTGCAGTCGATGTAGTTGGATTGGAGTGAGTCAATCCTTCGCTGCATAATCCTGTTTCTAATACCTCAACGGCACCTCCCAGGCGGTATTTATCAAAATAGAGGTCGGTGCTGTTTAGATTGCTGTATGCACCTGGACCACCAGTAGGTTCGGGGGTTGTGTATGCAACTGGATTGGTAGCATTTGGATTGATTGGTACACCGAATTCGTCATTTCCGGGATTCAGACGTTTAAATTCATCTTCCCATTCCTGACTTGAAAATTCCTCCTCCACCAATTTGGTTTGAGCTTGTACTGCAATCATTGAACCGACAATTAACGCGGCCATTAAGAGTAGTTGTTTTGTTTTCATAATGTTTGTTTTTTAAAATTAAATATAATTTGTATAATATTTACGTACAAATATAGATAGATGTCCGTATAAAAATTTTCAATCTTGTGTATAAAAGTGTCATTAATGTTCAAATAATGTTTGAAAATTCCTATTTGTTTCTGGTAGGGGCTTTCTCAAAACAAATATTCAACCATCTCGGAACACGGAGCACAGAACACGGAACACAGAGCACAGAACACGGAACACGGAAGTCGAAGTACAGCAGTTGGACAATATGAGACGCCGCTTACTTCCCAAAATACATTTTTTGCACTCCCGATTTAGACTTCACCAAGTATATTCCTTGCCCGATGCTTGCCGGTACATCCATGACTTTGACATTGTCCTGCTGATGCAAGAGTGTGCCATCGATATTGTAGATGGAGATACGGGTAGCCTGACTTGATACCAATTTGCGACCGTATTGCTGCAAGGTAATTGTATTCACAGGATTGAATCCGATGCCGGTAATTATCTTACTACTTGCTTCAAAAGTAGCAATCGCCGCCTTCAACACCGAATCAGCTTCTTCCACTTCTGTCTGGGTGGTTGCAGTGTTGTCAAATATGGTTGTGGCACTGTCAATAGCTGTTACAAAATTATCGTAAGCTGCTTGTGAATACTGACCAGGATCTGTTCCGATATTACCGGCATTGTCGTTTTTGATGACTGTTGCAGAATCGATGGAGTGTTTAAGGCCGGCGGAAAAGTGTTCTGCAACTGAGAATTCAAATACTACAAAGTATGGCTTCGTTCCATCTGAATGGGCTAAACGCAATTTGATCGGGACTCTGGAATTTATGTCTTCCGTTTGAATCTGATCCACTTTGCCGTCTATATTATTTCTTCTTTTAACGTTTTTGGTTGTAATTAAAGTCCAGGCTTCATTTTCCCATTTTTCAATGTATAAAGTAGAGGCATTTGTAATATTTCCACATATCAAATGTGCTGTTAAAAGTCCGGCACTACTTATTTCGGGGAATTCAATAAAACCAGTACCCTTGAAAAGTCTGAAACCTAAGGGTTTATAAACGCCGGTTGAATCACCTTCGGTTATCATGACATTGTGGTTTCCTCCATCTAATGCACAAGTATCAGACATAGGATGAACTGCTCCATTGATTATCTCAATGTCACCTGCAAGCTTGTATTTGTCGAAATATAAATCCGTCTGGTTCATTTTTGTATAAACATAATTACCAGTAGGACCGGTACCAGGAGTTCTGGCTGCATAGGGAAGTGGATTGGGTGCATTTGGGTTGATAAGCGTAGCATCAGTGCTGTCAACAGATCCCGGGTTTAACCTTAACAATTCTGCCTGCCACTCAGGACTTGAGAATTCTTCTGAGATCAATAATTTTTGTGCATTCACATATAACGCACTTGCTGCAAAAACAGCCAACAATAGTAGTAAGTTTTTTGTTCTCATGACATTGTGATTTTTAAAATTAAAAAAAATATATAAAATTAATAATGCAAAGTTAAAAAGAAAGTTACAAGTCAACTTTCAATCATGTTATTGATACATGCAATTATGTTCAAATATGGGTGTGTATATCAGCAGATTTAATTTTTTTTTGTCAATATCCATGAGCCGAAAGTACACCTGCCACCAATGAGCAAAAGATGATTAGATGTGTTCTTTTCATACGATTAAATTAGTTCATGTTCGTTTCATGATAAAAAATGCTTGTCTGAAAAATATGTGCTTAAACTCTTAAACTTAATTAACCAGTATTTTCTTTGTTCCCCCCGGAAACTTGATAACATATATTCCATCCTCGATGGAAGCCGGTATTTCAGTGTCTTTTTCAATAAAACGACTGAAAGCCATCATTCCCAGAGTGTTGTAAATGCTGACATACATAGGCTCGGGTACGATAAGTTTGCGATTGTTAATTTGTAGCACCGAAGCATTGTTGTTTTTGATTCCGCTTGCACCGAAAGCTTCCGCATCTATTCTATAAAGTTGAACAAAGCGTTCGCCGCCATGGATCCGTAATTTAACAGTTTCATTGATATTGACGGGACAAGTAATGACTTCGTCTATTGAAACAGCACTGAAATTGTCTGCCGGTTGTATCGGTATGGTGCTGATGGTAGTCCAGTCCTCCAGATCGTAGCGTTGCAGGGTGAGTGAAGAAGCTAATGTCGCGTTTCCGTTGCGAACATGCAGGGTAATATTGCCGACGCCGTTTTCCATCGTAGGCAGTTCGAAATAACTTTTATTTCCGGTATTGGCAAAACGAAAGGCAATTGCCCGGGTTTCATTACCGTGTGTGATTTCCGGGATTGCACAGTTAGGTGTACCGGCCCTGGCTACGATACCTCCGTTCATCAGGTATTTATCGAAATAACGGATCGTGTTGTTGATGTTGGTATAAGCTTTTCCGATAGCAGGTTCTACGTAATTTGGATCAATGCGTTTTAATTCTGCAGCCCAGGCCTCAGATGAGAAATCTTCGGATATGGATGTTACCGATACTTCCGGCGGACCGGTAACCCAATCGGTTGGTAAATACTGTGCCAGTGAATCAACCATGTATCGGTATTCAGGTAACAGGGCTAAATTTGTATGTTCACCTTCATCTTCGTTGATGTTGTATAATTCGTAGTCACCATTGGCATATCTCAACAGATTCCAGTTGTTGTAATGCACTGTGAAATTGCCGGGTAAGAAAGTTGAAATTGATGGTTTGTTCCACTCAGCAGTCTTATTTTCCATCAGTGGTTTCAGGTTATTTCCCTGTAACTGATTTTCAATCGAAGTCAGGCCACAAATATCTATCAGGGTTGGATAAATGTCAATCAGACTCACCGGAGCTTTGCATTCTCCGGCCGTGTATGTCGTGTTTCCTTTTGGAGGAACAATCAGAAAAGGCACATGATTGGCTTCGCGCCAAAGCGTGGTTTTGGTCCAGTGTTCTTTTTCTCCGTGATGAAAACCATTGTCGCCAATCAATACAATCCAGGTATTGTTGGCATAAGCTGAATTATCCAATGCATTAAGGATCATCCCGATGCGATCGTCGGCGAAAGTGACACATGCCATATATGCCCGTAACATTTGCTCGTAATAATTGCCTGATTCGCTCAACAATTTGGTATAATCACGCAAATTCAGAAAATTATTGAGGGCATAAGCCGGAATATCATCCAGGTCATCAACAGGGAAATTCGGTCGTTGAATTTCTTCCAAATTGTACATGTCGAAATACTTCTTGGGAGCCGTGTAGGGGTTGTGCGGACGGTAAAAGCCCATCGCTGCAAAAAATGGTTTGCTGTGTTGTAACTGCAGGAAATCAATGATTTTTTGTGAGTTTCTTACATCCGCAAAATCTGTCTCGGGTCCGGTTTTGGCTTCAAAATTCCGCCACTGATGTTTGAGGTTATCGGGTAATACATTGTTATCGATCCAGGGACCATAACCCCCATCAATAAAAGTCATGTCATCCCACATATTACTCATCACAGTAGCAGATGGTTTTGTATGAAATATTTTACCGGCAGCCAGGGTTGTATAGCCGTTGTTTTTAAAATGCTGCGGCATGAATATACAGTTGTTGGCAACAGGATGATGTTCCAATGCGTGGTTGTTGGTATATACACCTGTAACAAAAGGTTGTATACCGGTTAGAAAAGCTGATCTGGAAGGATTCGATAAGGGAACAGCCGTATATGCATTGGAAAAGTTAATGGCACGTTGTGCCAGTGTATCCAGATTTGGTGAAATTATCTGGTTATTTCCTCCCAGATAACCCAGCCAGTCGCACATGTCGTCCATGATAATGAAAAGCACATTGGGCTTTTCTTCCTGTTGTTTTAACTCGTTAGCCTGGGTTGATGCCAGGGTAAGGCAAGTGCCGAGGCTGCATAAAATAACTTGTTTGTTCATATGGCTTTATTTAATTTAGATTAATGTTATGGAACTCCAGTTGCCGGTATTCTTCATGGAACAGGCAATCCGAAGCTGGATTCTTATTGAATTATTACTTTTTGCGTCAGGCTTTTTTCCCCATCTTTTAATTGCATGATATAGGTTCCTCTTTCTTTTACATGAACTGTTTCAGTGTCACCGGTATCATTGATTGCTGCGACCATGATACCGGTTGTGTCAAAAACCCTGAGATGATGGTTTGAAAAACCATTTAAAGTGATTTCATTATTATTGATACTGATGATTCCTTTTTTTACATTTGCCTGCAAGTTACTGTAATTTTCATTTACAGCCTTCAGGGTCATGATTCTGGGTGTGATGTTAAATCCGTTGATGATCAGGGTGTCGGTCAGTATGCCAAATGATTCCGGTGCGGTAAATTGTACAGTTACATTAGTGCCTGCAGTAGCATTGGCTTGTGAAACCGTGTTGCCGGTGGTGATTGAAAAATGTTGCCCGTTTTTTAAACTTAATTTGATATCGCTGTGCAGGTTATACCCTTTCAATGGGATGTCGATAGTTTTAGAGGTTGTGCCGGCTACTTTGCCAAAATCAAGATCTCCCTTGAAAGGTATCGTGATGGCTGGTTTTAAAGAACGGTATATTACGATGTCGTCGACCATCATGGCACTGTTGGCCATTTTAGGAACCGTCATGGTAATGCGGCTGTTGGCTGTCCCCACAAAAGCATCGGTTTCATATCCTGAGAAAGTGTATTGTTCATTAAACCCCTGCCAAATCAGTAAATCATCATCCAGGTATATATTCATGATATCAATGGGATTGTCACCTCTCCGGTTCCGGAAACCAAAACAGATGTGAAAGGGTTGGGATAAATCCATTTCAGGTAATTTGATATAGGCGGTGTCGGCACTTTCCGAACCAATGCACAGACGCTTGTTACTTCCGGCTATTTGAATCAGGGTGTTGTTGGCTTCCCAGCCGGGTAATGTTGATTGCAATATTTGCGGGGTGATGATCAATACATCGTCATTATTGACCAAAGTTGAGCTTGAAAAACCTGAGAAATCTTCACTGAACATAAAACTTTCCCTGGGGTTCTCAGGGGCCGGGTCAGCACCCAAACTAATCCGGTAAAGATTGATGTAGCGGGTACCTATATTGCGCAGACGCAGTTTTACCGGATGGTTGATGTTAACCGGATAGGTAATGATTTCATCACGCGAGGTGCGAAGTGCATTACTGGGCAGGAGCTCAAGTGAGGTGATGAATTTCCAGGTGCCTTCTTCATATTTTTCCAGGGCAAGCATGGTTGCATTTTCACCGTTACCGTTTTTCACATGGATGGTAAGTAAGCCGGCTTTGGGAACTTCAGGTAATTCAAAGATTCCGCCGGCGTTGTTGGTAAAACGAAAAGCAACGGCTACCCCATCATGACTATGCTGGATGTTATCAGTGGAAGCACAGGGTAAAACAGCCAAAGATTCTATTGCACCGGAAAGTTTATATTTATTGAAATACAATTCAGTGCTATTCAGGTTGGTAAAGGCATTACTTCCCCCAACAGCAGGAGTCTCATAAGCAGGATTCAACCTCTTAATTTCATCTTCCCAGGCTTGTGTTGAAATTTCTTCTGAAAGGACATCGGTTGGTTCTGCAATGGGTTGTTGAGCAGGACCATCCTTTATGAAATCTACGTCGGTATAATAATAAACGTGATCTGTCTTGGTGTTAAACCTTTTTTGATAGGGTGAATAGGTGCGGATGGTGAATCTTCTGTGTTCGGGCTCAATATCAAATATTCGGATCATACCGTTTCTTTCATCCTGAGTGCCATCAACTCCTCCCTGATAATTGGCAATGAACTGATAAACTTTGTTTCCGTTTACTCCGTTACTCACCAGCTTACCTGCGCCATCGCCCAGCACGTGACCGGAAAAGACAAACCGCACATTGGCATATTGTTGTACCAACTTTTCCCATAGGTTTTTGCCATCGTTGGGAGCTTCGTCTCCGGTAGCTTTCAGCCCTTCCTGCGGAATGCCCGTGTTCAGGTTATCGCCTGCGCCGAGGTATGAATGTGTGTTGATGATCACATTGTGTTTCGGATGTGCTGCAATAACTGTTTTTGCCCAGTCTACTACCTTGTTGCGGGGCAGATATTCAAGCGAAAGAATCAAAAATTTATAATCACCTTTTGAAAAAGTATGCCAGGTATTGTCAACCGTTCCCGGCTCGAAAGTTCCTCCAAAATACTCATACCGGCTATAACGGGAGTGTGGTAGAAATGTATTCATGTTAGTGGTAATCCTCGAATCACCGTGTCGTCCCATATCATGATTTCCGGCACAAAATGTAAAAGGAATATTACGTCCTTCAAGCAAATTATAAGCACCGGCTGCAATTGACCATTGTGCGGCATTGTTTAACTGGGTAATATCTCCTTGTTGTATTACAAATTTCACTTCGTCGGCTATGCTGTTGACCCAGGCAGTGATATTTCCGTAAATATGGGTCAAGTGTGCCTGGTTGGCATAAGTTTGCGCATCCGGTATCAGGATTATACGCAATGGTTTTTCTTTAGGATAATCGGGGTGATAAGCATGTGCCCTGATTTCATACACATGGATATTGCGGTTTGACCCTGTTAATCTTAACTTAACCGGTTCGTTGATATTCAGAAATTCTTCTTTCTGAATTTCAAAATTCTGGCTGTGATGGGGTGGAAGATAGACTGTTTTAATGGTTTGCCAGTCATTGTCAACAAACCGTTGAATATTCATAGCCACCTCATTGCTGGCATTTGCGTTTTTACAGAATATTGTGAATCTACCCACACTGTTCAATTCAGGCAATTCCAAATACGATGTGCCATCGGTTCCGATGCGAAAAGCCCATCGGCGAATATTTGTCATGTTCTCGATGTACATTGGTTGTGCCATGGTGTTGGTTCCTGCATTGAATTTTCCAAAGGCGCCATTGAATTTGAATCCATCAACTTGAAGTTCGGTGACTTCAGTATGATAAACCGTGTAGCTCGTGTTCCAGGCAGGAGTTGGGAATTTTGCTTTCCATTCGGCAGAGTCACGGGTAAAATCCACGTCAAGCAGTACTGTCGGATTTGAAAAAACTAAAGTGCTTGTAAAAAGTGAGAATAAAAGAAAACCGAGATGTTTAAAGTATTTGTTTTTCATTTTGAGACAACCTCCTTTCGTTATTTACTGTTGTTGATTTTGAACTTGTTTTTCGTTTATTCTAAGGTGGTGTTTTTGTTTCAACACCAAACTTAGAATATAGGGGATGATTAATTTAAAAACCAATTAATCCGAAATCAAACTTCATATTTCTGCTGTTTTCTTTTTGTGTCACTTCAATTTCAAGTACATTTTCACCTCTTTGAAGGTATGAAGCAAAGTTGCTGATGTTATACTGGTTGTAATGACGGGTAGAACGAATGGGTTGGTCAAGTACGGTTACTCCGTTGAGTTTTACTTTTACATAATCACTCACATTCAGCCACAACGATAAGTTTTTAAATGTTTTGCCGGCATTAAATTTATGTGCAGCTTTCACGGTAGCATTTCCCTTGATTTCAAAAGGTGACTGTATCGTTTTGTTAACGCCATTCAGTTCAATTTCACGTTCAAATTTTTTACCATATTGCCCGTCGGCTATCAGTGTTGTACCGGTTGCCGATATCACATTGTACAACTTGCTGTGCAGGATATGCATAAAAGTAGGTGGCATTTTGATGACTTTACGATCGTAGGTAATAAAGCCGTTTACTTCACCTTCCACATCAGTTGTCTGGGTGTAAATGGCAGCGCTGAGTCCCTGTGCGATCAGGGTTTCGAGGTCGTAAATCAGACGGGCATAGTCGTTCACGAAGTCCATGCTACCATCCATATTTTTGTATCCCCAGTTGCGCATGTTCGGGTTCCATTGATGTCCTTGCACCGGCAATCCCAATCCACCGAACTCACCCAACACCGAGATGCGGTTGCTGCAATGCTCCGGTAGAATCATGGAAGTTGCCGGATAGTTGTGTATGTCGTACATATCACCCACAAACCTTTCTGTCCAGCCGCTTACGCCATTGATCAGCCGTGTCGGGTCTTTCTGTTTAGCCCATGCCACTACTTCTTTGGTGTTATGTTGTCCCCACCCTTCGTTGAATGTTACCCAGGTGGTAATGCTGGGGAAGAAGCGTAACCGGTCGATCATTTCATTCATTTCTTTTCTATACTGATTTGCCACTTCTGCCGGTGCATCCCAATCTTTCTCTGCCGTAGCAGCAATGTGTTCAACGCTTCTACGTCCTGTAGCAAAACCTGAGGGCATATCCTGCCACAACATCAGTCCCAATGAATCGGCATAGTAATAATACAAAGCCGGTTCTACCTTGATATGCTTGCGGATGGTGTTGAATCCCATGGCTTTCAGTTGAATCATGTCCCACGCCATGGCTTCTGCTGAAGGAGGAGTTAGTAAACCATCGGGCCACCAGCCCTGATCGAGTGTTCCCCATTGGAAAATAGGCTTACCATTCAAACCAACACGGCGGAAGCCTTTTTCATCTGTAACTGTGGAAATTTCACGCATGGCGAAATAGCTTTGCACCTGGTCAACTACCTTGTTTTGTTGTTTTAAAGCGATTTCCAACTGATAGAGTTTCGGAGATTCCGGCGACCAGTGAACGATGTTGGACAGTGCTACCGGGATTTGCATGGCAATTTGTTGCGTAACGGTTGCAATTGTTTTTCCATTATCCAACACCTTGATTTCTACTGTTTCTTTTCCGGTTGAATTGGCTATGTCGAAACTCAGGTTGATGATGTTTTGTTTGATGTCGGACTGCGGGAGTACACTGCGGATATGTGTTTTGTTTACCGTTTCAAGCCAAACGGTTTGCCAAATGCCGGATACCGGTGTGTACCAGATGCCCTGTTGATTGAGTTGTTGTTTACCACGGGTAATGGATTCGGTGTCGGTTGGATCAACCACGCTTAGTTCGACTACCTGTGGACCTTTTTTGTTGAGGTATTTGGTGATGTCGAAAGAGAAGGGGTTGTTCCCGCCTTTGTGACTGCCAACCAGTTTGTTGTTTACCCAAACATTACATTCATAATCGACTGCACCAAAATGTAGGATGGTCACCTTGTTTTTTGATTGATCGGTCACCTGGAATTCCCGGCGATACCACAGTTTGTCTTCTGGTGAAAACGAGCGTGCAACACCCGATAATGAAGACTCAATGGCAAATGGCACGAGTATTTCACCTTCAAATTTCACCTGTTTTTTTTCTGTTGTCATATTGGTTACGGCATATTGCCACAAACCGTTCAGGTTGGTCCATTCGGCTCTCTTTAACTGTGGACGTGGATATTCTCTCCATGCATTTTCTGGTGTGATTTTATCTGCCCATGGAGTTTTGATTTTATCTCCTTGCGGAGCCCAGGCAGTAGCCTGTGTGGCAAGTGTGATAATCGCCAGCGCGGTAAGCATTACTTTTTTCATTTCAATTTGTTGTTTTTATGTTTAAGAATTTAATTGTTTAAAGTTGTTGGGTTGCACGTGCTCTTCTTCTCTGAACCGGTGCTTTGTTTTGGTTTGCCGGAGTATGGTGACAGCACTAATCCGGCACTAATTTCTAAATACGTGATTTTGCTGTAGTTCATGGGTATTTACAGTTAGTTAAATTATTTTTTACAAATATATTCAGGAAAACATTTATAGATGTGTACAAATGTTCTGTATTCATGTATTTTTGTTCAGAATAATTATTTGTTTGTTTTTGTTATCGCCGGTTGTCGGTTAACAAAGTTTGTCAATTTTAGTACAGAATATCAATGACTTAATAAAATCTTGTGAGTCATATCAGAAATCTGCAACAGAAATATACCGTTCCCAATTGACATGGGTATGCTGATTTGATTTTCAACCTTGGCTTCAAATACCTTGATACCCACGAGATTGAATATTTTAATTTTTGTTGGCACCTCCACTTGCAATGTTCTTCCCGTTAATTTGAATATTTCAGATCGCGGTGTAACAATAGCTGAAGTTTCACCAATATGGTTGAAATCCGCCACAATAGGTCTGTGGTCTGAAGCATAGGTTTCATTTACAGCCTTATGGTTTGTAACGCTAAATTTGTTTTGTGTATCCCTGTACGCAATGTGATCAATGGTATTTTGAGGATTTCTTGCCGGTGAAGTTTTGGGACAATTGGTGCAGGTTCGTGTGAAAAACCGATCAAGCCGGTTTATTACTACCGAACCTTCAACGGCATTGAAATCACCTGCGATAATGTATGGTAATGTTTCAAGCAAAGCGAGTTCATTCACTTTGTCAATCTGAGCTTGTCTGTTTTCTGGTTTAGTATCTAAATGGGTACATCCAAAACGAATGGCAGTTCCATCGGGCAGGTCAATTTTACTGGTTGCCAACACACGTTTTTCACCACTTGTGTCAGGTCTGGGTAATTCAGTTAATTTGTTTTCTGACAGAGGGAATTTAGATAAAATAGCAATTCCATACTTGCCTCCCTGATAATCAATCGCAGGAGCAAAGAAATAGTACATACCCAACCTTTCTGCAATTACCTTAGCCTGGTGAATATTGCTGCCGGAACGTCTGGTATATACATCTACTTCCTGTAAAGCAACTATATCAGGTTTTTGTTTGGCAATCACACCAATTGTCGTATCAATTTCGATGTCTTCGCCGATGTTGTAGGGTGGATCACAGTGGTGTATGTTGTAGCACATGACACGAAGCGTATTATTAACAGTAACGCTTTCTTCCGTTATGTTGAAATTGTTATTTGTCTGAGCAACAATTAGATGTGTTGTAAGAGAAATAAACAGTACTATCAGAATATGGACTGTGGCTTTACGCATTTGAATATCAGATTTATATCCCTGATGTTAATTCTCAACAAAGTTATATGCTTATATAATAACTATTGTTCAATTATGTTAAGATTATATGCACTTTTGTTTATACATGATAGCTTGTTAATTCTATAAAAAACAAATCATGTTTCTTTATTTGCTCATTTGAGGATAAATTTTGCTGATTGACCATTCATCCTGATCAGATACATTCCTTTGTTTAGTCCTATAGTGCTTATATTGAAAGAAGATTCTGAATTTCGCATCCTTGTCTCTTGTTTGACGATGCTTCCATCCATTTGATAGATTTGATATTGATATTCGTCATTTGTCCGGTTTTTTTGATTAACTCTCAATATATCACCGGCATTTAATAAACTTGGGGTAACTGACAAAGCATTTAAATCAGCGTTAATCTCCTTTATTCCTGATGTGATTTTTTTCGTCAGTTTAACATTTACCGTGCTGCCCTGAAACTCATTGGTGCGCATTGGAATTAAAATTTGTGTCTTGTTATTTTCAACATCCATGTCAGCACCGTCTCCTTCGAATAGTCCGCCCAATGTAACATAGGCCTGTGCAATATTACGAGTTTCGCAATATGGATTGGCTACGTTCATAAAAATGGTGTCTTCCTGTTGTTTTAATTGTACCATGAGTGGAACATTGACGGTAACTGAACTAACGAGCTTGGGCAGATTTAATGTCCCCTGAAGTATAAACGCAATTTGCGCGATATTGTCTATGGTGTCAATCACACATAAATTGGATGCAGTATTGGATACCACTTCAAATCTTTTCTCATTCAGTTTCGTGTTAAACTCTTCTTCAGTGATATTGGGATAAACTGCATAGGCATAAGTGTCGTTATTGGGGATATTAACATGATTGAATGCCAGCCAGGCAATGTTGGATGAACCTATTGTTTTAACTTCGAAATTCAGATTGGTGTTTTTAATAAACTGATAACCGATATTGTTCAGGTAAGCCCGGTCGGAAGTTGTTGGAGCCAGGGTTTGTCCAACTGTTAAATTGGTTTCAATACCGGCATTGTCGATTTTGAAATTATCTTTAAACTTAACCTGGTTGACGGTAGTGGTAAAAGGTACCCCTTCATTTCTGCCTGCCTTTACACTATTTCCAAGCACAACAAAATAATCTTTAAAGTAGAAGTTCCCTTTGGTTGCGGTTACATTCACCTCAGTCTTATGCACTTTGTTGTATTTAAATCCTGTAACACCAGTTTCTCCGTCCGTTGTGCCGCCGGCATAACTGTCACCGTTGAGTCCGCGCTGACTGGTTGGCGGAACGGTAGGTAAAGTAACTGTAGTTTCTTTTTGGGGTGCAGTCAGTCCGGGCAATCTGCGCCAATTCATATCATCCCAAAATTCCAGGTATTCCTGTCCGGTGATGTAAATGTAATTAATTCCTGAACCGGTATAATAATTACTCAATCCTTCTCCATTGGCGCTTTCGCTGCACAACACACGGGTAGAAGACATGCGGTTGCTGGTGAAGTAATTCTTACCTTTGTGTACCATGTAATCGTGCCTCCAATACATGCGATTGCCTTGTTGTACATTGTTTTCACTGTCTTCAAAACTGCGCGACATCCAGTTGGAAAGTTCCTGTAATTTTTCTTTTTGAGGGGTGTTGAGTTGAATCAGACTGTTCAAGCAATTGAGTGTTTTTACATACCCATCGGTAGGCATTACACGTCTGCCATGTTGATGATGATCGAAAATACCGCGGTAAGCTACCCAACTGGCACCTTCCAAAAAAAGATTTTCGAAAATCGTTACTTTTTCCGGGGGTACTTCCAAATAGGTGTCATCGGTCATGAGCATGAACCGGATGATGCCACCCATGTATTCTTTTCCGTAGTTGCCCAGGTACAATTGTCGGGCGGTACCTGTATGGGCACTGAAACTGTAATCAGGGTGAATACCTTCTCCCTTAGGGGTGGTTTGTATTTCAATGAGATTAGTCAGCACTTCGGCTGTTTGTGTTATGATGGAATCCACCTTGGCAGTTACCGAAGCTGCAAAGGTGTAGTAGGTTACATCACTCGTGTTGGCGCCATCAGGACTAACCAGTGCTTCGGCATAGAATTGAGGAGTCCACTCCGCCAATAAATAGTTTGTTGCAGTAGTGAAAGCTTCCGGATAATGAGTTTTTAATTCATCGGCCATTAATAGGTAAGAACTGATCAGCGAATTGGGAAATCCAATGGAGCGGTACCACCAGTTAGCATCGGTGGGGTTGGTTGTGTGCCACCAGTTCCAGGCTTTTACATAAGCTTCGAGCAAATCCGGACTTTTGTATTGTTCTCCCCGGGTGTGATACGCAACGGCAATCACGTACATCTCAGTCAGGTGCGGTCGGGGTCCTCCGGTAAAATCTGTAGGATAACTTGCCGGATAGGTAACGTTGACAAAGGTGCCATCAACATTTTGATTGGCAAGATTGTAAGCTGCCTGACTCATCACCGAATTAAACAACCTTGTTTTGATGGTGTTTAGGTCTTCCTGATTTTGAGGGCTAATTTTTCCTTGTATGAAAAATAAAATAATCAGGCTGCAAATTAGTTTATGTAATGGCTTCATCTCTTTATTCTGTTATTGCTGTTTTTTCTGTACCTAATTGATTTTATATAATTATTTTTTCCGGTACCTTGCAACTCAAGAACCTGCCAATCCCGGTAATAATGATTGAAGCTTCATTTTTAAGTGAAATTAATGTGGTTATAAGGTTTTAATCTTGAATTTCCGGTACAACAGCACCTACATCTTCTCGCCAGGCATTCAGTCTTGCTATGAGATCTTTTGCAATATCAGGGTATTGTAAAACCAAGTTATTTGACTCACCGATATCTTCCTTTAGATTATATAGCTCAAGTTCACCGGAATCGTAGAATTGAATTAGTTTCCAATCACCTTTACGAACGGCTGCAGATGAACGACCACCCAGGAAATGAGGCTCTTCCAGCGGATAATGCCAGTAAAGCGCTCTTTCTTTCAGAGAATCACTTTTGCCGGTCCAGAGTGACCACAGCGAGACACCATCAGGATTCTGAAACAGTTCTTTTTTACTTACTTTCAATAAATCGCAGAAAGTAGGCAGGTAATCGTAAGTGACAACAGGTTCGTCAATTACTTTTCCCTGAGGAATCATGGCCGGGAAATAAACGATTTTTGAAATTCTGATACCTCCTTCATACTGAGAACTTTTTCCATCGCGTAAAGGAGCGTTGTCTGTAACATTGGTTTCGCCACCGTTATCACTGGTGAAAATTATCAGCGTATTATCCAGCAGTCCTTTTTCTTCAAGTTTACGTACGATGGCACCGACACCTTCGTCAATATTCCTGAGCTGAGCTGCAAGATGAGGATTGTTCTTGTTTGCGCGGTAATCGGCCGGCCATTTTTTATACGGGTCGTTTTCCGGATTGTTCCGTGAGGGTGCACCTACGCCTGCCCCCGGTTTGTTACGGAAATAGTCAACATCTTCCGGTTTACCGTGTACCTGTGTGTGTACCGCATAATGACTCAGATATAAAAAGAATGGCTGATCTTTTTCTTGTCTGTCAATAAACTGTATAGCTTCTTCATTCAAACGGTCAACCAGGAATTCTTTTTCCCCTTCCAATATCTTTTTTACATCTTTATTGAAATGATAAGGATGGAAGTATGTCCCGTTTCCAATTCCTTCGTTTTCTGAAATGATGACTTCATCAAATCCATGTTTGTCGGGTGATGATTCGTAAGGAGCACCTGCTCTTGTATAACCTGTTTGATGCCATTTGCCTATAATGCCGGTATGGTATCCCCTGATTTTAAAGACTTCAGCCAGGGTTGTGTAATCTTCGTTCAAATGCTTGATGTCATCCGGACGCAGGTAATCTATGATGCCGGTACGGGGAGGATACAGTCCTGTCATCAGGGCAGCACGGGTGGGTGAACTTACCGTCTGGGCTGCGTATGCGTTCGTAAAACGTATACCATTTTCAGCCAGTTTGTCAATATTCGGAGTTTCATTGTAGGAGCTCCCGTAACATCCTAATTCGGAGTAACCCAGGTCATCAATCAATATGAAAACTACATTCGGCTTTTGTGGTTCTGTTGCACAGGAAGATAATAACACTGGAGCTACACCGCTTACAGCAAGCGATAGAATCAAATTGTTTTTTAATACTTTCATGGCTATGTAAAAAATGTTTGTTAATGATTGTGTTTTGTCGCATTTAATGCGACAAAGCTAAGATTATTATTCAGTTTTTTCGTTCACTATTGTTCTTAAAACAATCAATAATGAACAATAGTGCCATAAAACTTAACATGATTGAAGACGTGCATTGAGATAATTCTTTATCTTTGTGTGGTTTGTTATGAAACGAACATGAATAATTAGAAACAATTCACTTGTTGACAAAATGAGAATTAACCGGTGATTTAATGCTAATAGCCTGATGTTAAAGGCATTTGTTATGTTACGGATATTGTGTTTAACACGGGTTTGAAAACAGGATTCTGAGGTACATAAGTTTTCAGAAAATAATTTTACAGATATCAGGAATATGAACAGGTGGTTTGGTTTTATTTTAATGTTTTTTTTCAGTAGCCTGATTGCTGAAGGAGCAACCGGTAAAATACGTTTTTCACATATTACCAATAGAGACGGTTTACCCAGTAATACCGTTTTTTCCATTATGCAGGATTATAAAGGATATTACTGGTTTGGAACAAAAGCAGGATTGTGTCGTTATGATGGCCAGACCATAGTGAAATACGAACATTTGTTTAATGATACTACTTCTCTTCCCGGTAACCTGGTGCATTGTACGTATCAGGACAGTAAAAATAACTTGTGGGTATCTACGATTACCGGAATAGCAATATTTGATAGGGCCAATAATAATTTTCATACAATCAATCGGAAATTGATTATCAGGGATATTATAGAAACAAAAGAAGGGACAATATTCGCAGCATCTACAATAGGATTGAAAGTGTTTGATCCTGTTAGCCGTGATTTTGTGTCTTTCAAGAGTGTAAATAATTTTGAAATTAATAATTTTTGTACGAGTCTGGTGCTCGATGATGCCGGGAGATTGTGGGTGGGAACAACGAGCGGACTTTTTCAGATAAACCTCGAAAGCAATACTGTCAGTTACTATAAAAGTAATTCAGCAAACCCGGATGCCCTTATTTCAGACAATATATTTCACCTGTATGTTGATTCCGGTAAACGGTTGTGGGTAGGTACAGGAAATAAAGGAGTTTGTTATTTTGATGAGCAAACCGGCAGGTTCATACAGGTTAAGGGTTTAAGTAACGATTACGTACACTGTATGACAGAAGATGACTTTGGTCGTTTGTGGATTGGTACGGAAAGGGGATTAAACATCTATAATCCCAAAACAAAAAAAATGCAGATTTATTTTTATAACCCATCGGATAAAAACGCTTTAAATGACAATGCCATTCACTCAATTTATTTCGATGATTATAAAAATATGCTGGTGGGGACCTATTTTGGCGGAGTTAATCTTTCGATGAAAATTTATCAACAGTTTAATATTTATGAGTCAGGTGATTCGAAACAGTCTATTAGTGGAAAGGCTGTTCGTCAGATTATAGGTGACAAGCAGGATAATTTGTGGATTGCAACCGAAGATGGAGGATTAAATTATTTTGACAGAAAAAATGATTCGTTTAAAGTGTATAAACATATACAGGGTCAAAATAGTCTGTCCTATAATAATGTGCACTCAGTTATGCTGGATAGGGATGGAGATTTGTGGATAGGTACTTTCTTAGGTGGTTTAAATAAACTCGCAAAGTCAACACAAAGTTTTACCCTGTACAACAGGGAAAAATATCCGGCTTTTAATGTCGATAATGTTTTCGCCATTTTACAGGACAAAAGCGGTCTTTTCTGGATTGCTACGAGTAATGGTGTGTTGACATACAATAAAAGTACAAAAGAGTTTAAACAATTTAAACCGGACATCTTTTTTAGCGAGACAGTGAATGTGTTGCTGGAAGACAGTCGGGGAGATATATGGTTAGGATCCAGAAATTTTGGTGCATTCAAGTACAATAAAGAGATGAATAACCTACAAAATTACCGGCCCGGAGGGCGTAATTCCATATCGGATTTATTTATCAATTACCTTTATGAAGATCATGAAAATAATATATGGATTGCCACCCATAATGGCGGGTTGAATTTGTTGAATGTGAAAACAGATTCTATTTCCGTTTTTAGAAAGTCCGAAGGACTTCCGTCCAATACTGTTTTTTCACTTATTCAGGACAATGAAAACAACCTGTGGATTACAACCAATAATGGATTAAGTAAATATGATCTGACTCAAAATGTGTTTAGTAACTTTACTGTTCAGGAGGGACTGCCTAATAATCAGTTCAATTACAATTCAGCTTATAAGGACAAAGACGGAAGACTTTATTTTGGTACAATAGATGGCTTGATCAGTTTTGATCCACAGACCCTGGTGATGCCACATTCACGTGCGGAAATTGATATAACTGACTTTAAAATCATGGGAAAAAGTGTTGTGCCTGATGCTCCGAACTCTCCAATCAAAAAGGCTATCAATGAAGTTGAAGAGATAGTGCTCACCAGTGAACAGGCCAAGTTTATTTCTTTCGAATTTTCCTTGCCGACTTTGTTTTATTCGAAGAACCTGTCATTTGATATAAAAATGACAAATTCAGATCAGGACTGGATTAATATGGGAACACAAAGACAGGTTTCTTTTTCCAATTTGTCTCCCGGAGAATATACATTTATGCTGAAAGTGGCCGACAATATCAGTTGGGCGAACACCGATGTGAAATCAATCAGGATTAAGGTGTTGCCTCCGTTTTGGAGAACAAATCTGGCCTATATAATTTATGCACTTTTACTTTTAGCGGTGATATTTTATTACAACCGGTACATGAACAAAAAACGGAAGGAAGAACGTAATATCCTGAGGGAAAAGAACGAAAAGGAACGTATCAAAGAGATAAACCGCCTGAAACTCAATTTCTTTACCAATGTGTCACATGAACTGAATACACCGCTTACACTAATTATTTCGCCTGTTCAGAATTTACTGACACAATTCAACCTGTCACCTGATCTCGAAGAAAAATTGCGGATGATCAAACGCAATGCGGAGCGTATGAAACACCTGATTGAGGAATTGATTTCATTGGGGAAAATTGAAACCGAAGAGGAAAAAATAACTGTTCATGAAGGATTTGCTTTGAGATTTATACTGGAATTGGGGAGTGGTTTCAGGTCATGGGCTGAATTAAAGAAAATTCATTATACCATGGACATCACTGTGACTAAATATCCGGTGTATTTCGACTCGGTCAAAGTGGAAAAAATCGTTTATAATTTATTGTCTAATGCATTTAAATATACAGAACCTCAAGGAGAAGTAAAACTTTCGGCAGGATATTTCCTTGAAAATGGGATGAAAATGTTGAGGATAGAGGTGGAAGATACGGGTCGTGGAATACCGGAAAAGAATCTGAATAAGATATTTGAAAAATATTACCAAATAAGCGATTATGATAAAAGCAGCGGATTCGGAATCGGATTGAACTTGGTTAAACAGTTGGTCGCTTCCCATAAAGGTCGGATTAATGTAAAAAGCGAAATAGGTAAAGGAAGTAAATTTTCAGTTGTATTGAATGTGGATAGAAAATCATACCTCGAACATGAAATATCTGAAAGTAAATTTGATAATGAGCAAATAGTGAGTTATCAATATCTTGTTCCTGATGTACTTGAAGATGAATTGATCAATCCGGATGTAAAACAGTCGACTGACGATCAGGTTAAATCGGCGGGAAAGCCTTCCCTGCTTATAGTGGAAGACAATCAGGATATGCTTCAGTTTATTGGCGACATTTTTAGAGATGATTATCAAATTAATCTTTGTACCAATGGGAAGGAAGCTTTTGCAGCAGCATTGGAAACCATGCCGGATTTAATCATCAGTGATTTAATGATGCCGGAAATGGACGGACTGGAGTTGTGCAGGATAATGAAAACCTCTATTGAAACTTGTCACATTCCTTTCATTATGCTTACGGCTAAAGCGGAAGATGAGAATGTTGCTGAAGGTTATGAGTACGGGGCTGATTTTTATATCAAAAAACCATTCAATGCGGCAGTGTTAGTTCAACAAGTGAAAAATATCCTGACAACACAAGAAAATCAACGCAACTATTTCAGGGAAAATACCGACTCCGTGTTTGATTCAGCGGCAATAAATTCGAGGGATAAGAAATTGCTTGAAAACATCAATGAGCATATTATGAATCATTTGTCGGAAGAAAATTATTCCATTATAAACCTAACTAAAGATCTGGGTATCAGCAGAACTTTACTTCATACAAAATTAAAGGGTTTGGTGGGCATGTCAGCAACTGAATACGTCAATAAAGTCAAACTGAAAGAAGGACTTCGGTTGTTGCAGGAAGGTAACAATATCTCTGAAGTTTCATATATTACAGGTTTTTCTTCTCCAAGTTATTTTTCCCGATGCTTTAAAAAAGTATATGGCGTCTCTCCGAGAGAGTATTTGAAGAAAGAATGATGCACATGCATCTCATATTGCTGTATTTTGAACAGTTTTATCAGTATTGCGAACATGTGTGATAATTCGGTTTGATATGTTCATTTATCTTCGCCATATCATTTAATCAGTCATAATAAATCATATTTCCCCATGAAACAACTTTTGTATATTTCAGCCATTTTTATATTACTGATGTCATCATGTACATCCTATAATTCTGCTCCTGGCGAAGAGGTCTCTTTATTGCCGGTCATCACGCTTAAAACCAAAACAGCCGGCAATCCCGCTGAGGTACAGCAGATAGATATGAAAGACAATCAGAACCTTTCGGATATCAATAATAAAGACATAAAGCTAAATTTGAAAAGTCAAATAGCTGGTGAAGGTAAATTGATATATACCTTATATGTAAAAGCAAAAAACGATGTGAATTTTCATGTTAACCTGAATTTTCAGTTGGAAAACATGCCCCATGATGCACTTGACTTTTTGTTGCCGGGACTGTGGTATAAACGAAATTTGCAAGTCTCTGAGGGCGCTCCTTCCATGAAAGTTTCTGATGAATGGATGTTTCGCGAAGACAGGTTGAGTACTCCTATGGTGTCGGCTTATAATCCGCTTAATCAGCATTATTATGCGTTAAGACACACCAATGAAATAAAAAATGACTGCTTGTTGCCATACAACAATGGTGATGTTATTACGTATGGTGAAAGCGATTTGGGTAGCGTGGGCTTTGGTAATGGGGGGAAAGATGCTTTTCTGGCAGTTTCATACCCGGTGACAGAATATCCTAAGGCATACACCCGGAAATTACAATTGACAAACCCGATAACTGTATTTAAACACCTCAAAAAAGGAGAAAAGGTTGTGTTGAAATACGAGCTTATAAAGGGGGAAGCTCCTTCATATAGCGATTTCATACGGCAAATGTGGCAATATGTATATGATAGTTATAAACCCGAATTAGTTACGCCTGCATATACAGTTGATGAAGTGAAGCAATATTTGTCCGACTATTATCGTCAGAGCTTTACTGATGAATATCCGCTAAAAGGCTATTCAGGTGTACATGTTCATATTGATGAATGTGAAAAAAGAGGTATTATTGAAGTCGGATTTATCGGAAGGGTGTTGCTCAATGCATTATATGCTCTTCAATACGGGGAACAGACAGGAGATGAGCAATTGATAAAGGATGCTTATGCAATTTATGACAGTTATTTGGCAAATGGTTTTACCAGGAATGGCTTTATTCGGGAAAAGGTAGATTTTTTAAGAAATTTTGAATGGGAAGAACTGAGTATTCGCAGACAAAGCGAAGGGTTGATGTCATTATTTTATTTTCTTGATTATGAGAAATCCCGGGGAAGAAGTCATCCGGAATGGGAGGAGAGAATACAGTCATTACTGCAAAAAATCATCATATTGCAACGGGATGACAACAGCTTTCCCCGGAAATTTGATGATAATATGAAAGTTCTTGACGATACCGGTGGTAGTAGTTCTTGTGCAATATTGCCGTTGACAATGGCATATAAATATTTCGATGAACCGGAATATCTCAAAATAGCTGAAAAAACAGCTTTATATATGAAAAAAGAAAGTGTAGATAAGGGTGTTTATTTTTCATCTACATTGGATGCACGCTGTGAAGATAAAGAGGCTTCAATTTATGTAACTACGGCATATTATTATTTGTGGCTTGCAACAGGCAAGCAGGAATACATTGATAATGCTTCTAAAAGTGTTTATTTTTCTTTGAGTTATTATTATACATGGGATGTTCCTTTTGCCAAAGGACAAATGCTCGGTGATCTTGGATTGAAATCGAGAGGGTGGGGGAACGTTTCGGCAGAGAATAATCACATTGATGTATATGTGTTTGAGTTTATTGATGTACTGAAATGGTTGTCGGACAAAAATGGTGATAAACGCCTCGAAGCATTTGGGAAAGTGATAGCAAGTAGCATGCAAGATCAGTTGTTACCGGTAGAAGGACGACTTTGTGGAATTGCGAAACAGGGTTATTACCCTGAAGTGGTGCAACATACAAACTGGGACTATGGTGTTAATGGAAAAGGTTATTACAACAGGCTTTTCGGTCCGGGATGGGTAGTTGCTTCTTTGTGGACCATGTTGTCGCCGGGTAATACAGCATCGTTTTTTCAAAAATAATGAGTTGCCAATCGGGATTTTTAAATCAATTAAATAACCAAAAATGAATTCGAATACTTTTTTTAGCGGAGCATGGAGTTTTGCGTTGGTAACATCAGGGATCTCCATGGCATCATCAGCCTGTGCCAATAGTTCAACCGGGCAAAACGAAAACCCCAATATTGTAATAGTGCTGGCCGATGACCTTGGTTGGGGAGATGTGGGTTTTCACGGTAGTGATATTAAAACACCCAATCTGGATTTATTGGCTGAATCAGCTATTCAATTGAACAGATTTTACGTAGCCCCGATATCAAGCCCGACAAGAGCCGGCTTACTTACCGGCAGGTATCCAAATCGAATGGGTGTTCGTCATGTGGTAATACCACCCTGGCGTGATTACGGTATTGAACCGGAAGAGATTTTTCTGCCTCAGGAGCTTGAAAAAGCAGACTATAAACACCGTGCGATCATTGGGAAATGGCATCTGGGGCATTCTCGGAAAAAATATTATCCCCTGAACAAAGGTTTTTCCCATTTTTACGGTCACCTGAATGGTGCCATTGATTATTTCTCATTGGAGCGGGAAGGTGAGCTTGATTGGCACAATGACTGGGAAAGTTCAAAAGATAAAGGTTACAGTACTGATTTAATTGCGAATCACGCAGTCAATTGTATTAAAGAATACTCCAAAGAAGATAATCCTTTTTTTATTTATGTAGCTTTCAATGCTCCTCATACGCCTCTACAGGCTAAAGATGAAGATTTGAAACTATATGGTTTTGATCCTTCAAAACCAAGATTTGGTAAAGGTGATAAAACCGGTAGGGGAAATAACCAACAACAGACTTTTGCAGCTATGGTTACTTGCATGGACAGAGGAATTGGTGAAATAATCAAGGCATTGAAAGAAACAGAAGAGTTTGATAACACAATATTTCTCTTTTTTAGTGATAATGGTGCGGATGTCGGTTCCAGCGGGGAACTGAGGGGTCGGAAGTTCCTGGAATTTGAAGGTGGTGTGCGTGCTCCCGCTTTGCTTAGTTGGCCCGCACAGTTAAAGGGCGGCAGAACAATCAATCAGGTGACCGGATTTGTGGATGTAATGCCTACCCTATTAGATATACTGAACATCCAATCGAAAGCAGAATTCGACGGATTAAGCATGCTGCCGGTATTAAGCGGTAAAACCGAAACGATTGACCGGAATTTTTACTTGGGTATGGGTGCAGTTGTTTCAAATGAATGGAAATTCATTGAAAAAGGCCATAATGAGAATATGAAAATGGAATCTGACATGCTTTTCAAAATAGATGAAGATCCATTTGAAAGGAACAACCTGATTTCTTTGCACAAAGAAAAGGCAGCAGAACTTAAAGAATACATCAAACCATACGATGCTATTGAGCCATCGCGTCCGTTGCCGGATTATGGAGTAGGTCGTGATGGGTTTAAACCACCGAAAGAGTGGAAAGTAACAGAAGAATAGTTGGTAGTCCCTCGCTTGTTAATTTATCCCCATTGGCCGGCGGAACATATGTTGTCCGTTTACTCAGCAAAGAATTTTGTATCACGAAATATATATATATAAACTATAAAAGATACAGTAAAACAATGAATAAATCTCTGCTGTTACCTTTGTTGTTTGGAAGTGCTTGTTCGGTAATTGCAGCTGAAAAACAAGCTTCGAAAATTGATGTTCACATGCTTGTACCGGGTGTTTATTTTATAATGCTGGAGTCGGGGAATAAAAAGTATTACAGCAAATTTATCAAGATTTGATTTTTTATAAAAAAGTATGATAATGAACATAATTACCTCATTGAGGAATATGATTGTTATCTATTAACAAGGCAATTATTCAAACATTCAATAAATAAATAATCATGCAAAGTAAAATAATTTTACCCCTGCTTGTTGGCAGCAGTGTGGCTTTATCTGCCACTGAAAAACCTAATATAATCATTATTTATACGGATGATATGGCTTATGCCGATGTGTCGTGTTACGGTGGTGATTTTGTTGAAACGAAAAACATAGATCAGTTAGCAAAGGAAGGAATCCGTTTTACACAATACTACACGGTTGCGCCGATTAGTTCTCCGTCACGGGTTGGACTTACAACCGGTATGTATCCGACCCGATGGGGTATTCGTTCCTTTTTACAATCAAAAGCCGGTAATAAGAAGAATTTTCAGAATGATTATTTGTCAGATAAAGCACCATCAATGGCCAGAAGTCTGAAGCAAAACGGTTATGTTACAGCCCATTTTGGGAAATGGCACATGGGTGGCGGTCGTGATGTGGACAATGCTCCGTCTATTTATAATTATGGCTTTGATGAATATAAATCCACCTGGGAAAGCCCTGATCCGGACCCAAAGTTAACTTCAACCAATTGGATCTGGGCTGATTCGGATGAGGTGAAACGTTGGAACAGAACCGCCTATTTTGTGGATAAGACTCTTGACTTTTTTAAACGCAACCAGGGAAAACCTGTTTTTGTAAATTTATGGCCCGATGATGTACATACTCCTTTTGTTCCCAATCCTGATGACATGGAAACAGAACAGGGTGATTGGGAAAAGCCGGAAGCCTTTAAACTGGTGCTGAGAGATTATGATATTCAAATCGGGAGACTGATGAAGGGGTTGAAAGAATTGGGTGTGGACGAAAATACCCTGGTGATATTTACCAGTGACAACGGTCCTAATCCTGATTACGGTGTGGCGCGCACGAAAGGTTTACGTGGTAAAAAAGGGACTTTGTACGAAGGTGGTATCCGCATGCCGTTTATTGTGCGCTGGCCGGCGAAAATAGCTCCAAATCAGGTAAATGAAAGTGCTGTAATGGCATCCGTTGATTTGTTGCCTACCTTGTGCAGTATTACCGGAACGGAATTGCCGTACGGGTATGAACTCGATGGCGAAGATCGCTCTGCTGTATTACTGGGAAAAAACAATGTGGAACGTAAGAAACCTGTTTTCTGGGAGTTTGGTGTAAATTCTTCTACCATTAACAATAAAAACAAAGCTCTCCGTAGTCCCCAAATTGCTGTTCGCAAAGGAGACTGGAAATTGCTGACAAATCCTGATGGTAGTGAAACAGAACTTTATAATATCGTAAAAGACCGTGCTGAAAAACAAAATGTAGCTACAAGCAATCCGGAATTAACTGCTGAAATGAAGAAAACAGCCATTGATTGGTTTAATAAGGCCTATCGTCAGTATGCCGATTAAAGTAAGAGCGGACCTTGTGGCCGCCCTTACCAACCAACGGGCAACCACGAGGGTTGCCCCAACGAGGGTCGTCCCTATCTCCTTACCCTTGCATTTCCTTTCCAAATGCTCCAAATCATTTCTTCATCGGCAGGTTGCGCGTAGTCCGTCAGGAATGTGGTTGCCAGGGCACCGCTTGCCCATGCAAATTGCACCCATTTAGAGGGTTCCCAACCTTTAAGGATGCTGTATAACAGTCCTCCCACAAATCCGTCGCCACCGCCGATGCGGTCTAATACAACGATTTTACGTAAATTCTCCACATGGAATGTGTCGTTTTCATACACAATACCGCCCCAAAGGTGTTCGTTTACGCTCAATACTTCACGAAGCGTATTGGCGAAAACCGAAACATTCGGATAGGTCTTTTTCGCATTCTTGATCATTCCCTTGAAGGCATCCATCGTGTCTTCAATGTTTTCGCCTCCCGCTTTCGGTCCTTTTATACCCAGGCAAAGTTGATAGTCCTCTTCGTTTCCGATTAAAATATCCGTCAAAGAAGCAATTTCATGAAAGGCTTTGTGCAATTCTTCTTCACGTCCTTCCCAGAAAGTAGCACGGTGGTTCAAGTCAAATGAAATAAGTGTTCCGTTTTTCTTGGCATAGCGGGCCAACTCTACGCAAAATTCGCTTGTTTCGGGTGATAATGCGGCGATAAGACCGGATAAGTGAACGATCTGAACTCCTTCTTTTTTGAAAATCCGCTCCATATCAAAATCCTTGACATTCAGTGTGCGGCCAACCTCTCCGGTACGGTCATTCTGAACACGGGGACCGCGAAGTCCGTAACCGCTGTCGGCAATGTTGAATTGATGACGGTAGCCCCAAGGTCCG